>Ga0272446_1000112_pt1 | contig 110634 bp, 84 predicted proteins | sample YNPCB0061_FD_194587 | JGI IMG/M metagenome (GOLD analysis project Ga0272446, IMG submission 194587) | Hot spring microbial mat communities from Yellowstone National Park, WY, United States - YNP-CB-006-1 | ecosystem: Environmental > Aquatic > Thermal springs > Hot (42-90C) > Sediment | place...
GGTAGACGCATGGGCAAAAGCCCGTAGTGAAGTCCGGGCTACCGTGCAATGGCGGTTCACCACGGCCAATGCCCGGCTCACGTTTCGTCGCTTTTATCATCAGTAATCAGTGTGGTCAAGTACTAGTAATGCGAGCGGCCAGCGGCACAGAATATCGGCTAATGCTAGCCCTGGGCCGGTCGGATGATTGGCAGTGTTCAGATGTTCGCCGGTAAACAGATTGTAGTAACGGGTGCCGGGAGCAACCTCCGGTAGTGGTAGCCACGTTTCACGCCATAGCTCACCGATAGGTGGGATTTCACGACCATCACTGAGGCGAGCAGTCAGCCGAGGAGCGACGACTACGACTTCCCCGGCTGTTGGATGCCGGCGGGCAAAGGCGATCACGTGTGCAGCGGCTATGCCATTGGCGTACAATGGCAGGTATGCACCAGACATGAAGAGTTCGGGGCGTTCACGGCGGAACTCAAGCGTCGTTGCTATTGTGTAGAGCTTGATCCGCCCGTCAGCGGCTGTGGTCAGTAGCTCGGCCGCTAATGCAGCGGTATCACACATTGCCCGCCGCTGACGTAACTCTTTCAGGAGCTGTGCCCGTTGCCGGAAATCAACCGGTCGCCGATTATCAGGATCGACCAGGCTGAAATCCCATAGCTCGCAACCCTGATATAGATCGGGTACGCCGGGGGTGGTCATTCGTACCAGCGTTTGTGTCAGGCTGTTAAACCTGCCAAAAAAGGCGATTCGATTAGCAAATGCGTCGAGGCTTTCAAGGAAGCGCCGCGAACGACGGGGATCAAGAATGCCGGTGACAAACCGTTGAACAGCAGCATCGTACTCGACGTTTGGATTGATCCAGCTTGTGTTGACTTTCGCCTCACGGGTGGCTTTTTCCATGTACGTCGCTATCCGTTTGGTAAAGTCGGTTAGATGTTCCATGCCCTCCCAAGTGCCAACCAGTGTCTGATAAAGGAGATATTCATCGTTCCGACTCGGTGCAGTGCCTCCCTCAATTGTGCTTCGTTTGGCATTGTTGAGGCGGCTCCAACGGATGATATGCCGTCGCCACTCGTCAGGTAGCTCGCTCAGTACGCTGATGCGCGCACGGACATCTTCACTCCGTTTGGTATCGTGAGTCGAGGTAGTTACCATACTGTGCGGCCAGCGTTGCAGGCGTTCCTGGGCTGCCTGGTGTAGTTCGGCGACATCACAACCAAAGAGTTCTGGATGCCCGCCCACCTCATTGAGAGCTACCAGACGGTTGTAGACATAAAATGCGGTATCCTCCACTCCTTTTGCCATCACCGGCCCGCTGAGCTGCTGAAACTTCATAACGAACCGTAGGACCTCGGCATGGGCTTCAGGGGCAAAGTGATGCAGATTCCGCAAGAGCAATGTCTCTTCAAGAAAATCGAAGAGCTGCGCTGCAGTGCGCGGATTTCGCCGTTTGGCCTCGTACACCGCATGGCGAATTGCCTGTTCATCGCGCTCTCTGACAACGCCATCCGTGCTGATGTACGTTCGATAAACCGGCATCGCCGCAATCACTTCACGGATGGCAAAGGTTAGGCTGTTGAGCGTGAAATCGCGATAACGACGTGTGTGTTCGCAGAGCCGATCTAGTAAATGGCTAAGGGTGTTAACTTCACTGGCCAGCGAGACCAGCATGATCTCTTTCTTCTTGCTGTTGACCAGGTTGGCGAAGGTTGGCTGTGGTCCAACAAACTGGGTATAGAGGCGATTAAATGCGCGCTGACTGCTGCGATCAATCAATACGCCGCCGATCTGGTTGAGAAAATCGTAGCCCGTAGTGCCAGCTATCGCCCAATCGGACGGCAGTGGTTCGCCATGGCTCAGGATTTTCTCGGCTACCACGTAGAGCGGCCAGAGGCGCTCTCCCCGTTCGGCTTGCTCCAGGCGTTGCCGAATCTGTTCATCCAGATCGGGGGGCGCACTACCGCCAAAACGAATTGCAGCAACGTAGCGTAGATAACTCTCTTGCAACTGACGAAAGTACGCTGCGGGTTGCCACAAACCGTCGGGATGATCGATCCGAGCACCGGTAGCAATGCCTTCCGCCAGTAAGCGGAGAGATAGATCGTGAGTGGTTTGCAGCACTTCGGGCAATTCGACTCGAATTGCAGCCAGATCGTTGATGTCGAAGAAGCGTCGGTAGTTGATCTCCTCAGTGGCTATCCGCCAGAATGCCAGCCGATACGATTGACGAGCGATCAGGGCATCGAGGAGGTCGAAGCTGTGGGGATCAGAAGGATTGCCGTTGTAATCGGCCAGTGCGCGCTCAATCATACGTCGTACCGGCTCGCTGGTAGACATCAGCGTTGCGATACGACGTTTCACAACTTCTTTTTCGCGATTACGCTCGATCACGCGCTCAGGTGTCGTTTCGTGACGCGACGGTAAGTAACCGATGGCGGTGATGATGCTCTGTAACTCGATTGCGTCGGGATGATCCGTTCCCAGCTCATTCAACAGATCATCGAGGCGATGGGCAAGAATGTCAGCGTAGCTTCGTGGATTAAGGGGGAAGCGATGTTCCCAGTAACCGAGACTAAAGCCACCATCATCGTCGTAGTATAACCGTAACTCGCCGCGTTCGAGAATCACGCCGTACTGATCGCCGAGTACCGGTAGCAAGACTTTCCCGTGCAATTCAGGTGGTACCGGTTCCCAGTCAATATCGAAGTAAGGAGCATAGATCGAGCTTGGCCCATTTTCCAGGACATCGCGCCACCAGACATTTCGTGGATCGCCGATTCCCATATGGTTGGGAACAATATCGAGGATCAGGCCCAACTGATGGGCACGTAGCGCAGCGACAAGACGGTCAAACGCTTCCTGCCCACCTAATTCAGGATTGAGTTGAGAGTGATCGGTTATATCGTAGCCGTGACGGCTACCGGTACGTGGTGTGAGAATGGGTGAAAAGTAGAGATCGCTTATGCCGAGATCGGCAAAATAGGGCACGAATGTAGCAACGTCCGCAAAAGTGAAATCGGCGTTAAGCTGTAATCGGTACGTAGCGCGTGGAATGTGTGGGTCTGTATCTCTCATGGTGCTCCTGGTGGCAGGCGAAATCGTAATTTGACGCCCAACGCCCGGAACAGGCGTAGCCATGTATGGGCATCAGCATACCCTTCACCTGCCTCTGCGTTCATCTGCGGATACACTGTTTGTAATAGTGCGTAGTACGTATTTTGAGCGTGCCAGACATCAACCTCAAAAGGTAATGTCCGTGCCAGACCAACAGCAGCATCAAGCTGACTTAAGAGATTCCGGTCGCCGGGTGTGCGCTGGAATCGTTCACCAATCGAGCGGATAGTACGCGAGAGGGCATAGCTCAAGCCAGCACTATCGAGCGTTACTCCCGAACGTTGTGCTTCGCGAAGCAGACTGTTGATCCGATCGAAATCGAGCGGTTCGCTCTCGAAGAGGCGACGAAGTTCGGTGTTGATGGCAAATTCAGCAGCGATTTGAAACTCACGCGGTACTGGCATCCCCATGCTGGCCAGAAAGCGCATCAGCGGCGCATGGTTTTCATAAATCTGGCGATAGGCTGCCTCGGCTTCCGCCAGACTCGACGTGAGGATGCGTTGCAGGATTTGACGCTGCTCATCACCGAACAATAGCTTGAGCGAATACTGTTCCTGACCAAAATTCCGATCAACCATTCGGATCACGCCGGGAATATCAGCGCGCAGAAAGAGTTCGCTCAGCTCTTCAACTAATTGGCGATACGATGCTTCACCTTGATATTCTCGGACACCGCCCGAAATGTTGTGATCGCCCAGATGTAAGACGCCGAAACTGAGCCGTGTTGAATCGCCGGTGATCGTTGACTGGATACGAATTCGACCCAGGGCCAGCCGTGATTTTCCGGCTAACAACAGGTGATAATCTTCGCGATCAACCGTATAGGCGTAGATCTGTTCGCGTTCGCTGACGCCGTTGAAGAGTGTTTTCATGGCGTAGTGTGCACCTACTTTGCGAAGATTAACCATCGCCGGACGCACGTGACGTTCGTAGAGATCACGGCCATTGCCACGGGCCGGTATGTTACTACGGGCCTGCGCGAGTCGGTCGAGAAACGCCGGCTCAACATCTTCACCAAATAACTCGTGCGCCAGTTGGATGGCACGACCGGCGTACATCATAATCTGGATCGTTTCGATTCCACTCAGATCGTCGAAAAACCAGCCACAGGAGGTATACATCAGCATCAGGTGACGCTGCAATTCCATCAACTTCAATACGGCAATACGCTGGTCTTCATCGAGCCGGCCACGTCCGTGACGCCCGATAAATGCGGCCACATTCTCTGGCGAGCGATCCAGGATCACGTTGATGTAGTCGTCGCGCGCCGCCCACGGATCGAGGAGGAGGCGGCGGGCAAAGCCCTCGAAGCGTGGTGCAAGCGTATCACGTAACCAGTCGAGGGCTTGTCGTAGCGGAGCACGCCAGGCCTGGTTCCAACCCGGATTACCGCCGGTATTACAGCCACAATCGCTCATCCAGCGTCCAACACCGTGCGCGCAACTCCACGAGGTCCGTTCAATAATCTGTACTTCATGCGTTGGTCGATACTGCTGTAAATATGCGGCATAATTGGTCAGTTTCGCCAGCTTGGTCTCTTCGATATAATGCAGCGCATACGCCAGCGCCATATCACCATGACGATGGTGATGACCGTAGGTTTCGCCATCGGTTGCGATATGCGCCAGTTGTGGCCATGGTCGCTGATCATTGAAGATACCGGCCAGCCGATTGGCAAAACCAACCCCGCTGCTCAACAGGCGCTCGAATGCGACGGCACGCGCCACCGGGCCATCGTAGAAGAAGACCGTAATCGATCTCCCTTCCGGTAACTTCACCAGATACGGCTGAGTCGGGTCGATCCTCCCCCCACTCACGTCATGCCAGATCATTTCCCCGATTTTGCGCACATGACTGGCCTGGGTTGGCGCCAGAATCGTAAAGCGAATGCCGTGAGCGGCCATAATGTCGAGGGTTTCCAGATCAACAGCCGTTTCGGGGAGCCACATTCCTTCGGGATAACGGCCAAACCGATACTTGAAGTCTTGAATCCCCCAGACGACTTGCGTTACCTTGTCACGCCGTGAGGCCAGCGGCATAATGATATGGTTGTAACACTGAGCCATCGCCGAACCAGCTCCGAAATAGTGCTGACTCTCGCGGTCGGCAGTTAAGATTGCCTGATACACCTCCGGTGCATGCTCTGCCAGCCACGTTAGTAACGTTGGGCCAAAATTGAAGCTGATCCGACTGTAGTTATTTACAATCCGCACAATCTGGTTCTGAATATCCAGGATGCGCGAAGCTGCATTTTGTTCGTAGCACTCGGCGGTAATGCGCTCGTTCCAATCGTGATAGGGGTATGCCGAGTCTTGCTGTTCAATCGCTTCTAACCACGGATTTTCACGCGGTGGTTGATAAAAATGGCCGTGAATGCAAATCAGCCGCTCGGCCATACAACAACTCCATATTTGTACAGACGACTATTCCTTATGAAGTCGCTGTTAACAGTACGGCACTATAGCCAGCACAGGTGACGGTCGTTCCGTTGAGGGTTGCAAATGCCGGATCAGCACTGTCGAGCCGGATATGCCATCCGCCGCCAGGAAGATCAATCTGATCCGGATCAGGGCCAAAATTGAGTATCAAACAGATTGAAGGCCATTCTACCACGATTACCCGACTCTGTATCCTGGTACGCGGCCGTTGCCGCAAGCCGGGTAGTGCCCGTCGCAGTGTTAACAGTTCGCGGTAGAAGGCTTGATGGGCTGCATGTCGCCCACTAGTACGTAAGGCCTGATTCAATTTCGAGCGCGCAAATGTTGCCGGGTCTTGCGGGTCGGGTACTTCCTGGCCTGGTGTCAGGAAACCGGCAAATTCTCGTTTTCTACCTTCACGTACACCGGCGATCAGTGCCGGATCGCTGTGATCGGTAAAATATTGGAATGGCGCTGTCTCGTTGTACTCTTCACCCATGAAGATTAACGGTGTATATGGACTGAGTAGCACAGTTGCCGCTGCCAGGCGTAGTTGCGCTTCGGTCAATGTCGCTCCCAGGCGGTCACCGAGTGCTCGATTCCCGACCTGATCGTGATTTTGCGCGAAGACAACAAACTGTTCAACCGCCAGATCGGCAGGATCACGGCCAAACCGACGGCGGGCATGGGGTGAATATTCGCCGGCAAAGACGAAACTCCGCTTAAGTGCAGTTGCCATCTGCTCGATGCTTCCGAAACCTTCGTAATAACCTTTCTGTTCTCCGGTCAACAGTGTATGGAGTGCGTGATGAAAATCATCTGACCAGACACCGGTCAGACCATAGCCACCGCGTGCCTTGGGAAGGGCAAAACGCGGATCGTTCAACGGATGCTCGGCAAAGAGATACGCTGGACGCCCCAGCCGTAACGCCTGCTCTCGAACCCGATCAGCCAGCTCTTCGAGCACATGGTAGGGCGACATGTCGAAAATGGCGTGCGTTGCATCGAGACGCAAGCCATCAATGTGGTATTCACGGAGCCATTCGAGTGCGTTTTCGATGATCAACCAGCGTACCAGATCACTCTCAGGGCCGTCGTAATTTATCGCCGCTCCCCACGGTGTCCGGTAGCGGTCGGTAAACGCCGGGGGTGCAATATCCCACAGATAGTTGCCTTCCGGGCCAAAATGGTTGTAGACCACATCGAGAAAGACGGCCAGACCGTGTGCGTGCGCAGCATCAACCAGGCGCTTTAGCCCCCTTACGCCGCCGTAGGTAGTGTGTGGTGCGTACAGATACACCCCATCGTATCCCCAATTACGCACGCCGGGAAAGTGTGCGACCGGCATGAGCTCAATCGCAGTTATTCCCAGATCACGCAGGAATGGCAGGTAGGGGATGATCGCCTCAAAGGTTCCTTCTGGGGTGAAGGTACCGACATGAAGTTCGTAAATGACCAGATCGGCAAGCGCAACGCCTTGCCACACTTCATCGTGCCAGACGAAGTGATGATCGATCACTGCCGACGGGCCATGGACGCCTTCGGGCTGACAGCGCGAGGCCGGATCGGGCCGCTCGCGGCTCCCATCGATCCGGTAGCGATACCGAGTTCCTGGTGGAGCGGTTGTGACGGCGTGCCAGCAGTCATAGCCAATCGGCTGCATTGGGATCGTCTGGAGCATCGGATCGAGGAGGACCAGTTCTACTCGATGCGCCGATGGCGCCCACAAGGTAAAAGCCGTTGTACCATCGGCACGGTAGATCGCACCGGGTAAGGGAAGATGAAACATTGGCGTCTCCCTTTGTCGATCTGTTGACGGTGCATTGCGCTACTCCGTAGTAAAGGGGCGGGGCCAACCCACCCCGGATACTACTTAAACCAACGTTGCACCGGTAAGAGACACGCTCTGTGTGTGGTTACGAGACCCCTTTGCGCGGTTCTCTATCCACTGTATTTTAAGAACAATGCTCCCAGCGGCGGCAAACGCAACCGTAACGAAAATTCCCGTCCATGGCTCGGAACCACTTCGGCCATCACGCCGCCGGCATTCCCCTGACCACTCCCCCAATAGTACTCAGAGTCGCTGTTCAGGAGTTCACGCCACCAACCACCGAACGGCACCCCAATCCGATAATCTTCACGAACGACTGGTGTAGCGTTGAGAACGATCAGAATGTGTTCACCCGAACGGCTCTTGCGCAAGAAGCTGTAAACACTGGAGTCGGCATCATTGGCATCGACCCATTCAAAACCGCGTGGATCACAATCTAGCTCGTGCAGTGCCGGCTCGGTGCGGTAAAGGCGGTTGAGATCGCTGATCAAACGCTGCACTCCCTGATGCGAAGGGAACATCAGTAAATGCCAGTCGAGACTAGTATCGTGCGACCATTCCCGCCATTGTCCGAACTCACCACCCATAAAGAGCAATTTTTTGCCAGGCTGAGCGAACATGTAACTGTATAGCAAGCGCAAATTGGCAAACTTTTGCCAGACATCACCCGCCATTTTATCAAGGAGCGATCCCTTGCCGTGCACCACCTCGTCGTGTGAAAGGGGCAGCACGTAGTTTTCGCTGAACATATAGAGACCACGGAAGGTTAGCTCGTTGTGGTGAAAGCGACGATAAATCGGATCGCGGCGGAAATACTGAAGCGTATCGTGCATCCAGCCCATATCCCACTTGAAACCGAACCCTAACCCACCGACATAGACCGGACGTGAAACCATCGGCCAGGCAGTGCTCTCTTCGGCAAATGTCTGCACATCAGGATAATATTTGTAGATTTGGGTGTTCAACTCGCGCAGGAAGCTAATGGCCTCTAGATTTTCATTTCCACCATATTCGTTCGGAATCCACTCGCCGGGGCGACGTGAGTAGTCAAGGTAGAGCATACTTGCTACGGCATCAACCCGCAGCCCATCGATGTGAAACTTATCGAGCCAGCAAATGGCCGAACTGATCAGGAAGCTGCGTACTTCGTTCCGACCGTAGTTGTAAATGTAGCTCCCCCAATCGGGATGATACCCCTTGCGTGGATCGGCATGTTCGTACAGATGGGTGCCATCGAAATATGCCAGGCCGTGACCATCGGTGGGAAAATGGCTGGGTACCCAGTCGAGGATGATACCGATCCCGTGTTGATGCAGGTAATCTACAAAGTACATAAAATCTTGCGGTGTTCCGTAACGGCTGGTTGGCGCAAACATACCGGTTGATTGATACCCCCACGATCCGTAGAAGGGATGTTCGGTAACCGGCAACAATTCGACGTGGGTAAACCCACATTCCTTCACATGCTCAGCCAGCTCGTGGGCCAGTTCGCGATAATTGAGTGGACGGTTGTCCTCTTCTGGCTTGCGCCGCCACGAACCGAGGTGCACCTCGTAGATAGAAATCGGGGCGTCAAACCGATGACGCCGACCGCGTTCACTCATCCACTGCTGATCCGACCAGGTGTAGTTGCGATCCCAGACGATAGCCGCCGTCTGCGGGGCTACTTCAAAGTAACTTCCGAAGGGATCGGTCTTGTCTTCACGGTAGCCGTAGTAGCGTGAAGCGATATGGAACTTATAGCGCATTCCTTTGCTGACGTGCGGGATAAAACCTTCCCATACACCCGAAAATCCACGCTGGCGCAGCGGATTGGCGCCGGCATCCCAGTTATTCCAATCGCCAATCACGGCCACGTATTCCGCATTGGGCGCCCACACCGCAAAATAGGTACCTGCAACGCCGTCAATCGTTACCGGTTGAGCGCCAAACTTATCGTACAGTCGGTAATGGGTTCCCTGATTGAACAGGTAGATGTCATCTTCACTGAGAATGCTGGTCATCATCGCTCGTGTTGCTGCTGAGGGTTCTTCACCGCCGGCCATCGGTGAGTCTGATGCGGTTGCAACCGTTGTCGGCACTGTATCCTCACCTGGTACCCGCTGTTTACGACGGGGTCGTTTTGGTTGTTCGGTATCACTCATCGCAAGCTCCTTGTAGATGTTCGGTAGTTCACCGTTGGCTCAGTAGTACGTACTGTCCACGGTTATTCTTCAATCTGGCGTAAGATACCGTTGATCGGGATCGGTAGCCAGTCGGGACGATTGTTCATTTCATAGTTCAGTTCGTAGATAGCTTTTTCGACTACAAACGTCTCAAGCAGGATTTCGAGATCGCCTGGATCGTTTGGAATAAAAGCTTCGTGAGCGGCAGTTGTCAAATATCCATCGAGAAAAGCGACACAAACCCAAAAGCTCCAGAAATCGGCCCAACGCTGTAGACGTTCAATTTCGTCAGGGTTGTTAAGTGTACCATCGCGGGTGTAGAGCGCAGCATACGCCGCGTACTGGTATGAGCGCAACATACCGGCGACATCGCGCAACGGCGAGCGCTTGATCCGTCGTTCACTGATCGGACGTAACGGCTCACCTTCAAAATCGATAATCATATAATCTTTACCGGTGAAGAGCACCTGTTCGAGATGGTAGTCGCCGTGAATCCGTGTCCGGATCGTCTCTATTTTGTCGCCGGTGATACGTTGGAGCCTGGTCAGCAGCAGTTCTTCGTTCTGGATAATCCGCTCAGCCGCTGGTCGTACCGAAGCTGGGAGTGACGGCAGTAGTTTACGCAAGTCTTGAAAGGTGCGTCCGATCAAGCTGCGCACGCTTTGATAGATCGACCGTTGATACAGGGTAGAGAATGGTTCGGGCGCCATTGCCGGGCCGCTTCCTTTTGCCAATGCCTGGTGCATTTCAGCCGTGCGCTGACCGAGCAACCGTGCCGATTCGAGATAACCACCGATCAGCTCTTCGGCCAGCGCCGGAGGTTGCTGGCGAGCGGCAGTCAATAAACTGGCAACTCCTGTCTTGAGCAGCGGAGGCGTTATATCTGGCCGGGTCAGAACGGTATCGTAGTAGCGACGTACCACATCGAGCGCATAATCGAAGGCGTCACCCTCATTCTGCACATACCCTTGCACGATCGCCAGCGTCAGAGGTTCATCTTTTCCACGCAGGTATTCGATAAATCCGGCTACCGGTGGCGTGTGCGGGAAGCCCACCTCTTCGGTCAAAAAACGACCTAACTCTAAATCAGGATTACGTCCTGGCTCAATTTTGCGGAAGAGCTTCATTATCAATCGATTGCCGAAATTGATCGATGAATTGCTCTGCTCACCGCGTACTATATTCGGTTCAAGACCATCGCTGCCACTTAACAACTTCCGCAGGGCGCGTGTCGTGCCACCGACCACCTCCCCGCCCCGTTCACCGTGCAATCGGCGCCGTCCGATGGTCAATTCTAGCAGCGCAGACGCAAAGCGTCGTTCACCCAACGGATCGTAGAGAATACCGGCCTCGACACGGCGGCCAACACGCAAACGGGCGATCACCATGTGTCGTTGATCGGCCAGAATCTGATCGGCTCGCTCACCCTCAGCATAAGCCATCGGCAACATGTAGGTTTCCGGCCCACCTTCGACATACTGTACCTGCAAGAGGGTCAGATATGCCGGGCCGCCGGCATAGTCGAGACGGACAAACTCAGCGATATTGACCTGTTTGATCTTGCGCGTTTTCGCACCAAACCAGCGACGATAGCGGAGATAATCGGGTAAAACCTGCTCAAGTCGAGTCTGCCGACCATCGTAAAAGATGGCATCCCACTCGATCGCATCAACCGGGATTTCGACCAGCTCAGTTTCAGGCTGCGGCTGTGCCAATCGTACCCCTTCTACACGCTGTGGTACCAGGGTAAACCAATAGAAACTGTGGGGGCCGAGGGTAAAGAAATAGGGCTGATCACCAATCGGTGGGAATTCGACCTGACCAAACAACTCGACTAGCATCAGACCACGGTACGGCGAGAGATCAAGCTCGACCCCCTGCACAAAGCGCGAGAGATTAAAGACGGCCAGTAAAATCTGGTCGGTCGTTTTGCGCAAGAAACAGAGCACTTTGCGGTTGTCGGGATAGAGAAATTCGAGGGTACCGCGTCCGAATGCGGCGTAACGTTTTCGCAATGCTATCAAGCGCTTCGTCCACCACAACAGCGAATGCTGATTAGCGCTTTGAGTTTCGACATTCACCGTTTCATAGTGGTACTCTGGGTCGGTAATAACCGGCAAGTACAATTGCTGAGGATTAGCCCGTGAAAAACCGGCATTGCGGTCGCCACTCCACTGCATTGGCGTGCGGACACCGTTGCGGTCACCGAGATAAATGTTATCGCCCATCCCGATTTCGTCGCCATAATAGATCACCGGTGTACCGGGGAGCGAAAAGAGCAACCCGTTCATCAGTTCAATTTTTCGGCGATGATTACCGAGTAACGGCGCCAACCGTCGTCGAATACCGAGGTTGATCCGGGCCTGCGGATCACGGGCGTACACACGGTACATATAGTCGCGTTCTTCATCGGTGACCATTTCGAGGGTTAACTCATCATGATTGCGGAGGAAGATCGCCCACTGGCAATTATCGGGAATGGGTGGCGTCTGCCGCATAATATCGATAATGGGGTAGCGATCCTCAAGATGTACCGACATAAAAAGACGTGGCATCACCGGAAAGTGGAAGGCCATATGGCATTCATCGCCATCGCCAAAATAGGCTACTGCATCTTCCGGCCACTGGTTAGCTTCGGCCAGAAACATGCGCCCGTGATACTTTTCGTCCATGTGACGGCGTAACCGCTTGAGGAAGGCGTGGGTCGCTGGCAGGTTTTCACAGTTCGTACCCTCGGCCTCGTAGAGATATGGGATCGCGTCGAGCCGCATGCCATCGACACCCAAATCGAGCCAGAACTCCATCGCCTTAAAAACAGCACGTTGCACTGCCGGATTTTCAAAATTAAGATCGGGCTGGTGACTGTAAAAACGGTGCCAGTAGTATGCCTGAGCGACTGGGTCCCATGTCCAGTTGCTGGTCTCAAAATCTTTGAAAATAATCCGCGCATCTTTATACCGGTCAGGTGTATCCGACCAGACGTAAAAGTTGCGCGCTGACGAACCGGGTTTTGCCCGGCGAGCACGTTGGAACCAGGGATGTTGGTCTGAGGTGTGGTTGCAGACCAGCTCGGTGATCACTCGTAGTCCACGACGGTGTGCTTCGCGGATAAACACTTTGAAGTCAGACAGCGTGCCGTAGTTAGGATGGATGTTGGTGTAATCGGCAATATCATAACCATCATCGCGGAGTGGCGAGGGGTAGAACGGCAGCAGCCAAATTGCCGTTACGCCGAGGTCTTGTAGATAATCGAGCTTGCTGGTCAGACCGGGAAAGTCTCCGATGCCATCACCGTTGCTATCGCAAAAAGCACGCACATGCAACTCGTAGATGATAGCATCTTTGTACCAAAGCGGATCATCAGCCAACAGGGTCGGCGTCTTGGCCGGACGAACACGGTTCATGCTACTCCCTCATCCACCATTATCAGGCGAAATACTCGAAGCCACGCTCGTCGCGGCGCAACCGACGAATGCAAAAGATATGCACCGGTGCAGCCGGACTTAATTCCACATAGTTAAATTCACCCGACCAGGGATACCGCGCATCGGACAACAGGTCATGGGCCTGGAAAACGCCGTTAAGATTCCATTCGGCCAGTGGTACCTGCACCCAACCGCGATGAGTGCGTTCAGGATCGAGGTTAACCACCACTAGAATAATGTCCTGCCCATCAGCCGAGGTCTTGCTATACGCCAGGAGCCACTCGTGTTCGTGAAAATCAATATCAACCCGATGGAAGCGTAGCGTATCATTGCGCTGTAACGCCGGATGCTCGCGGCGGATGCGATTGAGTTGCGCAATGTAGTGACGCAGGCTGTGGGGTGCATTGAGGTTCCAGTGCCGAATTTCGTACTTTTCGTTGTCGATATACTCTTCTCGTCCGGCAACCGGCATGTGTTCCATCAGCTCGTATGCCGGGCCATATATTCCCCAGCTTGCGGTGAGGGTAGCTGCCATCGCGGCGCGGGTCATAAACACCGACCGTTGACCGGCATAGAATTGAGGGGTTAGGATGTCAGGCGTATTCGGCCAGAAATTTGGGATGAAGAAATCGCTGACCGGGCGCGAATTGAGTTCCAGTAGATAACTGGTTAGTTCGTGTTTGGTGGTGCGCCACGTGTAGTAGGTATAACTCTGGGTAAAGCCAATCTTTGCCAGATGGTACATCACTTTCGGGCGGGTAAACGCTTCTGAGAGGAAGATCAGATCGGGATAGCTGCTTTTCAACGAATTGAGGCACCAGTCCCAGAAGCGGAAGTTCTTGGTATGTGGGTTGTCTACGCGGAAGATGCGTACCCCTTGCTCAATCCAAAATTCAAAAATGCGGTGTAGCTCTTGCCATAACCCCTGCCAGTCATCCGATTCAAAATCGAAGGGGTAGATGTCCTGATACTTCTTCGGTGGATTCTCAGCGTACTGGATCGTGCCATCTGGCCGGGCGCGGAACCATTCGGGATGTTCACGCACATACGGGTGATCGGGTGAGCACTGAAACGCGATGTCAAGGGCGATCTCGATCCCATATTTCTGCGCTTCAGTTACCAGCGTGCGAAAATCTTCCAGGGTTCCCAATTCAGGATGGACGCTCATATGGCCGCCATCAGCATTGCCAATGGCCCAGGGGCTGCCCGGATCATTCGGCCCGGCGGTGAGGCTATTGTTCTTCCCCTTGCGGAAGGTATAACCAATTGGATGAATCGGCGGCAAGTAGAGCACATCAAAACCGAGTTCAGCAATATACGGCAACCGCTTGATGACATCACGGAACGTACCATGCCGTCCCGGTTCATCGGCTGTCGAACGCGGGAATAGCTCGTACCAGGCCGAAAAACGTGCTCGCTCACGCTCTACCGTTATCGGGTAGATTTCCGATTCGGTCGCGAAACGGCGTGGTAAATGAACGGCCATGAGCGAGTGAATCTCACCGGCAAATGCTGTATCAATGTCACCGGCCATCAAGGCGGCTTCAGCCACGTGTAAGACGGCTGCATCGGCGCCGCTTGCGTGCCGCGCTGCTTCACCGACCAGCATTGCACCAATTTGCAAATCAACCCGCACATCCTGACCGGCAGCCAGTCGTTTTTCTAGTTGGTGAACCCAGGTTGCAAACCGGTCAATCCAGGCCACAATTTGAAACTCATGCCGACCAATGCTGGTCAGAGTAAACTGACCCTCCCAGCGGTCATTGACCAGCATACGCATCGGTGCTTCGTGCCAGCTTTTAGAACCTACCGGGCGATGGCGGACAACTGCTGCCACCTCATCATGACCGTCGGCAAAGAGATCGCAACTCACGGTAAGAGTATCACCAATAATCCGCTTCACCGGATAACGTCCACCATCAATAATTGGTTCAACCGCCTCGATAATAACCCGGCGCCGTCCTTCACCGATGGCAGCTAGATCGAGCCTGGTTTTCGTGGCCGTGCGGCGAGTGCGCGTGCGTGACTCTTTGACGGTCATGAAAGGCATCCTCCTCAACCTGATAAGCACTGTTCGAGAGTAATCAGGCGTTTGACACAACAAATCAATCCACACCAGTGCACAACCGATGACGGTGCATCCGGTGTGTATGACAATGTTCAGTAGATTCCGCAATCTTGATTGTACGTTGCTCAACCGGATGTGTCAAACTGGTTGCATGCGGTACTGATGGTGGAGCGGGTGGTGGGTGTCTATCACCAGGAACGGGCGCAGCACCGCTGCGCCCTTGCCATATCGTGTTCATCACAGATTCACAGTGGCACGTGCGGTACCGGCCCGTTGCGAACGCGCAATGACCGTAACGCTGCTCCCGGCAGGGGCGCGTATAGTCCAGGTCAAGCGTCGCAAATGGTCGGTCGGGAAACTTCCGCCCCACAAAGCGCGTTTATTGGCCCGTCCTTCAAGTTGACCGATCTCCTGGCGACGTTCGCCGCTCACGATCTCGCCACCCGCTGGGAGTGACACTTCCACCTCGATAGGCTGGACGGCTTTCACTTCCAACGCCTTGCGGCTACCGTAGGTCGGGAGGTAGCCACTGTTTACCACAACTGCCTGTAAACGGTAGAGATCGCCACCGAGCGCTCCGGCTTGCACGTGGCGTAATTCGAGGCGTGGCCCGGTTTGGGCGAAGGCGAGGACAAAACGTGTATTCGGCTCTAGGGTTCGCAGCAAGAACTGCTCTGGCGGATTGCCAAAGGTTCGCCGTTCGATCCATCCGCCAATCTCAACCGGTCCTAGTTGTGGATGATTAAACGGACGCCAATTGACAAAACCAGCTCCACCGAGTTGCTCATCGTTCCAACGCAGCAATTTCAAATCATCCTCTTCAGGATGATCGCGGAACCACTCAATGAAATCACGATCTTTAATCCCCGCCTCGCCGATCATATCCCATAGTTCAACTGTAAAGGCAAAGATACCAAGCTGTTCGTATGCCCAATCATCAAACGCACCGCGCATCACTTCACGCGGGTGATAGCGAAATCCGTGATAGACGGAAACGTGTTTGTAGCCGGTGATCTCCTGACCACGATTCCCCAACTCTTTGTATGTCCACAGATCGTCAATAGGCATCTGATCGTCAGGCTTGTCAGAATAAGGGCGTAGAATAGCGCCAGAGTAGGTGTGATACGAGATAGCGCCACTGACGTTCACATGTGAGGTGAGAAATGCAACAGCAGCGCGAATTTCGGGTTCTGAGGTCGGGAAAGGACCGGCCCCCGGTTGAATACCCTCAGGCGCCCAGATGTAGGGAAAATTGCGGTTGAAGTCCAATCCTTGCGCCGGTGGTGCAATCTTGACCTCGTAGCCATCGAAATTGCGGATCAATCCCTCAGTGTATACGCGATAATAGGTTCCACCACGTTCATCGGGAGCACGACGGCGCATCAGCCGCGGATCACGCTCGCTTACCTTCCATCCGCCGTCAGGATCAACAACCCGCATCTGTAAAATTAAACCGTCACCATCGATGTCGGCTGGATACAGACCATCACGCTCGTCGGTGAATGGGTAGCGACGGGTTCCCGAACGAACGTAGACCGGTGAAGTCAGTGCCTGTTCCATACCGTCAGGATTGAGACAAGGGACAATGTACAGGGCACGTTCGTCGAGCAAGGCGGTAAGGTTGGGATCATGCCCATATCCCGTCAGGACGGTTTGGATTACGTGGAGTGCGCCCATGCAGCCGGTCACTTCGGTGGCGTGAATGTTGGCGTCAAGCCAGAATGCCGGTTTCTCGTCATCGGGTCCGGTTGCCCAATTGGTCAGGGTCATCAACCAGATCGGGCGGCCTTCATAGCTGGTGCCAATGCTTTGTAATGAACACAGATTAGGATACTCCTCGGCCCAGGCCTTCAACGCGGCTTCAACTTCGTGTGGACGGTAGTAGCGGGTGAAATCAATGTTGGGCATAGACGAATCCTTGCTTGATCAAACATTCTTCACCCTAATAGTATCATGAAATGGCTATCCCATGCACAACCGACAGAGTATGGTATACTGCTGTCAATAATGACAATCCGCGTTGTATCTACTATTCGATATTTGCTTCCTCCCGCACCATGGGACACGGAAGGGATCGAGGGTGATGGTGAGGTATCATACGCTGAGAGCGTCTGTGAGCGACGTTTGTAATGACTACAAGCATTGAGGCAATGGAGTCGCCAATGCGTGTGCGATATAATGGCCGAACTGATGTTGGTCAGCGGCGTGAAGTTAATCAAGACGCTTTCGGGAGTACCGAGATCGACCAGGGGACGCTGCTCGTTGTCTGCGACGGGATGGGAGGTCATCTCGCTGGTGAAGTTGCCAGCAAGTTAGCAGTTGAGACAATTATTAATTCTTTTCGCCCACAGAGCGATCCGGCTGAAGGGTTGCGTCAGGCCTTTATCGCTGCCAACCAGCGGGTATATCAAGAAGGTCGTGGCACGATGGGCACCACGGCTGTGGCGGCATTCTTCTGGCATAACACACTCTATGTTGCGAATGTTGGTGACAGCCGGGCGTATCTGGTGCGTGAAGGTCAGATCCGTCAACTAACCAATGACCATTCGCTGATAGGCGATCAGGTAGCTGCTGGTCTTATCACTGCCGAGCAAGCCCGCACGTCAACGATCCGCAATATCATTACCCGTGCTATCGGTCATCAATCCCACGTGGAGGTTGATCTCTTTCGCGAACCTCTTTTGTCGGGTGACACCATTGTGCTCTCAACCGATGGGATGCACGGTTTGTTGACTGATGATGAGATTGCGGCGATTGTTAGTTTGCATCCTCTCGATGTTGCTACCCGGCGGTTGGTAGATGAAGCAAACTCACGCGGTGGGCCTGACAATATTACAGTTGTTGTGGCTCAGGTTGATAGCAGCGATGTGGCGTCTAGGACGGGAGCCGCTGCATCAGCGCCGACAACGCCGCCGATGGCACGACCACTTTCACCGATCGGTTTGGGAGGCGCTGTTCTGGTGTTTGTGTTGCTGATAGGTCTGGCCATTTCAATTCTGTTAAACGATACGCCTTCACCCGCCCCCTTGCTCAGTTCACCAACGATTGTTGTCACTGCTACACCTATCCCAACGATCACCGTTCCGGCAACCGTCATCCCAACCGAGACTCGCTGATCGGGTATTTGCTGCCGGTGTAAATAGACAGCGATAAAACGTGGTAGAATAATAATCGAACGTTTGTTTGATTATCTGATCATCGCAACGTGAACGTTGTCTCGCTCTTATTACACAATCGCATCTGGCTTATAAGACACCGGATAATGCTGTATGCCCATTCGTCTGCTTGATGAAACCATTGCCGCACAGATCGCCGCCGGCGAAGTCGTCGAACGGCCGGCCTCGGTCGTAAAGGAGCTGCTGGAAAATGCACTCGATGCGGGGGCGAGGCGGATTCTGATCGAAGTACGGGGTGGTGGGCTGCGCGAGATTCGAGTTCAAGACGACGGATGTGGTATTCCGGCCAATGAGGTTGAACTGGCCTTCGCCCGTCATGCAACCAGCAAACTCAGCTCGGCTGATGACTTGTGGGCGATTCGGACGTTAGGTTTTCGCGGTGAGGCTTTGCCGAGTATTGCCAGTGTTGCGCAGGTCATTTGTGTGACGCGGGTTGCCGATGCCGAGCTTGGAGTCGAGCTGCGGATTGCCGGTGGTGAAGTGCAATCGCGTCTGCCGTGTGGATGTCCGGTGGGGACGACGATCACGGTACGGAACCTCTTCTACAATACGCCTGTCCGTCGCGAGTATCTCCGTTCTGAAGCGACTGAAACTGGTGCTATCAGTGCGATTGTGCAGCAATACGCGCTGGCGTATCCTGAAGTCAGTTTTACACTGCTGATTGATGGGCGCATGGCATTGCAAACAAGTGGCGATGGTGATCTTCGCGCAGTGGCCGTCGAGCTATACGGGCTGGAAGTGGGTAAGGCGTTGTTGTCGGTACAGGCAGAGGCTGGCGCCGATGAGACCTGGGTGTCTGTAAATGGTCTCATTTCACCACCAGAACTGACGCGCAGCTCACGCAACTATCTGTCACTCTTCGCTAACCGGCGCGTCTTGCAACCGCGCGGAGCGTTGGCGGCAGTGATCGAAAATGCCTACCATACAATGTTGATGAAGGGGCGTTTCCCGATCGCTATTCTCGATCTGCGAGTGCATCCGTCGGCCATTGATGTGAATGTACACCCAACGAAGAGTGAGGTGAAGTTCCGTTATGCTACCCATGTCTACAGTGTATTGGGCCGAGCTATTCGTGATGCCTTAATCAGCGGTGCCGGTGTTCCGACTTGGGAAGCACCTGATCCAGCGACAGTACAGCGACGCTTTGAGTTGCGTCGGCTGGGTCAGGAAGCGAGCACAACACCATCGGCGTGGGGAGTTGGTGCTTCTGTCTGGGATCGTGATCGATCACGTTGGGATGCGGGATCGCCGGCGGTTACGCTCGATACGCCGTTACCGACGCCAGCGGCTGATCCTGTGCCCGATGACACAAACCCTCCGCTGTCGCCTTCAACCTCAACCTCAACCACTACTGCTGCTCTGCCACCGTTGCGGGTCGTTGGGCAGGTGGGCTTAACCTATATTGTGGCTGAAGCACCTGAAGGGATGTACCTGATCGACCAGCATGCTGCGCACGAACGCATCACCTACGAAAAGTTAATGAACCAATATGCTCAGCGTGCCGTCGAGTCGCAACAGTTGCTCATTCCCCAGGCCGTTGAGGTTAGTCCGGAAGCGAGTGCGCTGCTGCTGGGGAATGCTGATCGATTAGCAGAATGGGGGTTTGTGCTCGAACCATGGGGAACTGGCGTCCTGGTTCGGGCAATACCGGCGACGCTGCCGGTCGATGAGTTAGCGCAGGCAATTCACGAGATTGTCGAGTATCTTGCCGGGCGCGGTGGCAGTAGTCCTCGCGATTGGCACGAAGCAGTGTTGATTACGCTGGCGTGCCACACGTCAGTGCGCGCCGGCCAACCCCTTTCTCACGATGAGATGCGTCAATTGTTGCAGCAGCTTGAACAGTGTGTCAGTCCGCGCACCTGTCCGCACGGTCGTCCGACGATGATCCTCATGACGCCTGCCCAACTGGAACGGCAGTTTGGGCGTCGGGTGTAGGGGTTTTCAACGTTCTTGATCCTGGCCGACAGTGGCGACGGAAAGCAGGGTAGGCGCGAGAGAAGGGTTCCACCCCTCTGCTCGCGCTTGCGGGGGATACGCAGACGATGGGTTCCAGTTGCACATCGCACAACGCGAGCCGCTGGCCTGCACAACTAAGAGCTTGATCAAAAACCCGAAATTCTTATTGGGAACGTACCGTGCCTGCGCAACCATTGCGTGAGGAGGCGCCAACCTTTCTCCAGTCACCCCACGTTCCCCCTTCCTCGTCGCTGGTGGAAGGGGAAGAGGGCAGGGGGGAAGGTGCGGGCGGCCCACACCCCCGGCCCCTCTCCCGCAGCGTGGGAGAGGGGAGGTTGGTGAACGCGGTATCGTTGACTGCCGCAGGATCGCCCCCGCGCCGTCCTCCCCCCTTCCTCTCCCGCAGCGTGGGAGAGGAAGGGGGGAGGGGGGGAAGGTGAGGGGGTGCCACTTCAACTGACGCTCCTGCTGAGCACCGGGATCCCAAGGAAACCGCACAGTTCAGGGGTTGTCGTTAGCACACTGTTAGCAGGTGCGTGATGTTCGTCGGTGGCGCTTCGTTTTTGAGCTATTTGGTTAGCGAAGGCAAGCCGGAGCCGAAAACTTCACCAACCCCTACCTCTCACTAGTACTCAGTCCCTCACTTTGCAAAATTCGTCAAAATTTCTGCGTATCTTTTTGGCATCTCATGCGCTTTTATTATTGAACACGTTTCTAGCAATGAGGTGCTTATGCGAATCGTTCAACTGGTCATGCTGTTCGTCCTCCTGACCGCCTGTGCTGTCTCACCGGCAACTGTTCCTACCTCTAACCAGCGCACATCTGCCGATATTCAGGTGCCGATGGGCGGTTTCAACAACCTCCTCAAGCCGCGCCTCTGGCTTATCGGCGATACGGCGGAGGTGTTGGCAACGGTAGCCAGTGATCCCGTGCCTGAAAATCTTCCCTCATCACCATCCACCGGTATTGTGCACCGATTCACGACCGACTGGATCAAAACTGCTCTGCGCTACATTGCCCGTGATGGGCTGCCGCCAACGCGGGCAGCCCGTGAGCTGATGTTGGTTTCGGTAGCGCTCAACGATGCACTTGTGGTCGGGGCTGAGGCAAAAGAAACGGTCGATCAAGTGGCGTTGTTGGCCGGTGCTGTCTGGCCGGTACTGCGCTACCTACATCCGCAGCATAGCGACAATATTGATCAGTCTGTTTACGAAGCGCGCTGGTACGGATTGTGGCGTAGAGAGCCAGTGCCAGCCGTGCAGCTTGAACGCAGCTTTCAAATTGGACGTGCGGTCGGCGAGCAGATTGTAACGTGGGCACAGGCTGATGGCAGTGATGCCGTGCGGGAAGTAACGTTACCGGCGGTGGGGGGCTGGTATACCGACAAGTTACCGCTTGATCCACACTGGGGAGATGTGAAAACGGTGCTGGTTCCTTCCGGCGATACGTTCATTCTGCCTCCACCTCCTGCTTGGGAAAGTGACAGCACGGAGCAAGAGCGAACGACATTTCGGGCCGCTCAGCAAGTGCTTACCGATGAGCATCGGGAACTGGCTTGGAAATGGCATGCCGACGTTGGTACAGTCACCGTTCCCGGTTTGTGGTTTGAAACCGCCATCACGATGGCTGTGGTCGGTAATCTTGATGAGCTACAGACCGCTTCCCTCCTCGCGTATCTCGGTGTGACGATGCATGACACGGCGGTTATCTGCTGGCACAACAAGTATCTCTACGGTTTTGTTCGCCCAGAACAATGGATGGCTCTGGTTGAACCGGATTGGCAGCCGACGTTGCCGACACCGCCACACCCATCGTATCCATCAGGCCATGCTGCATTTAGCTCGGCGGCTGCGAATGTGCTGATGATAGCCTTTCCAAAGCATAAGGATCTGTTGGTTGCGCAGGCTGCCGATGCGACCCGCTCGCGCATCATTGGTGGTGTGCATTGGGTGATGGATGGTATGCAAGGCATGGCACTCGGTCGAGACGTTGCTCAGTACATTCTTACTCACTAACGGGAGATACATCATGCGTCTGAACAATCAGCCACGCTCACTATGGATTGTTAGCTGGAGTCTGATGTGGGTTCTCGTATTGTGCTCACAACCACTTGCTGCTCAGTCGGCGCAACCATATATGGAGTTAGACAACTACATTGAATTTGATTGGTGTGTCAATGGTTTCTTTACCAATCTTCCATCGACCATCGACGCGGTACGCTGGCGTTGGAATCAAGAACCAACCGACGATCAGCGTTGGTCATGGTTCACGGTCCAAAATGGCACGGCCTCACGCTGTATGACGATCACCAATGAAGACCTGAGGCAGAATCCGCCGATCCTTTATGTTCAACTACGCGATCTTGATGGAACAATTATTTCGCTCAGTGCACCGTTTATTAAAGCTCCACCGATTCAGGTCACGATTGAAATTGTGTCGCCCGAACGGGCTATGAACTATTATACTAACCGTGATCACGTTACTCTGCGCGTGATAAACCATTCAGGTGGACACGATGGGTATATAGCGATCTGGTACGAACCCGGTATTGTATTTCACGATTTCTCGCTTAGCCCACAAGAGGAGTTTCAGCGAGACTTTCCGTTACCCGAACGTGAGGGGGAAATCGTGACTACGGTTGTGGTCAATGGTGAACGTATAACAAACTCCCGGCAGATTGATTTCGTTGTCACCCGTGATGTGACGCCACCTGTACTTACCAATACCAATGCCACAGTAGAGACGACCGATCAGTCTACCCGGCTGATCATAAGCGGGCAGTTTGCCGATGCGTATGCACCCTTGCCGAGGGCTATCGAATGGCAATTTCTGGCCCGTGACGGAACAACCATAGGTACCCCAATTTTCCACATTCTGACCGATGATGAAGTACAGGCCGTAACAACAGCCGCCCTTGTCAGTGATGGCACTCCCTATCAATTGGCAGTTGCGTTGGGGGCAGTACCCAACCATGCGCATACCCTCCAGGTTAGGGTGTTTGATCGAGCCGGTAACGGCCAACCCATTACACCGATTCAACTGAATAGTACCTCGGTTCCTCATATCGTACATATCCCTTTCATCGGACGGTAAGTACTTTCCTTAGCAACTGAGAAGTCCCTCGCTGGGTGCTACTACTGGTGGCGCTCTGAGTGAGGGCGTGCTTGAAATCGATGAAGGAGACATTGCAATGACATTGCCCCGCTTCTTGCGCAGCGGTCGGATCTCTATCTTGATGATGCTGATAATGCTCCTATTGCTGCCATCGTTACCGTCATCACCAGCTAGAGCGCAGACCGGCACCGGTGGCTTTGCCAGTGCGGTACCGTGCCTGAACAGTGATCTTGATCTGGCAACCACCTGCTTTGCCGATACGATTTACACCCCAGTTGTAGCTAACGATCCGGCGCTTGTGCGGGTTACTGTGGGCGGTGTCAAACAGATGCTGGCGCCGATCGGTACGACGAACGGCGGCTACAATCGACGGATTGCTAACAATAGTGGCATTGGCTCGGTATACGGTCTGGCCTATGACGATGGTGCGATCAGTGGGATTCGCCGTCTGTTTGCCGCTGCCTTTACCCGTCGCTTTACCAGTTATGGTCCACTCGGCCCTGGTGGTGTCTACGAATACCGCTTCAACGACGGTCAATGGCGTCCATCGTTCACTGTCCCTAATGCCGGCTTAGATCGCCCAACAAATGATCGTGACGATACCCACATTCTAGCCGCAGTAGGTAAGAGTGGCCTCGGTGATATGGAAATTAGCCCGGATGGTACTACGCTGTTTATCGTCAATCTCAACACCCGTCAGCTTGAACGGTACGACATTACTGGCGAAACTCCACAACGTCTATCACCGATACCAATTCCCTTTCAGCATATTAGCGCCAATCAACAAACGGTGGCGAATCTGCGACCATTTGCGCTCGAGTTTGCGCCAGGCCTTGATCCAATAACCCGTAGCCCCAGGTTGATGGTAGGAGTTACAGACACAGTGCCGTCTGATGGTAAACCACAAGTGTTCGTGCTAGAGTGGCACATGTTGCAGAATAGCTGGCAAGTTGTCCTGCATCAGCCCCTTATTACCTACTTTTTCAATGAGCGGTTTGCAGTCTCGACCTATCTTGATACGCTGAAACAGTTGAAACCAGAGAATAAAATTACCGGCTGGAATCCTTGGAACGAGAATCTGGCGAAGCTTCCCATTTATCGTAAATTTCAAACAATTCTCGATGCACAACCATTCCTGACAGACATTGAGTTTAGTGCTGATGGTCAATTTCTCCGCCTCGGTTTACGTGATCGAATTGGTGATTTGACCTTTTTTGGCGAACCGCCGGTGGGTCATTACAACGCTACTGCGCAAGGAGACTCGCTGAACTATCGGCGAAACAGTGATGGTCAGTGGATACTGGAAGTTTTTTCTACGTACCGGTTCGATCAAGTGCATATCCGCAATCCCACTTACAAGATGAAAGCTAATCCTAGCGACTGGTTGAATGATCATCTGCATGGCTTTCCTGGGGATAGAGCAGCTCATGTTGAAAATCACATGGGTAGCCTGCTGGCTATTCCTAATCAAAACGGCACAGAAACAATCGTCGCTACTTCGTTGCTCGGTGACAGTGCTTCTGGACTGATGCTCTACACCTCGAATCAGCCGCATCCATTTAGAGCGATTACCCTCATTCCACCTGAGAGTAACAAGTCGACTTCCCTTGGCGATCTCGAACTTCTATGTACCTATGCGTTCGTAAGTGGTCAACTCTGGCACGATGTCAACGGTAATGGTGTACGCGAGACTGGTGAACCACCGTTGGCGGGGGTAAAAGTTGAGATTCTGGAGCCGGAGCGTACAGTTCCGTTGGGAAGTGTCATTACCGCCACTGATGGGAGCTACACAGTTGCAGTGCCCCCGAACCGGGCCTTGTATCTGCGTGTTGCACCATCCGAATTTCTGGCCGGTCGGCCATTGGCCGGTATGGTCTATGCCCCAATCGATGCCGACGCCGATGATACCCGCGATAGCGATGCGCATCCGATCTTCGGTGTCGTGGAGTTTGCCGGTCGTCATACCGGTAACGGGGTGACGGGGCGTGCGCTGCCATTGCCACTCCGTTCAGAACGGGTACAGCATGTCGATATTGGGCTGACTCGTCAGTTTCAACCGGCGACAATCGGTGATCTGGTCTGGCACGATGTCAATCGTAACGGTGTGCAAGACCCTCACGAGCCGGGTATTGTCGGTATTCCGATACGGATAGAGCGGGTGTCTGGCTCGGCGCCCACCGTGAATGTGTATCCTCGCACGACGGTGAGTGACGCGCAGGGACGTTACAGTTTTACGAACCTCGAACCAGGTCAGTATCGAGTTGTCGTTAGCTTGCCAGAAGGTTATGCCTTCGCTCCATCTGGTCGTGGTGGCGACGCCCAACGCGATAGCGATATTGATGAACAGAGCGGTTTTAGTCCACCGTTGGCGATTGATCGCGGTGTGATCCGATCAGACATTGATGTTGGTTTGACATCTCTACAGCCACAGATGGATCTGAGTATTGAACTACGTGCGCCGACTGAGGTGGTGGTTGGCGATGAGTTGCGTTACACCATCAGTTATCGCCATACCGGTCTGGTTACGGCGACCAATGTTGTCATACGCATGACATTACCGACCGGAATGGGTTTGCTGGATACCAGTTTGCCGGTTACAAAGCAAGAATCGGTGCTGAGCTGGCAGATGGGCAGTTTACGTCCAAATAGTACTGGCACCATTGATGTGCGCGTGCGTGCCCCGACAATGATCGGTCGTTCCTTTAGCCGGACAGTTGCCACAACGGCTGCGATCAGTGCGAACCCTCCAGATACGAACCAGACGAATAACAGCACTACGCAATTTACTCGTTTGACACGGGCTGAGTTGAGTGTCAGCAAATCAGCGCCAGCAACTGTCCTCAGTGGCGATCACCTGCTCTACACGCTACAGGTTGTTAATCGGGGGAGTGCAACCGCCGCCAATGTTGTTGTCAGCGATTCATTACCGCCCGAGCTCGATTTTGTCAGTATCCTGCGTGCGCCTGGAGGAGCCTGTCGTTACGAAGGTGCAGATCGTACTTTTCGTTGCAATCTCGGTAGTTTGGCGCCTGGTCAGGAGGTTACGATCAGTCTCCAGACTCAACCACGCATCGGTATGATCGACCGCTTTGATAATCGAGTAACTGTCACCACGACAACTGCTGGCGATGAACCGTCCGATAATGTCGCAACCGTCAGGACACTCTACCTGCACCCCAATCCGGCAGTCACGCTGGCCTTTGTCCCGGCTCCGGCAGCGGCTGGCGAGCTGAGCACGTTGCAGGTTTCTTATCGGAATCACGGAAATGGCATTGCACGTAATGCAACCCTCACCGTAGAACTACCGACTAATACCACGCTTACGAACTATCCGGCATTCTGTCAGCGTCATGGCAGTCAGCTTGTTTGCGCACTGGGCGATCTGGCGCCAGCTACCGATAATCAACTACGGCTAGAGCTGGCGGTACCGGCGCCTATCAATGCCGATCAATTGAGTGCTACTGCTACTATCACAACAACGACTCCCGAAATCCCTATCTATCAGCAGGATAATCAGGCCAGTGCGACAGTGGCGATCGTGCGTCCAAATCCGTTCGTGCAACTGTACGCGCCCAGCAGCATTATCGGTCAGGGGAGTGTCTTTGCCTACACCATTGAGTACGGCAACCTTTACCGCCGTCGTCCGGCGCAGACACGGGCTGCTGAGAATACGGTTCTCGAACTTGAATTGCCGGCAGACGTGCAACTAGTGGGAGCTAGCCTACCGCCCTCTACTCAGCATGGGCAGCGTTTGCGCTGGGATTTGGCTACGCTGGCACCGCAAACTGCGGCGCGGATTGAGGTAGTGGTTCAGACAAAGGTGCCTGCCGGAACAGTTTTACCCGCTCTGACTCGCATTACCACTACAACACCCGGCGATGATCCGGTTGATAATGTTGCCTCCCTCTCTATTCAGGTCGTTCCTCCGCCAACCACGATTGGTACAGCGACCGGTGATCTGCGGGTGGCAATCCGTTCAACCCTTGATCCGGCTACTCGTGATGCCAGTCAAACCAACGGTGTCTATCTCTCTGATGGTTCACAGATTGCCTGGCCGAGTGGTGAGGTGCTTGATCTGACACCACAAATCGGTTCGTTGACATTCGCCGATGAACCGCTACCGTGGCCCTACGCCTATCAGATGCGGGTTGTTGGCTGGAGTCTGGTCGCGGTTGAGGTAGGCGGTCAGCGTTTCGATCCACGAACGAGCGATAGTCGTGGTGTGGGTGGTTGCCGACCGGGAGCACGCCCGTCGTTAACACCGCAGCTCCTCAGTGGCTGTGTCTACCGCTATCTCGGTGGTCAAAACCGTGATCAACTCAGTGCTGGTGCTCTGCGTGAACGTGATCTCGACGATCAGGTGCATCTCTACTGGAGCCGTCCACCGCTACCGTCAATGCGATCCGATGTCTACCTCTATGCGACCGAGGTTCTTGAAAAGGTGCGACTGCACATTCAGGTGGAGCTTGAAGTTCAGATTGTTAATCAGGCGCCGGGCAGTATTGGTGGCGTTCCGTTACCACCGATACCAGTTGCACCGTTGCCCGATCCCGCCCGCCAGATCATTTCTGGTCAGATTCATGTGACGTTGCTTGCCCCGCGATCTCTGGTGGCACCAGGCAGTTGAGGGGCGAGTGTTTGAGAGAAGCGAGCAGGTTCATAGCTATGCAATGTAATCGTTCACCACCGCCGCTGTACATGGGACGAGCAGGTTAAACCGCTCACGAGCCTGAGTGCGTGTGTAGAAGGTACAAGAGCTACCATGCATTCGTCGCGATAGACCCGATACTCGAATTGGTGTGTCGTGATCCTGCCTGAGCGCGCAGATGCCATCAGGTGCGCACCAGATGATGACACACTAACTCCGCACAGAGTGAGGCATCTGCGGTGTTCCAGGATGATGTAGCTTTGTCTTGAAAGGGGGTGTTATGCACCATCACCGGTCTTCTGGCCAGACCCTGATCGAAATGGCACTGGCATTACCGATCCTGTTGACACTAGTGATTGGGCTGTTTACCGTCGGTCAGATCATCCTGACCCACTATGCCGTCAATAAGGCTGTTCGTGCCGCGGTGCATCAGGCAGCGCTAACAGGTGGTAACCGGACGGCGACCGAGACGGCTGCTTATCGAGAATTGAATGGCAGTCTGGGTATTGACCCGAAGACTGGCGAAGTTTTGATCTCGTGTCCGAATCGGCCTTGTCGGCGTTACGACCCGATCACGGTCGAGATACGCTACCGCGTTGCCCTGTGGACGCCGACTGCCCTCCTGCCCTTCGGTGATGAGATCGTGGTACGGGCAAGTGCCACACGTGCTGCCGAGCGTGATCAACAGTAGGAGAAAGCTATGTCTCGTCGCTATCCTGGTCAGGCCCTGCCACTACTAGCGCTGATGCTACCGGCCTTAACGCTGTTTACCCTGGTCGTGATTGAAGTCACCAACCTCTGGCTGGAAGTGGCGCTGCTCGAAGACGCCTTGCAGCAGGCAACCCGCTCGGCTGTTCAGCAAATCGATTACGCCGCGCTGGCCCGCAATGACCAGACGTTACGCGGTAGCCGAACGTGTCGGTCGGTTACAGTGCAACAACCCAGTCAGTGTGCAGCGCTTGTCAATGTGGCCCATCAATTCCTGCTGACCAACTTGCGAAATGCCTCTCTGGTCGATCGCGATCCGGTCACTTTAGCTACTGCTGTGCGTTGGACTGTCTTACCTAGAGGAGGAACCTGTGCCAATGTAACAACCGCTTCGCCACTCCTCTGCGCCGAATTACAACCAACGCTGCGTGGGTTGTTCGGTTTGGGAACCATTACGCCACGGATTCGTGCTGCCGACACGATTGATCGCTTAGGTCAACCGTAATACTGCAAGAGTAAGGAGTATTCGTATGTCAGCCATTGGCACCCTTCATCAGGCGCTTTCCCGTCGTCGAAGCAATCCTCTGCCGGCAATCTTGATTGGTCTCGGTGTCATCATTACTGCTGTTTTTACAGTGCTTGCTTTCCTGGAAGCTAGTCGTACCGAGCCGGTCGTTATTCTGGCGCGTGATGTGCCTTATGGGCAACCCATCAGTGCCGATGACCTTACGGTCGTATTGCTCCCACGGCATCGACCGGTCCAGCTTACCGGCATCAGTTCGCCAACGCTGGCTATCGGGCAATATGCCGCCCGACATCTGGCAGTCAACGATCTGTTACAACCATCGATGTTGATGGAACACGCGCCAACACGGCCGGTCTATCCCAACGGTGAAGCATTGACGCCGGGAATGGTCGCAATGCCATTCAGCACAGAGACAATTGGGCCGTTAACGCATCGCGACCGCATTAATATCGGTTTCAACGATCCAAATGGCTCTCCTGATGTGTGCGATCAGGCCCGAAGTGCGGCTGAAGGTCGTCAACCCACGGTCGTGTCACCATCCTCGCCATTGCAACCACGCCCTTACGCCTGTCGTTTGCTCAGCGGCGTGCGTGTGCTCTACGTCGATACTGAAGTAGGTACCGCTTATCTTGAACTGACTCCTTATCAGTCGCATACGCTTTGGGCGTTGCAGGCGGCCGGTCTCCCGTTATGGGGTGAGCGTTATGGGAGTGATTCGCCAGTCTTACCGGCTCTTGACCGGCTCGATATTGGGCAGATCACGGTTGAGGAATTGGCAATGCCAACGACCTCATTATCCGATAAAGCGCAACCGTAACCGCAAGCGACGGCGAGAGCGATTTATGATCGCTCTCGCTCATCGCTCAATGGATTGTATGCGAATAACGATCTGGTCACTATGCGTTCCACACCATACCTATCAAGGAGGTTGTATGTCCTCGAACTGGGATACACTCATTCATTCACCAGCGCCAGTAGCGGAAGATGGTCATGCTATCACCGAGGAGTTGCGCATGTTAGTGCGCAGTGGGCGTTTCCGCGATGGTTGGTATCTGCCGCCAACAGAGGCGTTTGCCCGTCTCGGTTTTAGCAGTACCATTCGTTGGCGCGACGTGGCCTGGTACGGCCCCCTTGAAATCTGGCGCGATCCAGAGCATGGCGTCTCTGACATCCTGTTCAACGGTCCGGCCGATTCACCCTTTTTCGTTGTCCAACGCGGTATGATGGTCAACACCGGAGTCATGGTTCATCCGGCGTGGATCGATTGGACGCAGCGCCAGCTTGTCTGGCGGAGCCACGATATTCCTCCGGATCAACCATTCTCATCATTTATGCAGGGAGTGGTCGATGGTTTGCGCTATGCGATAACGGATCGGCACGCCTCACCGGCTGGCCCCAGCCTTGCCATTCGGTTACTGCCCGAACGGTGGACGACCATTGATGATCTGGTGCAGAGTGCGGTAATTTCACGTGAAGCGAGTGATCTGTTGCTGGCTGCCCTTAACGGTGGTGCATCAATTCTGATCGCCGGTCCAACCGGGAGTGGTAAGACAACGCTGGCTGCTGCACTGACGCAAGCCATCGGGAAACATATGCGCTTGGTCATTATTGAAGATGGTGGTGAACTCCCGCGCAGTGCAAATAGCTTGCATATTGAAGCGCCAACCGACACCGGTGGGTTTAGTCGGGCGGTTACCTTTGCTTTGCGCCAGAAGCCTAACTACATTATCGTCGGTGAGGTGCGCGGTGGCGAAGCCATGGCGCTGTTACAGGCTGCTGCCACCGGTCATCCGGGGTTAGGGACGATCCATGCCGCTACGGTACAGGGTGCTCTACGCAATCTTGAACGAATGGCACTGATTGGCTTGGCGAATGAAACAACCGGTGCCGGTCAGGCTGCGGCCCAGATTGTACGTGGTCTGATTACGTCCGATGCGGTCAATTTGCTGGTTGTGCAAATTGGGCGGACGCCAAACGGCAAACGTGGAGTGCTGGCTGTTGAAGAGGTGTTGCCCCAAGGTGCGCAAGGGCAGAGCGGTGATCCGTTTCCTACAAATCCTCTCTTCCGCTATGACCGTGCAAGTGATCGCCTGGTGCGTGCCGGTTATGTGAACGCAGCCTGGGGGCTTGGGCGGATGTGAGCTGAACGTAGACAGTGAATCGTTGGCACTGAACGTAGATACGGCAATGATCCGACATCACCGGAGGAGCATAATGGAACTTATTATCTTTAGCGCCATTGAAGGATTACAGGCAGAGGTCGAGCAGTTACGAGACGTAGCCGTGCTGGCGCCATCGCGTATTGATCAGGTTCAGCGCTTACTGACCGGCTCCCGACCACCAGATGCTATCTATATTGATGACAGTCGCGGTACTCCCATAGCCGAGCTGTGGGAGGTAACCGCTCGCGCCCAGCAGGTCGGTGCGCGAGTGATGCTAGGTCTGGCCGGTCCGGCTCGTTCGGCGTTGCCTGATGCGCTAGCCGCCGGTATACCGGCAACCGGTGAACGCAACCCGGCGGTGCTGGCCGACTGGATTGGCGCACAAATTGGGCGTCGTCGCGGTAGCGGTGTCCAACGCTTGCCGGTCATTGCTATCGGTGCGGCTAAAGGTGGTATCGGGAAGACCTTTGCGACCTGTGTTCTGGCGGAAGGTCTGCGGCGGCGCGGTCTTGATGTGCTGGTATGGGATAGCGACATCTCGAACCCCGGTCTGGTGCCCGCATTTCGTATTCCGGCCAGTGCGCCATCGTATCTGCATCTGGTGCAGCGCGGTCCATCACACTGGAATCCGACCAGTATTCAACCGTTTATTTTCCAACCTGAACACACTCGTGCCGATCAACAAGGTTGGGGGCGGATCGACCTTCTCATTGGTTCGCATGCGGTTGCCCGTGCCGAAAATGATATCCGCTTACCCGACTGGCAAGGGCTGTATCAGGGGATTATCGCGTTGGAAGGCTATGATGTTGTATTGATCGATACTCCGCCCGATTACCTGCGCCGACCTTACGCTACCCATGTCTTACAGGCAGGGGGAAGTGTCATTTTACCAACACCTCCTGGGGCCCGTGAACGAATGGGGGTCGGTCATATGCTCGAACACTTTACCGAACTGGCTCCTGAGCGACTCGAACGCTGTACGCTCCTCTTTATGGAGCCAGAACGTGGTGTGACCGTCACTGTCGGTATGGTCGCTGAGCTTTTCGCTCGTCGTTATCCACGGATCGGGAATCTCGGTACGCTGCCGCGTGAACCGCGATTGGCCAGTCTTGCTGATGAGCACGACGGTTACATATCGATGCTCGACCTTGGTCCGCAGAGCCGTTTCACCCGTGCTGCACATCAGGTGGTCGAGGCATTGTGTGCTCATGCCGGCCTGCAACCAAGATTGCCGATGCCGCAGGTCGGATGGTGGGCGCGCTTGCGTGAGCGGCTCCCTGGTCAACGAACGTTAGCACCCGCAATTTCATAAGTCTCTGGAGGCGATGATGCATCCTGCATACCGACCATTAACGGTGATTGAAGAGGGCGGGCTAGCCGATCTGATGCCGCAGCCACAAGTGGCTACCAATCCGAAGGTTACCGTCTTACAAGCGGCCCGTGATCTCCTGCTCCACGAACTAAGCCCCGATCTACTCGATCCGGTTGCGCCGGCGGCTGAGCGTGATCCGGAAGTACTGCGCGTGTTACGGGCAGCAATCGGCAAACAGACCGAGGCTGGCGGTCCATTGGCCGGATTACCTACCGATGATGCCAGTCTGCTTCGCCTCTTTCATGACACGATTGGCTGGGGTCCGGCCCAACCGTACCTTGATGATGAACGGATTCAAGAGGTCAAGATTATAGGTGACCGTATCATGGTTCAAGAAGAGGGTGCTGATTTTACCCTCGCCCCCGAACGCTTCAGCTCGCCACGGCAGGCACTTGATCGTGCGTTGGTGCTAGCCTCTCGGCTGGCAGTTCCGCTTGACCGGAGCCGACCGCAAGATACCTTACCGCTGGCGCATGGCACCCGGATGCACGTCACGATCCCACCCTGTACTCCTGATGACACGGCCCTGATCTGTATCCGACGCGGTCGACGTACTGCCTGGACGCTCGAAGACATCTTGCGTCGTGACGCTTGCGATGACACGCTCTTTGCCCTCTTGCAATTGCTGGTGCGCGCTCGTTGTTCGTTCCTGATCGCGGGCGAAACCGGTTGTGGTAAGACGGCACTCCTTGAAGCGATTGTCAATTCATGGCCTGGTGAACCACACGTGATCACTATTGAAGATAATACCTTGGAGATAAATGTTCGCCATGCAGCCTGGACACGTGAATTAGTGCAGACTAGCCTCGAACCGAACGCTTTCGGTCGCGCTGCGCGTGAGGTGTTGCGGCAGACGCCGTCACTGGTTGCGCCGGGCGAAACTCGTGCCGCTGAAGCCGGGGCAATCCTTGCTGTGGCTGTGAGTGGTCACGCGGTTGTCACTACGATCCACGCACGCAATACGTTGCGCGCCGTCAATCGGCTGGCCGATTGTGCGGCCATGCCTGGTGCGTACCTCTACGAAGGTCGGCGGAATAACGCGCTCGAAGACATTTGCGACAATTTCCATGTTGTGATTCATCTGTCGCGTAGCGCTGGGCGTCGCTATATCAATGAGGTTGCGCTGCTCGATGGTTGTGAGGAGACGGCTACTGGGTTACGGCCACGGATCGTTCCGCTAGCATGGGCCGAACCAGAGCGGACCGGTATCCGCTGGTATTGCCTGGCACAAGCACAGCATGATGAATTGATCTGGAATGGTGAAGATCGAACACCGGACATTCTCAAGCAACGTCTGGCTCTGCTCAAGCTGAGTGAACGTCCTCGGGCAGTTGCTAGTAGTCGGGCAATTGTCGAAGATGCTCTGACTCAGGCTGCCCTCGCTCGTCAAACCGGTGCCCCTGAACGAGCGCTGGCAATCTTACGACGAGCCTGGACCGAACGCAGTGATGAGCGTCTGGCTCAAGCTGCCCGGCAGGCGCTATTGATGATGCCTGTACAGGCACATCAGGCAACGACGGCTGCTCGTGAAACGTATGAACAGATTACAGGTGCGTTGCACAGCCGCCATTGGGATCGTGCAGCCGCATTGTATACCGGGCTTCACGCTGACCTCGAACGGTACGCAGCGTTTTCTCCTCCCGGTGGGTGGTCGGTGCTAGCCGACACTATCGCAGTTGCTCAACAAACTGACCGTGATGCGCGGGCTATCGTTGAACGTGCCGATCAAGCGTTACATCAGGGCCGTGCCCGTGATGCGCTTGATCTCCTGACCAATCTTGATCCAGGCCGACTCAGTGATGAAACGGCGCTGGCGTTGCTGCGTACTCGCTACGCTGCGCTCAATGCCCTGATAGCAACCGGTGAGGTTAGCCCGGCGGCCTTGATGCCGGTTGCTGCGGCGCTGCGGATGCGCGAGGCTGTATTGAACAGGCAAGAGGGTGGATCAGTCCCTGCCGGTTAGTTGTTTCCCACCTTCCCCTTTCTAAACGAGGAAGGGGAAGGTAAGGATCATCAGCCGTGTTGTGCAGATGTGCGCTGCGGTGCGTTTCGCTAATTTCATGGTGATGCGGTGTTTTCTTTATCTTGTCCGATGGAGCTGCACGTTTCCCGCAGGTTTGTGCACGCCATTGGGTGATTAAGGTCAATAACAGAAAAGCAATGAAGGAGTAAAGAATGCCTGCTCTCGATACCCTCACCCATCCAGAAACGGCCTGGTTGCTACGGGCTGCACCAGCTCTGTTGGCTGCCTTGATCACTATGACGGCGACATTTATGTTCCGTCAACCGTTGGCTCAATTCCTGAACCGTCTCCACCGGTCTCGTCTGGTGGCTGGTTTCGATCCGGCATTGACCTGGCGACCGCAGCTCTTGGAAACGCGAATAGCATTGCTGCTAGCAGGGAGTGCGGCAACCCTTAGCAGTGTTGTGCTTGGATGGATCGGTTCCGTCTGGCTTGCGCTGGCTGCTGCGCCGGCTGTAGCCGCACTGGTAGTCCGGCTCGGCTTTACCTTCGCTACATACCGTTACAATCAGCAACTGGAACGTGAATTAACGCCGGCCATTGGTCGACTCAGCGCACTGTTGAGCGGCGGTCTAGGGTTACGTACTGCCTTAGAACGTATTCTGGCTGATATGCCAAACGGTCCACTGCGTAACGAATGGATATGGCTCATCCAGCAACAGGGTACGCCACTGGCCGATGGCAGTATTGCCACGCTCCGTCAGGTCATTGCTGCACTGGCTGCGCAAACCTCGAATCCACGCCACGAGACACTGCTTAACCATCTGGTAGTCGTTGCCGATCAACCGCAAGACCTGCAAGCACGGCGTTGTGCGGCTGCTTATGCTGCATTGCAGGCATCTGAACGACGACGCGAAGAAGCGTTGACTGAACTCGCCCAAATGCGCTACAGCGGTTTGGCTGTTGGTGGAGCAGGCTGCTTAATGGCGTTCTACCTCATTACAACTCAATGGGAACGGGTGTGGGTGGCATACAGTTCACCGCTGGGTATGTTCTTTGCGATTATTGTCGCTCTGGCTTTGCTGGCACCAATCATTGGCGGTTTCTGGCTCTCGCGTGTCGAGGATGTTGATTACTGAGGTGATCTTGTTGTTGGCTTATGACGGGCGTGCAACCTGTGGACGCACGTCAGCCGTTATCGTTTCTGGGAGGAGGCTGTATGTCACATATCCTATCAATTTCTACCGCTCCGGCACTCCTGGCCGCTTTGAGTGGTGCACTGTTAGCCGCCCTTGGTGTGGTGCTTCGTCATCAACCGGTCGCAACCAAACCTCTTAATGAACGGCAACGTCTGCTCATCGGGCAGAGTGGGGGGATCGTTCTTGCACTGCTCTGTTTAGGTGCTTCTCTCAGTGGTGGTATCTTCTGGATCGCACTCGGCCTGGCAGCGTATCTAGCATTTGGGATGGTATGGGCGCGCCAGCCCCAACGCAGGCGTGCACGCACCGAGCGTGAGCTGCGTCAACTTACACCGGGTTTAATCGGATTTATTCGGGTCGCATTAGGGAGCTTCGAGGCGCCAAGTATGCTCTTGCGACGCTACTGTACGCAGGCAACACCACGGCAGGTGTCAATGCGTGAAGTCGTAGCTGCGGCCCTGACCCTGAGCGAAGAGCAACGGATGCGTCCTTTTGCAGCCCTGGCCGAGATCGCACGTCGCTATCGCTGTCGCGAGCTGATCGACGCTACTGCGGCTTTGGCTCAGGCCGAAGCCGAAGGGACACCGGTTGAGATGGTGTTGGCCGCTCAACAACAGACGCTCGAAGCGTTGCTGCAAGGCGAATTTCGCCGTCTCATCCGTCGGCGCACCGTGTATCTGCTCTTGCTGGCAGCTATCAGTCTGGTGGTGGGGATTTTACTTAACCTACTGTTCGTTATGGTTGTCGGGAGTAATGTGTTGTCCTTTTGAGAACGGCATTGTGAATGAGGGCTTCGTAAGATTATGTTCCTGCCCAGCAGTGGCGGGATGAGGTGAGGATTAGGAAAGAGGGATAAGAGCGGGCTAACCCCCCGCCCCTTCCCCGTTTGCGAGGACCTGGAGAGGTTGAGGTCTGCGAGGCCTGGGGGATGAGGTTTGCGGGAGGGCTTGAAGACGATGATGTGCTGCTATGCCAACGGCCTGGTGTACAGGCGGGCCGGAGGCCCGCGCACCCAGGCAGGCCTCTGGCCTTCATCAACCGCCTCGATGACGGTAATCAATGGTTTAAGAGGTGCCAACGGCCTGGTGTACAGGCGGGCCGGAGGCCCGCGCACCCAGGCAGGCCTCTGGCCTTCATCAACCGCCTCGATGACGGTAATCAATGGTTTAAGAGGTGCCAACGGCCTGGTGTACAGGCGGGCCGGAGGCCCGCGCACCCAGGCAGGCCTCTGGCCTTCATCAACCACCTCGATGACGGTAATCAATGGTTTAAGAGGTGCCAACGGCCTGGTGCACAGGCATACCGGAGGCCCGCGCACCCAGGCATACCGGAGGCCCGCGCACCCAGGCAGGCCTCTGGCCTTCATCAACCGCCTCGATGACGGTAATCAATGGTTTAAGAGGTGCCAACGGCCTGTTGCACAGGCATACCGGAGGCCCGCGCACCCAGGCATACCGGAGGCCCGCGCACCCAGGCCTCTCTATGGCGCTATCACCGGTAATGTTGCTTCAACCGTCGGCTCAATCGTCAAGAGGGAACGATGAACCCAACCTTCTTGCTGGCGTGGGTTAATGATCCGCAACCAGACCCCGTCAGCGGTTCGTCCGAGCAACACCACCGTCTCATTAGCGTGAATTTGATCGAGAACAGCGCCTTTCAGGGAGGGTTCGGCCCGTACATTACCACCGTTAAATACTATAGCCGTTGGTCGGATCGGCGTTGGTGTTGGTGCCGGAGTAGGCGTTGATGTTGGTGCTGGCGTTGGCGTTGCTTGCGAAGTCGGTTTAACAACACCGATCCCTGCGGATGATGAACCTTGTGATTGAAGATTACTTGACGAAGCGGTATTGGCTGTGCGTAGAGGAGCACCACCTGATTGCACGAGCGTACCTTGCCCATTGAGAGTAATCTGCGGTATCCCGGCGAACAGGAGAGCGATACCGGCCAGTACAAGGTTCAACCCAAATGTACCGAGAGCCAACAGCATCCGATCCTGATTCCGTTGTACCTGTTGGGCATTATGGATTCGTTCCGCATCGCTTAACCGTTGCAACAGAATCTTATCATCCCACAGTTCAACCGCCTGTCCGCGTGCTTCAAGTCGCGACTGCGGCGTAAATGAACTGGTAGCGACAAGGATGGCCCGGTCGGCACCCTGAATGTGGAGTGCACCGACCAGATCGCGCACATAATTGGGACCTACCGATTTACTGTACCGTTTACATTGAACCAGATAGCGTAAACCATCACGCTCAGCAGTAATATCGACACCACGATCACCGCTTCCGCCACGTATCACCACATTTTTCCAGCCTAAATCTTCAAGAAGGAGGGCAACGCGCTGTTCAAATTCGCTCGGCGAGAGTTCTAGCAGTTGCCGCCGGCGCAAGCGTAAAATCCGAAGGTCGATAAGCCACTGGTTGATCAAGAAGATGACGGAAAGGCTCCCGATGATGAATACAATCTGCCAGAGAAGAGGTTGTACAAGGGTAAGACTACCCAAAATAGCCAAAAATGTCGGCATGACAATCGTTGCATGCAGATTTGAGCTGTTGTAGGAAGAACGTTGCCTGGAACGTCGCGCCATGTTGAGGTCTCCTGTTATGAACACTTCACCACAGCGCATAGTACCAGATCGGTATTACACGTCCGTTTCCACGTCGTCTGCGTTATAATAGTTCGTATACACATATCTTGCCCAGGAGGAAAATCACTGTGAAGTCGCTGATACAGGCCCGCTGGATAACACCATTACTGGTTGCTACCGCTGCATTAGTGCTTGATCAACTATCAAAGCACTGGATTGTCGTCCAACTTGGCCCTGAGCCAATGACCCGTTTCATTCCGCTGGTCGGTGACAACATTCGATTGGCATATTCACAAAATACCGGTATCGCTTTTAGCCTGTTCCAGGGCCAATCTGATGTCTTAACGATTGTAGCGCTCATCATCATCGCCGGTGCTGTGTATCTCTACGTTACGCAACTACCTCATCGGCGTCGTCTGGTACAGATTGCAATTGGTCTGATCCTCGGTGGGGCGTTGGGGAACGTCGTTGATCGCGTTCGTCTCGGTTTTGTGGTCGATTTTATCCAGGTCGGCTGGTTTCCGATTTTCAACCTGGCCGATAGTTCGATTACCGTTGGTGCTGCGCTGTTAATGTTGCAGTACGCGCTCGATGAAATTGCGTGGCGGCGAACCCGGCAGGCAATGATTTCACAATAGGTATGCACTCACGCTGGATGCTGATAGCTCTAGTTGCCGCGCCAGTCTTTGCCCTTGACCAATTGAGTAAGGTTTGGATCACCGACATTCTGTTGCGGAATAATCAACCAATTCCTTTGCTGTTCGATTGGGTGCAACTGGCGTATCACGAGAATACCGGTGTCGCCTTCGGCCTCTTTCCCGATCAAGGTGGTTGGCTGTCGGTAGGAGCCGGCCTGGTGTTGTTATTGCTTGCTTTTACGTATCAATACCTGCTCCCTGCCGAATCAACCTGGGTGACGATAGCGGTAGGAATGATCTTTGGTGGCGGATTGTCAAATCTGCTTGATCGGATTCGGCAGGGCTACGTTGTTGACTTTATTCAATTTGGTTGGTGGCCGGTGTTTAATCTGGCCGACGGCGCGATTACGCTGGGTATAGCGGCACTGGCATTCCACATTATCTTTATCGGTGATGAACCGGTGCCACCTGAACCAGAACCGGTCGATGATGGTTTGCTCAGCGAGCTGTTGAGTCGCGATCCGGAGCCGACGTCGACGACTTCATCACGTCATCGCAACTCGGAGTCATCGTCATGAATGCAATCGGTGATGTAACATGGCTCGAAGCTGATGAGCGAGTGATTGTGGTGCCATCAACTTCGGCCGGTGAGCGAATTGATCGCTTTCTTGCCAATGTGTTCCCCGATCTGTCACGGGCACAGGTACAACGTCTGATCGAGCAAGGATTGGTGCTCTACGATGGTCGGCTTACACGCGCCAGTCAATCGATCCGACCGGGGATCGCCATTCAAGTCACGATTCCACCACCGATTCCTACCGAACTCGTACCCGAACCTATCCCACTCGATGTCGTGTATGAAGATGCCGATATTGCGGTGATCAACAAGCCGGCAGGAATGGTAGTGCATCCAGCTCCCGGTCATGCACGTGGCACGCTGGTGAATGCGTTGCTAGCGCGCTATCCTGATCTGGCGATTGGTGGTGAGGTTCGCCCCGGTATCGTTCATCGCCTGGATCGTGATACATCTGGGCTATTGGTCATCGCTCGCCATGACAATGCTATGCGCGACCTGATCGCCCAACAGCAGGCTCGTCGTATGCGCAAACTGTACCTGGCGTTGGTTGTCGGGCGACCGCCAGAGTCTGGTACGATTGATGCACCGATTGGTCGTGATCCTCATGATCGGCTGCGGATGGCTGTTGTGCCTGATGGTCGCCCAGCTCGTACTCATTACCGGCTATTGGCTACCTTTGGCGATTATAGCTTGCTGGAAGTACAACTCGAAACCGGTCGTACCCATCAAATTCGGGTACATATGCGCTATCTCGGTTATCCAATCGTTGGCGATCCGGTTTATGGTCCTCGGCGTTCACACGGGCACTTGTCTCGCCAATTTTTGCATGCCAGTAAATTAGGTTTGTTTCATCCCCGTGATGGGCAGTGGCGGGAATATACTGCACCTTTGCCGACCGACCTCGCAACAGTATTACGCCAACTGTCGGAGAAGGCTTCGCGCCGTTGAAACCGCGATATGCTACAATGCGTGAGTACAGCGACGATGTACTCCGTTGTTTTCCGTGTTCCGGTGTCATACGTAGGTAGGAGATCAGTATGCGTAAGAAAATTAGTATTATTGGGGCAGGGTTTGTCGGGTCAACAACGGCACACTGGCTGGCTGCCAAAGAGCTGGGCGACATCGTTTTGCTCGATATTGTTGAAGGTATACCGCAGGGAAAAGCTCTCGATCTCTATGAAGCATCGCCGATTGAAGGTTTTGATGTGCGGGTGACCGGCACGAACAACTACGCCGATACCGCTCAGTCTGATGTTATTGTCGTTACTTCAGGTGCACCGCGCAAGCCCGGTATGAGTCGGGAAGATTTGATTAAAGTGAATGCCGATATTACCCGTGCCTGTATCAGCCAGGCAGCGCCACTCTCACCGAACGCCGTGATTATTATGGTCAACAATCCGCTTGATGCTATGACCTACCTCGCTGCCGAAGTCAGTGGTTTTCCCAAAGAACGGGTGATCGGGCAGGCTGGTGTGCTTGATGCAGCGCGCTACCGCACCTTTATCGCAATGGAGGTCGGTGTTTCCGTTGAAGATGTTCAGGCCATGTTGATGGGTGGTCATGGCGACGAGATGGTACCTCTCCCTCGTTTCTCGACGATCAGCGGTATTCCGGTGAGTGAGTTTATCGCACCTGATCGTATGGCACAGATCGTTGAGCGTACTCGCAAGGGTGGCGGAGAGATTGTAAATCTGCTCAAGACGGGTAGTGCCTACTACGCACCGGCAGCCGCTACGGCGCAGATGGTCGAAGCAGTGCTCAAAGATAAGAAGCGCGTGATGCCGGTATCAGCGTATCTGACCGGCCAGTATGGCTTGAACGACATCTACTTTGGAGTGCCGGTCATTCTCGGCGCCGGTGGGGTCGAGAAGATTATCGAGCTACCCCTCAACGAAGAAGAGATGGCCCTCCTTAACGCCTCGGCGAAGGCAGTGCGGGCAACGTTAGATACCCTGAAGGCATTGTAAGCGTATGGTGGGCGATGAGTACCAACCGGTCCCATCGCCCTGATCTGCTCTACACAGGTAGGAGATATGGCCAGTTCGGCGAAATCGTCAACTTCAACTTCATCATCGCAACGATCGCTATCGGCCTGGAGTCCCTTGGGTGGTGAGCGTTTCTACGCCATTGCGCGCTGGATTTTGATCGTTTTGCTTGGCGTTGTAACCCAATTTCTTACGAATGGTGGACTCTGGCCGGTGACCGCTGACGTAACAACACTTGAAGGTATTTTCTGGTTGTACGCTGGTTTTACCGTTATTGTTACTATTCTCACGTTTCTGCCATTCGCCGCCAATCTGGTGAGTCTGTCGTATTTGTTCGATATTGGGTTTATTTCGCTGATGACGTTTTTCGGCGGTGAGCGGATTGTAATCTTTTTCCCACTCTACCTCGTACCATTGACCTACGCTGCCATTCGTCAGCCGCTCTCAATTAGTATTCTTTCCGGGTTACTAGCTGCCGTTACTTATGGTGCAGCGTTTATTGGTTGGCGACGCCTGATTGCACCTGATACCTTAATGACTCTGCTTGATTATGTTGCGTTGGCCGTGCGTTGTTTCACACTGGCTATTGTGCCATGGGTTACTGGGAATCTGGTCGAGCGTCAGAGTGAGACCAATCGCCAGCGGGTGTTACTTGCTCAACAAGAGACAGAGCAGGCACTCTCTGAAGCACATACCTATCGCGATCAGATGCGTTCGCTCTATCATGTTGCACTGGCTCTGGGAAGTACTGCTGATTATCGTCAAGTACTTGACACACTGCTGCGCGAAAGCCAAAAAATTGTGCCTTACCGGGCTGGTATTGTGTTATTCGCTTCTGGTCAGCCTAACGAACTCTATGTTGCCTTTGGCTCGAATCTGGCGCCGGGTGATCTCAACCGTTCATTGACCATGGATGCCGGATTAGCGGCTGCACTGCGTGCAAATACTGCTCAGGTGATTACCTCGTTGGCCCAATTTCCTTCTTTGCAAGAAATAAACACACTGCGCAATTGCAAAGCGGCCACGCTGCTCCCGCTGCAAGCCGGTATGCGTGTGTACGGTCTCTTTGTGGTGGCTACCGATCAGGTGCTCAATACCGATCAGGTTGAAATGCTCATGGCACTTGCCAATTATGCCATCGTGGCCCTGCACAATGCCCAACTGATTTATGATCTGAAGGAGGAACGTGAGAAATTACTTTCCCGTGAAGAAGAGGTTCGTCGGCAACTGGCACGTGATCTGCACGATGGCCCAGCGCAGGCGATGGCTGTTATTACAATGAAAGCTGAGTTTATCAAGCGGCTGCTTGACCGCGATCCGGCACAGGCGTTGGCTGAACTCGACGAGTTGAGTACGATTGCCAAGCGTACCAATTACGAAGTACGCACGATGCTGTTTGAACTGCGACCGTTGATGCTCGAGACCCAAGGGTTGAAAGTTACCCTTGAGCAGTATCTCGAGCGATTACGGGCGAAGGCTGGTGATACGGCGATTATCCTAGAAGAAAAAGATATTGAACAGGTTCGGCTTGGTTCAAAGGTTGAAGGGGCGCTCTTCAATATCATCCAGGAATCGGTCACGAACGCGATTAAGCATGCCAAAGCCAGACACATTTGGGTACGGCTGCGCCGCTTACCGAATCAGATGCTCGAAGTAGTTGTTCAAGACGATGGCGTTGGTTTTGACAAGGCCGCTGTCCTGAAGTCTTACGAGCGGCGTGGCAGCCTTGGCTTGCTCAATATCGATGAGCGTGCCCGGCTGGTAGGTGGTCGGGCAGAAATAGACTCTGCTCCTGGCCAGGGTACTCGGATTACTGTTTTTGTACCGGTTGAGTCATGAATCCTTATCTCAATCCACAACGAGTTCGGGCTGCTTTGCGAGCGCTTCACCTGCGTCCAACTCGCGGGATGGGCCAGAATTTTTTGCTCGCTGGCGATATTCTGAATACTATCGTAGCTGAGGCTTCCCTGACCGCATCAGATACGGTCATTGAAGTGGGGCCAGGGCTGGGTGTGCTTACCTGGGAACTCCTGCTCCGCGCCGGCAGGGTGATCTGTGTTGAACTTGATCGCCGTCTGGCCGACCGTCTGGCCGCTGAGTTTCGTGATCGGCCACATTTCTATTTAGTGCAGGGCGATATCCTGAAGTTTGCGCCAGCCGATCTGTTACGCCGCGCTGAAGCCGCTCCGCCTTACAAGCTGGTCGCGAATATTCCATACGCGATCACGGCGCCGCTACTGCGCTATTTTCTCGAGGCAACCATCCCCCCTGACCGCAGTGTACTGCTGGTACAGTGGGAAGTAGCGCAGCGGATCTGTGCTGGCCCCGGTGATTACAGTGTCCTGGCCCACGCAGTTCAGTTGTATGCCGAACCGACTATCGTCACGCGCGTGCCCGCTTCGAGTTTCTTTCCTGAACCGGCTGTCGACTCAGCAGTTCTCCGGTTGGATCGGCGTGCCCAACTACCGATTGCCGAAGCCGATGTGAACGATCTTTTTCGGCTGATCAAAGCCGGGTTTCTGCATGCTCGTAAACAACTGGGGAATGCACTCGTCGGTGGGCTGGCAGCGTTCGGTGTCCATGTACCCCGCGAACGAGTCCTGCAAGCGCTCCAGAAAGCCGGTATCGATCCGCAGCGCCGTGCCGAAACGGTGACACTGGCCGAGTGGGCAACGCTTCTTGCCAGTTTGCCTGAAGTGAGAATGCAGCAGTGAGCGGTAAGGGTGGCTTCTCACTCCGCCCTTCGGTAGGATTGTATTTTGTTCCCCTGTCCGTTCCTGCATCGGTTGAGACGGATGCCCAATCTGTCTTTAGCCGTACTATCCCCGTATCCCTGCCCGCGCCTCCAAGGGTAACGGCTGGTTCGTCCTCCGCCCAACTGGTGTTCTCCTGAAAGCTTGATCAAAAAACCCCCCTTCCTCGCCCGCAGCGCGGGAGAGGAAGGGGGCTAGGGGGGAAGGTGAGGGGGTTAGCCCTCCCCCCCCCGGCCCCTCTCCCGCGCTGCGGGAGAGGGGTGGTGTATGAACGCGGTATGGTTGACAGTTACGGGATCGTCCCTGCTTCGCTCATCCCCCCGCCTCGCCGGGTGTGGAAGCGGAAGGTGGCCAGGGGGGAAGGTGAGGGCGCCAGCTCCGTCTTTCCTGCCGCACCTTAAAATCTTTCCCCTTTTTAGAGTGATCTGGGTTATATTACTAAATAGGAACTTTTTTTATCACGCTGGAGGAATGTGTGGCAGAGCAAACAACACCTTATTTTGCGAATCTTTATCGACAAGAATTTGCAAATTTGATCACCTTCCGCAAAAATGGTCAACCAGTCGTAACACCGGTCTGGTTTGCTGAACGGGACGGCAAGATTTATGTTATGACGACCGCTAATGCCGGTAAGGTCAAGCGTATCCGTAACAATCCACGGGTTGAGATCGGGCCATCTGATCGGGCCGGTAAGCCCCTAGGTCCTACCGTACCGGCGCGGGCTCGTATTCTCGGTCCCGACGAAGCTAAGATTGCCCGCGAGGCTCTCGATGCCAAATATGGCTTGATGAAGGCGATGTTCGATTTTTTCATGAACATTCGCGGTACTGAACGAGCCTGGATCGAGATCGCGCCAGTTGATGAAACTATCACGTCCTGATAATTCTGGGCAGTGGTAGTTGTGAACTTGGAGCACGGGCAGGATTGAGGACGTCTGGTCCGTGCTTAGTCCATTATCATGGCGGGTTCTAAACCCGCGTCGCCAGTTGCCTGAGAGCGCGGGCAGGATCAGGGGTGTCTGGTCAGCACTCGCGATGTATGACTGGATGCCATCGCTTAGCGCATCAGCACGCAATCGAGGGTTGTTGGAAATCTATCTCAATCCTCTCCTACATGCGGAGCGAACATGTGTCAAGTGAAGGTGTCGGCGGCCATACGCACCTCTATTCACTTGACACACAGCGCCATGGGGTGGTATAAGCGTAGCGAACATGACGCGAGACAGCCCTGGCGCCCGGTTGCGCTTCCCAGGAGAGAAGAGTGTGAAACATCCGCAACGCGCTTTGTTTGCGCTGATGCCCGTGCTGGCACTATTACTGTTGGTAGCATTAATGGCAGCCACACCGCCTGCTCCGCCACCAACATTAAGGGCGGTGGCACTATCGCCATTAGAAACTGCTACGGCAGTACCTACCGCTTCTGCAACGCCGACCCCATCACCCCAGCCGTCACCAACCCTCACCCCAACCTTAGCTCGCCGTGAATTTATTGAGTCGTATGAAGTGAAAGTTGCGCCCACCAGTTTCTTACCCGGACGTGGGCCGGTCTTGCCGGGTGAGTTTGTCTACGCTGGTCGGCGTCTTGATTTTTACGTGGGGCGTGGCACATTCAGCGCCGATCAGGTGCTCGACATCGCCGTGAAAGCTGAATATGCGCTGGGATATTTGCAGCGCCGGTTTGATGTGCAACTCACCGAGCGGGTCTCGGTCGGCTTCTACAATCCGGTGTTGGCGCCAACCCATGATACTCGCGGCATTGCGTATACCCACGACCGGACAAATATTCGTATCTTCTATCGATCTGACGAAGATCCTTACCATGCGTTAGTGATTTTGACGCATGAATTAGCGCACGCCTTGCAGGCTGAGGCATACGGCCGTGAAGCACAGGCGCGAGCTGATCTGGTGTTGCTCGAAGGGTTGGCTACCTGGATTTCTGGTGAATACTGGCTGAGCCTCTCGGAGTCCTCATCGTTCCAGGCTCGTGCCCGTGAGTTGTACCAGGCTGGCTATCGGGGTAATCTGGCAGCACTCGCCAACAGCGCTAATTCTATGGCTGCCTACGAGATGTGGGCTGGCTTTGTCGATTACCTGGCCCGCACCTACGGCTGGGATAAGTTCAACGAACTGTATGTGAACGGACGGGGACGAGCGCCTGGTTCGGCTGATTATCGTGGCATCTACGGCAAGAGTTTTCAAGAGCTTTACACTGAGTGGTACACTACCCTGCGCTAAATCTGGCCGCTATATCCACAATGTGCATGCCATCGCTCTCTAAGGGAGTTACCCCAAAGCTGCTTGTGCTCTTCTACACAGACGATGCCTGTATAGGCGAGTGTAACAAAAAGTATCACGCCTGGCTATATCGGCCAGGCGTGATGAGCACAGTTTCGTAGCAAATTACTTGATAGTGTTAGCCAGGTTGTTGAAGAGGTTGGCGATATTCCCACCAAGCAGCGTCAAAGCACCGATAACAACCACTGCGATCAGAACGAGGATGAGTGCGTACTCGACTAGACCCTGGCCCTCTTCCTTGGCGAAAAAGCTGCGAAGCATTGTGTTCCTCCTGAATACTAGTGCTGTTAAACTATACTGTGGAACATCTCCACGCTTCACAGTATAGATCGTTCATGAACGATTGCCAATAGTCTGAAAGTACTAATTTTGAATAGTACCATCGCACAGGAATATTGGTCCTTAAACGTACCTTTGTACTATGTGTGGATGAAAAATTTTTTATGTTTTAGTCGGTTAGCTGAGAGATTACTACATTCTGTCAAAGAAAATTATTTCACAAATGAATAAGATTGTCAAGCTGAATGAACATGTCACAATATATATCTGAAAGGTGAGTTCCCCATTCACCCCTTTGGTATCGTGATACCTTCCGAAATGCGAGGCAAAGGAGATGCCAGATTGTCACCGGCGTGCGCTGTGTGTTGTATGTTCGGAATGATAGACATCGAGAAACACTATGGAAATACGGATCCAACTTCTGATGGAACAAACGAACGCGCCGTTTGATCAATCACCATCGCGGCTGTCGAGTCGATCCTGATGAACAGGACGCTTTCATCATCAGCAAATACCTGTCGCCAGGCTGAATGTAATGCCAGGAGATTAGCAGGCGCCGATCCTCTGCCTACTAACACAGCATCGGGTTGCTGACGGCGCAGAATGGCATCCCAGTCGCCCACACCGAAGTGAAAATCAACATACTCTTCATATATATCTGGTGGGTATACCGTTTCCCGTCGTCCGTCCATTCCCACCCGTACCTGTGGGCCAAGGTGCCAGATCAGATACTGACCCCAACCAAAATCACACATGAGCCGACCGCGAAATCCACTCTCCCGAAGTAAGGTTGTTGCATGGTACGGGACACTGGTCGCACTGATAAAGCTCCATTGATTCATTCCCATGCCGAAGAGCAGGATTAATCCTGATCCAACCAATGGCAGTGGTTGCAGCCAGCGTGGGATTGGTACATCACGGCTTTGCCAGCCGATCGATGCCTGCCACGCTGCGCCAACGTGTGGTGCAATGAAGATGGCAAAGGCGATCCCCATCAGCGGGAGATGACGGATAGCAACCAACGGCATCATCCCGACCAGCCCAAACAATCCCATCAAGGTGATGTTACGGGGTAATGGGGATATGTATCCAGCCCAGATGGCAAAGCTCATCACAGCCAGATAGATCCCTCCTAATGGGCTACGAATAGGTAGCGGCTGCCAGTCGATAATCTCAGGCCGGTCGCCGGTCGCAGTTTCAAGCAGAAAGTGTAACAATTCATAGCCATACGGATTAACAAGCGTAGCCAGAGCAGTTACTGCAACCGGTGGCGCCACACTTCGCCACTGTTGCGGGTTAAAGAACAAATGGACAATCGTCCATACCCCTAACACGCCACATCCCGCGAGGAATCCGCCGTGTAGATTCACCCAGAGCGCGACGATAACCGGCATCAGCCAGAGCAGCCGATACCTGCCCCGTTCGGCTTCATCAATGATGATCAGGGTACAGGTAAAGAAGAGAAACGTGAACACTTGTGGACGAACAACAAGACTAAACCAGATGGTCGTCAGGACAACACATAACCAGACGAGCAGGGCCGGTATGAATGGCAGTTTTACTGAATGAACCAATCGCCAGAATACGAGACCAAGGGTAAGCCATGTGACAATAACCCGCAGCAAGATCAGCCCCGTATCGCGCCCGATCAGCCAGGCCATTCCCATCAGGACTTCCATCAACCATTCGTGATTGATCCATCGGTATCCTTCAGTGAGGTACGAGTATGGATCAACCTGTACAATACGGCGCTGCTCAATGGCATCGAGGCCAAACCGCAAATGTCCCCAGAGGTCGGGATCGGTGTACGAACGTAAGCTCACGATAAAAACAACAGCAAAGACACAAGCAGTAATCCCGACGTGCCAGTGTGTCCAGCGGAATTGAGAAGTATGCGGCGATGTGTTCATCTGGTTCTCCGAATCTATAGAGTATTTGGAGTTACTCTTATGGGTTTAGCATCGGTATTTGGCAGAGAAATTTCATTATTGCACATTGCTTAAATTCACCGACATGGCATGTCATATCTTTTACACAGATGAAATGCGCAACTTAGATTTCATGAAATGGTTTATAACGAAGACGCTCTGTCTCTTTTCGTGATGGGAGACTTATTTACCGTAAGCCGTATAGTCTTGCTTTGGACATAACATTATCACGGCACCGGAATCGTCGCTGCGACCCGTGTTCCACGCCCAATGGTGCTCTCAATCCCAAATTCGCCCTGTAACAAGACCTCGATCTGCTGGCGCATATTTGCCAGTCCCATGTTCTTGCGCGTTCCCGCACTGGCAATCGCTTCTTTGACCGCAAAGCCGCTACCGTTGTCTTCAATCAAAATGTGCAGCGTGTTGTCGCTCTGCTCGAGCATGACTCGCACCTGAGTAGCACCAGAATGCCGAACAACGTTGTTGAGCGCTTCCTGAATGAAACGGAAAATGGTGACTTCGTAGTGGCTGGGTAGGCGCTGATCGAGGTTTTGCACCATGAGGTTGATGTCTACTTTGTGTTTTTCTGACACCTGAGCGACGTACCGGCGCAGAGTCGGTACCAACCCAAGATCATCGAGGGTCATCGGACGGAGATCAAAGATGAATTTGCGTGTCTCCTGGAGGGTGTTGTTCACGGCGTTTTTCAGGGCCACCAGCTCGGCCCGGGCCTGATCCAGGTCGCGATCAAGCAGTCGCTGGCAGATTTCGGCCCGTAAGACCAGATTGCTCATCGCTTGAGCCGGGCCGTCGTGCATCTGAAGCGAAATACGCAGCCGTTCGCTCTCTTGCGATTGGATGATGTTGGCAATCATTGTCTGCGGATCGAATGGCAGATCGGCCAATTTCGCGCTGCGCTCTAGTTCTACCGCTGCCTGTTCGAGCAGTTCAACGACATCGCTGAGCAGATTCTGCCGGTTGCGCAGGGTTTCACGACGATTCTGCAATTGTTCAACTTGTGCGCGCATCGTCTGCAAGCGCATCTGAAGTTCGATAAACGTTGTGTAGAAGGTCTTGATGTCGGTCTTTTCGTAGCGCTCCAGGTTCACATCGAGGTCGCGCACTCGATTAGCGATGGCAGTTTCGCGCATTGCCAGCCGGTCGACCTCTGCCATATTCTGGCGTAGCAATGACTCGACCTCGTTTATTTCGCGGCGGGTACGTTCGATCTCTTCGCGGTATGATTGAATGGTGGCAGTGATCCGCTGGTGTAATGCTTCGCCTGACACGGCTTTCTCCTGAGTTGCCAGTATGCCTTGTATCGCTGCTGTTCAGATTATAGACGGTTCGGCGGCAGGATGCAACGCAGGGTTGAGAGCCTATCCGAAATAGGGTGCAGCAATCGGGGCGTAGCGCTGCTGCGCCCGTACATCAGGATGCAGCGATGGCGCACGAGCCGCTCGCCCGCATCGTGCAGTTATCGATCTATCATCCATATCTTGTGTGATTCCGTATCTCTACGTCAATTGTCAGCTTCTAACGCATATAACGATCAGGATTTGGTATCATACCATGCAGAGTATCGCGCCAGATAGAAGGTTACAGGTATGGAACTTCGTCATCTACGCTATTTTGAAGCTGTCGCCCGTCATTCTCACGTCACTCGTGCTGCTGCTGAATTACACATTGCGCAGCCGGCACTAAGCAAGCAGATCAGTCAGCTTGAACGCGAGCTAGGTATTGCTTTATTCGATCGCGTGGGGCGTAGTCTGCGGCTGACCGAGGCCGGTGAGGCGCTGTTGCCCTATGCGCGTGCGGTGTTGGCGCAGGTTGAAGAGGCGCGAGCGGCAATGGCAGAACGAGTTGGTCTGAAAGCCGGGCGCGTGTCAATCGGTGCACCACCGACGGTAGGAGCACATCTGCTGCCGCCGTTACTAACCGTTTTTCACCAGCGGTATCCTGGGATCACATTGCGCTTGCACGAAGCCGGTATTCAATCCCTCCTCGATCTGCTTGAAGCGGGTTTGACCGATCTGGCGGTGGTGGCGTTGCCGGTCGACGATGAGCAACTGGCGGTGACACCGTTACTGAATGAGCCGTTGGTGTTGATCGTCGGTCCCATGCATCCACTGGCGAAACGGAGTGAAGTGGCAATAAGTGAGCTGCGTAACGAACGCTGGATTTTGTCGCCGGCGAATTATGAGTTGCGTGAGGCAACGTTAAAAGCCTGTCGTGAGGCTGGCTTTACGCCACAGACGGTATTGGAAGGTGGCGAGACCGAGACGCTGGTTCGCTTCGTTGCCACCGGTCTGGGCATCGCTCTGGTACCGGCGCTGGCGGTATCTGGTTTCAGTGGTGTGGTCAGCCTGAGTGTACGCGATCAAACCCTGACCCGTTCGCTCGGTCTAGTCTGGCGCCGTGATCGAACGGCTTCACCGGCGGCCCGTGCGCTGCGTGAGTTTTTGGTCAATGAAGTGAGTCAGCGCCCGATAGAAGCGTTTATTCGTCCGTAAGTGCTTCCAGACGGGCAAAACTGGCCAGTAAGCGCCGTTCGCGATCTGAGAAACGAACAGTTACTTCTTCGTCGCCTTCAATCAGACGGCTGCTCACCACGATCCCCTCGCCAAAGGTCGGGTGACGCACGTGCTGACCGGGGAAGAATGCTGCCTTCATCGGTGTTGGCAGAGGGGTATTTTGCCGTGAGTTCCGTTGGGTGTCCTTGCGTTGCGTGAATGAACGATTGCTGAACATGGTGGTCTGCGGTGCCGGTGTAGCCCGATACCCACGATAGCGAATCTGTTTAACAAGGGGAGCAGGGATGTCGGCAAGAAACCGCGAGCGCACACTGGTGGTGACACGCCCGTACAGAGCACGCTGCGTTGTGTAGCAGAGGTATAATCGCTGTTGGGCGCGCGTCATTCCGACGTAGAGCAGACGACGTTCTTCTTCGATGGAGTTGCGATCATTCGTTGCCCGGCTATGGGGGATCAGACCTTCTTCAATTCCCACCAGGAAGACGTAGGGAAACTCTAACCCTTTTGCCTGGTGCAATGTAATACAGGTCACCACCTCGTTGTTCCGATTCAAGTTATCAACATCGGCGATCAGCGCAACGTCTTCCAGAAACGCATTCAATTGATTCTCAAGCGGCATATTCATATAGGCCAGTGCTGCATTGCGCAACTCCTGGACGTTCTGCCAGCGATCGGCGGCCTCTTCATCTTCGTATTCGCGTCTGAGGGTTGCCAGGACTTCCAGACGGCTCAGCAGCAGATCGATCAGATCGCCAAGGGACATCATAGTATGGAGCCGGTGCAGGTCGTTAATAAGCGTGTAGAACTCTCTCAGCGCAGTGCAGGCCCGGCTTCCAAACGGATGCGCAATGGTATCGTTTTCCGCCAGTTCACGTAATGCTTGATAGAGCGGCACGCCCATCTGACGTGCCCAGACAATCAACTCGTTGACTGTCCGTTCGCCGATGCCTCGTCCTGGCCAGTTGATAATGCGTTGCAGACTAACGCTATCATACGGGTTGGCTACCAGGCGCAGGTAGGCGAGAACGTCCTTGATCTCTTTGCGTTCGTAGAAGCGAGCCCCGCCAACGACCTGATAGGGCAAATGCGCTGCGACCAACGTCTCTTCGATCAGACGTGACTGAGCGTTAGTACGGTACATAATCGCGCAATCACCGGGACGGGCAATCCCTTGCGCAATCAGGTGGAGAATCTCATTCACCACAAATTGCGCCTCATCTTGATCGTCTCTTGCCTCGTACAACGTTACGGCTTCGCCCTTCCCGTTGGTCGTCCAGAGCCGTTTGGGATATTTCTGCAATGGGCTGGCATTAATGAGCGCTTGTGCAGCATCGAGAATGGCTTGGGTGCTACGGTAGTTTTGTTCGAGTGCGATAACGGTTGCTTCTGGATAATCCTGCTCGAACTGTAAGATGTTGCGAATATCGGCGCCACGCCAGGCATAAATACTTTGCGCCTCGTCACCGACGACGAAGAGGTTCCGATGGCGTTCTGCCAATGCCCGTACAAGTAGGTACTGAGCGCGATTCGTATCTTGATACTCATCCACCAGCAAGAAGTGGAAACGCTGATGATAGTAATCGAGCACATTGGGGTGCTTGAGGAATAAGCGCACCGTTTCAACGAGCAGATCATCAAAGTCGAGTGCATTGCTCTCGACGAGCAGCTCCTGATAACGAGCATAGCAGCGAGCCACCATCTCATCGAAGTGGCTACGGATCGAGTGGGCAAAGGTCTGAGGATCGATCAACTCATTCTTCGCGTGCGAGATCGCACTCAAGATCGCACGCGGTGGGTACTGCTTCTCGTTCACATTCAGTTCACGCAGTACCCGCTTCATCAGCCGCTCCTGGTCATCACTATCGTAGATCACAAAATCGCGTTCGCGGCCCAAATGCACAATATCACGACGCAGCCAGCGGGCACAAATAGCGTGAAAGGTGCCAACCGTCAAATCGTTTACCGCTTCACCCACGAGCACGGCCAGCCGTTCACGCATTTCACGCGCGGCCTTATTGGTGAAGGTTACTGCCAGAATCCGGAGCGGATCAATGCCGATCTCAGTGATCAGATAGGCGATCCGATGCGTCAGTACTCGCGTTTTGCCGCTCCCCGGCCCGGCCAACACCAACACCGGTCCCGTCACGGTCGTAACGGCGCGTTGTTGTTGTGGGTTGAGATTTGTCAGCAGGTCAGCGGTCATTGACAGTAGTTGCTCGTGCAGGTTTTGTTCAATTCTTATGACAGTATAGCATATTCTCCCTCTGCTCCCGAGTAGGTCTGGCTCGGTTTCAGGCTTTTCACTGTTGTCACTAGCATCTCCAGAATAGTTCGGGGGACGGTGGCGAGCAACTGGCCGCCCTCACCTTCCCCCCTGGCCCCCCTTCCTCTCCCACGCTGCGGGCGAGGAAGGGGGGGAATGAGCGGAGCAGGGGCGATCCTGTGACTGTCAACCATACCGCGTTCATGCACCACCCCTCTCCCGCAGCGCGGGAGAGGGGCCGGGGGGAATGAGCGGAGCAGGGGCGATCCTGTGACTGTCAACCATACCGCGTTCATGCACCACCCCTCTCCCGCAGCGCGGGAGAGGGGCCGGGGGTGAGGGCGACCACCTCACGAAATGGTCGCACGGGTACGGGACATGCCCAATGAGAAAGCTGGGTTTTTGATCAGGCTCTTAATCCACTCGCCACGGCTTAGTGCCTATCCGGAATACCCTGTCGCAGAATTAGTCGGGGCGCAGCGCCGCTGCGCCCGTCTATCCATCGATGGGTTGAATTCGTTATACCGTGAGACAGGTATTCAGACAGGCTTTTAACAGGATTGAGTTATGAGAGAGGTACACCTTTCACCACTGCTACTGCAAATGTAAGCGGGTTGTTCGCGTTCACTGGGAAGTGGTATCGGTCACTGAGTTGATACGTGAGCATTCCTCCGTTGCGAATTGTACATAAGCTACTTTTGGTGATTGTGCGCTTCTGCAAGATCAGAAGGATCACTGTCGAGTACCGCCAGCGTATCTTCAGGCGCTAATACACGCACGATTAATTGCAACCGTCCTGGTGGTGTACCAATAATCTGTTGAAAGATAGCACTGGCCTCAGCAGCAAATAATCGCTTTTGAGCATAATCTGGCGGTTGGTCGCCGCAGTAAAAAACCTCGAGCATCGGCATAGAAATACCTCTCTCACACAAACCGTAAACTAATTGGTGGTTGACCATGCATTTCAAGCACAAAGATATCACCGCGTTGAGCTGGGATTGTGGCAGCTAATGCTCCAGAGATGACAATATCACCAGCCCGTAATGGGATCGCAAACTCGCGTAATTTGTTCGCTAACCATGCGACTGCCAGTGCGGGATGGCCCAATGCGGCTGCGCCTGTTCCAAACACAGTTGGCTGACCATTGTGACTCATTATCATTCCAACAGTGCGCAAGTCGCTACTACGCATAGACGTACTCCAGCTACCAATAGTCAATCCGCCATAGGAAGCATTATCGGCGATAGTGTCGGCCAGCTTGATACGCCAGCGATCAATTCGGCTGTCAACAATTTCGATGGCAGCGGCCAGTGCTTCGGTTGCTGCGAGTACCTGCTGCGGCGTAATATCGGGCCAGTCGAGCGTTTCACCGATCAAAAATGCAATTTCACCTTCAACCCGCGGTTGTAGAAAGTAGTCAAAGGGTACCTCGGCACGACCATTCCTGATCGGAAAGTAGCGCGAGGCCCAAAGTGTTCCATAATCTGGCTCTGATACCCCCATTTGCTCCTGCACAGCTTTACTGGTCAGTCCAATTTTGCGGCCAATAATTCGCTCGCCGCGGCTTACGCGCAATTTTGTCCAGCGCGTCTGAATTCGGTAGGCAGTGGCTGCATCAGTGATTCCCTCATTCTCGGTGAGTGGAGCGATAGTAAATCGCGCTTCCCAGGCCTGATCAAGTCTTCGGGCCAGGGTGTCAATTATTCCTTCATCAGTGACGCTACCGGTTACTGATTGCTCAGACATATTGTCTTGACCTCCGTGTAGAACTCAAGGCTATAGTGTCCTCCCTCCCGACCAATTCCGCTCTGTTTCATACCCCCAAAAGGAACCCGGAGATCACGAACAAAAAAGTCATTAACCCAGATTGTACCGGCTTCAAGTGCTGATCCCAGACGTACTGCACGGCCAACATCGCGTGTTTGCACAACTGCTGAAAGGCCATAGCTGACCCCATTAGCGATTGCAACTGCTTCTTCTTCGTCGTCAAACGGAGCAACTGTTACGACTGGGCCGAAGATCTCCTCTTGACACACACGATCATGCGGTTTGACATCAATAATGATGGTCGGTTGGAGGAAGTTACCCTGTGCGAAAGGCTCAGGCAGAACTGGTGGAGTACCTCCCAATATAACACTGGCACCACCAGTATTAGCCAGATCGATATAGTTACTGACACGTGTGAAATGCTCACGCGAGATAAGTGCGCCAACCCGTACATCAGGATCAAACGGATTGCCAACTGTAAGTTGCGCTGCAGCTTGTCGGAAGTGCGAGAGGAAGGCTTCATACACCGGTCGTTGAACGAGTATCCGTGGCCCGGCGAGACAAAATTCTCCCTGATTGAAGAACGAGGAACGCAAACTAATCGAAACAGCACGCTCAAGATCAACATCTGCAAAGATAATGTTGGCACCCTTTCCGCCAAGCTCAAAAGAGACTCGTTTGAGAGTTGGTGCCACCGCCGCCATTATGATCGTACCGGTTGTAGTTTCGCCGGTAAAAGAGATAAGTTTGACGTCGGGATGCTTTGTCAGAAGGGCGCCGGCCGAATCGGGTCCAAACCCGTGAATAACATTGATCACTCCTGGAGGTATACCGGCAGCATGCGCTAATTGTGCTAGACGCCAGGTGCCAATAGGCGTCAGCTCTGCTGGTTTTAAAACAACGGTATTGCCAAAGGCCAGTGCTGGCCCCATCTTCCAGGTAGCCTGTAACATGGGAATATTCCAAGGTGTGATCAAAGCGGCAACGCCGACCGGCTGGCGGAGCACGTAGTTGATGTAGCCGTTATCCATCGGATAAGCCTCACTCCCATGGGTAACAGCAAAATCGGCAAAGAATTCGATGTTGGCTGCGATTCGGGCAATATAACCAGCTTTATTTTCGGCAATTGGACGTCCAACATCCCATGTCTCGATTGCTGCCAGTTCATCTTCGTGATCACGGATGAGCTGGGCAAACCGTTTAAGTAGTACGCGCCGTTCGGCTGACGGCCTGCGACTCCATTCGCCAAAGGCACGGACGGCGGCCTGTACGGCGGCATCTACTTCTTCAGCGCCAGCCTCTGGTGCCGAACCAATGACGTAGTTGGTTGCCGGGTAGTAAATATCAAATCTTGGTCCACGATCAATAAATTGACCATTTATATAGTGACTGACATGGAAAAAAGGGTAATCCATTAGACTACTCCTGTTAACTGTGCCTGAAGGATACTACTCCCACAAACGACTTCAACAACCCCTGCGACTGCCGGTATGGCCTGCGCTGGTGAGCCAAGAAAGACGATTTGACCGGCTTTTAGTTCGCCTACCGTTTGGGCTAACCAACAGAGTTGTTGTTCGATGTTGCCGAGGGCAGCAATTGGGCCAGAGGTGCGGAGTTCACCGTTCAGGTAGAGCGATAGGTCGCCGTCTGGTATCTGTTCAAGTAAACGTTCACCAAGCAAAAAACCACCACCTGAAGCATTATCAGCTACAACTTCCGTCGCACTAAAGCGATAATCCGTCCACACACTATCAAGGATATCTACCCCAAGGAAGATACCACCAATGGCGCGCATTGCCACGCCTGGTGTGGCGCCCGCAGGGATACTATGGCGCAGTACAATAGCCAATTCTGGCTCCAGGCGCGGTTGAATAAAGTTGTTTAAGCTCACTTCTTGCCGGTAGATCATTGATCGGGTAATACGACCGTAAATCGGTTGCTCCAGACTCATTTGCTGCTGTTTTGCCTGGCTAATCAGACCGAGTTTATACCCGATGCACTGGGCATCAGGGTAATGAGCGCGTTGGATACGGTAGGCACCGTCAAGATCGACCTGCCAAGTGGTGTTTCGACTGCTAATCGTCTGGCGCATCACACGCGCTTTACTGATCGCCTGAGCTAGCATTATCTCAGCAGCGCTCAAATCCATCTTGTTTTCCATAGTTGTGTCGTACTTGCTTTCTACGATTGTTCTGAGGATGTATGCTGCCGACGTAACTCTGCCATCGATGTACCGCCAACCATCCAGTGCGTTGGCGGTACTTCCTGGATAACAAGACGCACTTCTTCCAATGGTACCTGAAATGCTGCCGCGGCGGCTTTCGCGAGTGCACGAGCTAGTTCCGTTTTCTGTTCTGTACTCCGCCCTTCGAGCATCGTAATGCGTAAAAGCAGCATCATCTTCATCCTCATTGCTCGGCAAAGAATGCGCTCACCAACTGATGAAAACGATGGCTATGCTCAATTTGGGTCCAGTGGCTACAGCGTCCAATAACGTGTAGTTCGACATTGGGCAGTCGCTCAAGCAGATAGTAGCTCGTATCGAGTGGGACAATAGCATCATCGCGGCCGTGTATGAGTAAGACCGGATGCGTAATTCGACGTAGGGCTGCATCAGGTACAACTAGGGCATCAAGATGCGCTTGACGAGGTGCTGGGAACATTGATGTGTATGAACGGCGAATGTCAGGGCGCATTGCTGCCGCATAACGAACGCGGACAATCTCGTCAAGACGGTCTTGCACAAAGGTGTCATCATACACAAACCAGCGGATTGCTTGAGCAAGTAATGTTGCTGAAGGGTCGTCGTAGAAACCCCACAAGCGGTCGAGTTCTGGGGTAAGCTGACATGGAGCACCGATCGAACCCATCAGGACTACTCGCCGAAACCGTTGTGGTGCTTCCATCAGAAGATGGAGTGCTACTGCTCCACCCATTGAATTACCAACTAAATCGACCTGCTTTAAACCCAGGGTATCGATAAGTGCTAACATCTGATCGATCCATAGTCGCATCCAACGTCGAATCTCAGTTGGTGCAGGATCGGGATGCTGGCTATCGCCGAAGCCTATCAGATCAGGAGCAATACAATTCCACCGATCACTTAGCGCTGGCAAGGCCAGATGCCAGTTTGACCAGCCATTTGCACCGGGACCAGAGCCGTGAATAAACAGGATCGCCGGGGCATCGAGTGGTCCTTGCTGGTGGAAAGTTGTTGTATGGAGACCGGTCATGAGCTGTTGAACCATACATTTATTCCGTCGAATGTCATCTTGTGGAGAATAGTTTGCGCTGCTCATGATTAGACTGCAGCCATCTTACCGTATTGACCGCGAAAGAAGAGGAGTGGACGCCCTTCGCGATAGTTTAGGTATTCAACTAAACCAATGAAGAGAGTATGATCGCCAGCCGGATGTACGTCAATAATGCGTGCCACGATATGTGCCAGTGCATTTGCCAGTAGTGGTGTATCTACTTGCCAGATAAATGATGGTTGGAAATCAGGTATTGTCTTCCCACTGAAGTGTCGGCTAATATATTCCTGGTCTTCGCTCAATTTACTTACCCCATAGCGACGACCAAGTGCTAACATACCGTGCATGCGTGCGTGGCATCCTATGGAAACGAGCACGAGCGGCGGATCGAGCGAGACTGACAGAAACGCATTAGCTGTCATGCCATGTATCTGATTCTCGTGGACGGTGGTAATAACCGTTACGCCAGTAGCAAAACAACCCATCGTAGTGCGAAAGAGGCGTGAGTCGATAGCCTGGGACGTCGAAGTTATTGCTGGTTGTTTACTCATACAAATGCCCCCTTCTGCGCGCTTGATTGCCGTCGGCGGCTCAAATCGAGAGCTACGTCGATGATCCAGTCTTCCTGACCGGCTACAGCCTGGCGGCGACCCAATTCAACCAGGATTTCGCGCGGATCAACGTTATATTGGGCACCAGCTTGCTTGGCGTGTAACAGAAATGTCGAATAAACACCAGCATAGCCAATGGTAATAGCATCGCGATCAGGAAAAGGCTGAAACGGCATGATCGGTGCGACGATATACTCAGCCGCGTCCATGAGTCCAAACACATCAAGACCAGGATTCATACCCAACCGGTCAAGTACTGCTGCCAGCAATTCAGTTGCTGCATTTCCGGCGCCAGCACCTAATCCACGTAAACAACCATCAATCTGATCGGCCCCTGCTTCGAGGGCTGCCAGAGTATTGGCTACGCCTAGCCCCAGATTATTGTGGGCATGGAAGCCAACCTGCACCGACAGAGCTGCTTTCAGGGAGCGGACACGTGCTGCTGCGTCCTGGGGCAGCATTGCTCCGGCGGAGTCAACAATATAGACACAATCGGCGCCGTATGCCTCCATCAATCTAGCTTGCTCGACCAGCTCTTCCGGAGAACGCATATGCGCCATCATCAAAAAGCCAACCGTCTCTAATCCCAATTCTTTTGCCAGACCGAAATGTTGTTCAGAAATATCTGCTTCTGTACACTGCGTCGCAATCCGAACTATCTGTACACCACGGGCCGCTGCCTCTTTTAACTCCCGACGGGTACCGATTCCCGGCAGCATAAGCGCTGCGATCCGAGCACGTTCAGCATTGCTACGAGCGGTTTCGATCAGATCAAATTCTGACGTGTGCGAAAATCCGTATTGGAGCGAAGAACCGGCCAATCCGTCGCCGTGACTGACCTCAATTACCGGAACACCGGCCCGATCAAGAGCTTGCACAATTGCAGCCACTTGCTGGCGAGTAAACTGATGACGCATCGGATGCGAGCCGTCACGTAAGGTTGTATCAGTCAGGCGGGGTGTTTTCATACGGGTACCTCTAGTTTCGATAACAGATGGCGTGCGAAGAGTTCACCAACCCGTTGTGCTGCGGCAGTCATAATGTCAAGATTACCGGCATAGGTGGGCAGAAAATCACCAGCGCCTTCTACCTCAAGTAACATGATGATAACCGGTCGTTTCCCCCACGGTGTTGTACGCTGTTCGATAACCGGGAGATTCTTTAAGCGGTAGCCGGAGACATACTGTTGCACTTCGGCGATCATCTGAGCTACCGAATCGCGTACTGCGTTTTCGTCGAAATCACCTTCTGGCACAACATAGATCGTATTGCGCATCAAAATTGGCGGACGAGCTGGGTTCAGAATAATGATAGCCTTCGCCTCACGAGCGCCCCCGATTTCTTCCAAACCACGCGCCGTGGTAAACGTAAATTCATCAATGTTCTGACGTGTCCCCGGTCCAGCTGATTGACTCGCTACAGTGCTCACTATTTCAGCGTACCGTACCGAAGTAACCCGGCTGACGGCGTAGACGAGCGGGATAGTAGCCTGTCCTCCACAGGTAATGAGATTCACATTTGGCGCCTCAAGATGGGCACCGAGATTAACCGGTGGCACTACGTATGGTCCTCGTGCTGCAGGGGTTAAATCAATCGCAACCCGACCATGTTCGCGTAAGAGCCTGGCATGACGTACATGGGCTTTGGCGCTGGTAGCATCGAAGACAATCCGAATGTCGGGATCGGCTAGAATAGCTTCAATACCGTTAGTAGCTGTTGGAATACCGAGCTGCCTCGCTCGCGCCAACCCTTCGGAAGTGGGATCGATACCGGCAACCATCGCTAGTTCCATTGCTCCTGATTGGCGGAGAAGTTTGTACATAAGATCGGTTCCTATATTGCCGGAACCGAGGATGGCGACCTTGATTTTGTCAGCTTGCATGCAGACGTTCCTCCGTAGTAACCCAGTCGCTCCGAGATACGCTGTGCGCCTTCAATAATGGCACGTGTGTATTGTTCGCGATGGGTACGAAAGCGATGAGTCGGTGTTGAAAAACTGATGGCGGCGATAACCTGCCCTTCATAATCACGTATTGGTGCTGCGACACAGCAGAGTCCGATAGAAACTTCTTCGAGATCGTAAGCATACCCGCGTTGGCGAACACGTGCCAGCTCTTCGGCAAGAACATCGAGTGACGTAATCGTGTTGGGGGTAAATGGATAGAGTTGCTCATTACCAACGACACGCAAGACTTCAGACCAAGGTTGATAAGCCAACAAGACTTTACCTACTCCTGAGCAGTGTGCCGGTAGACGTACTCCAATCCCTGATAGCTCGACCTGTAACCCCTGTTGACCACGCAACTTTTCCAGATAGACAACTGTTCCTGCCTCGAGCACGGCCAGGTGCATTGTCTCACCCCATGTTGCGACCATCTCTTGCATCACAGTGCGCGCTTCCTCTCGGAACTCTGTCGTTTTGAGCAGTGTCTGCCCCAGTTCGAGTAGACGCCATCCCAAACGATAGCGACCCGGCCCGACCCGTCGCAAGAGGTTCTGTTCTGCCAGACTACTCAATAATTCTGAGACACTCGATTTGGGTAGCTCTAGTGCTTTTGCCATCTCACCAACGCTCCATTCAGGATGCATCGGTGTGAAGAGCGTTAGAGCGCGCGCTGCTTTTTGCAACGTCTGCAACATAGGGTGCTCCTTCTTGGGATTAAGAAAAGAGAAGCGCAGTTCATAGAGGTACTGCGCTTCTCACCGTCCAATTAGTCCGAAGCGATCGCCGGTTCTTGTTCGTGAACAAGCGGCGTGCCGTAGAGGAAGAATTCACCGGGCAGGTTGCCACCGAACCAGACAATTCCAGCCGCCAGCGTCTCTTCTGTCCAGACAATGGGTTTCCACGCCGGATCGAAAATCAGGTATCCTGGATCACCAAACAGCTCAACCCGATTGCCACCCGGTTCGTAGACGTACATAAACATGGCCTGGCTGATACCGTGTTTACCGGGGCCAGCTTCAATAAAGATGCCCTGCTCACGGAAGACATCGGCCAGGTCATTCAGATTTTGCGGGTATCCGTACCAGTAACACACATGGTGGAGACGGCCACGGGCGCCCTTTCCGTCACGCATCAGGGCGATTTCATGAACGAGCGGCGATACGCTTAACCAACAACCAGCCTCCACGCCATCACTGAGTACAATATGTTCCCGTAGCCGGAAGCCGAGTTGTTCCATCAGGAATAGCTTGTTGACAGTTACATCCGACGCCAGCAGGTTAACATGATCGAGCCGACGTACCGGCACACCGCGTAACGGACGCTTTTGGGGACGATTAAGCAGAGGTGACTTCTGATTCTCGTCGGGTTGGAAGTATTCTACTTCCCAAAGAATCTCCATTGGGTGACCGTCGGGTGTTGTGAATTGATAGGATGGCCCATGACCAAGGTCACCATCTAGCCAGCCCTTACCTAACCCTGACGCTTCAATTGCCTTTACCCGTCGCTCAAGGGCTTGTGCTGAGCTTGCTCGCCAGGATACATGACCTAGTCCTGGTTCTTTGGCCTCGGTGATTTTGAGCGTATGATGATACCAATCTTCATAGGCGCGTAGATAGACCGATTGCCCTTGCTGGGTGGTTACCTCCATGCCAAGCAAGTCGCGGAAAAACCAGAGGGTTTGGTCCGGTTTTGGGGTGAGGATTTCGACATGGGCTAGCTGATGTGTGTCGAAGATCGGTTCACTCATAACTGCCTCCTCTTATGTTTACTAATGCTGCCTCGTTACCACATTGACATCGGTTGGGTTGATCAAATCGGTCGTCGTCCAGCCGTCGAGATCGTATTCAGCCATGCAGCGCTCGGCAAAAGCCTTCATCTGCTCAGTCACACCCATCGCTGTCGCGGCCCCCAGTGTCTCGATACGAATGTTTTCGTGGTTGCCAGCGTAATTACGCTCATACAGTTCGTGTCGGCCACCGAATTCAGTACCAATCGCATCCCAGAGCAATTTCATGAGCTTGATCCGGTCGCACGCACTGTAGCCATTTGAACCACGGACGAAGCGATCAAGATAGGTTCGCACTTCAGGGTTCTTGAGATCGGCAGCGTGTGCGGGGAGATAAATCAGAGCGCTGGCTACATCCTTTTCAATCAGGTCCTTAATTTTGACATACGCATCGGGAGCCATGACACGATAAGCAAAAGCTGCTTCCAAGTTAGGTAGGAGATAACCATCAACCCAGGGCATCGGATTGCGTACCATCGCTTCTGTGAGTTGCCAGAATAGGTTGCGGTAGGTGACAATCTCTCCCAGTCGTGCCTGTACACCTCGGAATTCGGCCACACCGGTTGCCTCTACAGCTTTGAGCATCAGACCGGTAATGAAATCGAGTTTGACGGCAAATCGTGTACCGCCGTGTAGAGGGAAGCGATGACCGAAGCCAGAAAGAGGGAAGAAGGTATTGACTTTCTCAATATCTCCGTAGACGAATACATTCTCCCACGGGATCAAGACTTGATCGAAGACCAGGATCGAGTCATTCTCATCCAGCCGACTCGATAGTGGGTAATCGAAGGGGCTTCCGGTTACAGCGGCATTGTATTCGTAGGAGGTGCGTGCAATCAGCTTTACGCCGGGTGCATTCATTGGTACGGCGAAGATCAGAGCGAACCGCTTGTCTTTAATGGGAAGTGGACCGTAGTGAGCAATAAAATTGACGTGAGTCAGTGCACTGCCGGTGGCGACAACCTTGGCACCTGAAACGATCAAGCCAGCATCGGTTTCCCGTTCAACGTGCATGTATACGTCGCTCACTTCGTCTGGTGGTCGGTTGCGATCAATTGGTGGATTAACAATCGCGTGGTTCCAGTAGATCAGCTCTTCTTGGGTCTTCCGATACCAGCGCCGAGCATTTTCCTGATATGGTGCATAGAATTCGGCATTAGCACCTAATGTACCGGTAAAAGCTGCTTTGTAGTCGGGTGCTCGTCCCATCCAGCCGTATACAGCCCGTTGTAGTTCGGCAATCGTGTCGCGTGCCCGCACCAGATCATCAATCGTGCGTGAACTAGCGAAGAATGGGTGTGTCCAGCCACCACTGCCGGTATCGGTCGGAATTGTCCATTTCCAATGTTCTGGCCCACCCCGCTCGACATCTTCCCGATGAAGTTCGTGCAAACGATCGTACCAGCGAGCAACCATTCGTGCTGAGTTACGGAAGGCCGGATGTGTAGTAACGTCTTTGACCCGCTCTCCCTGGAAGTAAACCACCCGATCATCGCGTAGGCTTTCCAGATACTCATGTCCATTCATTGGACGAGCCTCGGCCACGCTGGTTTCCGCTACCATTTCGGATACCGTCATGCCCCACCTCTCTGTGAAATAAAATCCTAGCGCCGTTGCCGCGTCAGCGTGTTAGCTTAAATTTTTTCTTCGCGGTACTCTCGATTATAGAGTCAACAATTGCCCCTGTCGATACCTCTATTCGACATAGCCGAACGCAGGTAGAAATGGTGGAACACCCGCGTTGTTATTCATTTTCGTGTACAATGATGGTAATCACCCCCCGCTAACACATCTATCAGGAGGATGACAATGGAAGAGCACGCAGGTGCAGGCGAACCATACGTGGTACGCGAGGTTGATCATCGTGGGGTTGTCTCCCTCACCCTTAATCGGCCACGCCAGTTTAATGCGTTGTCGGAAGAGATGCTGGCTGCGTTGCAGAGCGAGCTCGATGCGATTGCGGCTGACCCGCAAGCCCGTGTCGTGGTTCTGGCCGGCGCCGGTAAGGCTTTCTGTGCCGGGCATGATCTCAAGCAGATGCAGGCCCATCCTGAACAGAGTTATTATGAAGACCTCTTTGCCCGCTGTAGTCAAATGATGCTGACTATTCAGCGGATGCCGCAACCGGTTATTGCTCGTGTTCACGGGATAGCGACGGCTGCCGGTTGCCAGTTGGTGGCGATGTGTGACCTGGCTGTCGCCTCAACCGAAGCCCGCTTTGCCGTTTCTGGTATCAATGTTGGTCTCTTTTGTTCGACGCCGTCGGTCGCACTGTCACGGAATATCGGGCGCAAGGCAGCGTTCGAGATGTTGGTGACCGGTGCGTTTATCGATGCAGAAACGGCTCAGCGGCTGGGGTTGGTGAACCGGGTCGTTCCACCAGCAGAACTCGATGCCGAGGTGCAGCGATTAGTTGACGCAATACTCGCTAAACCAGCCGTGTCGATTGCGATTGGTAAATCGCTCTTCTACCGCCAGCTTGAATTGCCTATCGAAGAAGCTTATCGGATCGCTGGTCAAACGATGGCCTGCAATATGATGGAACCCTGTGCCCAAGAGGGTGTGGCAGCGTTTGTCGAGAAACGCCCGCCGGTCTGGGCGACGCCAGAGCGGGTCTGAGCGGGGGCCGGTGTTTCTTCAGGCCGGGCTGTTCTCCATTTTCACCCGCTCAGACCGCAGTCAAGAGCGGTATAGTGCGTTTCCGAACCTATCTGCAGCGCGTCTCTGCACGCGCTGCCCGGCTTTCGTTTTGATCTGCTACGAAATGTCGTATAAGAAAGTACAACATTGTAGAGTAATAATCCCTCTCTGTTCATCACTTTCCATATAGAGGGATGGTGTTCAGCGTGCTCAGTGTCGGGGTCTCTTCGCTCCTTCCCTTTCTCTGCTGGGCGAAAAGGGTCTGGGGGGAGGTAAGAAGGGTAACCAGAACACGATGCTCTCTCCTGCACTCGTTTCGTTTTTCGTTCTCTGCTCCTCTCCACTGCTGGGTAGATGAAAACGTTGAAACCCCTGTTCAAGAGGCTGCTTCGCTGACTGCACACCGTCGAGATGTGGTACCATGGATTCTCAGCATCGGTGCACCATCGCGGTCGTCAGCTCGATGGGTTCTGTGTACCAGACATCGAACTAGTCTTGACGCCAGACGATCAGGTACTGCATGCGCTACGCACAGTCAGGATGTATCATGAACCTGAAGAGCACGACCGGACATACCCCGGTAGTAGGTAAGCTATGACGTTCAGCGGCTTCACAACCGAACGACTGATCGGTATTCCACCAGAGTTTTTTACCGACGTGTTACCGGCGATTACGAAGCCGAGTGAACTTAAAGTTACCCTGCATCTCTTCTATCGGATCAGTCGTCTCCGCAGCCGTCCCCGTCGACTCAGTTGGGAAGATTTGCTGAACGACGATGTACTCCGCCGGTCATTACAAACACTCAGTGCCTTACGCTCGTTTGAAGAATTGCTCGATGAAGGGCTGGTTTCGGCAGTACGGCGGGGTACTGTGTTACATCTGGTCGAACCGCGTGATGGTCGGGTACGCAACTGGTACCTTATCAATACACCGGCTAACCGCGCCTGGGCAGAACAGGTCAAGGCCGGTGGCATTGTACCGCCGGCCGATGAACTCGATGGGGAACGACCAAGCCTGATCGAATTGTACGAACAAAACATTGGTCTGGTAACGCCGTTGCTGCTTGAAGAACTGCGTGCTGCCAGTGATCGCTATCCGGCGGAATGGCTGGAAGATGCGATTCGCGAGGCAGTACGAGCGAACGTGCGTTCGTGGCGTTATATTCAGCGCATGCTGGAGAGGTGGGCCACAAATGGACGAGAATCTGCGCCGTATCACACCGGACGACCTATCGATATTGAAAAATATACCCATGGCCAACTCGGACACCTCTTCCGCCGCGGAAGCGACGAGAGCGACCTCTGAAGCGGTGTGTCCGATCTGTCGTGGGGCCGGTTATTATACGCTCGATGTGCCGTATGGTGACCCCAACTTTGGTGTGCTGATCACCTGTCGGTGTAAACAGGCGGAGAAAGAACGGCGACGCTTTGAAGAGCTTGAACGACTCTCGAATCTGGCACCCTTGCGCGACAAAACCTTCGCCACCTTCGACCGCACGGTACCAGGGGTTCAACGTGCTTTTGCCCGTGCCTACGAGTATGCTCAAAGTCCGCAGGGCTGGCTGGTCTTGTTTGGTGGGTACGGCTGTGGTAAAACCCATCTGGCAGCCGCTATTGCCAATGAAGCGCTCAACCGCCACACACCGGTGCTTTTCACCGTTGTGCCCGATCTTCTCGATCATCTGCGCTCGACGTTTGGCCCGAATTCCGAAACGGCCTACGATGAACGCTTTGAGCTGGTGCGCGACGTGCCACTACTGATTCTCGATGATCTGGGCACCGAGAATACAACACCCTGGGCGCGGGAAAAACTTTACCAGATCATGAACCATCGGTATAATTATGCCCTACCGACGGTGATCACCAGTAATCGTGACCCGCAGGACATTGATCCACGGATTCTCTCGCGAATGTTTGATGCTGCGATCTGCCGGGAACGAATTTTGATTGAAGCAGGTGATTACCGCCGGTTAAGTCTTGAACAGCGTTACAATTCGCGCCGCCGCCGCCGCGATACGCCTCGTCCGTAACATACAGGGCGAATGGGTCAGTACACACGTTTGCGGTAGCGATGGTGAACAACAACCATAAGCCGGTCGATGAGTTCTGAATAGAAAGACATTCCCATGACACTGCGACACTTTCTCTCTGCAGCCGATCTGAGCCGCACGGAAGTTGAGGTATTGTTAGACCGGGCTGCGGCTCTCAAAGCCGCCTGGCGCTCTGGAATGAACGATGATCGTCCTTTGATAGGGCAAACGCTGGCTCTCGTGTTTGAAAAGCCTTCCCTCCGCACGCGAGTAGCCTTCGAGGCTGGAATGACCCAGCTCGGTGGTCACCCTTCCTATCTCTCTGCCAACGACATCGATATGGGCGGGCGCGAGAGTGTCCCTGATGTGGCCCGCAATTTAAGTCGTTGGGTAGCGATTATTGCCGCTCGCGTCTTCAAACATGCTACAATCGAGACACTGGCCCGCTATGCCTCAGTGCCGGTCATTAATGCACTCTCTGATCGGGAACATCCGTGTCAGGCGCTGGCCGATATGCTGACCTTGCGCGAGCACTTCGGTCATTTACAGGGTCTGACGCTAGCGTATGTCGGCGACGGAAATAATGTATGTCATTCGTTGATGTTGTTAGGAGTCACTCTGGGCGTCAATGTCCGAATCGGTTGTCCGCCCGATTACCGACCTGCTCCCGACATTGTCGAACTGGCAGAACAACTGGCCGACCGGCATGGCTCGACATTAACGATCACTGCCTCACCCCAAGAGGCTGTTACCGGCGCCGATGCAGTGTATACTGATGTCTGGGCATCGATGGGCCAGGAACACGAGGCAGCTCGTCGGCGTCCGGTCTTTACACCGTATCAGGTCAATGCAGCATTAATGGCACACGCTGCACCACATGCGCTGGCAATGCACTGTTTGCCGGCCCATCGCGGGGAAGAGATTACGGCAGATGTGATCGACGGGCCGCAGTCGGTAGTTTTTGAACAGGCAGAGAACCGACTCCACGTACAGAAGGCGCTCATTTTGCTTTTATTAGGAAAGTAGCGCCGATAACATGCGGAAAAACGCTATGGCAGGCAACCGGGCAATTTTTGATCGAGCGATAGAACAGTGTCGGCAAGCATCGGCGCAGGGACGTTGGGAGGATGCGCTACGGGCGGCAGCACGGGCATTGCAAGAATTCCCGCAAGATATTGAGGCATTGACCGCAGCCGCCGTCGCGCTCTACCAGACGAACCGGTTCGATAAGGCGTTACAGGCATTTCGTGATTTATACGAAAAAGACCGCACCAATGCCTTTTTCTTGAACTACATTGCACAGTGTTATCGGCAATTAGGGAATGTTGCGTCTGCGGTTGAGTCTTATCGGGCGCTCGCCGATCTCCATAGTACGCAGCGGCGTACCTTGCAGGCCGCCGAGGCGTTACGCGAATTACTCGCGCTTCAACCCGACCTCGATGATCAGCGTCGGCGGCTGGCGCAGCTCTATGAAGACATCGGTGCATTGCCTGAAGCTGCCGACACGCATCTGGAAATTGCTCAGCGTCTCATTGCCCAGGGCGATCTGGCCGCCGCATTGCAGGAAGCAGAATGGGCACTTCGTCTTGTACCTAACCAGCGTACTGCCCGTGAACTGGTAAATCGGCTCCGTGAACAAGTCGGTGGGCAACCGGTTGCTTCTCCTGCAATGCGCGGCACGAGTGGTTTGCGTCCTGCGTATCCAACCGGTGCTCTCCGGGGTTCCGCCTCGCAACCCGAACAACTGGTGGCCGAAGCAATAGCGTGCCAGCAAGCAGGTGATGAAGAACGAGCGATCTCGCTTTACGAACAGGCTTTGCAGGCCGGTCTCGAACGGGCCGATGTTCTCTATTCGCTTGGCTTGCTCTACCAGACCCACGGTAATCTTAAAGCCGCGGTCAGTGTCCTTACACGGGCAGCGACCGATCCTGAATATGCCCTTTCGGCGCATTTTGCATTAGGGCAAGTTTACCGCGATCTCGGTCAGTTACCCCAGGCTGCACAAGAGTTTGAGCTCACTATCGGGCTGGTCGATCTAGAGACGGTCGGAAAAGCGGAAGTTGATGACCTGATCGCGATGTACGAGAGTGCAGCCACGATCTACGAGCAAATAGGCGATCTGGCTCGGGCATCATCGTTGTACGGTACGCTGGCCGATTTTCTCGCCAGCAAGCGATGGGGGCGCGAGCGGGCGGCTGAATTTAGGAGTCGCGCCAAAGAGCTTGCTGACCGCAACATGTTTGCCAAGCTCCGTACTATTGGCACCGGCGTCTTGCAGCCTCAGCCTGTCTCCGCAGATGCGGAACCGGCCGAACCCGAAATAGATAGCGGGCGCTGGGGAAAGATACGTCCGATCACCGACTTTCTTCGTTCGGGAACGGTACCTGATGACGATCAGGCACCGGCTGCCGAACCGACATCTCTCGAGCAATTACCGTTGCTCGAACGGATGAGTGCACCGACAGTATTATCAACACCCGAATTTCCACCGCCAACACCCCTTGATCCAACCGGTCTCGATGAAGTGGCGGCGGGATGGTTAGAACTGAGTGGCACCTACCTTGCCCAGGGTCTCCTTGATGCGGCGTTGGATGCCTGCATGGAGGTGATCCACCACAATGTTGATTACCTCCCGATTCACTTACGTATGGGTGAAATCTACGAGCGACAGGGGCGCCCCGAAGAGGCATTGGCGAAGTATCAGTTGTTGATCGAAACCTATCGCGTGCGTGGCGAGCCAGAAAAGGCAATTGATGTCTATTTTCGCTTTATCGAACTCTCGCCCGATGCCGTCAACGCTCGCTCGAAACTGGCCGAACTGCTCAAACAGGCAGGAAGGATTGATGAAGCAGTGCAGCAACTGTTACAAGTTGCCAACACCTATTTTCGCCTCGGCCAAACGAATAAAGCTCTGGAAGAGTTTCGGCGCTTGATCCAATGGGCACCGCAACACCGTGAAGTGCACGCGCAGTACGGGCTTGCCCTGCTCAAACTCGAACGGTTTGAAGCTGCGCTTGATGAATTTCGACAGGCTCTTGAGTTGGGTTCACCCGATGATCCGGTAGCACTGGCCCGGTTGAATATTACGCTCGCGTTAATGGGTGACCAACCAAATGTGATCTGGGATTCACTGGCAACGGTGTTGGCGCAATTGCAGAAACATCCCACCGAATTTGCTGCGGTGCAAGCCGAATACCGTACTGCATTACTAATAGCCGATCGCGCCTTACTGCACTATCTCCTGGCAGTGATCCAGCAGCAGCACGAACAGCACCATCTCGCTCTGCTTGAGCTAGAACAGGCCCAAATTCTGCTGGCAAGCGAACCCGATCCGATGCTTCCACCGGCATTGGTCTACCGTGCGGCTGCTGATAGTTATATCGCTCTCGGCCAGGCCGAAGCAGCACTTGAACAGTTGCGTCGTGGTCAGGCAGTTGCCGATCAGACTTCTCCTGAAACATCGATACGCTATCCTTTTGCTAAGCCGCCATCGCGCGGTGAGTTGGTTCGACGGATGGCCGAAGCGTATGCCATCAGTGACGATCTGGCCGGTGCTGAACAGGCCTTGCTCGAAGCCAAACGACTTCTGCCGTATGATCGTACCATCTATACCAAACTGGCTGAAGTGTACTTCCGGCAAGGAAAGTTAGCCGAGTCGCTTGCGCAACTTGATGAGATGGCTACCTACTACGAAGAACGGCAACAGCTTGATCGAGCTATTGAGATGCTCGAATATGCGGTACGGCTGGCGCCAAACCATATCGGTATGAGTGATCGTCTGGCTCGGATGCAACTGCGCCGTGGGTATCTCGAACAAGGGCTGGCCGGACTGGTGCGTGTCAGTGAATTACAAAAACGGGCCGGTCAATTGAAAGATGCGGTCGCTTCGTTGCAAGAAGTTGCTCAAACGTACTGGATGCTTAGCGATCACGAACGCGCTCGCGAAATGTACGATCGTATTTTGCAAATTGCGCCGAACGATATCGATGCCCGTCAATGGCTGGCATTGATGCATACCCTGGCCCGCCGCACGAAAGAAGCGATCAGCGAGAAAAAGCAGATTGCCCGTATCTTCGCCCAACAACGAGATTACGATAACGCCATCGCCGAGCTACACCAGATTATTGCGCTCGATCAACAGGACATGGAAGCCTACTTTATGCTGTACGATATGCTAATGCGGCGCGAAGAATACGGACAAGCAAGTCAGCTCTGTCGGCGGATGCTCAAGATGCCAGGGATTGAGACGGAACGAGTCGAAGCAATGTTGAGCGCCGCCAATCGTATGCTTGAACAACGCAAGCCGGCGCCGCCACAGAGTTAGCAATGATAGAACTTGAGCGTCTCTGGGTGCGGTTAAATCCGTTTACCTCGCCATTTGCGCTAATCGATATTCTCATTGTTGCGGCATTCTTCTACTGGCTGCTGGGAATTGTCCGTGGCACGCGAGCCGTACAATTGCTCCGTGGTGTCGGTATTCTGTTGGTAATATCGTTTCTGATGCCATCTGTTGCCAGTGATCGCCTGACTCTGCTCAACTGGCTGGTGGTAAATGTTATCTCGCCGGCGTTGATTGTTGCGATCCCGGTGCTCTTTCAGCCTGAATTACGACGTGCGCTCGAAAGTTTGGGCCGTTCAAGCGATCTCTTTGGCCGACCGTTCGGCGGAGCCAACCGCTCAGAGTTGCTGGAAACGATCCATGTTATCAGTCGTGCCGCAGCACAACTCTCGCAGCAAGGAGTCGGTGCGCTGATGGTGATCGAGCGGCGCACTCAGTTACAAGAATTTGCCGACCGTGGTGTGATCCTCGATTCGCGAATTTCGATACCGCTCTTGCTCAATATTTTCTATCCGAATGCACCTCTGCACGATATGGCGGTTATTATCCGCGGGAACCGCATCCTGGCTGCCAATGTGGTCTTACCGCTCAGTGAAGATATTGCCGGACCACGTCGCTACGGTACCCGTCATCGGGCGGCGAAAGGGATTACTGAACAGACTGACGCGCTGGCGGTTGTCGTTTCAGAAGAGACCGGTGCAATTTCGTTGGTGAGCGATGGCCGCATCGTAAGTTATCTCACCGAGGCACGTCTGCGCACAATGTTAGCCGATCTCATGCAGGTGCCGCTTGACACAGAGACGAAGAGGGCGGCATGAGTAGCGTTCGTTCGGCCATCTTACGCGCCTTACTGGCAATGGGCTTAAGTTTCGCTCTCTGGTCATTTGTTTCGTTCAGTGAAAATCCAGAAGAGACGGTGCGCTTCGACGATTTGACGCTACAAGTGGTTGGTCTGAGCGAAGATATGGTGGTCGTTGATGCCAATGGTCTACCAACGACGATCTTCCCCTCGGTTGATGTCACCCTACGCACCGACCGCCGTCAGCGTTCGGAACTACGACCGGTTGATATTCGGGTTGTGGCCGACCTAAGCGGGCTAGGGCCGGGTGATCATGTGGTACCGATTAACGTCCAGGCTACCCGTAGTAATATCTCGTTTAGCATCCCCCCCAATGGTGTTGAACCTGCCGCTATTAATATCCGGATCGAACCAATCGAGACGGTAAAGGTACCGATTAATCTGGACATTCTTGGTTCACCACCGTTTAGTTTTGAACGGGGTGAGCCAGAAGTGCGCTACAACGGCGCTCCGATCAGTACGGTCTCGGTCAGTGGCCCGCAGAGTCGGGTGATGCGGGTTACTTCGGCCCGCACTGTTGCCAACATTGCCCAACTCCGCGCTTCATACGTGGCGACACTCAATCTGACCCCGGTTGACGCCAGTAATCAGCCGGTTGAAGGGGTACAAGTACAACCGGCAACCGTGACCGTTACCATCCCGATCAACCCGGTTGTTGGCCTGCGGCTCGTGCCGGTGTCGCCGGTTATTATCGGCACTCCGGCGCCGGGCTTCGTCGTCACCGGCATCAACGTTGAGCCGCCGTTAATTACGTTGACCGGTAGCTCTGGCCCGCTTGATACTATTAGTTTTTTGGCAACTGAAGCGATCGATATTGCCGATGCCCGCGAGACGGTGGTGCGAATTGTGCCGCTTGTTGTGCCAGCAGGTACCTCGCCAGCTCAAAACGAACCAAACGCAGTACGGGTTACCGTTCAGATCACACCAATTCCGCTGCCATTTCAAGTACGTTTGCCGGTGGAGGTGACACTCACCGGGCTCGGTAGTGGATTGACGGCGGTCGTGTCGCCAAATGTGGTTGAGATGACCTTTGCCGGTACCAGTGATCAATTGAACGCACTGGCTGCTGCTCCGCTCGAGATATCGCTTGACTTAAACGGGCGAGGTGTTGGTGTCTATCAGTTCAAGGTACAGCCCCTTCTCCCCGACGGCGTTCGGCTGGTGGGTGAACCGCCAGAGGTCACCGTCTCTATCGTGTCGGTGCCAACCCCAACCCCCATGCCGACCCCAACGCCTGAGCCATCACCCGAAACTGAGCCAACCCCAACGCCCACGCTGACCCCAACGCCTAAGCCATCACCCGAAACCGAGCCAACCCCAACGCCAGAAGGGGGATAATGGCCTATTTTACAAAGTACCGTAACAAGAGTACAATGGCGTGTTGATCCATGCCGCCATGTTGCGGCTACCGCCTCAGGAAGCTATGTTGAAAGGAAAGAAGCGCTGTGAGCAAGAAGATCCGCGTTGCGATTATTGGCGTTGGTAATTGCGCCTCGTCATTAGTGCAGGGTGTTCATTACTACCGAAACGCTCGTGATGGCGATGACATTCCCGGTTTGATGCATGTCAATCTGGGGGGCTATCACGTCGGCGACATTGAGTTTTCGGCAGCGTTTGATATTGCCGATACCAAGGTTGATCGCGATCTGGCCGAGGCAATTTTTGCTGAACCGAACAACACCTACCGTTTCACCGATGTTCCAAAACTGGGAGTGCCGGTGTCGCGTGGGATGACTCACGATGGCATTGGCAAGTATCTCAGCACAGTGATCCGTAAATCGAAGCGGGATACCGATGATATTGTACGGATTCTGCGCGAGACGCACACCGATGTCGTGGTCAACTTTCTCCCTGTCGGTAGTGAAATGGCAACCAAGTGGTATGTCGAGCAGGTACTTGACGCCGGTTGCGCATTTATCAACTGTATTCCGGTCTTCATTGCCAGCCAGGAGTATTGGCGACGTCGCTTTGAAGAGAAGGGATTGCCGATTATCGGCGACGACATCAAGAGTCAGGTTGGCGCAACCATCACTCATCGCGTCTTGACCACACTGTTCAAAGAGCGAGGTGTGCGACTTGACCGCACCTATCAGTTGAACTTCGGCGGGAATACCGACTTCCTCAATATGCTCGAACGCGAGCGTCTTGAGAGCAAGAAGATCAGCAAGACCAAGGCCGTAACGTCACAGTTGGGCTATGAACTCCCCGCCGAGAATGTGCATGTCGGACCGAGCGATTACGTACCCTGGCTCGGTGACCGCAAGTGGTGTTACATCCGCATGGAAGGAACTACCTTTGGCGATGTGCCGATTAACCTTGAGTTGAAGCTGGAAGTCTGGGATTCGCCGAACTCGGCAGGTGTGGTGATCGACGCCATCCGCTGTGCTAAACTGGCACTCGATCGCGGGATTGGTGGTGCCTTGTATGGCCCAAGTAGTTATTTTATGAAGACTCCACCGCGTCAGTTCACCGATTACGAAGCGCGTGAACTAACCGAACGCTTCATCCGCGGTGAAGTCGGCGCCAAATGAGGATCCATCGGCCTTCATAGCGCACACGAGGGTAGGGGGCAGCGCGTGGAGCTGCCCCGTAACGAGGATGATAGATGATAGCAGGATAGGCATGAAACTGATCGTCCAGATTCCGGCCCTCAACGAGCGTGATACCATTGCTGACGTTGTTCGCGCTGTTCCCCGTCAGATCCCCGGCGTGGATCAGGTTGAGGTTCTCGTGATCGATGATGGCTGCACCGACGACACGGTTGCAGTCGCGCTGAGCGCTGGTGCCGATCATGTTGTGCGCCACACCGCCAACAAAGGATTGGCAACTGCCTACCAGACCGGGATTGATACCGCATTACGCCTTGGTGCTGACATTATTGTCAATACCGATGCCGATAACCAGTATCCTGGAAGTGAGATTCCCCTCCTGATTGCCCCAATCCTGGCTGGGAAAGCCGATATTGTCATCGGTGATCGGCAGGTTCATCAAATCGAACACTTCTCACCGTTGAAAAAGGTGCTTCAACATGTCGGCAGTGCTGTGGTGCGTTGGGCTTCCGAGACTAATGTCCCTGATACTGTTTCCGGATTTCGTGCTCTGTCCCGTGAAGCTGCGCTGCGCACATTCGTCACGTCTGATTTTTCGTATACCGTCGAAAATCTGATCCAGGCTGGCAAACGTCGGCTCACGATTGTCGCGGTACCGATAAAGACGAACCCCGTGCAACGGCCCTCGCGCCTCCATCGCGGTAACTGGAATTTTGTCAAGCGGCAGGCTGCGATCATCGCCCGCACCTACACAACCTACGAACCGCTGAAAGTATTCAGTTATATTGCACTCTTCTTCGCTGTCCCCGGAGTTCTTCTTCTTGCCTGGGCAGCGACGGTTTTCATCGGTCGCCGTCTGGGTGTGTTATCAGCTTCTAACGATCAGTCGTTGTTGGTCGGGAGCGTACTGGTTTTAATGGCGTTGATCATTTTTCTGATCGGATTATTGGCCGACCGTATCGGTGGCGTTCGTCGGTTACAGGAAGAGATACTCTACCGTACCCGTGCGAATCTGGTTGAACAAGAAGCGTGGCGCCGCACAGTTAGCGCCCGTCTTGATCGGATCGAGCGGGCGCTCGGCGTAACGGTGAATGACGAACCGGATGAATAACAGGGCGTTCGATACCCGTTCTACACTGAGATGGAGATAGACGTATGAAGGGCCAACTTCGTCAACGCTGGGCCGCTAACACGGTAGTTTATAATGCGTGGCTCACCATCCCTTGTCCATGGAGTGCCGAGTTGTTGGTAGCAGCCGGCTTTCCGTCACTAACCATCGATCTCCAGCACGGCCTGATCGACGATCCCACCGCTTTACAGATTCTCCACACTATCGACCAGCGGCAGTGTCCGGTTTTTGTGCGCTTAGCCTGGAATGAGCCGGCGGCAATTATGCGTGCTCTCGACCGTGGCGCAACAGGAATTATCGCCCCCCTCATTACTGGGCCAGATGACGTGCGGGCATTGGTGGCTGCCTGTCGCTTCCCACCAGAAGGGATTCGGAGCTACGGGCCGGTACGGGTTGGGGTTGTGCACGGAGTAGCCGAGCCAGCGATGGTTGCCCGCATCCCGGTTATCTTCCCAATGATTGAAACTGCCAGTGCCCTTGATCAAATTGAGGCAATTGCTGCGACGCCCGGTATTGCCGGTCTCTACATTGGACCGGCCGATCTCAGTTTGAGCCTTGGTCTGCCGATACCGGTTGATTTTTCGGCCCCCGCTTTCCGGGCCGTCCTCGGTCGGGTCGTTGAAGTTTGCCAACAGCATAACGTGATTGCCGGTATTTACGCCAGTCCGGAATGGGCTGCCGACCTAGCTGCGCTGGGTTTTCGCTTCATTACTATTGTCAACGACAGTGACTTGATCACGTGCGGAGCGGTTGCTGCCTTACGCCACGTCGCCCCCTAGGTGAGTAAAGCTATGCTTCAGCACAGGATGCCAGCGCGGTGCGATGACAGAATCGCGCTGCGTTCAATACGAATATACTCGTGGAACGTATGCGGTGATTGTTGATGCCAGCGCCTGCAACTTTGGTCTGATCTGCAAGAGTGATTGCCCACAGGGAGCTATCTGACGTCCATTTAGCGCCTATCCGAATCATCCATGACATCACGACGGATGAACCTCGGCGATTGATGTAATGCGATTCACGAGGAGGGGTGAGGCACCGCCTAGCCCCTCCTCTACGACGATAGTCACGGAGCGCCGATCCGACCTATCCTGTCAACACCTTCTCCATCACCAGACTTGACCAGCTCAACCGGGAACGCCAGCCGTCTAGACGCCAGATTTCGCGGTAGCCAAGCCGCTGGTAGAAGCGTTGGGCAGCCGTGTTATGCTGCAACACTTGCAGACGAGAACGTTCCAGCCCGCGTGCTTGAATCTGAGCTTCCAGCGCGCTCATCAATAGTTGTCCGGCACCTTGACCCCGCACCGGCGCAGATACAACCACTGAATGGATCAACGCACTGTGTCGGTTCGTGTGGCGATACACTCCAAAAAGGGTACGAACAACCGCCATCGCTAGCTTGAGTGTCGGTACTAGCCCAAGCTCACGCAGCGCCACTGCGATCGTTCCCTGTGGCGCACGTTCGTAAGCCGGTTCGGTAGGAAACTGCACCATACCGGTTCCGACAACCTGCTGCTGCTCATCACACACAACCAGTCGATGCTGCAGTGCAGCTTCACCGTTTGCACGCAGGGTGTAGGCCAGGAGCTGTTCCTGACCACATTGGGAGCCGCTCAGTAAACCGGGTAATTCGGCATGATACAGTTCAACAATCAGGCGAGCCAGGGCGGGTATATCGGCACTGGTCACAGGGCGAACGATAAAAGCAGGCATACGATCCGACCCTTACACTGTACAAATGGCGCATCCCGAACCTATCGCTCTGGTACCCAAGGTGGTGATTGCCGGTTGAGAAATGCGCGTACCCCGGCCTGACCTTCAGTACCGGTACGGGCAGTGGCAATGGCCTCAACCGACAGGCGACGTATTTCTTCGATGGAACCGGTACGAACCACCTGTAGCAGGGCTTTACTGAGCGCAATTGCCCGTGGCCCGCCACGTAAGAGGTCACCGACCACCTGGTCTACCGCCTGATCGATCTGAGCTGAGGGAACTACTTCGTGCACCAACCCGATAGCCAACGCCTGATCCGCTTTGATCCGCCGCCCGGTCACAAACAGTGCACGAGCGTGACCCAAACCAATTTTGGCAGTGACAAAGCGGGCGATCACCGCTGGCAGCAATCCCAATCGTACCTCGGTGAGACCAAAGGTTGCCTCTTCAGCAGCAACGACATAGTCGGCACAACAGACAAGCCCTACACCCCCGCCAAGGGCAGCTCCATGCACGCGCGCAACAACCGCCTGCGGTAATGTATCGAGGGCGGTAAACATTTCATCGAGCCGCGAGGCGTCGGCCAGATTTTCCTCACGCGAATAAGCAAGACTGGCCTGCATCCAGTTCAGATCGGCGCCGGCGCAAAATGACTGTCCCTCACCTTGTATAACGAGCACGCGGAGCACCGGATCAGCCCGAATCTCAGTGCAAATTTCGGTAATGCCAGCAATCATCTCAGGGTTAAACGCATTATGCACTGTTGGCCGTTGTAATGTTAGGGTCGCAACCGGCCCGTCACGGGTGAGTGTAAGCACTGCCATGGCGATTCCCTTCCTTTGGTTACAAGTACCACCTTACCGAACTCATTGCAGGAGCGGCACAGCGCAAAGATAGTGACCATCGCAACGCTCTAATCCCTTCACAAGACCTACTCTAGGGGCAATTCGACACTCTCTAATACCTCAGCCAGTATATCGGCGCTGGTACGACCACGCAACGTCGCTGCCGGGCGCACCAACAACCGGTGTTGCAAAACCGGCACAGCCAACGCCTTGTAATCGTCAGGCAGCACATAATCGCGCCCGGCCAATACTGCCCGTGCCTGACCGGCGCGAAACAATGCCAGAGTCGCCCGTGGACTCATCGCCAATGCCAGATCGGGGTGATGACGCAGAGCATGAGCCAGGCGAACCAGATATTCGCGTAACGATGGCGCTACCCGCACCGCATAGATCATCCGTTGCAAATCGGGAAGTCGCGAACCATCAACTGCTGCCGTCACCTTGAAAATAGGATGCTCACCGGCCAGCAGTGTCAACATGTGCAATTCTTCTTCCGGCGAAGGATAACCGAGGCGTATTTGGAGCAGAAACCGATCAAGCTGTGCTTCCGGTAAAGGAAAGGTGCCCTCAAACTCAATTGGATTCTGAGTTGCGATCACTAAAAACGGCTCTGGCAAACGATGGGTCACTCCATCGATACTCACCTGTGCTTCCCCCATCGCCTCGAGCAACGCGCTTTGTGTGCGCGGTGTAGCACGATTAATCTCATCGACCAGCACAATATGACTAAACAACGGGCCAGGTTGGAACACGAACTGACCGTTCTGAGGTCGGTAAACACTCACCCCCGTGAGATCGTTGGGCAGCAGGTCTGGCGTACACTGCACCCGCTGAAAACGCAGCCCTAACGACAGCGCCAGGGTTCGAGCCAGCATAGTCTTTCCAACCCCAGGAACATCCTCGATTAACACATGACCACCACACAGCAGTGCGATCAACAAGAGATCGATAGCAGCAGTCTTACCAACGATCACCTGTTCCACATTTGTCCGCACGCGCTGGACAAAATCGGTAAGCAGGTGCAGATTACTTAGCGAGGGAGAACGTTGTGCATTCACGAGAAGATATTCCGTCAGCTAAAAGCGATCTTCGATAGACAGATTATACCCGATTGGCAGAATTGGTTGACACCCCATATCGCACATTATCCCACATTATCCCACATTATCCCACATGGGTTACGGTGGGTGTTAAACATTATACGAGCAAATGTTCTACATCTGCGGTGGATGATTCTCGCCTACATCTAACGGCAAGGACAGTTCAAGTGTGTAACACTTAGTCGTTGTTCTGTCGTCACTCAGCCGCATTTGCTCTGCCCACCCTATTATGTACAGTTTCACCAGTAGACTGCTATCTATTGCGGGATACCGTTGCGGTTTTGGGATGACCGATGATCTGCCGTCCGTATCTTTATGATAGCAAATTAGCATTCTCGCGAGTTGTCTGATTCAAGTTTGATAATAAGGACGATCTGAAAAATCTGCTTGCAGGAGAAGATTGGTCTAGGTGCCGCAGCGCAGCGTCCGGACATCCATCGCAGCGTTTCTTTCGTCGGAGCCGTCGCTAACTCTACGTTCTAGAGCTGGCAACGCAGAGATTGACAAAGGTGATGGTATGGTGTATCCTTGTCTTCAAATATTTAACAAATCTATTGAAAATATGAACAGAGCGGCAAAAGAACAACTCTTTCAACAAATCGCCATAGTGACCCAGGCACTTGCCAATCCTCATCGCCTCGAACTGCTAGATCTGCTCGTGCAAGCACCTCGCAGTGTCGAACAGCTTGCTCTTGCCAGTGGAATGAGCATAGCTAACACTTCACAACACTTGCAACGCTTGAAACAGGGCGGTCTGGTGATCGGCGAAAGGCAGGGAACGACCGTTCGGTACCGTCTGGCCGATCCGGCGGTGGTACGTCTCTGGAGCGAGGTGCGCAATATTGCCGTACAGCAACTTGCCGGTGTCGAGCGGGCAATCGAACGGTACCGACCCAAACGTCAACAATTTCCGGTCATTTCAATGGAAACATTGCGAGCAGGTATCAGACGTGGCGAGATTTTTCTCCTTGATGTACGTCCGGCTGAGGAATTTGCTGCTGCTCATCTGCCCGATGCAACTTCGATCCCGCTTACCGAACTGCCAACCCGAATCGATGACTTGCCGATGGATAAGCTGATAGTGACCTATTGTCGTGGCCCACTCTGTAGCTACGCTGATGAGGCGCTATCACTCATCTTCGCTAGTGGTCGCCGTGGTGCACGTTTAGAGGAAGGGATTGCTGAATGGCAATTGGCCGGATATCCGATTGTGCAGACGTTGTAGCGTAAGCCATATATGTAACGCTCTACCACTAGTGATTCTGATGCCTCTATCTGATGCCTCTAAATGAGTTACAATCCGTAGTACCTACACGCACCCTCGGTCTGCGTGAAAATTGGTCGCAGTTTACCCTGCTGGTACTCGTCAACGCCTTTGTTGGCGGGATGGTCGGTATTGAGCGAACGGTTTTACCACTATTAGCTGGAGCTGAATTTGGGTTAGCCTCACATCTTGCTACCCTTCATTTCATTGTCAGTTTTGGGTTGGTGAAAGCCATCACAAACTTGTTTGCCGGAGGAATCAGTGAACGAATCGGACGTAAACGAACACTTATTGCCGGTTGGCTCAGTGGGCTGCCCGTACCGCTGATCATTATGTTTGCCCCTGACTGGAGTTGGGTCGTTTTCGCAAATGTCTTGCTCGGCATAAACCAGGGATTATGCTGGTCAACGACTGTTATCATGAAAATTGATCTGGTAGGACCAACTCGCCGCGGCCTGGCGATGGGGTTAAATGAGGCTGCCGGGTATCTGGCAGTCGCCCTGGCAGCACTGGGAGCCGGGTATCTGGCAGCAGTAACAAGTCTTCGTCCAGAACCGTTCTGGCTCGGTATCATATTTGTACTGGCCGGATTACTTATTTCAGTCTTTTTTGTACACGAGACCAAAGACTTTGTGGCCCTGGAAGTCCATCAACATCATCGTGCCACATCCACTACGTTTCAACCAGAAACTTTTACCAGGGTATTTTTGCTAACAAGCTGGCGAAATCGTAACCTCTTTGCAGTGAGTCAGGCGGGTCTGATCAACAATCTCAACGATGGTATGGCCTGGGGCCTGTTCCCGGTTTTCTTTGCTATGGTCGGCTTATCGCTTAGCGAAGTAGGTATTCTGGTGGCGATATATCCGGCAGTTTGGGGATTGCTACAACTTGTGACCGGTGCCATATCCGATCATATCGGGCGGAAAAAGCTGATTGCTGGTGGGATGCTGATACAGGCGATTGCTATCTGGCTCTTACCGACAACCAACAACTTTTGGGAATGGGTTGGCGCGAGTGCACTGCTAGGGGTTGGCACAGCGCTGGTCTATCCGACCTTGTTAGCGGCAATTGGTGATGTTGCTCATCCGAGCTGGCGTGCTACCGCAGTAGGGGTTTATCGCTTTTGGCGTGATAGCGGTTATGTGATCGGTGCCTTACTGGCAGGCATTCTAGCCGATACCCTGGGCATATCCTGGTCAATGTGGGTGATTGGTGCCCTAACTTTTCTTTCTGGCGTGTTAGTAGCAGTGATCATGAGAGAACAGGGAGCAGTGATGTGAAAGGGGCGCAGCACCGCTGCGCCCGTCCATCAGGATGGATTGGTGGGGGCGTCTTTTACTCCTCGGCAAAGAGCGGTGTGGAGAGATAACGCTCACCATTTGAAGGCACGATAAAGACGATCAACTTCCCGGCGTTCTCTGGGCGGCGGGCAACGCGCAAGGCAGCCGTTGCGGCAGCACCGCTCGAAATACCGACCATCAGCCCTTCTTCGCGTGCCAGACGACGTGCCATCGCAAAGGCATCTTCATTACTCACCTGCTGAATCTCGTCGAGAATACTGGTATTCAGAACATCAGGGATAAAACCGGCACCAATGCCTTGAATCTTGTGGGGGCCGGGTTTACCACCTGACAATACCGGTGATGCCTCTGGTTCGACCGCTACAATCCGTAGACTCGGTCGACGTGGTTTAAGCACTTCACCAATACCGGTCAGCGTGCCACCGGTACCGACGCCACCGACCACAATATCAACCTGCCCATCGGTGTCACGCCAGATCTCTTCGGCTGTCGTCGCCCGGTGGATAGCCGGATTGGCCGGATTCTTAAATTGCTGCGGCATAAAGCTATTCGGGATTTCAGCCAGTAGCTCTTCGGCACGAGCAATTGCACCGCGCATCCCCTCGCTGCCCGGTGTTAATATCAGCTCGGCGCCAAAACCGCGTAGCAACTTACGCCGCTCGATACTCATCGTCTCAGGCATCGTCAGGATCAACCGGTAGCCACGGGCTGCCGCTACCAGTGCCAGGCCGATACCAGTATTCCCACTTGTCGGCTCGATAATGACCGTCTCGCCAGGCCGAATGCGACCTTCACGCTCAGCAGCGTCAATCATTGCCAGACCGATCCGATCCTTGACCGAGCCAGCCGGGTTGAAAAACTCGAGTTTGGCGACTACAGTTGCGTGCGTGTCGTTTACGCGATTCAGGCGCACGAGTGGGGTGTTGCCGATAAGTTCGGTGATAGAGTTGTAGATACGTGCCACGGTAGGCTCCTTTGCACTAAACAGCGATGAACTTCTGTGTCTATTGTACGCAGATAGACGGAGAATGTCAATTTCTTGTGCAAGAAAGTCAAGTTTTAGAATGACAACAAAACGTGAAGATCATGCTATACTTGGCAACACAATCACGAACCATTGCGAGACAGAGAGGAAACCATTATGCGCGGTCGTGCAGTACGGGCGGTTGATCGAGCCGGGGGCGGAGAAGAGGCCATCCGCCTGACTCGCTGTGCAGGAACCTGGCTGGCCGACCCACCTGATGCAGCCGAACAAGAGCGTATTGCTGCGGCAGTACGTGCGCTGAATGGTCAACGAACATTGGCCCTTGAAATGCACCGTGATCCGGCAGCACTCGATACCTACTGTGTTGAACTCTTTCGTGATCCGATGTTCGATCCCCTGCACATCGGGCCAGAGATCATTCGTCGGATTATCGATAAGCTGGGTGAACCACCGGTCACCGATGAGACAAACATTACTGCCTTCTCAACCTATTTGCAGCAGGCAGTGCTCCTCTTCGCCTTACCCAATCCACGACGCCTCCTGGCAGCACAGTTACGTCGCTATCTCCCCCGCTTTACCGAAGCTGGCGACTGGAAAGCGGCAGTGGCTATCGATTACAGTGCGTTCCGTACTTCGCTTGGGAACGAGGTGACGCCATTCCTCGCCCAGATGACTCTCGCCGGACTGGCCGATTATTACGACGAATTGCCAGACTCCTGAACGGCAACGGTATACCAGGTGCTCTTCGCCTCTTAGAGCCTATCCGCATATCTTATATCGTCGCGTTTATGACGGATGAACCTGGCCCCAGTAGGGCGAGGCAACGCCTCGCCCCTACCAGTATCATACCGACGCTGCCACCTCGCAGCGCCGCCCCGCCAGGACGATAGCCGCGGGATGTGCCTGATGGCTGCGCCGCGCCCTTACCAATCTTCTGCTGCGATAGAAGATTTCGCGCCAGGTGCCTATCTGGGTAATCGTCTCACGGTGCAACGACGTTTGGTTTCCAGTTGCAACAATGAAAAATTATGGTATAATGCCTGCGCGTCAGGCCCCCATCGTCTAGTGGCCTAGGACATCACCCTTTCAAGGTGGAGATCGCGGGTTCGAATCCCGCTGGGGGCACCACGTAAGCGCACTGAACCGCCAGTGCGCTTTTTTGTTGATGACCTATTCTTCTGGGACTGACAGAATAGCAGTACTGCATTGCTGTTTAAAATCCTCACGGCAGAGAAAAGCAGCAAACACAGCTACCTTTCCGCAAGAGATTTTTTCTCAGAATCAGTGCACCCCACTTGAAGGAAGGGCTTTTTAAACGATCCTGAACGTGGCTTCACTGCAACGATAGCGGGAGACACGACATAAATGGCATCCAGGCGTTCACGACGATCCCTATCTCGTGCCGTCTGCTGGCAGCCAGGCCCCCTCGCTGCTCCTCACTGCCATGGCATTGGTCGTGCGCCCGTCAACGCTGATTGCCTACCCGACGCTCGGTGTGCACGTTGTATGAAGGGAAGAGGAGGAAGGCGTGAGGGAGGTTAAGCTCGCGCAGGGCATCTAGAGGTCTGCTACGGCGTGGTTGTGAATCGCCTCTTCTGCTCTTGTTTCTCTTCACTCCTTGCCAAATCTGGACAAAATATGTGCAATGTATTGACAAAAGCTGTGAAAGGTCATATAATTTGCGTAGTTAACCTTTTGAGTTGCAATCTATCTCATTGAGAAGAATGGGAACACATCCTATGAAATCACGTTCGTCGTTAACGTTCATTTTCCTGACAATTTTCATCGACCTGCTCGGCATCGGTATTGTGTTACCGTTGCTGCCCGAATACGTCAAAATTGTTGAACGATCAACATGGCCATGGCTGGCTGAAAATCGCGCCCTGATCGTTGGTGCCCTGACGGCTTCGTATGCGTTAATGCAGTTTCTCTTTGCGCCAGTTTTAGGTGCTCTCAGTGACCGGTTTGGCCGCCGACCGGTCCTGCTGCTCAGCCTGATGGGTACCGGTCTGAGTTATCTGGTTTTTGCGCTCACCGAGAATCTGACGTTTCTCGGTGTGGAAACGGTCATCGGCTTGCTATTTCTAGCCCGTATAGTTGCTGGCATTATGGGGGCGAGTATCAGTACGGCGCAGGCCTACATTGCCGACGTCACACCACCGAATGAGCGTGCACGTGGTCTAGGCATGATCGGTGCAGCTTTTGGCCTTGGTTTTATGCTTGGCCCTGCACTGGGGGGTATACTGTCCAACGTAAGTTTACAGGCGCCAGCTCTCTTTGCGGCGCTGCTCAGCTTTGCCAATGTGACATTCGGTTTCTTCCGCCTGCCTGAGTCACTCCCGGCTGATAAGCGGTCACAGGCACAGAAGCGCAATCTTAATCCAATTAGTCGTCTGATGGCAGTTGCCGGTGATGCTCGTGTGCAGCCGTTCATCCTGGGGAGTGTGCTGTTCAACCTGGCCTTCGCCGGTTTACAGAGCAATTTCCCGGTCTATAGTGATGTACGGTTTAATTTTAGCCCTCAGCAAAATGCCTTCATCTTCGCTTTCATCGGTTTAATCGCAGTCATTGTTCAGGGTTTTCTCATCAGAAAGCTTGTCGCTCGTTTTGGCGAAGCCCGCCTGACCATTGCCGGTTTAAGTCTGATGGCCATTGGCTTTGCTGCAACCGGGCTTGCTACTGCGGGTTGGATGCTCTTCCCGGCTATCGGTCTGGTCGCGTTGGGAAGTGGTATGGTTACCCCCTCGCTTACCAGTCTGGTTTCGCAGTCGGTAACGGCTACCGAGCAAGGCTCCATCCTGGGTGGGGTACAATCCTTCAACAGCTTGATGATGGTGGCCGGTCCGCTCCTAGCAGGCTTACTGTTTGACCTTCTAGGCCCTGGTGCACCGTATATCTTTGGTGCTGGACTACTGACCGCAGCATTGACCGTTCTGTTTAGCGCACTGCGCGAGCGGTTCAGCGGACGGTCGCAGCCTGAAGTGGCAACAATATCTGCCGAGTCGATGGTAAATGTTGAGCAGCCTTAATGCTCGTGTTAAAGTGATACATACTATCGCGCCTCTTCTTCATAGCAGGAATGGAAACCGTTCCATTTCTGCTTCGCTTTAGAGTCTATCCGGAATACCCTGTCGCAGAAGAAGATCGGTTGGGGCGCAGCGCCGCTGCGCCCATACATCTATCAGGTTTCATCCGCTGTACTGTGAAATAATTATTCGGATAGGCTCTTAGTAACCGCGCAGTGACAGCAGCAGTGGCGGAGTGAGGGATGGGTTTGGAACTCCTCGCTGGCGCACGCTGATGTAGTTTGTGCTATGCACCAGCTACGATGAGCTTGTCCGAATGATCGTCGTCACCGCACAACCGATGAAACTCAGGCGATGGTTTGGAACATGATGGACAATCAGCCTAATGCCAATGGAGTCGCGAGGTGCGGCAATGCGATACTTTATCCCCGCACAACGAACCTCGGTGGATGAGTGCAGCGGTGTCACGATGGATGTGCCCGGTAATGTGCCGTGCGCCAGTGATCACCACCCTACCTCTTTAGAGGGGCGGTTCATGAACCGCCCCTGATCCACTCTATCTCTGCCATGCTCACGCACGTACCGTCATCTACTCTACCTCCACCACTGTGTTCATGCAGCACCAGGTAACAGCGCACTAACTGCGAAGTGTGCCAATTCCACCTCTGTCCCCCTCTACACGCCGACGCATGCGGTCGGTAAGATCAGACACGGCTTGCATCGTCAGGATTGAGATGCGGCAAGAACGTGTTCAGCTACACCCACCTACTCTTCCTCTTGATCGTTATCCTGTTTGCCATTTCCTCCATCAAGGAAGATAACCTCCTCTGCCCGCACATAAGTCCGTGAGCGTGGTTGACCACTCTCTTTATCATGCCAGCTATCTGTTCGCAGACTGCCCATCACCATCACTCGTCGCCCTTTTTGCAAATAGTTTCCGCACACCTCTGCCAACCGTTCCCACGCTTCCACGGTTGTCCATTCAGTTTCGCTCAGACGTTTACCTTGCTCATCACTGCCTGCCGGTCGATTGGTAGCTAGGTTGAAGCGGCAAACGGTAACGCCATTGCCTACTTGCCGTACTTCTGGATCGGCCCCCAGCCGCCCGATCAGCTCTACCCGATTGACCGTACCCCGAAAGCTGCGCATCATCGTCCTCCTTCAGCTATGACTTGCCCCCAGCAAATTACTGGTCTCATAAATAAATCGTAGAAAGCGGCCAAAAGTTACACGATCTGTGAGAAAAATGTAAAAAAGTCCCCGAAAAGCACCGCGCTGAGTATAATGAGAATCATGACGAACCTATCTGAGTCAACCAATCCGAGCGGCAATTCTGGCCTGACATCACCAATTGCTACAATTCTGGCATCGAGCAAGACAGTGCTCTCGTCGCTTGATTTAGGTGATGTCTTACAGCGCGTGCTGGCTGTCACCCGTGAGCTGAGTGAAGCCGATGTGGTCTCAATCTGGTTACTCGATGAGCAAGGCGAATGGTTGACAACAGCAGCAACTCTGGGTCTTGAAAGCCAACCAGATCATAAGCGCACGTTCCGTCTGCGGGTTGGCGAAGGGGTGGTCGGCTGGGCGGTCGCCAATCGCCAGATTCTGCAGCTCACCGATCCGGTGAACGATCCACGTTACATTCAACAGCTTGATCGGCATCCGTCAGCGATTCTGGCTATTCCTCTGATTGTGCGCGATCATTGTTGCGGTGCGCTCAGTCTGGCCCGGTTTATCGGATCGGTACCGTTTAGTCAAGAGCTGATTGAGACCATCTCGATCTTTGCCGATCAGGCGGCGATTGCTATCGACAACGCTAACACTGCCCAGATGCTGCGCCGGGCCATGGCCCGCGAACGGATTCTGCTCGCCAGCATGACCGTTCACGATCCAATTGCCAATATATTGCACGAGTTGACTGCTGTCTTGGGAGTCAGGCCGCAACTGATTACCAGTACCTCCAGTGGTGCAATGTTCGATAATAACGGTCTTCCCGTTACCAGCGAGAACTTTGAGCGTTGGCGGCACGATGGCGCATTGATTGTAGATATACGCTTCGATGGCCTACCGGCCTGGCTGGTAGCCTGTCTTCCAGGCCACTACTGGACGCATAGCGACGCCGATCTGCTGGCGTTTGCCGCCAGTCAAATAATGTATGCCCGTCAACGAGCATACGAACGACAGCTACAGGTTCGATCTGAAGCATTGCACCGTCTGGTAACGCTGACCAATGCCCGCATCGATCAGGTCAGCGTTCTCGATGAAATCCTCGTCGAACTTCAGCGGTTTATCAATTTCGACTCGGCATGTATTTTCGTCGTGCACGATAAAGAGTATGTGCGCTTACTTGCTCAACGTGGTCTACAGTCGAAATTCGATCAAGTGACCCTTTACGCCGGACCTGGTTCGCTGATCAACGAATTGCGGCAAATGGGTACGGTAATCTACTATCCTGACGTTCAACGTCTGTCGAACTGGCAAAAGGTGCCCGATAGCGACATTATCCGCTCGTGGATAGGGGTTCCGCTGCAAGTCGATCAGGCAACGATTGGCGTGCTAACGATTGACAAATGGACACCTGACGCCTTCACTACAGAAGATATTGCCACCGCGCAGATGTTTGGTGAACAGATTGCAGTGGTCATTAATAATGTCCGGCTCCTACGTGAAGCCCAGGAACGAGCACGTCAGTTCCAGGTTCTCCAGCAGTTTACAGTGTGGATCGGGACCTTGCGCGATGTTGATCGGTTGCTCCACGAGGCGGCTCAACTCCTGCATAAATCGTTCGGTTATTATCAGGTCTTGATCAGTGTTGTCGTCGAAGATCATCTGGAAGTGCGTGCAGCCTGTGGTCAGCTTAAACTCGATCCACAGACATTTCCGCCAAGACCGGTTACAATGGGGATTAGCGGCTGGGTCGTTCGACATCGTCAACCGGCTATTGTGAATGACGTTACCCGTGATGCACGGTATGTCCTTCATCCCAGCTTACCGGCCACGGCTGCCGAAATGATCGTGCCCATCCTGGTTGACGAGCGTGTCTTTGGGATCATTATCATTGAGAGTGCGGTAAAGGGTATCTTTGGTCAGGGCGATCTTGAACTGGTGATGGTGATGGCACATCTGATCGGTGTCACTATCACCAATCTCGCCCATGACGCTGAATTACAGCGAGTCCGTGAACAGTTAATTGAACGTGACCGATTGCGTGCACTTGGTGAATTGTCGAGTGGGGTGGCTCACGACTTCAATAATTTACTGGCGAGCATCCTTGGTCACGTTCAGTTATTACTTGAGGAAACCGATGATCCCCACCTCGAAGAGGGGTTGCGCGCCATAGAGTTAGCTGCGCTTGATGGTACTGCCACTGTCAGGCGATTGCAGGGCTTTGCCCAAACCAGTCGCTCGACACCGGATAGTGCAGTTGATCTGAATCGGGTCGTTGAAGAAAGTCTGGCCCTCACCCGACCGCGGTGGCGCGACGAGGTGCAGAGCCGTGGTGTGCCTATCGCAGTGCATACCGATTTGGCCCCGCTACCGCTGATTGCCGGTGATGCGTCGGCGTTGCGTGAACTTGTGATCAATCTCATCTTGAACGCCATTGATGCCATGCCGAACGGTGGTACGATCACGCTGCGCACGTCGCTTGCCCCAGCACGACTGTTAGGTGAAGCTGCCGTTATGCTAGAAGTGCAAGATACCGGTATTGGTATTGATCCAGCCCTTCACGAGAAAATCTTTGCACCGTTCTTCTCAACCAAAGGTGTTCGCGGTACAGGAATGGGATTGGCCATCGTGCGCGGGATTGTGCAGCAACATGGTGGACGGATCGAGGTAGAGAGTGCGCCGGGGGCAGGCGCACGATTTCGAGTTTTACTACCGATTGGTACGCCACCGGTATCTGAGCCAGAGTCGCGACCGCCGGCTGGCACACCAGCCCTTCACATTCTAGTTATCGATGATGAGGAGGCAGTGCGTAATGTATTAGTACGTATTTTGCAACGGATCGGCCACCACGTCGATGCTTTTGCCTCCGGTGAGGATGCGCTGGATGGGTTCAACGCCGGTCAGTATCAGCTCGTCTGTACCGATCTTGGGATGCCGGGTCTATCGGGATGGGACGTTGCCGCCCAGATTCGCCGCATTGATCCGTTGGTACGCATTGTGCTGGTAACCGGCTGGAGTGAGCAGATTGATCGTCATGAAGCGCGCTTGCGCGGGGTTGATGCGATATTATCGAAACCGTTTACCATTCAACAAGTGCGTTCGCTCTTAGCTGAGTTATTGAATGATGTGTCATAGTTCATGATTCGATGGTTCCAGCAATCTTACATCTCTTTGTGTAGTTGGCTGTTCACTATGGTGGGTACTCTGGTTGTGGCAACCCTATGGGCAACCGCGCAACCACTGCCAGAGTCGGCTATTCTGAGTGCTGATGCTTTGATTATCAACGCTGCCGATGGCATTGATGTGGAAACGCTAGCACAAGCGCGCGATTTGTTAACAGCTCAGGCAGTGCAGTACGCTTACCTGGCCGGATCGCAGGCGAATCTGGTCGCTCACGATTTCATACACAGCGGCGTTGGTACCGAACGACTACGATACCTCGATAGCGTAACGAGCCTGCTGGCGAGTGCTCGTGCTGATGGGTGTCGGCGTCTGATCGTGGTGGCTCCGTATGGGCAGCAACTGGCCCTGGTTCGTCAGGCGCAAACGATGGGCTTCAGGGTGATGGCCCTTACCGGTGATCGATCACCCGAACCTGGCGAATGGCTGTAGGCAACCGTTATGTACTGGCAGACATTGCTGCACTGAATGTGCGTATCAGCTTCATACACCGTATCTGATAAATACCTGTCTGATAGAATATGCGCCGGTAACAGACAACGATAGGTATACTCTTTGTCGGAATGTATTTTTTTTCTGTAGAATGTTTAATATTCAAACATCAGTTCATAGTTTCACGTAAGCGATATTTCGCATTATAGAGCAACAAATTGGTGTGCTTGTTGGCAATTCTTGACAAATAGCGAAAGATATATTACTATTTCGATACCTTTGCGACGCTACGCTGTGCTACTACATATGTTCTACAACACAGTGTGAACGCCGATAAGAAGCTGAAGTGCGACTGATACATTCCTGATAAGGCCCACTCAGTCGGCTTCGCTTCCCAACCTGCCAATCCCCAGTACCACCAGGTGCGTGGTCGTGGTTCAAAACCCGTACACTGGCCGATTGGCAGCGAGAAAGAGGAAAAACGCTCCATGATTGAGCTACAACACGATCGCTCGGCTGACCTACTTCCATTAGAACTTCAACGTCTTCGCGAACGTGCTGTTCACTATCGGAGTAGGTATCTACAACTGTCGCGACCGTTTGCGACGATTGCTTCGTTCATTCGTACTGCACCAGAACTGCAAAACAGAATTCGTAAGCTTCCCGTCCGGTATCTCCTCCATTCGGTAGTCACGCTCCTCTTTCCGGTTGCCCTCCTGTTAGGGCAGTTGCCACTACGACCGGTAAAACCAGCAGTGATGGCGCCAACAAGAGCACCGGTAGAAATTAGTGGTGCTGTACCGATCATTATTCCCGGCCCACTCAATCTTGATAGACGCCGGAATGGTGAGGTGGTGGGCGATCCACCACTTAACGTCGATGAGGCATTACCGGTACCGCTGACCATCCTCTCGCGCAGTGAAATCAATGCACCGCTCATCGTGCCGGCAACCGTAACTGCCGATGTAGCGAAGGTTCGGAATGGTCCTGGTCTGGCTTACGATGATGTAGCCCGCATCACGGCCGGAGCTACGATTGAGGTCGTTGGTCGCTATGGTGAGTGGTTGCGCTTCCGTACTGCCGATGATCCCACGCTGCGCTGGATTGCGGCTGAGTTGGTTGATCTGCCTGAAGCGGTCTTTTATAACCTCAAACCGGTCGCCGAGGCCGATATTCCGCCGCCGCCGCCACCGCGCGTGGCGACCGTGCGGGAAGAGGGTCTTAACCTTCGTGATGGTCCTGGTACCAATTATGTCAGTATGAAGAAACTCTCTGCTGGGGCGGAGCTAAATCTAGTTGAGCAGTACAACGGCTGGTTTCTGGTTGAGACCGGTGGCTTATACGGCTGGGTGACCTCAGAGTTCCTCACTATTGCGCCGGGTGTGGTTGAACGAGTTCCGGTTGCGGCCTCTATTCCCGATCCTAATCCACCGCTCGTCGGCGCCGTGCTGGAAAATTCGGTCAATTTGCGCAAAGGTCCCGGCTCTGCGTATGAGCGGATTGGCGCCGTTAATGCCGGTACCGAAGTGAAACTGCTTGCCCGACATAAGGATTGGTATCGGGTTGAGCTGGCCAACGGTACGAAAGCCTGGATCTACGCCGAACTGTTACGGGTTGCACCGATGGCTGCCCGGCGGGTTCCGTACACCAATGATATTCCAGCTTTACCGAATCGCAGTCGGTTGGCGAATACCGGTCCGGTCAATATCCCGGCCAGTGGTGATGTTGCCAGCTATGCAGTTCAATTCGTTGGCTATCGTTACGTGTGGGGTGGCTCTAGCCCACGCAGCGGTTTCGATTGCAGCGGGCTTACTTCCTATGTTTATCGGCAGTTCGGCGTGAATTTACCTCGTACTGCTGCCGCTCAGTTTAATTCTCGGTATGGAGCGGTGATCAGTAGTCTGAACAATCTCGCTCCTGGCGATCTCCTATTCTACGCAACCGGTAGGTCGCGTGGTATTTCACACGTTGCGATCTATATCGGCAACGGTCAGATGGTGCACGCGATGTCACCGGCCTACGGTGTGCAAATCTCTAGCATTTGGGGGTCTTACTGGACGAGTCGTTTTGTCGGCGCGCTCCGGCCGTATCGCTAGACGAGTCGACAAATGATGATGGTGATGAGGGGGCGGGTTTCGCATCCGCCCCTCATCATTTTCTGATGTTCCTGCACACAGAGATAGTCGTTCCGCACCTGCTTTGCTTGTACTGACCAGCAGTGGGGTAAAGAGAGATGATCACAAAGAGAAACGACCGCCGTTGTGTGAGCAGAAGCGGTCGTTGTCATTCCCAAAGCTTGCCACAATGCATCCGGCTAACCGGAGACTCCTCTTTGCCGAGCTGGTGAGGCGCATTACCATATTAGCGGGCGCGCGTTCGGCCCCGAACGCCAATAAGCAGCAGCGCAGCGAGTAGAACTGTCGAAATCCCAATAAAGAGAGCTGCTGCATCAATGGTGAGAATTCCAGTTCGTACAAATGTCCCCAAACCGGGAATCATCCAAACCAGCCAGCTACAGACGATCACGGCGCGTTGTTCAAGCGCCGATAGTTGTCGGGCACCAATTGCCAAGACTGCCGTCGCTGCCCAACCGATTAATCCGAGCAAAAAGCCTTGCAGTTCCATGGAAACCTCCGCGCTGCTGCACCGCAATACCCGATCAGCTCTTCATTGAACCTGAGGGTAGCCATCGCCTGATGGCCGTTTGCCTGCATCATAGCAGAAGGTTTGGATGATTTCAACAACTAAAACCGGAAATATTTTGTGCAAAATGTCTAAATTCTACAACCGAATGTAGCGAATGAGAAGCGCCATCGCTGTGATCAGAATCACCAGCAGCAACGAGAAGCGTCGGATCGTCAGCAAGATTGGATCGGCGCGCACAAGTTCCTCGGCGTCGGGAAAGAATTGCGCCAGATGGAGCAAACCGAGCACGATAATGATCAGGGTCAATACCACGCTTCCGGTTAGCAGCCAGGCAAAGCAGAGCAGTAATGTCATCCCAATAATGCTCCAGTAGGTGAGATGATTGCCCATATCTGGGCCGTTATGTCGCTGCGGTTGTTCCATCGTGAACTCCTTTTGAGGTAGGGTATGAGATATTTTCAGTATAGCGTGAGTCTGGAGTGGGTGTCGATGCGAAATGTTGTAGCCGGTCATGCAAGCAACTGCGGGTAACGCGCTGGTAACCATTCCTTTGTAGACTGCACAATAAGGTGGCATTGGAGAGGAACCATGAACTCATTTCTGCTCAGGTGGCTACAGTCGTTAGGCCAGGGAATGATACGCCGCATCCGTTTGCAATTTCTACCGAATACGCCTGCAATCCATCGAGTTGCGCTCCTGATCGATGGTGAGAATTGCGCTGCGGTCTACGCTACTTCCGCCCTGAAGATTGCTGGACAACAAGGTCGGTTAGTAGTCCAGCGGGTGTATGCAAACTGGTCTCGATCAAGCAATCAGGCCTGGATTGAGCCGGTGGCTCGCTACCAGTTGCAACCTGTGCACCACGATCAAGTTTCCACAAGCAAGAATGCTACCGACATTTTGCTTGTAGTTGATGCGATGGATATGCTCTATAACCAATCCATCGATACGTTTTGCCTTGTTACTGGTGATAGCGACTACACCCCGTTGGTGAAACGATTACGTAAAGCCGGTAAAGAGGTGATCGTCATTGGTGATGAACGAACTGCTGAGTCCCTGAAAGCGGTCAGTAGTCGTTTTGTTTCACTCAAAGGGGAAGGAGTAGTCGGCAAGACGAACAATGCCTCTATCCCTCCTGCAATACCAACTGATCAGGGTGAACTCACGACACAGACGACCCCAGAGCCCGCTACCGCAGATGGCTATCTTCCGCCTACTGCACTGCAACCCGCTGCTCACAACAGCAACAGCCAGCACACTGGGACCCCGATGGTGACATCTCCGCCAGTGCAGGCGCCGACCCGACCGTTGCGTGAAGCTGTTGTTTTACTCAGTAAAGCTATTTTACAGGCGACAAAACGTGATGCTGAAGGTTGGGTGAGTGTTGCCGTCATCGGTCATGAACTCAGAAAAATTGATCCAACGTTTCGTCCGAATTGGTTTGGACACGTCAGTTTATCGAAGCTGGTGGCTCATTGTAGCCAAAAGGTTAGTCTGTTTGAAATCCGCACGCAACATAACAACCAGCTTGAAGTGCGGTTACGCCGGACACAGGGTTGATTCGGGAAGGGTTAGGTAGGCGCAGGTCTGGATTTACGTTCCCTGCCTGATTGAAAGAGATACCCTGATATATTCTATCCGAACAAGTTCCTCTTCTTTGCGCTTTGGATTCGTTTCCATCTCGCTGTTTCCACCCTCGCCGGTAATGGTTTTAGGCTACAATACAATCGGAATGTGAAACTGGTCATCATAACCCTGATTCCAGTAGAATGAGTTCCCATGATCGAAGCGATTCATCTCGGTAAGCAATTCGGGGATTTTGTTGCGGTACGCGATCTGAATCTGGTTGTGCAGCCAGGTGAGCTAGTAGCATTGCTGGGGCCAAACGGCGCCGGTAAAACGACGACGGTGCGTATGCTGGCAGCGATCTTGCCACCAGGGAGCGGTCAGGCTCGTATTTGTGGCTACGATGTGGTCCGCGATGCCCAACGGGTACGGCGTATGGTTGGCTTGCTAACCGAATATCCCGGTTTGTACGGGCGGATGGCGGCGCTGGAATATCTGGCCTTCTTCGGCGCGTTGCTCGGTCTCGATGCAGTCGTGTGCCGTCAACGCAGTGAGGTGCTTTTGCGCCAGTTTGGTTTGTGGGAAGTGCGTGACCGTCAGCTTGAAAGTTTTTCTAAAGGGATGCGCCAGAAAATGGCGCTCATCCGGGCAATGATCCACGATCCACCGGTGCTCTTCCTTGATGAACCAACAACGGCGATGGATCCTCAGAGTGCCCGTACTGTGCGTGATGCAATTGGTGAGTTGCGCGGTGCGAAACGGAGTATTCTGCTGACGACCCATAATCTGAGTGAGGCGGAAGAGCTGGCCGACCGGATTGCAATCATTCGTGGTGGGCAGATTATTGCCTGTGGTTCGTTTGCTGAGCTAAGCCAGCAGTTACTCGGTGATCCAATCTTTGAACTCCGTTTGGTACATCCTGATGATCAGGAACGTGCTGTTGCACTGGTACGCGATTTGGTGGATGTACAGATAATTGACGGTGACCGGCTGAGCTGGCAGACTGCTGAACCACAAGCGCTGAACCCGGCTATTCTGCAGCGATTGACGACAGCCGGGATTAGTGTGTACAGTTTGGCGGAGCAACCGCGTCGGCTAGAAGACCTCTATTTGCGGATTGTAGCTGAAGACGAGGCGCCACGTGCCTCGCGTTCCCGGTGAAGGTGATGAAACGATTTTCTCTCTCCCGTTCGACTGTGCTTTCGCATCCGCTACGGCCACTTCCGGCATGGTGGCTCATTACGCGCCGCGAATTGCGTGATACCCTGACTGATTGGCGCTTGCTGACACCGCTAGGTTTGCTGTCGCTGGCGCTTCCATTTCTGGTTTCAGCGGCGGCACTTGCGCTGATCCGATTTACCGAACAACTCGAACTGGCTATCCAGATTATTCCGTTCGCGATCTTGCTGGTTGGCTTTTTACCGGCTGGCTTTTCGCTCATTCTAGCGCTAGAGTCATTTGCCGGTGAACGTGAGCGGAATACGCTTGAGACACTGCTGGCAATGCCGCTGAGTGATCGTGAATTGTACCTTGCCAAGCTGATAGCAGCGCTGGCGCTTCCGCTCATCGGTGCACTCCTCAGTCAGGTGGTCTTTGGGGTGGTGATGCTCCTGTTTGCACCTGATGTAGCGCTGGTTGCCTTTCACCCATTGCGTTTGCTGCTGTTGTTGGTGTTGGTGCTGACAATGGCAATGGTGATGGTGAGCGGGGCAGTGATCATTTCTTCGCATGTCACCACGGTGCGGGCTGCCAGTCTGCTCTCTAGCCTGATTTTGGTGCCACTGGCGTTGCTGGTACAGGTGATCGCCTTTCTCATCGTTGGCAATCGCTGGGATGGAGTTGTCGGTATCTGGTTGGGATTGAGTGGTCTCGTTGGTGTGCTCATCCACGCGGGTATGCGAGCGTTTAGCCGGGAAGAGTTGCTGGCCCGTGAACAGATCCGCCGTCCGTGGTTTGGGTGGTTGCAGCGGCGATCACGGCGGCAGATAACACACTTTGGCGGTCATCCGGTGTGGATTGTAGCCCGGCGCGAGATGATAGAAATTACTCGTGACTGGCGTTCGCTGACGTTGCTCAGTTTTCTGGCCGTTTTAATGCCGGTCGGTCTGAATGCAGCAATCATTGCTATCTTGCCCCAGCTCGATGATCCCCTGGCATTGGGGCCACTGGTTCCGTTCGTCGGTGTACTGGCCGGCTTTGTGCCGATGAGCTTTGCGCTAGTGGCGGCGCTGGAGTCGTTCGTTGGGGAACGCGAGCGGAATACGTTTGAGGCGCTCTGTGCGTTGCCGATTTCTGATTGGCAGCTCTTTTTGGGGAAGATGGTGGGAACGCTTCTGATTCCGCTGATTACTGCCCTGATCACCCAGCACCTCTTTTATGCCCTGGTAGCGATCAATGTTCCGGCCCTTTATGCCGATGGCATGTCGCCGGCACTATTGGGATTGATGAGTCTGTTGACGATCGTCGTGGCAGTTGGTCTGGTATCGGGCGCGGTGAGCTTTTCGATCCACGCCGGCAGTGTACGGGAAGCCTCGATGATGGCCTCGGCAGTCTTACTGCCAACCACTGCGCTATTGCAGGCGCAGGCGCCATATTTTATTGCACGGCGGTTCGATGTTGTCTGGTTGGCGATTCTGGCGATCACGGTGGTAGCACTGGCTTTTTTGCGCAGTGGAATGCAGACATTTCAACGTGCAGCAATCTTTTCGCGGAATCGTGAAACGATGAGCTTACGACGGATATGGTCAACGTTTCGGCGTTTCTTCAGCGAGTATCAACCAGCGGGAACACCGCTCTATGCCTATCGCGGATTACCATTCTCGCCATGGCGCTTCTACCGTTATGAGTTTCCAGCCCTGCTTTACGAATTACGCTTACCACTGGCAGTCAGTATGCTGGCCGCAGTGAGTGGAACGGTGCTTGGCCTTACCCTGTCGCAAACGCTGGTGTTGCCGCCGGTCGAACAGGCATTGACAATGCTCGCCTATGGTCCGGCGCCGTCGTTACTCCTGGCAGGTTTTGTCTTTGCCAACAACTTGCGCGTATCCATCTTATCGAACCTGCTGGCGCCGTTCAGTCTGGGAGTGTTTCCGTTTCTCGTGCCGGCGGTTGTCTTTGCGCAGATTGGCTATATCAGCGGGCGCATTCTTGTCCAGAATGGAGCGACCATCGTCGATCCGCTGCAATTCATTGTTGCATATCTGCTCCCGCACGGCGTAATCGAACTGCCCACCTTTCTGATCAGTGCAGCCCTTGGTTTGCGAATGGGAGCTGCGCTGTTGAGCACACCGGGCAATTTTACAGTTGGTGAGAATCTGTTGTGGGCAGCAGCGCAGACGGTCAAAGTCTGGCTCCTGATCATTGCTCCGCTCGTGCTGGTGGCTGCCCTGATCGAAGGCCTGATCACACCATTGGTCATTATGTGGGTGTATTGAGATCGAGGATGATGATCGGCACGGTACGTCCGGCCCGGCGAGCATAGGCGGCAAAACCCGGATAATAACGCACGGCCCGTTCCCATAGCTCCAGATACTCGATGCCAACGGCTTCGCGTGCCCGACAGGAGAAGGTGTGACCGTAGATATTGACATGTACCTGCGGGTTGGCCAGGACGTTGTAGTACCACCCCGGATGGTGCGGGCGCCCAAAATTGGATGCTACCAACACCAGGCGACTTCCATCAGGAAAAAAGATAAGCGGGGTTCGGCGCTGCATCCCGCTACGAGCGCCTGTCGTAATCAGTACAAGCGTTGGATAAAACAGTGATACGATACCGAATCGTCCACCACTGATCCAGAGTACAAATCGGTCAAGTGGCTGGATACACGTTCGCACAACCCAGGCACCAGGGCGTGTAGCAGAAAGACGGGCGATCATCTGTTGTAAACGGCGAAACATTCTCATAATCGTGACACAGTTTTTTCGGCCTGGAATGCCGTGAAGGAAATGTTCTGCATGCGATTCGGTTTTCGCGATACGCAGCACATTACCTCTCGGCAGAGCATTTGCACGGCGACAGTACTGAAGGGCAGATAGACGGGGCATCTGCTCTTTGTGTGGCGAAGAGCCTATCCGAATAATCGTCTCACGATACGGCGGACGAAACCTGATAGCGGTACGGGCGCAGCGCCGCTGCGCCCCAACTGATCTCCTTCTGCGACAGGATATTCCGGACAGCCACTAAAGATCATACCAGATTGTTCGTGCATGTGGCGATACTTATCGTTGCCGTGTTATCAGTGATACTTGACAAGACAAAAATCTCTTATAATACACACAGAAGTTTATGGTGCCAGGGAGTACATGCATGCAGGAATCTTCACTTGACCTTACCGCAGTGACGCGCCGGATCATCAGTGCCCTCTTCCTGGCGCAGAGCTTAGCCTCAGCCGCCTTTATTGCCAACATTGCAGTCAACGCGATTGTTGGCGCCCGTTTGAGTGGCAACGATGCGCTGGCCGGATTACCCTCGACGCTGATGTTGGCTGGTGCAGCGATAGCCGCATATCCGGCCGGACGGGCGATGCAGCGGTTTGGCCGTCGTCCAGGGTTGATCATCGGCATGCTCCTTGGCGTAAGTGGAATGCTAATCGATGGGATAGCAGTCATCGGCCATTCCTTCCCCCTCTTTTTAATCGGGCTATTTCTGGTCGGTACAGCACGAGGGATTACCGATCAGAGTCGTTATGCTGCTGCCGATGCCGTACATCCTGATCGACGTGCCAGTGCAATCAGTACGGTGGTTTTTGCCAGCACAATCGGCGCCGTTGGCGGTCCACTGCTCGTCGGGCCACTTGGTCAGATCGCGCTTGCCGGTGGGTTGCCTGAATTGACCGGGCCAATGTTTGGGGGTGCGATCCTCTTTGGACTAGCAGCGTTGACCCTGTTCCTGTTCTTGCACCCTGATCCGCGATTGTTAGCGATCCATCCAGGGCGTCACACTACTTCGGTCAATCAGCTTCAACCCGTGACCCGATCGCCAGGGGCCATTTTACGTCTGCCATCAGTGCGTACCGGTTTAATCAGTATGGTACTGGGGCAAGTGGTGATGGTATTGGTAATGAGTGTCACCTCACTCCACATGAGTCATCATCACCATGGCCTTGATAGCATTTCACTAGTCATTGGTGCACACACCTTTGGGATGTTTGGCCTCTCGATGCTCACCGGACGCCTTATTGATAGACTGGGACGCACCCCGACCATCATCATCGGTACCTGGCTCCTCATTGCCGGCGCCCTCATCGCGCCAGCATCCCTGTTGACCCCCTGGTTAGCGGTAGGGCTATTTCTGGTGGGTTTGGGCTGGAACTTGTGCTACATTGCCGGTTCTTCACTGTTGGCTGATGCCACAACAGCCGGTGAACGTGGTGCAGTACAGGGGCTTAGCGATCTGCTGGTCAACCTTGGCTCAGCGTTTGGCAGTCTGAGCAGTGGTTTCATCCTGGCCGGATTGGGCTACCTTGCCCTTTGCCTGTTCGGTGCGATGCTCTGTTTAGTGCCGTTGAGTGCGGCGCTCTGGTGGGGGCAGCCGTTGCGGTCGGCTGTGAAGGGTATGGATTGATTGTCGTTTGCATTGAGTAAATGATCTGGCGCAGCCATCGCTGATACGGTATCACGGTAACCGGTAATGATGACGACCCCTACAGTGGAAAGGCAGAGCTATTCAGCACTTCATGTACGACTGATACAGTTCGATATGAGCAGCACCGATCGCCTGCCAGTCGAACCGACGCGCAGCGGTGCGTGCCGCTTCACTCAGACGGGTACGGGCTATCGGGTTCTTCAGCAAGGTCGTTATTGCGGTGGTCAGGGCATCTGGGCGAGCGGCGGCAAACTGTACAACCCCGGTTAAGGCAGCGGCGGTCGTAGAAGAGGCTGGTGGTGTGGTGATCACGGCACAACCGTGAGCCAGTGCGGCGAGTAAGCTGCCGCGTCGGAGTGAGGCACCGTCGCGAAATGGGAGTACAACCAGATCACATGCGCTCAAATGGGCAGATACTTGCCCAGCAGTCACGTGACCGGTCACGATAACTCGGTCGCGGAGAGCGGGTATGCTCAGGCGTCGGTACACCTGTTCGGCAAACGCACGATCGGTCGCAGAGGTAGCTGTGCCGCCGATGATCAGTAAGTGCCACTGCGGATGATCGATCACAACGTCGATCAGGAGATCAATCCCCTTACTCGGTGACAAGAGACCGAAATATCCGATCAACGCTTTATCACCGGTGACACCTAGTTCAGAACGCCATGCTGTGCGGTCATAGTCTGGCGGAAGTACCGGCTCGATATTTGCGCCAATGGGAATCAGGTGTGGTTGAAGACCGCTTGTGCGTAATTTGGCTTCATCTTCGGGGTTAGTGACGATAACTGCTGTCGCTGTCCGTGCTGGCAGCAGAGTAACCCATTCGCGAACCATCCCTGCTTTCGGAAAGAGGTACGGTGGAAGCAGATCGTGGTAGGTGATCGCAGTGGCAATATTGCTATGCCGTAAGATAGTGGGGAGCACGTTCACCCCGATGTGCATCCCATAGGCGCCAGTTTGATACTGAATGTGACACCAATCGGGTTGGAGTCGCCGTATATGTCTGATGAGTGACCCTAGCCCAATAAGGCGCCAACTAGCCATTCCACGATCAGAAGAAAGCGCTTGATCGCCCTCGGGTGAAACTCTTAAGATGCGCCAGCGCTGCTGCACGATTGTTAAGACCAGAATCTCATGCCCGGCATTTGCCAGGGTCTGGCCTAGTCGTTGGGTATAATCGCCAACTCCGCCCGGCTGAGGTGGGTACTCACCGGTGATGAACAGGATTCGCATACGACCACGCTCCACGTTTGTCAGGTCTGCCATACGATACCACAAGTGAGCAGAGTGAGGGTAAACCACGAGTGAACCCTGATGCACAGACGGTTCACGAACCGCGCATCCCGATCTCTGCCTGCAACGGGCTATTTCAGATAGGCTCTTACGCTCTGAGCTGGCGGTCTGCGCTTTGGGAGTGCTCTTATCAATGCGCTCGTGTGACTTTGTCACTGATGATTTGCGAGCGTTCTGCTATTCTGAAATCAGACCTGGCGGGCAAAACATTGATTAAGGAGGGGAAAATGACACCGAATATGGGTAATATCGATCGCATTATACGTGTGGTCGTGGCATTGGTTGTAGCCGTGCTGATCGTTACGAACGTTCTGTCGGGAGTATGGGCGTGGATTGCCGGTATTCTGGCAGTGGTTTTCCTGGCTACCAGTGCGATAGGTTTCTGCCCATTGTATCTGCCGTTTCGGATCAAAACCCGTTAGTCGGCTAGAGTTGGTTTAAGACAGGAGGAGAAGGGGGGAATTTCGTTCCCCCCTTCTACGATTGATTCGCACGGGTTCCTTTACCTCTGGCTTGCGTCGTGCGGTCAGGCTGGAGAAGGACCTTAATGCGTGTGAATTCCCCGCTTTCAGGGAATCGAGGGGTGATGGGCTAACCAACTGCTGGGTTTGCGTGGAAATCAGCGTTCGTCGCATCAGCACGGCTGGCCCCCTCACCTTACCCCTGGCCCCCGCCCTCGCTTACCAGGGGTGAGAACGGTGAGAGGGTGTAGCGCATTCGTTGGGGGACAGTGCTATTGATCGGCACTGTCCTCTTTTCAACGGAAGCGGTAGGAGAGAGTGCAATGGGGGAAGCGCTCTCTCTCCTCACTCCTCTCTCCCCTCTTCCTCACCACCGCCGGGTAAGGTGAAAACGTTGAATAATCTTGCCCCTAATGTTGGATGGGCGGGTTGATGCAGCAAGTCTTCATTTTCTTCTCGCAGCGACTACACAAGTTTTTCACAATCCTCTGTCAGACTGTGATGTAGAGATCACGCTAGACAATTTGATCGACGGAGGTTCCCATGAAGATGAAGCAGAATTGGATCAACTTTCTGATCGATGGGGCGATGTTTCTCGCCTTTTTAATCGCGACTGCTCCTCGTTTGAGCGGACTGACGATTCATGAGTGGTTGAGCCTGTCACTCGCCGCAGCGATTATCACGCACCTGCTCTTACACTGGACCTGGATTATCAGCATTGGCAAGCGATTGTTCACGAAGACGACCTGGCGTTCACGTTTGAATTACCTCCTCAACGCGCTTCTCTTCGTCTCCTTTACAGTGACAATCGCTACTGGAATTTTAATCTCCCGTGAAGCCTTGCCGCTGCTTGGGATTACAATGGCTCGTGATCGCACCCTAGAGTTTTTGCACCATCAAGCCTCGGATATAACCGTACTCTTGTTGGGTCTTCATGTTGCGATCCACTGGAGTTGGATTATGGGGATGCTGCGCCGAATCATACCTGTCCGTCGTGCAAGTCGGTCGGTTGCAGTATCGCGCCAAATGGAAGGAGCGAACCAATGAAGCTGATCGGACGTATCCTCATTATTCTGGGTGTTGCCTGGCTCATTGTGATGGGGATGAACTGGCTACGAATGCAAAACATGCTACCGATCAACCCTGATACCGCTCGTTCAGAGCGTTTTGTGGATAGGGAACATCGTGAGGGGTTTATGCGCCCTGGAAGAGGCTTTGGTGAGTTTCGCGAACGTGGTGAGCGCCACTTTGAAAAACCATCTCTGGACGGTGTGGGCGACGTGTTGGGTACCCTCACCAAGATCGGCATTATTACCGGAATCGTCGTGGTTATCGACCGTATCCTGCGCTCTACCAGCCAACGCATGCGTCGGTCAGCAATGTTCGGTGAGTCGTAGTTCATGTTGATCGCCGTTGCCAAGTTATCACCGAGGGAACCGGCAAACACGGTGACCCTCGGTGGGAATCAAAGCTGGGTTTTCCGAGGCAATGCTGCGAAGGATACTTGACACCTCTCACCCACAACAGCAAAGGGCCGGAAAAAGATCAGCGAGGGTTCTCCGCCCTGCTCGTGTTTCAGCTCTCACTCTTCTCTTTCCCGTCATATCGGATCACGTGTCTATACTCGTGCACGCCATCGCTGCCATACGCCAACCGGATAACCAACCATCTTGGCCGTGTCACCGGTCAGGCGAATCAACGGCACGAGGCTCAATGCAATCAACCGTTCACCCAGTGAGCGACCGCCCAACCGTGACCAGAGCCGTCGGTAGGGGCCATGGGTATAGAATACTACACCTGACCCGATCAAGAGGCCAATGAATGCTCTGAGGCGTGGCCTGTTCAGCCCAATCGCCAATAATCCACTCAGGGTTGAATAGATGGTATAGCGCAGGAGATGGCGGTATGTCCATAAGCCGGCCCGTCCATCACCTCGGGCGTAGGTGTAGTATTGTCGCAGGAAAGCGCGCAGGGTAGAACGAGGGGTAAAGTGAACCACCGCTTCAGGGACGAAGGTACGGCGAAAGCCGGCCCGTTCGACGGCCAAATCGAAGAGCAGATCTTCGCAATGACTGGCCCACTCTGGAAAGCCACCGACCATCTCCCATACCTCTTTACGAAATGCCATTGATTTACCGAAAGGCAGGAAAGCAGCCGGATCGATCTCATAACTACGGCGGTAGTTCGTCTCGCCCAGGGCCAGGGCGAAGAGCGAACGGGGGGTCGGATGAAAGAACCCACCGACCAGATCGGCTTCGCCGGTTTCGATAGGAGCGATGATGCGGGCCAACCAGTGCGGATCAAGGGTTAGACCGGCGTCGGTACTGGCGATGATTGTGCCACGGGCATGCCGAATAGCATTGTTGCGCCCTGAAGAAATGTTATGTCCGCCGCGCACCAGCCGAATCTGCGGGTAACGCGCTGCATAGGCGGCTATGATCGCCGGTGTTGCATCGACGCTCTGACAATCGTTCATCACAATCTCATCAGCGGCACGAGTCTGGGCAAGCATTGAATCGAGCAGTGCCGCAACATTGTCAGCTTCATCACGTACCGTACAGATGATCGAAACCGTAACCTGGTTCATAGTCGCCACATATCAACAGCTTCTGGTACAATACTTGTATGTACCAACATTGAGCGTATTGTACCAGACGAGGTGGTCATGACAAGTGTGCACGGATTTGAATTACTGCGCGATGAGTTCATTCCCGAATTGAACACACGCGCTCGTTTGTATCGCCATATCAAAACCGGCGCCGAAGTTCTCTCTCTCGAAAACGATGATGAAAATAAATGCTTCGGTATTACCTTTCGTACTCCGCCCCGCGACTCAACCGGGGTTGCACACATTCTCGAGCATTCGGTGCTCTGCGGCTCACGCAAGTATCCGGTGAAAGACCCCTTCTTTACGTTGGTTAAGGGATCAGTACATACGTTCCTGAATGCGATAACGTTTCCTGATAAAACATCGTATCCTGTGGCCAGCACCAATCTGAAAGACTTCTACAATCTGGTTGATGTCTATCTGGATGCAGTGTTTTTTCCACGTATCACACCCGAAATACTCAAGCAAGAGGGCTGGCATTTTGAACTACCGGCACCTGATGCACCGCTAACCATTAAGGGGGTGGTGTACAACGAGATGAAGGGCGCCTACTCTTCGCCTGATGGGATGCTCTACCGCTACTCGCAGCAGTCGCTCTTCCCAGACACGACGTATGGTCATTCGTCAGGAGGCGATCCGCTGGTTATTCCCGATCTGACTTACGAGGCGTTCAAGCGTTTTCACGAGACGTTGTACCACCCCTCAAACGCCCGTATCTTCTTCTACGGTGATGATCCACCGGAGGAGCGGTTACGCATCCTCGATGAGTATCTCAGTCAGTTTGAGCGGATCGATCCGCCATCGCAGATCGAGAAACAGGAGCGCTTCGATGCACCGCGGACACTTGAGTATACCTTCAGTGCCGCTAGCGAAGAGCAGCAGAAGGGCATGGTTATGCTCAACTGGCTGCTCGATGACAATCGCGACCCGACCCAGCTCATGGCGCGTGAACTGTTGAGCTATATGCTGTTGGGCAACGCAGCCGCGCCTTTACGTAAGGCTCTGATCGATTCGGGTCTGGGCGAAGAGGTTTTGGGCGGTTATGAGAGCGATTTGCTCCAGCATACGTTTTCGGTTGGCATGAAAGGGATTGATCCGGCGCGGGCCGAACAGGTTGAGGAGCTGATTCTGCGCACGTTGCACGATCTGGCTGAACATGGGTTCGATCCTGAAACTGTAGCCGCTGCCTTTAATACCTTCGAGTTCAGTCTGCGCGAAAATAATACCGGTAGCTTCCCACGTGGTCTGGTGCTGATGATGCGCGCGTTGGGTACCTGGCTCTACGACGATGATCCAATTGCGCCGTTGCGCTTTGAGGCACCGCTGGCCGCAGTACGCGCTGCGGTCGCCAATGGCGAACGTCTCTTCGAGCGCATGATCCGCGAGCTGCTGCTCGATAACCCGCACCGTACACGGGTTACCTTGCGTCCTGACCCTGACCATGCCGCTCGGCTGGCGGCTGCCGAGCAACAACGAATCGAGGCGTTTGCTGCCACGTTAGATGCCGACAAGCGGGCGGCGCTGGTTGCTGAAACTCAGGCGCTGACTGAATGGCAGCAGACCCCTGATCCACCAGAAGCGCTGGCGGCTATCCCGACGCTGCATTTGTCTGATCTTGACCGCCATGTCAAGCGTATTCCAACCGAGATTGACGAACTGGCCGGCGTACCATTGCTGCGCCATTCACTGTTCACGAATGGTATTGTGTATCTCGATCTGGCGTTCGATTTGCGAGCATTGCCACCACATCTCTTGCCTTACGTCCCACTCTTTGCCCGCGCTCTGACCGAGATGGGAACGGCTACCTCCGATTTTGTGCGGCTCTTACAGCGGATTGGCCGTGAAACTGGTGGTATTTCGGCAGGAACGATGACCGCCACTGATCTTGTCTCGGTTGAGCCGGTTGGTCGGCTGATAGTCCGTGGTAAGAGTACGCTGGCACAGGCGTCGGAGCTGCTCAAGTTGTTGAGTGAGATTTTGCTCACGGTGAATCTCGACAATGCTGAGCGCTTCCGCCAGATTGTTTTGCGCGCTCGTGCCAATAAGGAATCGTCGTTGGTGCCGGCAGGAAACACCTACGCTCGTCAGCGTCTGGCAGCACGTTTTGCGCCTGCGGAGTGGGCTGATGAACAGATGGGTGGTATTTCGGCGATCTTCTTCCTGCGCCAACTCGAGCAGCGGATAACCCAGGATTGGCCTGGCGTGTTGGCCGATCTGGAACAGGTTCGCTCGGCGTTGATCAACCGGCGTGGATTGGTTGCAAATCTGACGCTTGATGCTGAAGGGCAAAAGACGGTATTGCCAATGTTGCAGGGCTTGCTCGCCGAACTGCCAGATCAACCGTACACACCCTTCTCGTGGCCGACGAGCAACACCGATGGTGGCGAAGGGCTGGTTATTCCGGCGCAGGTAAACTATGTCGCGAAGGGGGTTAACCTCCACGTCTACGGCATTCGTCCGAGTGGCTCGGCGATGGTCGTTTTGCGGCATCTGCGGATCGACTACCTGCTCGACCGGATTCGGATTCAGGGTGGCGCTTATGGCGCCGGTGGTAGCTATGATCGCAGCAGCGGTCTTTTCATTACAACCTCGTACCGCGACCCCAACCTGTTGCGCACCCTGGATGTCTACGATGAGATGGCTACGTACTTGCAAACGGTGGCTCTCGATCCAGCAACGGTCGAACGAGCAATTATCGGAACGATTGGCGATATGGATGCTTATCAGTTACCGGATGCCAAAGGCTACACGGCGCTGGTGCGTTATTTAACCAGTGTCAGTGATGAGTATCGCCAGCAGATTCGTGATCAGGTATTAGCGACAACGCCTGCCGATTTTGTGGCCTTTGCTGAAGCTGCTGCGGCACTGCGCGATCATGGTCAGGTGGCGGTGCTGGGATCGGCTGAAGCGATTGAGGCAGCCAATCGTGAACGACCCGGCCTGTTGACCCCGGTGAAGGTCTTGTAAGCGACTACTGCAATATCACCCACTCGTCTACCTCATCAGCAGACGATAGACGAGTGGGTAGCGCAATTGCTTTACCGCCCTGCCTTTGATACTGCTCTGGAGGAGGCCATGACGGTCAACGATCCGACCAGCTCAATTGGAACAGTAGCTTACGAAGCGACTATTGCCGATCTACAGGCAGCGATGGAAGCCGGTACCCTAACGGCAGAAGCGTTGACGGTGGCCTGCCTCGAGCGGATTGCAGCGCTTAATCGAGCTGGGCCGTGCCTCAACGCTCTCATCGAGGTCAGCCGGACAGCGTTGGAAACGGCGATTGCACTTGATCAAGAACGTGCGAGACGTGGGCCGCGTAGTCCGTTGCACGGTATACCGATTGTGCTTAAGGACAACATTGACACGCTGGATGACACCGCAACGACTGCCGGTTCATTGGCGCTGCTTGGCTCGCGTCCGGCCAGCGAAGCCACCGTTGCCGCTCGTTTACGGGCCGCTGGCGCTGTTATTCTCGGCAAAGCGAACTTGAGCGAGTGGGCGAATTTCCGCAGTACAACCTCATCAAGCGGCTGGAGTGCTCGTGGCGGACAGGCGCGGAATCCGTATGTTCTGACGCGCAGCCCATGTGGTTCGAGCTCGGGATCGGCGATTGCGGTGGCAGCCAGTCTTTGTGTTGCGGCAATCGGCACTGAGACCGACGGCTCGATCTCGTGTCCATCGGCATTGTGTGGTGTGGTTGGCATCAAACCTACGGTTGGCTTAACCAGTCGTGCAGGGGTAGTTCCGATCAGCTCAACGCAAGATACCGTTGGTCCTCATGCCCGTTGTGTGGCCGATGCGGCGACTGTGCTCGGCATCATTGCCGGTCCAGACCCTCGCGATCCGGCAACGGCGGCCGCTGCCGGTCATGCTCGTCCTGACTACCGTAGTTGTCTCCAGGCTGATGCACTACGCGGCGCACGGATCGGTGTTTTGCGCAGTGACCGCTTCGCCGGTTTTGGTCGTCACGTTGAACGTGCGTTAACAACGGCGCTGATGGTGATGCGTGATGCGGGTGCGCATGTGGTTGATCCGGTCTCGCTACCCGATGAGGTGCTATCGTTTAATGATGCTGAGCTAACCGTGCTGATCTACGAATTCAAAGCCGCGCTGAATCGTTACCTGGCGAGTCGTGTTCCTGATCCGCAGGCATCGGTTTCTTCACCACGTTCGTTAGCAGAATTGATTGCCTTTAACGAACAACATGCCGATCAAGAATTGCGCTTCTTTGGGCAGGAATTGCTGCTGCGGGCCGCTGCCGCCGGTGACCTGGATGATCCAGTATATCAGCAGGCGCTGACGGCCAGTCGTGATGCCAGCCGTCAGGCTCTTGATACCCTGCTCTACGAACAGCAGCTCGATGCACTGGTTGCACCGGCAACCGGTCTAGCCTGGCCGATTGATCTGATTGGTGGCGACCGTTATCCTGGCGGGAGTAGCTCACTCGCTGCCCGTGCTGGTTATCCGATGGTAACCGTGCCGGCAGGTATGGCATTCAGTTTGCCGATTGCGATCAACTTCATCGGTACGGCGTGGTCGGAACCGATGCTGATCCGATTGGCATACGCTTTTGAGCAGGCTACGCGATTGCGCAAACCACCAACGTATCGTCAGCGTATCGAGGGTGATGACTAAGAGCCTATCCGGAATACCCTGTCGTAGAAGAAGATTCGGTTGGGGCGCAGCGCCGCTGCGCCCGTACATTTATCAGGTTGTATCCGCCGTACCGTGAGACGATTATTCGGATAGGCTCTAAGTAGTCCGTAAACTAAGTTTCCTTGTATTTTTCATTCTCGGGATGGACTTTGGTGTAGTGGCTATTGAGCTTGGTTCGAGCGGCCTGGATGGAGAACTGCCAGTTGATCTTGATCGCCTTGGC
>Ga0272446_1000113_pt1 | contig 110633 bp, 112 predicted proteins | sample YNPCB0061_FD_194587 | JGI IMG/M metagenome (GOLD analysis project Ga0272446, IMG submission 194587) | Hot spring microbial mat communities from Yellowstone National Park, WY, United States - YNP-CB-006-1 | ecosystem: Environmental > Aquatic > Thermal springs > Hot (42-90C) > Sediment | place...
AGCAGAAATGCTTGAGGTGAGTAGGGGGTCTTTGACTGCCCCCACCCGCATTAAGTTGTGGGTGACAGCTCAAGGGAAAAGCGAAGCAACGCGGCTTCAGCCCGTTGCGTAGCATCCTTTGGGAATCTCCTCTCTTTCAAGGAGGAGAGAAGTCAAACTAAAAAGTACCTTTGCTCGCGCTAATTACCATGGCTCCGTCATCGCAATCCTCCAATATTCCTCCAGCCGTTTGGGAGGGGCTTGCCAAAATTGGCGTGAATATCCTACTGCTCACTTTTGGGGTGGCGGCGATCGCCAAAATCGTACCCCACCAACTCAGCCAACTACAGAAACTCACTGCCCTAGAAGCGGAAGTTCACCAGCTAGAGCAGCGGGTGACCCAGCTTAAACAAGAACAGCAACGAGATCTCCAGCCCCAAGCATGGCAGCGCATTGCCCAAGAAGAAGCCAATCTCATTGCTGCCAACCAACGCCGGATTATTTGGGTGCAACCGGACACCACCAAGCGAGATCCGCAATAGTTCCTCCCCCCAAATAGACCTCTCAAGCAGATAGCTGCAAGGGCTCGTGCTCAGTCTGGGGTTTCTGGCGCTCCAGTAATTAACTTTGGGGAATTAGTGGAGGCCGTGCTGGAAACCGTTGTATCCACAATACAGGGCAGTCGCGCGGCTTTTAGCCCCCGCTTAATCACGGCTAGGGTTTCCTTAAACAACACAAATAGGGGCAGATGGCGATTTGCCCCTTCGCTAAAGATATCGCGGTATTGCAGGGGCATATCCCAGCTATAGCTTCGACTCAGGAGCAGTTGTGAGTGGCGCCACCGCGTCAGCAGCTCGGTAAAACTTTCCCCAGGACGATGGATAAATACCAATAGCTCAACATCCGTTTTCACCTTCCATTCTGGATCGCACATCAGAAAAACAAGGTCGCAGGGCACCAGCGCTGACTTCACTTGGGGACGTTGATTACTGGTATGAGCGGCAGGAATTTGAATTTCCGCAATTGGCAGTGGAATGGGAATCAGACTTTCTTGGGGTCGCCGCATACTGGGAATCATTTCCAGATAGGGGCGATACTGCCGCAACAGTTCAGTGGCGTGCAGTGGATCGGTGTAGTGTACCAGCGTGTGCTCGTACAGGTTGGGAGCGATCGCCATAGAATTAAAGCTCACCGAGCGCGACTATTGCTATCCTAGGCGAGGGGTTACGGTAACAGCAAGGCACCCTTAAGCCACCGACTGCTGTGCCAGTTGCTCTAGCTGCGGCAAGCTCTGAATCTGCAGTTGCTGTTTAGCCGCATCAATTTTGACCCAGCCTTTGGCTGCCAGTTTGTCTAAAAGCTGCTGTGCTTCCTCAGGGCTGATATTGGCCACATCTGCGAGATCCTTAATCGGCACATTGAAAATAACTGCGGTGTGGGCATTGCCCCCCTGCCGCTGTCCGTAGCGGCGACCAAGGTTGACCAGTACATTGGCTAGCTTTACGGCTGAGGGCTGGTGGGCTAACTCAATGCGCGCATTCGTGAGGCGCAACCGTTGTGCCATTAACTGCAACATCCGGTAATGTAAATCTGGGTCTTGGCGCAGGGTGAGGGTAAATTTTTGAGCAGGAACCGAGAGAACTTCAGCGGTACACAGGGCAACCACATCGGTCGAGCGGGGCGACTGGTCTAAAATGGCCATCTCGCCAAAGAAGTCCCCAGGCCCGAGGATTGCAAGGGTGGTAAAGTCACCATTGGGCAACAGCCGCCGTACCTTGACCCAGCCCGCCAAAATAAAGTAAACGGCATTTCCCCAAGCATCTTCAATTAAAATGGCTCGTCCCGCCGGATAGGTATTGTGCCAAGCCACGGCAAGCATGGAGGCGAGGGATTCTTTGGAACTCTCACTAAAAAGGGGAAAGAGTTGACTAAAGTTGTCTGTCTCGATGCCTGCCATAACAACCCGGTAAGTTAAGTGTTAGAAGAGTTGGGGGCAAAGAACCCTCCCCCTAGAATACGCGATCGCCTTTAGGTTCAGTGTGACTCCTGATCAAAATTGCATTGATTACCTGCAAACAACTAGCCACAGAGGCGTGCGAAAGACCGCTCAACGGCTGCGATCGCCCCCTCGATGTCTGCCGCACTGACAATTAAAGGCGGCACAAAACGAACCACCTTCGCCCCCGCAGGCACCAGCAACAGTCCTTCGCTAATGGCTGCTTTGACCACCTCCGCTGCAGTGAGGCTTGACTCTGCGGTTAACTCAAGGCCGTTAATTAAGCCCCAGCCGCGCACGTCGGCAATCAGTTGGGGATACCGGTTAGCAAGGGCACGGAGGCCGGCGCGTAATTGCTCACCGCGATCGCTCACATTTTGCAGCAGATTCTCCTGCTCAATCGTTTCACAAACCGTTAGGGCGGCTGCTGTGGCCAAGGGATTGCCACCAAACGTACTGGCATGATCGCCGGGCTGAAACACTGCACAAAACTCTTTAGAGAGCATGGCACCAATGGGAATACCCCCAGCTAATCCTTTCGCTGAGGTAAAAATATCCGGCTCCACTCCAAGGGTCTCATAGCCCCAGAGGCGACCCGTGCGACCCATGCCAACCTGCACTTCATCAAAGATTAACAAAATCCCTTTTTGATTGCAGAGTTGCCGTACCTGCTCAAAATAGAGGCGATCGCCCGGACGCACCCCCCCCTCTCCCTGCAACGGCTCCAGCAGAATCGCTGCCACCTGCGGCTGAGGCTGATCCAACGACTCCACCAGATCTGCTAACGCCGCAAAATCGTTGTAGGGGACATAGGCAAACCCCGGCACCAGCGGATCAAAATGCTGCTGGTACTTTGGCTGGCCTGTGGCCGTAATGGTGGCAAGGGTACGGCCATGGAAACTGGCTTGCGCGGTAATAATAACCGGATGAGCAATCTGACGCACCGTATGGGCATACTTGCGCGCCAACTTAATGGCGGCCTCGTTTGCTTCGGCACCCGAATTACAGAAAAAGACGCGATCGGCACAGGAGTGATTAACCAGCCATTGGGCTAAAGCCCCCTGCTGTGGAATGTAGTACAGGTTAGAGACATGGTGCAGGGTTTGAATTTGCTGGCTAACCGTTGCCACCAACGCCGGATGGGCATGTCCCAACGTACAGGTGGCAATCCCAGCCACAAAATCTAGGTAGCTGCGCCCCTCATCATCCCAAACACGGCACCCCTCCCCGCGGGTTAAGGTCAAGGGAAACCGCCCATAGGTGGTCATCACCACCTGATCAAACTGTACTGGATCAGCACTAGCGGGAGGAACGGCAACAGCAGACTCTGGACTCACAGCACAACATCCTAAACGTATTGCGGCAGTGCTTGCCATCTTAGCACTAGCTCCCCAAGGAACGTTGGTGTGATGCTTGAGCGAGACTCTAGACCTGAAAACTATAAATAGTGCTTATTGACCCTTATGGCTCGCTTCGTTACACTACTGCTAGTATTGCTACAGCCCATAGTCCTGTTATGGAAATTTCATGATGGTGCAAAATCCCCCTCGCCCCCAGACCACTTTCCCCGTTAATGCAGCCACCGCCTATCCCGTGTTCTACCGTACCTACAGCCGCCAAGATGACGCAGGACAGCGGGAAAGTTGGCAGCAGGTCTGCGATCGCACCATCCAAGGCTTAAAAGAGGTTGGCCATCTCAGCGCCGATGAAGTGGCTCTGCTCACCCAAATGCAACAGGAGATCAAGGCACTGCCATCGGGGCGGTGGCTATGGGTAGGGGGCACCGACTGGGTAAAGCGCCCGGAAAATTACTCCGGTGCCTATAACTGCACCAGCACCAACGTCGTTGACTGGGACTCGTTCGGGCTGATGATGGATTTGGCGATGCAAGGGTGCGGTACGGGTGCCGTCCTTGAGCATAAATACATCAGCCAATTGCCTCCTATCCGTAATCGCCTGGATATTGACGTGGTGGGCACCATTGGAAAAACGCCGAAAGCCCAGCGCCAAGACTGCACCACAGTCACCGTTGAGGGTAGCCACGTTCACATCAAAGTAGGCGATAGCCGCCAAGGATGGGTTAAATCCTACCAAACCATCCTTGAGCTATCCAGTGACATGCAATTTGATGGACACGTTACCATTACCATCGACATTAGCGATGTCAGACCCACAGGAGAGCGCTTAAAAGGCTTTGGTGGCGTAGCTAACCCCGTCAAACTACCCGACCTCTACCATCGCTGTGCTGCAATTTTGAATGCTGCCCTTGGTCGCCAACTTACCTCAGTAGAATGTTGCTTGCTCATTGATGAAGCAGCAACCGTGGTCGTTGCTGGAAACGTGAGGCGCAGCGCAGGTATGCGTCAAGGGGACAGCAATGATGCCGAGTTTGCCGCCGCCAAGCAAAACCTATGGCAGCAGGATGAACAGGGGAACTGGTTTATTGACCCCAAACGCGATGCCTTACGCATGGCCAACCATACCCGCGTCTTTCATCGCAAGCCAACCTTACAGGAATGCATTGAAGCAGTACGCAGTCAGTTTTATAGTGGCGAAGGGGCGATCCAGTGGGCAGGGGAAGCCGTCGCCCGTGCTAACGCCGATATTCTCACTAATCCAGACCTCAAACACCGCTTTTTGCGTGCCTATGACACTGGACAAGCAGACTTGCTCTTGCGTCAGTTAGCCCCCAAGGCAGATGAACGGGAAATCAACCACCGCCTTGGTCGCTATGGCCTGAACCCATGCGTTACCGCCGAAACTTGGATTCATACAGGCGACGGGCCGCGGCAAGTCAAGGATTTAATTGGTCGTCAACACAGCACCTATATCAACGGCGAACTCTTCAGCACTACACCGGACGGCTTCTTTTTTACAGGTATTAAACCCGTTGTCAAACTGCAAACCAAGGCAGGGTTTTCCCTTCGCCTCACCCCGAATCACCAAGTCCTAAAAGTTACGGCCCAAACCCAGCAAAAACAATACAGCGAATGGGTCGAAGTTGGTGAGTTGCGACCGGGGGATTGGGTTTTGCTCCATAACCATCGAGGGATTCAACCTTGGGATGGGATAGGAACGGCAGCGGAAGGTTGGCTACTGGGGAGCTTATTAGGCGATGGCAGTTTAGGGACAACTCAATGGCGTGATATTGGGCTACTGCGATTTTGGCAAGAGTCCCGTGTGGAACTGAGCCAATACGCGCGGGAATTACTAGCTACGGTGGTAGATTATCGAGCTCGCGCTGCGGCGACCTATGAACACAAAACCCTGAACCATCAGGTGATCAACTCCACTGGCCTAGCCCAGTTAGCAGCGAAGTTTGGCTTAAAGCCCGGTCGTAAGGTCATTACGCCAGCGATTGAACAGGCCAGTTATGAGTTTTACCAAGGTTTTTTACGGGGCTTATTCGACGCTGATGGCAGTGTTCAAGGTAGCCAAGACAAAGGCGTGAGTGTTCGCCTATGCCAAAGCAACCTCGAAACCCTCAAAGCTGTGCAGCGAATGCTAGCCCGCTTGGGGATTATTGCCACCATCTATCAAAATCGGAGGCCAGAAGGCTTGCGGTTACTACCTGATAGTCAGCGGCAGCCGAGCCTCTACCACTGCCAATCTCAGCATGAGTTAGTAATTAGCCAAGATAATTTGCTCCATTTTCAAGAATTGATCGGATTCCAAGAGCCAACCAAGCGGGCTAAACTCCAGAAACTCTTGAGTGGCTATCAACGGCAACTGAATCGGGAACGGTTTGCGGTAGTAGTGGAAGCGATTACGCCTGATGGAGAAGCTGCCGTTTACGACTGCTCTGTGCCCGGCCCGAATCGGTTCGACGCCAATGGCTTAGTGGCTCACAACTGTGGTGAGATTATCTCTGCGGATTTCCACTGCAACCTCTCAGAGATTCATCTCAACCAAATTGACCCTGCGGATACAGTGACCCAAGCAAACGCCTTCAAAGCAGGAGCCATCTCCGTAGCCGCCTTATTGCACCATCGTTTTGAAGTAGAACGCTATCGCTATGCCCGTGAGTTAGACCCTATTGTTGGCGTTAGCTTCACCGGACTATTCGACTTTTTCGTTCATGCCTTTGGGACGGCGTGGCTAGAGTGGTGGGCACAGGGACGACCAGACACTCCGCAGGGTCAATTTTTCAAAACCCAAGAGGCCAGCTACTTGCAACGCTGGCGGGATATTGTTCATGCTGCCGTATGGGAGTATTGCGATCGCCATGGCTTAAAACAACCGAACCGCTGTACGACCGTGCAACCCGCAGGGACAAAATCCCTACTCACTGGGGCATCTCCTGGCTGGCATCCCCCCAAAGCCCAACGGTTTATCCGCCGCATTACTTTCCGCAAAGGTGACGCTGTTGCGATGGCCTGCTATGACTACGGCTATAACATCATCCCATCGCAATCGGATAAAGATGAGCAGGGCAAACTGTTGGATGACCCCTTTGACCCGCGCTGTACCGAGTGGCTCGTTGAAATTCCTGTCGCCGTTTCCTGGGCAGACCTGCCCGGCGCAGACGCGATCGACATTAGCCAATTTTCTGCGCTGGCTCAATTTGACTTTTATATGCAAGTGCAGCAGCACTACACCACCCACAACACCAGTGCCACGATTGAGTTGCGGGAGCACGAAATTGAACCATTGGCCACCGCCATTTATGAGGCCATTCAGCAAGATCAGGGCTATATCTCTGCGGCATTATTAGCACGTTTTGATGCTAATGAAACCTTCCCGCGATTGCCCTTTGAACCCATTAGCAAACAACGGTATGACGCAGAAGTGGCGGCAGTCGCACAACGGCGGCGGATCCATGATTTCCATGCGGCATTATCTCGCTACACGCAACCGATTGAAGAGGCAGGCCCCGCTGGCTGTGACTCTGATAAGTGCCTGAAGTAGTCAGATATCCCTAGCTGTTGCTAATTGCTTAAGTTTGTACCTCCCCCGGTTTAACCAGAGGGGAGAGAGTTATTTGGGCAGCTTGGTAAACCAATTGCGCTTGGCACGATCCAGTTGCCCTTGCACCGCCCCCGAGACCATACTCAGATCGGCGCCTGAAATATCCGCTGCGGTAAAGTTAGCCCCTGAAATCGAGGCATCCTGCAACCGTGCCCCTTTCAAGTTCGCTTTTTCAAGGTTTGCATGCACCAGATAAGCGCCGTTCAGGTTCGCTTCGCTAAGATTCGCCCCCTGCAAATTCGCCTCCCGCAACACAGCCCCCGCTAAAATACACCCCTTCAGATCAGCATTAGACAAATTGGCGTTTGCGAAGTTCGCTCCCGATAAATCCGCATGACGGAGCACCACATTGGACAAGTCAACATCCACAAAATCCCGCTCACCCCGTTTGTAAGCCGTGAGAAGTTGGGCTGCCGTCAGTCGAGGAGTTACTTTTGCGCGCAGGTGCTGGCCACCGCCTGCCCCGACCAGTGGGGGGCCGCCGGATCCCCCCATGCGAGATTGGCGAACTCGTGCCGCTTGGGCATTATGACTCACCGAGGATGCATAACTGCTACGCCCTAGCATTGGCTTGCCGCTCCGACTGGGGGGTGCCGAGAGTGCGTTGCTGAGGTCATCATCAGCACTTTGTGAGGATGCATTTGTGGCACTTGACCGTTTGGCAGACAAAAGTTGCAAATCTGCCAAAACCTCCATCGCTGTTTGGTAGCGATTTTTAATGGCATCCTCTAGCATCTTGTCTAGCAGTGCCGTAAATTCCGGAGAAATGTTCTTGGCGTACTTCTTCCACTGCCACTCACCCGTGCGCGGGTCTCGCTCGATTTCTTTGGGCGATTTCCCCGTCAACAGATAGACACAGGTCACCCCTAAGGCATAAATGTCACTGGCATAGATGGGGCGCATGGCCATCTGTTCTGGGGGTGCATACATGGGGGTACCCACTGCAAAGCTCGTAAAGGTCGAGAGTTCGGGGGCATTTTCCACCATGGCTTGGGTGACTTTATCTTTGACAGCACCAAAGTCAATGAGGACAAGTTTGTTATCGATTTCGCGGCGAATGAGGTTGGCAGGCTTAATGTCACGGTGGATGACCTCGTTTTTGTGGAGATAATCCAAAATCGGCAAGACTTCTTGGAGCACTTGTTTGACATCTTCCTCCGTTTTGGCTCCAAAGCGCTTGACTTCCTGTTGCAGGGTTAAGCCACCGACGTACTCTTGAATGAGGTAGAACTCATTGTCGGTTTCAAAGTAGCCCAGAAGCCGGGGCAATTGCGGGTGGTTGCCAATTTTGCCCAGGGTGGTGGCCTCTCGCAAAAATAGTTCCCGCGCCATGGCCAGAATGTGGGGAGCCGACGCTGCGGGGCGTAATTGTTTGATCACGCAGCTAGGGTTACCGGGCAGCTTGGTGTCAACCGCAAGAAAGGTTGTGCCAAAGCCTCCCCTCCCAAGAACACGAATGGCTCGATATTGATCGTTGAGAAGCAGCTTACTGCCGCAGGCTTGGCAAAAATCCAAACCATCAGGATTGTCTGGTTTGACACAGCTCGGATTCAGGCAGTAACTCATAAGCAGCCAAGGGGATGAACATTGGGGTTCAACAGGGGCTTAGGTGACAGCATATCCTACCAGAGATGACCAGTAATCGTCGTCATAGGGTAGAGCAACAGACTGCTGCTAGTAACCTTGCATCGCAGATACACAAACTCGGTGGGCAAGGGGTTGCTCCGTGTATTTACGATACTCTTTTTTCTCTGCTTGCCCCTATCCGTAAAATTACGGAAGTTTTTATTACGGCTCCTGTTGAGGCAGACGTAAAGGCGTAGGGGGTAGCCCCCCGAGTTGTTTGATCGGTCTGATTGTGGAGCAAGCTGTATGATACAAGGGTAGCACTTTCGATTTTAGTTGTTCGCAGTTTTGGGTTATGGTGACGTCCCCAATGGAGGGTGATGCGCTAGGGGAGCTACCTTGCGATCGCCAGCAAGTTTTGGCGTGGCTTGCGGAGCATGTGCCAGCACCGCGTCTGCAACATATTCTGCGGGTAGAAACGATGGCTGCTGAGTTAGCCGTTGTTCACGGTTTGGATGTAACGCGGGCAGCGTGGGCGGGGTTGTTGCACGATTTAGCCAAATATTTCCCGCCGCAGACACTCTTGGCGATGGCGCAGCAAGCGGCATTACCCATCACTGAGGTAGATACCGCCGATCCGCACTTGCTCCATGCACAGGTGAGTGCGTTGGTGGCTCGGCAAGAGTTTGGGGTAGCGGATGCGCAGGTTTTGGCGGCAGTGGCCAACCATACGCTGGGCCAGCCGGGGATGGATGAGTTGAGCTGTGTGATCTTTTTAGCTGATAGCCTAGAGCCGGGGCGCGGCCAAACCCCAGAACTGGATGAATTACGGCGGATTGCCCGGCTGAACTTGCAGGAGGCTGTGTGGCGAGTGTGCGATCGCACCCTGGCTTGGCTTATTGATCAGCACCGCTTAATTCACCCCCGCATGGTGTTGACCCGTAACTGGGCGATGCAGGTGGCACCCCCAAGCCGTAAAAAGAGGATGGCTATCAAGACTGGCGCTTAGCGGTTCTGTCCCTTGCTACCCTAGAAGGCAACAGTTGAGTTATCGTTTGCGCTATGACCACCTCTTCAATCAGTAGAGTTCCGGGGCTATTTTCCCCTGACTTTTGGCAAGAAACTCTAGCCTTAACGCGACGGTTGTTTATTCAGCTCCAACGACGACCCTCAACGTTGGTGGCGGGGGTGGTGCAGCCGCTCATTTGGCTGATCCTATTCGGGGCATTGTTCCAAAATGTACCGTCGGGGCTGTTTGGCGACAGTGCGAACTATGGCCAGTTTCTCTGTGCTGGCATTATTGTGTTTACGGCCTTTAGTGGTGCTCTGAATGCGGGGCTACCTGTGATGTTTGACCGCGAGTTTGGCTTTTTGAACCGCCTATTGGTGGCGCCGTTGGCCTCGCGGTTTTCAATTGTGCTGGCTTCAGCATTGTTTATTACCACCCTCAGCTTGATTCAGGTGGTGGCGATCGCCAGCTTGGGGGTTGTCTTGGGCACAGGGCTGCCGAACGTAGCGGGAATTGCCGTTGTGTTGGCAACAGTGCTAATTCTTGTGTTTGGGGTGACGGCACTGAGTTTAGGGTTAACCTTTGCCTTACCGGGGCACATTGAACTGCTGGCGGTGATCTTTGTCATTAACTTACCGCTGCTATTTGCCAGCACGGCACTCGTCCCCCTGCAATTTATGCCCACCTGGTTGCAGTGGGTGGCCAGCCTCAACCCCCTCAGTTTAGCTATCGAACCCATCCGCTACGTGTATTTGCACCCAAACTGGACGATTGCCGATGTGGTGATGGTGGCACCATGGGGGGCCATCTCCTTGGGCACGGCGATAGCGATCCTGCTAGCGGTGGCGGTGGCACTGAGTCTGCTGATTCAGCCATTGTTACGCCGTCGCTTGGCCTAGACCACCCGCAACGTATAGCATTGGCTACACCACTGCGCGACATCCAAGCTTAGGTCATTCCCCTCCGGCTCTGTACTTAGGTCGCTGAGTAACCCTTGGGTGACGGCTAGGCCATTCTCCCCAGCCACCGGTAGGGGTTGGGCATTGGTGGGGGGGGAGCTGTGCTGGTTAACGTGGCTGAAGGGGCGACGGCTGCTGATAATAAAGACTTGCAGCCACTGGCTAGGGTGGTTCAAGCTCCAGGTGTAGAGGGGCACACTCAGCCCCGCTGCTAGTTCTAGGTGCCAGGACTGCGGTTGGAGGGGCAGCAAGAGCAGCCCTTGGCGGCTGTCCCAAGCAACGGCCAGCACATTTAAGGACTCGTCGCCATAGTTATAGATGCTCCAACGGCAGGTGTCCCCCTTGGTTAGGGTGAGGGGGGCTGCCAAGTTCACAGGGGGTAGCTTTGTGCGCAGTACCTCCGGCAGTGGATGGGGGGAGCGAGTTGTGTATTGCCGACTTAAGAGTTTGGGCTGGGGGGTGAGTTGCTCTAAGGTGGTGGAAATGCCTAAATGGCTCGAGGTTGTATTAACGGTCAAGGCCAGCCATTTGTGGGCTAGCAGAGTGGCAAACCATGGGTTTAAGCGCCGCATTCCCGCCTTGGCAGCTTCGTTGGTGGTGGTGCAACTCTCCTGGAGGAGGGAGCCTGCGGGCCATTGCAGCCCATAGCTACCGGCCTCTGAGGTTTTGGTAATGATTACATCTGGCAGGTCGTCAGGGCTGTTGACAACCGTCACGTCGCCTTGGTTAGCCAAGGCATTCACGACATCAACTCGCTCAATTTTCTCGAGGTGTGGGTCTAAGCCAACCTTAAGGCTGAGGTTGCGAGGGAGGCGACGCAATTTTTCGTAGAGGCGATCGCCGCTTTGCAGTGGAGCAGCGGCTGTACCTTGAGCCATAAAACCATTGATGCTGCTGAGTTCCACGATGACGCTTGTATCGGTGCTGAGCAGACGACTGCGAGGGCTAAGGTGTGCCAGCAACCATGGACTGAACCCGCCGCACCAAAGGTTGAGGGTGCGATCATGGCTGCCTTGGACAACGGCATCCAAACTGTTACCGCCCATGCTAGGCAGGCTGCCCATAGCCACACGTACCTCACTGCCGAGATAGGTGCGCAGGTCATCAGCGGTATGCATTACGCTGTGATCCAAGGGGCGATCGCCGGCCAAGGCCGCTAGATAATGGCTCAGGGTCGCAGTAAACAGCCCTACAGTCATCCCATTAAGGGTGACTTCTGCCCCAAGATCGTTGACGGCGGTGAGGTTTTTAGCCTCACTGTGTGCTTGAGGGCTAACGGTTGCGGCTAGGGGGGCATACCGCCACCGCAGATGGGAGGCGTGGGGTGGCGCACTGGTAAAGCGGGTATCTAGCCAGACCTGTAGGGATTTGAGGTTGAGTAGCTCTGCTAAGGCTAAGCTATCGGCACCACTGCTATCGGCATTGGCCAATAGGAGCGTCGGCTGTTGTTGCCAGAGGGTGCCATAGCCGCTGAAATAGACCAAAATAGGGTCACCAAGCCCTTGGAGTTCTGCCAGTTCCTCCTTAACTCTGGGCAGGGTTGCGGCAGCCTCGGTCAAAATCGTTAGGCGATCGCGATCGAGGCCAAATCGTTCCATCAACAACATCTTGACCAGTTCCACATCGGTGAGGCAACCGGCAAGGGGAGGCACCATCCCAAGGTGGGGATAGTGGTTAATGCCAATGAGGAGTGCCCGCACCGTTGGTAAAGGAGCAGCGATCGCCTGACTGCCCCCCTGCCAAAACGCCTGTGCCAGTAACAGCGCAGCAGCAGATTGTAAGAAGAACCGGCGGCCAAGGTGCATTGCGCTCTCCATCCAAAGGGGCTAACTCCATTCTCAGAGGTTATGGGGCAATTGCCGCACCCCAAGGGCGTGAAAGGCAAAATTTGCTCAGTGGGGGTAGCCGTTGACAATAAAGCAAACTCGCTCGCCAATTTTCGTGGCATGGTCTCCCATGCGCTCTAGGTTACGAATCACCACTAACAGTAACAGGCGTGGCTCCACCAGTTCAGACTCCGCTAGGGGGCTACAAAGGCGACTATAAATGCGCCTGTAGTCTGCATCCACCGCATCATCATGGAGGGCAATGGCCGCAGCCAACTCCACATCCAGATCCGCAACAGCAGATAAACTTTCGGACACTAGCAATAGCGATCGCTCAAACATGGCTTTGACCTCAGTCAACACGGCGGGCGTTGCAGGATAGGCAAAGAGGTGCTGAGCAGCGGTGGCAATTTCCACCGCATAGTCGCTAATGCGCTCTAAATCTCGACTGAGGTGCAGTAAGCTGGCTAAAAAGCGCAGATCATTGGCGACTGGGGCGTGCAGGGTCAAAATTTCAATGGCATCTTGGGTCAGTTGGTGATACTGGCGATCCACTTCCTGTTCTCGCCGCAACAGCAGATCAATAGCGGTCAGGTTCCCTTCAATTAACACCCCGTAGGAGAGTTGACAGGTGGTCTCCACCAGTGCCCCCAATCGCAATAGATTGCTGCGTAGGCGTTGAAGCTGGCGTTCAAAAAAAGGAGCCACAATGGCACAGCGAGAAAAGGGACTGCTTAGCTAGTGTGGCAGAAAAATTAAGAAAACGTTATCTGGCTCGACTGGTAATCTTGAGGTTCCACATGGATGACGATGCGTGCAGGGCCATAATGTGCTTGTAGGGCAGCCTCTACCTCTTCGGTAATCCCATGGGCCGCGGTGACATCCTCCGTTTCAACAATCAGGTGCATTTCAATGAATAATTGCCGGCCAACCACCCCCCGCGAACTAATGTCATGGCAGTTGATCACTCCAGGGATAGCCATGACAATGGTGTAAATGGCCTCCGGGGCGATCGCCGCTGCATCCACCAGCCACGGAATGTTGGTTTTCAGCACCGACCATGCACTCCAAAACACCAAGGCCGCCACCGGAAAGGCTAACGCCACGTCTAACCAGTACCAGTTTAAGCTCCAGACCCCGATCAGCCCTAGGAGCACAGCAATGGTGACCCAGACATCGCTGAGGGTGTGCTTCGCGTCTGCCAGCAAGACTGGGCTATTCAGCTTGCGCCCCATGTGGTGCTCGTAAAGGGTGACCCCAATATTGATGCCCAACACCCCAATCATCAACCATAGCTCTGCTGCCCCAAGGGCAATCGTTGTTGCCTGATGTAGCAGCCGCTCCACTGCACTCTGTAGAATTTCAAAGCAGGCCATTCCCAAAAAGGCAGCAATTCCCAGCGCCCCTAATGCTTCAAACTTTTGATGTCCATAGGGATGCTCGCGATCGGGGTGGGGATTGGCCCAGTGCATGGCCACCAACCCCAAGACATTACTCATGCCATCGGTAAAACTGTGGAGCGCATCCGCCTGCAAACTCAGAGAGTGACTTAGCACCCCAACGATCGCTTTCACCATCGTAACAACAATATTCAGAATGAGTGTTAGCCAGAGTACCCGCTGAACGTTGTGTCGCTGATCACGCATATGAGGGGTTAGTATGAGGGGTTAGCGAAGAGCGCGGGAAGGCTGCACCGACTGAGCGCTGCGCTGCTGCTCAGCTAAAATGCGCTCATTGAGAACGGCGATCGCCCGCATGAATTGGGGGTCTTTATCCGTCGCAATATCCTCCCGGGTCAGTTGCTCCCGCTGCTGCTCAGTCAGTTTCACTTCAATATCCGGCTCAATCCCTTTCTTATTAATGTCGCGGCCACTGGGGGTAAAGTACTTCGCGATCGTTACGGCAATCCCCGATCCTTCACCTACCGGTTGCACCGACTGTACTAAGCCCTTGCCAAAGGTCTTCGTCCCAATTAAGACCGCACGGTTATTGTCCTGGAGCGCCCCGGCCAAAATTTCGCTGGCACTGGCAGACCCACCGTCAATCAGCACGACCATGGGCTTGTTGGTGAGAAACCCTCGCCCCGCTCGCAGGCGATCGGCTTCCCCTTGGCGATTCACAGTGGAGACAATATCCCCCTGCTGTAAAAACATCCGCGCAATTTCGGCACTGGCAAACAGTAACCCCCCCGGATTCGAGCGCACATCCAAAACGTAGCCCTGTACACCCTGCTTCTCTAAGTCACGGATGGCACTGCGCATTTCCGCCGCTGCATTAGAGCTAAAGGTAACAAGGCGAATGTAGCCAACAGGACCTTGGGGGGTTTGCCGCACACTGTAGCGCACGGGGTGAATTTCAATGCGGGCGCGGGTCACTTCAAAGTTCATGACTTGACCGCCTCGCAGGATCGTCAACCGAACCTTAGTGTTCACCGGCCCCCGGATCATGCTGACGGCTTGGTTAATATCCATGCCTTTTGTGGACTTACCATCAATCCGCAGAATCACATCCTTGGCCATTAAGCCAATTTCAGCAGCAGGGCTGCCCTCAATGGGGGAAACAACCGTAATTTCCTTGGTTTTCTCATCTTGAGTAATGGTAATACCGACCCCCGTTAGCTCCCCGGAGGTTTCAATTTGCATCGACTTAAATTGCTCGGGATCCATGAAGCGAGTATAGGGATCGTTGAGCTTTTCGAGCATTTCCCGAGCCGCTTTATAGGCGTCCTCAGTATTGCTATAGTTACGAGATAAGAACTCTCGGCGCACCGCCCGCCAGTCATTGCCGTTAAAGGTGGCATCCACATACTCGCGGTCAATCACTTGCCACACTTCATCGACGAGTTCCTTAGGGCTTTGCCGAAAGCTAGCTAAACTTCTCGACCAGTGCAAGCCCGCACCTGTAACGGCCACTAAGGCTGTCATCACAACGGTCGTGCTAACAACTAATGTGCGGTGTGTGATTCCCATAGGACTCGTCCTAATGCTGAGTGCGTTTTCTTACGCCCAATCTAGCATAAACCCAGACGGTGGCCGTGCTTGGATTGCGGCGTTACCTAAGGCCTTGGACGCTAGCTAACCCCCAAAAGTGCCCCTAGCCCCCCACCTGCTTCAGAATACAGCGGTTAATACTTTCATCGACGACCCGCTGGACGTGTTGCTGGTGCGGAGACTGATTCTGACGACTGTCAGGGTTCAGGGTACGAAAGTCATCATAGCTGACCCGCTCTTGAATGTAGTTAATGGAGCAACGGCAGATGTTGCTCAGCAGCGATCGCGGCACAATGGGCGCTGAGCGCTGGCCTTGATTGAGGCAGGTGTCCATAAAGCTCGTGACTGCCACAGCGGGATACTTTTGGGCGATCGCTTGAGAGGGCACCCCTACACTACTCACTAAACCACTACTAATGAGCACGAGAGAGACTAATTTCATTTCAATAGAATCAAAAATAAAAACCCCCTTAGTGTACGGCATGACCCCTTGCGGTATGCAAAATGTTTGCACCTCGCAGCATATTGTTGCCTAGGTCAACAGGCCTGCAACAAATTGCCACACTATTGGGGTGCAGCCTCTAACGACTACCTCTAGCCGACGCTTTTGCACCTGAGCTAATCGGGTTCAACCACTTCAATAATGCAACACCGGCTTTCAGGCGGTGGCTTATCAGCCTGTTCATAAAGCAGATCAATCCAGACCGACTCTGGATAAGGCTTGCGGCTAGAGACATAAAAAAGCCAGTGCTGCTCAAGGTTGAGGGAGTGACGTAGTTCAACCATCCGTGGTGCGGTAATCATGCGTAGTGCCGTGTTGGCATTGCGCCACTGCTCAATAATGCCGACAGCAACCGAGAGGGTTACTCCCTGGCTATTTTCCAATTCAAGAATGCCATCAATGTAGATGCTTTCCCACCAGTGGTACGGATCCGTTAAGTCCAAGCCGCGACCGTCCATATCATCGATCAATTTCGGGAGATAGGTGTGGATAAAACCCTGCACAATCTCAAAGGCAGGAAACGGGCGCAACACTTTTAGTTGGCGAGCTGTTTGTTGAAACCACAGTTTGTGGTAGGTCATGGGGGCAAAGCTCCGTGCGCAGGCGATCGCCCGCGAAATAGTCTTAATCCTGTTTATTCTACCAAGCAACCCTACGCAATCAGCCCTGTTGGGGGTAACGGCTGATGTCAGCATGAACGCCCCCACTGCGCAGATGGGGAATTTCGTTAAGTTAGGGCTGGGTTCTACTCCTAGTTTCCTAAGCTTGATATACTCCAGTGTGGGCGATCTTAGTGTTTGAGGTGTGATGGTGCGCCCCTGCCAGTCATTACTGGCAAGGTAAACCCCTCGTTGGATTGATAAGGCACGCAGAACTCATGGTCATTGTAGCAGTGTTAGCAGCAGGGCGAGGCACACGCATGAAATCCTCGCTGCCCAAGGTGTTACATCCCCTTGGGGGGCGATCGCTGGTGGAGTGGGTTCTCCACCAAGTCAACCCTCTGCAACCCCAACGCCAGTTTGTGATCATTGGCTATGAGGGGGATGCGGTGCGCAGTGCCCTCAAAGATTACCCAGCACTGGAATTTGTAGAGCAGCGAGAACAACTGGGGACAGGGCACGCGGTGCAACAGTTGCTCCCCTACCTCAAGGATTATGAAGGGCACCTGCTGGTACTCAACGGCGATGTGCCGCTGCTGCGGGTCGAAACCCTTGCCCATTTATTACAGGTACACCAAGAGCGGGGGAATGCCGCGACAATTCTTACTGCCCAAATTAGTAATCCCCAAGGCTATGGCCGCGTCATCTGCGACAGCCAAAATATCCTCAAGCAAATTATTGAAGACCGCGACTGCACCACAGCGCAAAAACAAAATCGGCGCATTAATGCTGGGGTGTACTGCTTTCACTGGCCGCAACTGGCGGCGGTACTGCCCCACCTGCAATCCAACAATGACCAGCAGGAATACTACCTCACGGATGCTGTCAATGCCCTAAACCCAGTGATGGTGGTGGATGTTGAAGACTACGAAGAAATTTTGGGGGTTAACGATCGCGCCCAACTGGCAACCGCCTACCAAATTTTACAAAATCGCACGAAGCAAGCGTGGATGAAGGCAGGCGTGACCCTCATTGATCCTGCCAGTACCACCATTGAGGACACTGTAGAACTGGCTGCTGATGTGGTGATTGAACCGCAAACCCATCTGCGGGGAGTCAGCCGCATTGGCAGTGGCAGTCACATTGGGCCTGGCTGTCTCATTGAAAATAGCACCATCGGTGAACGTGTAACGGCACGCTATTCGGTGATTACGGATAGTCAAATTGCCGATGACAGCGAGATTGGTCCCTTTGCCCATATTCGCCAGCAGAGTGTTGTGGGGGATCACTGCCGCGTGGGTAATTTTGTGGAGTTAAAAAAAGCACACTTTGGCAGCTATACCAAGGCCTCCCACTTGGCTTACCTTGGGGATGCCACCCTTGGCGATCGCGTCAATATTGGTGCGGGAACCATTACTGCCAATTACGATGGTGTTCGCAAACACCAGACCCACATTGGGAGCGGCACAAAAACAGGTTCTAATAGTGTTTTAGTGGCTCCGGTGACCCTTGGCAAAAATGTGACGGTGGCAGCGGGGTCAACGGTCACCGACGACGTGCCAGATAATGCCCTGGTGATTGCCCGCTCGCGCCAAGTGATAAAACCTGATTGGCAGCCCAAAGACTAGCCTGCCCCGCAACAGGGTTCGATGCCGAGGCGGCGTAGCAGCAGATCACTCACGGCATTGGCCACGGCAAACTCGCTGTAAAAGCTTTGGGAGAAATCAAACTGCTGTAACTCGGTGACTAAGGCCAAGAGAATACCCCCTAGGTCGTGTTCTCCTTCTAGGCGTTGCCGTCGATAGACCTGAGCGGCGCGCTGGGCAATGGCGGTATTCACGGCTTCCGGCACGTACTCTGTGTTGAGCCAGCTTAAGAGTGCCTGCTCTAACCACTCGGCATCCGCTGCACAATCCCCACAGGGAGGAAGCTGAATTGGGGAAATCGGGACACTCATGGCAGTTCTCCCATACTAGGAGCTATTAGGAGCATTTTGACATACTCCCCATGCCTAAAGGCAGGGGCTTTACGGCGTTTTTCGGTAACTGACAAGGAGGTGGCGGAGCAATTATTGCCGCTAGAGGGCAAGCCGTTCTGGCAGTTTTAGGGAGCGCAAGAGGCGATCGCCATCCACATGCTCTTGCATCAGTTGCTCGATAAACTTCACCTTAGCCACCTCGTGCAGTCGCACTTGGCCAAAGGCGCGATCTACAATTTCCACCGCTGTGAGGGTGTCTAGGTCTACCGATAGGATCGGAATTTCTAACTCTTCAGCACGGGCCAGAATGGCCGGCGACGGTGGCAGGTGTCCCGTAAGAATCAGACAATGGGTGGAGGTTTCCAGTGCCGCCCACTGAATATCGGTGCGATCGCCCCCCGTAATCACCGCCATGTTGTTCCCCTTGCGGAAGTATTTCAACGCTGCACTTACATTCATGGCACCAATGGTTAACTCTTCCACAAGCAGGTCAAGGCGATCGGGGCGACACAACACCTCTGCCCCCAACTGCCGCACCAACTCACGAACACTGACACTGCGGAGTAACTGACTGCGGGGTAACAACCCAAACACCGGTACCTGCTGTGCTTCAAGGTAGTCACAAATGGCCTTAAGGGGTTCGCGCTCCGCATCGGGGATATCGTTAATAATCACCCCTAGCAGGCGATCGCCCAGTTCCGACTTAGCCAATAAAATTGACTCCACCACTAAGGGGGAGTCGTAGCGGACAACTAAGAGAATGGGCGCATCTAGCACCTGCGCCATTTCCCCCATCCCTAGATCAAATAGGCGACCTTCGGCTAGGGTGGCTGGCCCCTCCAGCAGCACAACGTCTTCACTATTGTCGTTTTGGTAGGCGGTGAGTGCCTGCCGATAGTCAGTTTGATCTCGGCCAGTCAGTCGCGCTTCAATCGTCTCAGGGGTCAAGGTGAGCAGGGTTGGCCGCACCGTTGGCAGATTAAGGGTGTGCTGCACAAACCACACATCCGCTTCCGTATCCTCGGTGTCAGCGTTGGGTTGAAAGGTGCCTAAGGGCTTGCCGTAGCCAACATTGAAGTGGCGATCGCGCAATAGCTTTGCCAAACCCAAAATCGTTGCAGACTTACCGCTGTAAGCCACCATGGACGCGATGAGCAGATGTTTCGGCACTGTTGTCTTATTCCTCCCTCAGCGGTATCCCCAAGATGTCTATCATTACTCAAGTCGCAGTAGCTTACGGTAAAACCCCTTAGAAAAATCAGCAATACGATGCTTTTTGTAGTTAATAATCACATCAATGAGGTGATCGACCAACTCAAAGGTCGTAATCGAAATTTCGTACTGGAGATCAACAGAATTATCAAACATGACTGTACAGCGCGACAGATCGGCCGGCAGATTGGCAATGGTCCATGAGGCTACAAAATCAACGTTGTCACCCCCTTCAATCCCGCGCTGCCCCTCCAGCCTTCCCTGTCGGTAAAGAGCAATACCAAGGGGAAGGAGCACCCGTTTCTCATTGCGCATATAGGGGGCAAAAATATTCACCTCCCGAGGGTTGGCAGGCTGAAGCTGATCCAAAGCGGTCATGGAGGAATCCTCATCCGGTCTGACGCAGTGCTGAGGTCTATTTTAAGTGCTGAGGTCTATTTTACAGGAGTTGCCGGCCGAGGCAGTGCCCTCAGCTGCAACGGCAGCAGTAGCGGATTTGCATTTGGTAACATATAGTTAACATAACGCGCGAGCAATGCCTATGGTTTTTGATCCCGGACATGCTGATTTTCACGGTTCCTTTACTGAGGATGGGCAGCCGAACCTGCTCTTAAAGTATCTACAACGTCAATCGCCGGAAGTACTAACGCGCATTGCCCGCTCCGTGAGTCCTGAAATTCGTCAAATTATTAGCCAAAACGTCCAAGGGCTAGTGGGGGGGCTGCCGTCGGAGGACTTTAATGTGCAAATTGCTACAGACCGTGACAATCTTGCAGGGTTGCTGGCCTCCGCCATGATGACGGGGTATTTTCTGCGCCAAATGGAACAGCGCATGGAACTGGAAATGAGCCTAGACGATTTGGTTTGATCTGAGAGTAGTCTGTGTCGGATCCGTGGCACCAATTCAAGGCGCTGCCTTGGCGATCGCTGATCCCTACGGGGCTGCTCGTTGCCCTCATTGCTGCGCTGTTTGATACTGGGCTGTACTACATTGGCAGTGCGTCATTGTTGATGCGCGAAGTGTTAATCATTTTGTTACAGCCGCCCCTCAGTTTGCTAGTGCAGTTGGGGATGAGTATTGCGTTGGGGATGCTGGCGGTGCTGTGCCTCGAAGTTTGGTTTAACCCGGCACCTATATATGGCGGCACCCTGTGGGGATTATTCTTGTGCTTACTCTTAGCCAGCTTGGGGTTTAGTTTTTTCGGCTCCCTGCTTGGGCTGCGATCTGTTTTTTTCCCGATCACCGAAGTGTTCTTGATTGGGACGGCCATGGGAATTTTTTGGCAGGGTCGCCGCTACTGGCGTTACTAGCGCCCTAGTAGCTCGTTTGATACTCCGCCTTCCTTGACACGGAAGGATGCCAAGGCACGCTGGCGTATAACTAACCCCTAACCGCTATACCTGCGGCAGGCTAGCACCAACGCGTTGTGGCGGAGCACTGCAGTGATTCTTAGTTAGTAGTTAGTGTGCGTTTACGGTGAAGGCGACGTTTGTGGGGAAGGTGACTCCGTAGGAGTAGTTGTTTGGCCACCGCCCCCCCCGCAGGCCACCAGACCCACAGAGAAACTAGAGAGAACTAGAGCAATAGCTAAGAGTTTGTAGATAGATTTCATTTATAGTACTCCCCACAATAACGGTTGGAACTTGGTTAGCACTTCCTTTCTACCAAGTTAGGGTGGGGTTTGGCAACAGTGCCGCTAGGATAGTAGTCCGGAAAACTTTGAGCGCAATGTTCTATACCATTTTCCCTTTATAGTAGTGATGTGGGCGGGCTAAAACCCCTCCGCTTTAGCGAGGGGATACAGCCAACTCAGGGGGCTTTAGCCCTCTCTATGTGTTAAACTAGAGACGTGGGAAGTAGGCGTATCAACTACGCGAAGAAACATCCTAGTACGGAGAAATCCCGGCAAGTAAGTCACTACCGCTTTGGCGGCAAGCCTAAACCACTGCAAGCAATGGCAGGATGTTGAGCGTATCGAATTGGCTAGTGTTGAAAAGCGCGAAACCACGAACCGAAACATAAACGTAGTCCCAATAGCAGAAATGCTTGAGGTGAGTAGGGGGTCTTTGACTGCCCCCACCCGCATTAAGTTGTGGGTGACAGCTCAAGGGAAAAGCGAAGCAACGCGGCTTCAGCCCGTTGCGCAGCATCCGTTGGGAATCCCCTCTCTTTCAAGGAGGGGAGAAGTCAAGAATGGCGCAAATCACGATATGCAGGGCTTTTCCACCTATCCGTTTTACATTTTTGGACAGGGCTGGGAGCAGGTTGAGCTACCCCCAGACGTGCAGTGTTTCAAGAGAGATACGGTCATTGCTCAGCTAGAGCAAATTGCGTGGTGGCACTGGGACGCAGCAAAAATCAGCCAATGCCTCCCCCACATTGTGGCAGCAGATATTCATGCATTGCAGGGCAGTGCTGGGTGACCCAATGGCAACAGAGCGGTTACAAAAAGTCCTTGCCCATTGGGGGGTGGCATCGCGCCGCCATGCCGAAACCCTGATTCGTCAGGGGGACATTTGGGTCAATGGTCACCCCGCTCAGGTGGGCGACAAAGTCGATCCCGATCGCGATCGCATTGAATATCACGGTCAACCCTTAAGACCCGCCGAGACCGTGGAGCGGGTGTATCTGTTACTCCATAAACCCAAGGGGGTCATTTCTACCTGTCAGGATCCTCGCGGTCGGTGCACAGTGCTGGACGTGCTGCCCCGCCCTTACCGAGCGGTTCCGGGACTGCATCCCGTGGGTCGCCTTGATGCCGATTCCAGTGGTGCGCTGATTGTAACCAATGATGGGGAACTGACCTATTTGCTGACCCATCCCCGTCACTCTATTCCCAAAACCTATCGAGTGTGGGTGCAGGGGCAGCCCTCGGAGCCTACCCTTGCTCGCTGGCGTCATGGTGTTCCGTTGGATGGCCGCCTCACGTTGCCGGCAACGATTCGCCCTATTACCACCACGGGCGATCGCACCTTGTTAGACGTTGTGCTGCGCGAAGGCCGTAATCGCCAAATTCGCCGTGTTGCTGAGGCGTTGGGGCATCCGGTTATCAGTCTAAAACGGGTGGCGATCGGTGCTGTTCACCTCGGAGGATTGCGCCCCCAACAGGTGCGCCCCCTCAGCCGCTACGAACTGGATGCTCTGCGCAAGGCAGGTGGCTGTCGGTCTAGGGTCTAGGCGGTTGCTGAAGTCTTCTATAGGGTCTCTCAATGAACTGGGATGGCTATAGTTGCTAGGATGGACTTGCCGTGTCTATGCTGTCCTAGCCGATGAGCGCGTCTTTCGGAGATTTAGATGGACTCTCAACTCCCTGCCGGTATTACTGAGCACTTGCCGCCTGAGATTCTCAGTTGGCTGTACTCCTATCAGCAAGAGCACCAGTTTGCCAATCTTGAAGGGGTCATTGTTGATATTATCTGCAAGTATTTTGACCAGAAAGGCCATCTCCCTGAGCGCCTTGCCGATCTTGAGCGGCGGGTGAATGCCCTAAGTCGCGAAGTCATTCAACTGCGCCAACGTCTCCCCGAAAATTACGATCGCCTACGAGAGCAGTTAGCAGCCGTCCGCTTAAGCCATTCGGGAATTCTGCACAATCTGCGGGATCGCGTTGAAAGCCTTGAACGTCAGGTATGCCCCAATGCCCCGACTGATGTGGCTATGGACGCTGACGCAGAGGTTGATAGCTAAAGAGTTCCTCGAGGGTAGCCAAGAGATCGACTTTGACACCGGTAATCTGATCCTGAGGGTTTAAGCCAAATTGCCATGCTACATTCACGGTAAATAGGGGCAGTTTCGCTTGGCCAACAATACGGTACACTCGCTCGTGCGGCTCGTGGCTGAGTAACTCTCCCTTGGTGGGCACCACCCGCATTCCCACGGCTTCTTGGGCTAGGTAGGTGGCGATCGCGGCTGGGCCAACCACCGGTTCTTCAAAGGGAGGAACGAGCACCCCATCTGTGGCAAATAGGTTGGCCACGTCTGGGTAGGCTTCGGCATTTAATCCAGCAAAGTAGGCGGCAATGGTAGCCTCACTCACACCGTCAATGGTGGGGGCACTGGCCAGTAATGTTGTGCTCATTGGTACTGCTCCTGAAAACTTGTAAAACCGCTAAAAAAAGGGAGCGATCGCCCCCTTGCGTAACCCATGGCTATGCACCTAGACAGCGAGGGGATCCACACCCATCGCCACTACGGCATTACGCAGCACCGTGATTTGTTGGCCAAAGTCAAGGGCTTTAATGGCATCAAAAACGCGGTCGGCATCACGACTCAGACGGTAGCCAGCGGGTACGGGTACCACAAACCCCTGCCGCATTAATTCTGCGAGTTGGTACCAAAAGGCTAATTTAGTATTGGGACTAAACACACCGTAGGCGCGGGTCAGCGGCGTATCAACGTTGGCGACCAAGTCCCGCATGAATTGCAGTTGATCGTCAAAACTCAGAGCCTTGACTTGGTTCAGAAGCCCTTCAGCAAGCTGTAGGCGAGCCGTACCGGGCGCAGCAGCGGTAATGGAGCGACCTGTTTCTGTGTAGATAAACCACAGCAAGCCAAGTTTGTCATCAATGCTTAGGCAGTTGAACAGTGTTGTCACATCCTGCACCGCAGTGGCAAGGGTGGTTTGGGTGAAACGGTTGTCTGTCGTAAAGGTCATATCGCTTCAGAGATGTTTTACGTCTAGCGTTGGGCTATCTTATCTCTGCCTCCTAGTCAATATTATGTTACATTTCTTTACGAAAAGCAACATTGTTTTATAAATGGCAACGATAGAGCCGCAAAATGTCGGGAATGAGCCGATCGGTAATCATTACAAATGTTAGGATGACCTCTGACTTGAGGGAGATCTGAGGAGTGACGCGGCCAACGCTCTACGTGGCACTGACAAATCATGGGTTTGGGCACGTGGCGCGGACAGCGGCGTTAGTGAATGCAATTCGCCGTCACGTCCCTAATGTGCTCCCCCTGATTGTGACGGCGGCTCCCCATTGGTTGTTGCAGGCCAACCTTGAGGGAGACTTTATCCATCGCCCGCGCGCCCTTGACCTTGGGGTGGTGCAAACCGACAGTTTACACATGGATTTGACGGCCACCCGCGCCAAACTGTTGCAACTCCAAGGGATGGCACCGGAGTTAATCCGCGCCGAAGTGGACTTTATCCAGCAGAACCGGGCGCAGTTAGTACTGGCGGATGTGCCGCCCCTTGCAGTGGCGATCGCCCACGGGGCAGGGGTGCCCTGCTGGATGGCAACCAACTTTGGCTGGGATTTTATTTACCGTTCCTTTGGCGAGACCTTTAGGGAAATTGCCGACTGGATAAGTGACCTCTATGGGGGTTGCGATCGCCTCTTTGAGCTTCCCTTTGCTGAACCCTTAAGCGCCTTTCCCCACAAAGAACGGGTAGGCTTGACAGGGGCTGAACCGCGTTACACTGAAGCGCAGATCCGAACTCAACTGGGGCTAACGACGGCCAAAGAACGTACAGTGCTCCTAACCTTTGGTGGGCTGAGTTTAGAGGCGATCCCCTACCACGCCCTCGCCGCATTTCCAGACTGGCAGTTTCTCACCTTTGATGCTACTGCCCCAGAGTTACCCAATCTCCTCAAGTTATGCGGGCGGCAGTTACGCCCCGTTGACGTGATGCCCCTGTGCGGTCGCATTATCTCTAAACCCGGCTATGGTACCTATTCCGAAGCCTGCCGCTTGGGAGTTCCGGTCGCTACTATTCGCCGCGATGATTTTGCCGAGGGGCCAATTCTCGTCGCTGGGTTGCAAGCCCATCACCCCCATCAAATTCTCAGCCATGAGGACTTCTTTGGTGGGAACTGGGCGTTTTTGCACGCGGAGCCAGACCCACCCCAAGAGCCGATCCCCTTAGACACAAACGGTAACCTCACGATTGCGACCGCCGTTGCGTATTATTTGAGTAACCTTTCACAGCCATAGGTTCGTGCATCCAGTGGGTATTTTTCCATGGCGGCCATCGTCACTGCTCAAAAAAGCATGGCAGCACTACCAGCAGCAAAACTGGTTGGCAGCACAACAGGTCGCTCAACAACTGCTTGAGACCTCTCCCCAACCGGAAGCGTACTACCTCCTAGGGTTAACCGCTGAGCAGTTGGCACAGCCCTTAAACGCTAAATCCGCCTACGAAAGCGCGATCGCCCTTGATGCTTGGTATGCGCCAGCCCATTACCGCTTAGCTGTGGTGCTGCACGATCTCCTCAAGCAACCGGCGGCGGCACTGCCCCACTATCAGCGTGCCCTTGAGGTTAAGCCGGACTGGGTAGAAGCCCATAGTAATCTCGGCAATGCCTACCTCGATTTAGGGACGATTGACGCGGCGATCGCCTGCTATCAAAAGGCCTTGTCCCTCAACCCCGATTTGCCCATAACCTTATACAATCTGGGGCTCTGCCTACACTCTCAAGGGAAACTCACCGAAGCCAGTGCCTGCTATGAGCAGTCTCTTTACCTTGAACCCGGGGTTGCGGATGTGCACAATAACCTTGGCAGCCTTTACCTTGAACTCAAAAACTACGATGGGGCAATTGCCCAGTTTGAAGCAGCCCTAGCAGCCAATCCAGAACTGTTAGTGGCTCACTATAACCTTGGCTATGCCCTGCATCTGAAGGGAAACCTCAGTGCTGCCCGCAATCGCTACGATGAGGTGTTACTGCGGGACAACAAACATCAGCAAGCCCTGCTACAGCTCGGCCAGTTGTGCCTCAGCGAAGAAGAGTTTACCGCAGCTATTGGCTACTATCAGCGGTGTCTGAGTTTAGACCCCCTAAACGGCACCGCCCATGCAGGGTTAGCCACAGCACTTTTAGAAACCGGAGATCCCCAAGCGGCGCTCAAGCATTTTCAACAGGCCGTCCACCTGACACCCACTGTCCCAGAGGTTCACCTTAACTACGCGCTGGTGCTGCTGTTACTTGGGCATTTCAAGGAAGGTTGGCAGGAATATGAATGGCGCTGGCAGCAAGCGGAAGGGGGGCTGCGTCAATACCCGCAACCCCGCTGGCAAGGACAATCGCTCCAAGGTAAAACCCTCTTTGTCTATAGTGAGCAAGGTATGGGGGATTGTATTCAGTTTGCCCGCTTTTTACCCCTGCTTGCGCCCCACGCCCAGCGGATTATTGTTGCTGCCTATCCCCCCCTGCTGCGGCTGTTTGAAACAATTCGTGGCATTGAGGTCATTAGTACGGAGGCACCCCCACCGCCCTTTGACTACCACACGCCCCTGCTTAGCCTGCCGCGCTTTCTTGGTATGAGTAAAGAGCGGTTTCCTAAGTTTAGTCCCTACTTCCAGTTACCGACATCCCCACCCCAACCGATTTTTAGTGTGGCCAAGCCGCGGTTCGGGCTAGTGTGGGCAACCCACAGCAACACCCGTACGACAGCGAAACGCTCCTGTCCTCTAGCGGAGTGGCAACCGCTGCTCAGGGGTCTAGACGTGCAGTGGTATAGCCTGCAAAAGGAGCGCTCTTGCGAGGAAGCCGAGGCACTCCGGCAAGCGGGGGTCATTGATTGCCACCCCTATATGACTGATTTTCTGGATACGGCATTGCTGATTCAGCAGTTGGATGCCGTGGTTACCATCGATACTGCCGTGGCTCATCTGGCGGCGGCTCTAGGTAAGCCCACATGGATTCTCCTGCCCTTTGTGGCCGACTGGCGCTGGTTCTGGCAACGGTCTGATTCTCCTTGGTATCCCTCGGTGCAGCTCATTCGCCAACCACAACGCAATGATTGGTCGGGGGCGATTGCCCAACTGTACCAAATATTGCGCAACGTTAGTTCGGGTAAGTCCACTAGGTAGTCTCTTAACCCACTATGGCCAAGAGCCACGTATCACCCTGAGACCCACTGAAAATAGTCTGTAAGATCATCACTGAAAACCTCTAAGACTACAATTCTCAGCCATGCCAGAGGGCTACATTTTAGGCACTCGCGTCACCGTTACGAGCTATGATGACGCCTGCGATCGCCTCGGTGAATGGATTGCAGCGGCTAGTGGTGGCTATGTGGTCGCAGCCAATGTCCATGTGGTGATGACTGGGGTATGGCAGCGGGATTTTCAAGCAGTGGTCAACGGAGCACGCCTCGTCACTGCCGATGGGATGCCCTTGGTGTGGGGGTTGCGGTTACTGGGCTTTGGGAATGTGCAGCGAGTCTATGGCCCAGCATTGATGTTGGCGTTGTGCGATCGCGCCGTGAGTGAAGGCTGGCGAATTTTTCTCTACGGCAGCACGCCAGAGGTATTACAACGCCTACAGTCGAATCTTGAGACTCGGTTTCCGGGGGTGAAGATTGTTGGGAGCTATGCCCCGCCGTTCCGCCCCCTCAGTGCCGCGGAGGAGGCAGCCGATCGCCAACGAATTCTTGCCAGTGGGGCTGATATTGTGTTTGTGAGTTTAGGCTGTCCCAAGCAGGAACGGTGGATGGCACGGCAAGTGGCCTTCTTACCGGCTGTCCTTGTGGGGGTGGGTGCCGCCTTTAGCTTCCACAGTGGCATGGTTGCCCAAGCCCCCCCTTGGCTAATGTCCTTGGGGCTAGAATGGCTCTTTCGCTTGGTTCAAGAACCCCGTCGTCTTTGGAAACGCTACCTGATCAATAATCCAGCGTTTATCGTTCTTTTTTCTGGCCAATTACTGTGGCATGCCCTCCACCGACGGCGAAGACGTGAGTCCCATTGAAGCTCCAAGCGCCTGAAGGGGCGATCGCCCCACCTGCCGCCGCGCCCACTGCACACTCTGGCGTAGGTATGATGAAAAGGGCATATCCTTAACGTGAGGCACCGTTTCAAAATAGTGGATCAAACTCAAACCACTTAAGCGCAACACGTAGGCCGCAGTTGCCCCCTGTAAGCAGCTCCCCGCCAAGTAGGTCACGGAATGACCCTTGAGCCACTGACCCAGCGATTGCGTGCCCAGTTCCACCGCCCCTAACTGCACCACCAGCCGCAGAAGTTCCTTGGCGATGGGTTCTGCATCTGCCAGACGAAAGGAACGGTGGTAAATTTGCCCCAGTTCCCACGTTAAGCGCACCAGTAGCCCACCCGCCATGACTAAATCCAGCAAGGGCAAGGGGTTGACAGCCGTAGCCGCTGCGCCTAGCCATTGGTAACGCTCAATAATGGGCTGTGAGCGCTCACGGCGGTACGCGTTCAATGCCGTTTGTGCCTGCTGATGAAGTTGTTGGGCACGGCGATAGGTGCCTGAGCACACCAAGCTAGAGCGCTCTTGACTTAGTATCTGAGATAGCGTTGTGGCCAAGGCCGTGTTGTCGGTAGGGGTGATGCACAGCAGTTGCTCTGGTTTCAGACTTAACTGGTGGAGTTGCTGCTGCAGATGAACGTTCACCCGCTCCAGTTCGGCCATGTTTTCCGGCAACCAAACAATCACAAGACGATATTGACCCATCACCAGCACCCGCACCATTTCAAATTCACTGGCGGTGAGAGCACCGGTCACTGTCAACAGAACCAAGTCTGCTTGGGGGACGGTGGCTAAGGATTGCTGGTGCAAATGGCAGTGGGGTAGGCCAAAGCCTTCAACAGTACGGGCAAGATGTGCCACCCAACGGCAGGATTGGCCAAGGATACAGATATCGACGGTGGGGGTGTTAAGGCGATGCTGCAGCTGTTCGTAGGTGTGTTGCAACGGCGCTTGAGCAGCAGCGGGTAGTTCTTGGAGTAGGGCACGGGTTTGAGCCAGTTCTGCGTTGACCTGCTGTGGCTGCAGGGTCAGCTGAGGTGCAACGGTTGTGGCTGCCCTAGGCGATCGCCACCAGTACCAGTAGCCTAGCCCTAACCCAAGAAGCACTAGCCATCCCCAAGGATGTTGAGCGACCCAACCACTAAGCGCTAAAAAAATCACTCCTGCCGCAATGGCCATTCCTGCCACCTGTAAAGAATTCGCCTTTTTGTTAGCTTACCTTGACTGGTTGAGCAAAGTGAATGCGCCGACTCATGACGCTTTGCGTACATGAGCAGCTTCCCTACACATCCACCTAAGCTAGGAAGGGCTACTGTGAATTTCAGGGTGTCTGCTGGGCAGCTAGAGACTCTTGCAATTCGCGGATAGCAAAGAGCGATCGCAGGGGCACTCCCACAGCAGCAAAGGCAGCCGCGCCGCCCGCTTCGCGATCCACGATCGCCAGCACCTCATTGACCTGATACCCTGCCTGTTGCAGGCGCTCTACCGCTTTTAAGGCAGAGCCACCGGTGGTAATCACATCCTCCAAAACAGTGACCACCGATCCCGGCGGCAGCACAGGGCCTTCAATAAAGCTCATCGTGCCGTGGCCTTTAGCCTCTTTGCGGACAATTAACGCCGCTCGATCCTGACCTTGCAGATTCGAGAGCACACTCACGGCCACCACTAAGGGGTCAGCCCCAAGGGTCAGCCCTGCCACCGCTGTGACTTCGGGTGCAAGGTGTGCTAACAACAACCGACCCACGAGGTAGGCTCCCCGTGCCGAAAGGGTGACCGGCTTACAGTTGATGTAGTAGGTACTTTTTTGGCCAGAGGAGAGGGTGAACTCGCCTGTGCGGTACGCTTCGTGGCACAGACGCTGCAATAGCTCCTGCCGCAGATCTGACAATGAGGCTTCCATGATCATCTCCGAAAAGTGCCACCCCTAGGACGAGGAGGAGGTGGCTGGGACGCGAAACCAGTGGGTACTACCATCTTTTTGATCAACTAACTTGATGCCGTGAGCTAGCAATAGATCCCGTAGGCGATCGCTTTCAGCATAGTTCTTGGCTTGGCGAGCCGCTTGGCGCTCCTGAATGAGAGCTTCAATCTCCTTCTCACTCAAACCAGTGGCACAAGGAGAGGAATCAGCGGGGCTGACCTCTAAGCCCAACACCTGCGCCAAACTGACAAGGGTCTGCCAGTCCGCACTTAGGGCACTGGGCGATCGCTCCAACTGCCCACCGTGGAGATAGCGATGCTGCTCGCGATTGAGGGATTTGGCCAGATCAAAGAGTACCGCCAACGCTGCCGCAGTGTTCAAATCGTCATCCATGGCGGCGCAAAAGGCCGCCGTACTGGGGTGTTCCTTGGGGGCGATCGCCTCGGTAGCCGACAAGGGTAACGCTTGATTCGCCCGCAGCGCATCGGCAAGAGTTTGCCACCCCTTAGCCGCTGCATCAAGGGCAGTATCGGTAAAGTCTAAGGGCTTGCGGTATTGGGCTTGGAGCACCAGCAATCGTAATGCCATCGGCTCGACCCCCTGCTGCAATAGGTCACGAATGGTGGTAAAGTTCCCCAACGACTTTGACATCTTCTCGGTATTGACCGTTACAAACCCATTGTGCAGCCACCAGCGCGCCAAGGGGCGTTGACTCACCGCTTCTGACTGGGCAATTTCATTTTCATGGTGCGGAAAAATCAAGTCCATGCCGCCGCAGTGAATATCTACCGTTGCCCCAAAGGCTTGCTGTACCATTGCCGAGCATTCAATATGCCAGCCTGGCCGACCCTTGCCCCACGGGGCTGGCCACGGTTCATAGACCCTTGCTTCCTCTGGCTTCGCCGCTTTCCAAAGAGCAAAGTCAAGGGGGTGGCGCTTGCGGCGATCCTCCTCCTCGACCCGGCCACTGGCTCCGGCCATCAGTTGCGATAGATGCCGCCCCGAAAGCTTGCCATAACTGGGAAACTTCTCCACCGCATAGTACACATCCCCATCAGCAACGTAGGCGCAGTCACAATCAATCAGTTGCTGAATGAGTTCAATAATGGCTGGAATAACCGCCGTAGCACGGGGGTAAGCCGTTGCGGGCAAAATATTCAGCCGCGCCATATCCTCGTGGTAGGCGGCAATGTAGCGATCGCTAACCGTGGCCATTGACTCCCCCGTTTCTTGGGCACGGCGGAGAATTTTATCGTCAATATCGGTGAAGTTCTGAACATAGTGGACGGCGTACCCCAAAAACGTGAGGTAGCGGCGCAGCACATCCCAAGCCACGTAAGAGCGCGCATGGCCTAAATGGCAGTAATCGTAAACAGTGACACCACAGGCATAGATGGTAGCAACATTAGCAACACGGGAGCTAAACGGTTCAAGGCTCCGGGACAGTGTGTTGTACAAACGTAAAGGCACAGAAACACCCCGCAATGGGTCACTCTTGCATCAACAAATCTATCTTTGATACCATATTAGGATACTAAAATAATTCGACCGAGGACAGACACCCCCCCATGGCCAAAAAAAGCATGATCGAACGCGAGAAAAAACGCCAACGCCTAGTGACCAAGTATGCCGCCAAACGGCAGGAACTCAAAGCGCAACTAGCAATGGCGGAAACTCAAGAAGAGGTCATGAGCATTCACCGTCAACTCCAGCAACTTCCCCGTAATAGCGCTCCGTCGCGGCTACGCAATCGCTGCTGGCTCACTGGTCGTCCGCGGGGGTACTTCCGAGATTTTGGTCTTTGCCGCAACGCCCTGCGGGATATGGCACACCAAGGGTTGCTGCCAGGCGTTGTTAAGTCAAGCTGGTAATAAAAAATTGACCTTGCACTCTAAGGCCTGCCCTAGCAACTGCTGGTACTCCGCTTGGGTAACTGTGTAAGCCCCAAAGCGTTCTAGGTGGGGGTTTTGTAGTTGGGCATCAAAAAGAACAAACCCTCTTGTGCGCAAATGCGCTACCAGCTTAACTAGGGCGACTTTCGAGCCATCGGGAATGCGGTAAAACATCGACTCGCCGATAAACGCACCACCTAGGACAATCCCAAGAATTCCCCCAGCCAGCTCATCCCCTTGCCAAGTCTCAAAACTAACCGCCCAGCCTGTCTGGTGCAGCAGGTGGTAGATTGCTTGTAGCTTTGGGGTGATCCATGTCTCTGGGCGCGCAGCACAGCCTGCTACCACTGCGGCAAAATTACGGTTAATGGCTACCTGAAAGCGATTTTGGTTCAGAACCCGCTGTAGCGACTTAGGATAGCGAAACCGCTGATCCAACGGTATGAGTGTTCGCTGTCGAGTGCTGTACCACGCGAGGTCATCGCCCTCCCCCATCAAAAAATAGCCTTGGGCATAGCCCTGCTCAATAATCAGCCGCCGAACCCGATCTGCATTTAAGTTGGGGATAGGGGATTTGAACATTCTTCGTGACTCTGGGGGGACTCAGGATGGGATCATAGGAAACGATGATGTTTGCCGATTCTACCTATGACATGTCTATCTGCAATCCGAGAGGCTTACCGCTACTGGCATTGGCTTGTGGCGCTGGTGCTCGCACTGCTATTCATTGTTTTAACCCCTACCGGGGCGATCGCCGAGGACTACACCAAAGAAGCACTGATTAATGTGGACTTTTCTGGACAAGATTTGCGGGACTCACAGTTCACCAAGGCCAATCTTTTCCACAGCAATCTTAGCCACACCAACCTGCAAGGGGTGAGCTTTTTTGCCGCTAATCTGGAAGCGGCCAATCTAGAAGGCGCCGATCTGCGCTACGCCACCCTAGATACCGCGCGGCTTACGAAAGCAAACCTCACCAATGCCATCCTTGAAGGAGCCTTTGCCTTTAATACCAAGTTTGATGGCGCGCTGATCACGGGCGCAGATTTTACGGATGTCGATCTGCGCGAAGATGCCCAGCGGATGTTGTGTGAAGTGGCTAGTGGCCGCAATCCCGTCACCGGACGAGACACGCGGGACACCCTCCACTGTGAGGATTTTGCCTCCTAGGGGAGGCAGGCGATCCCCGTCTGTTCATAAGGGTGGGGAAAATTCTGATAAAGTATTACAAAAGTTAAGATTTATGACTAGAGCTTTTCATGAATGTATTTATTGTGGGTGGAACAGGCACGCTAGGGCGGCAGATCGTGCGCCGTGCGTTAGACGAGGGGCATCAAGTTCATTGCTTAGTGCGCAGTCCTGCCAAGGCTACATTTTTGCGGGAGTGGGGAGCAACGCTACTACAGGGAAACCTCTGCTATCCAGAGAGTATTGTGGACGCGCTGAAGTACTGCGGCGCATCGGTCATCATTGACGCGGCGACCACCCGCCCCACCGATACCCTCACCATTGAAGCTGTAGATTGGCAAGGGAAAGTCAACCTAATCCAAGCTGCGCAAGCGGCGGATATTCAGCATTTTATCTTTTTCTCCATCATGGGCGCACAGGACTATCCCCATGTGCCTCTGATGCAAATTAAGCAGTGCACCGAAGATTTTTTGCGGGAGTCGGGGCTAAACTACACTATCTTACGTCCCAGCGGCTTTTTTCAAGGGATCATTGGCCAGTATGCTATTCCCATTCTCGAAAATCACTCCATTTGGGTCATGGGAGAGTCCACCGCCATTGCCTATATGGATACCCAAGATGTCGCTAAGTTTGCAGTACGCTGCTTAGATCGAGCGGCCACCTATGGCCAAGCCTTTGATCTCGCGGGGCCGGAGGCATGGACAGCGGATCAAATTATTAAGCTATGTGAAAATCTCTCAGGACAGGAGGCTAAAATTACCCGCCTGCCCATTGGGGTGCTGCGGGCAACCCGCCAACTCACCCAGTGGTTTCAGTGGACATGGAACATTAGCGATCGCCTCGCCTTTACGGAGGTCATTGCCAGCGGCATGTCTCTAAACGCCCCCATGGAGGAGGTATATCGTGTGTTTGACCTTGATCCCACAGAAACCCTCACCCTCGAAGCGTACTTACAAGAGTATTTCACGCGAATTCTGCGTAAACTCAAAGAACTGGATTACGAAAAAGTGAAACAGAAAAAGGCTTCACGAAAGCGGAGTCCATTCAAATCAACCCCCTAGGAGTGGCTGTGAAGGCGGGGATCATTTACAACGAAGGCAAGCCCGTGGCTGCGGAACTAGCCATCCACGTCCGCCAACTGCTAGAGCGCCAAGGCTGGGATGTTCAGGTTGCCACCGGAATTGGCGGGATCTTGGGCTACTCGCGTCCAGATAGTCCAGTGTGTCATACCCCCATTGATCATTTAGTCCCGCCGGGCTTTGATGGAACGATGACCTTTGCTGTCGTTCTGGGAGGGGATGGTACGGTGTTGTCAGCCTTCCGCCAGCTTGCCCCCTGCGAAATTCCTCTGTTAACCATTAACACCGGTCATTTGGGGTTTTTAACCGAAGGCTATGTGGAAGACCTTGACCCAGCCCTTGAGCAAGTGTTGCGAGGGGACTACAGCATTGAAGACCGGACAATGCTGACGGTACAGGTACTGCGCGATCGCACCGTCATATGGGAAGCGCTGTCCCTCAACGAAATGGTGATTCACAAAGAACCCCTTACCGGCATGTGCCACTTTGAGGTCGATGTGGGTGCCCATGCGCGGGTGGATATTGCCGCAGATGGCTTAATTCTTTCAACCCCCACCGGCTCCACCGCCTACGCCCTATCGGCAGGGGGGCCGGTGATTACCCCCGGTGTAGCTGCACTGCAACTGGTGCCCATCTGTCCCCATTCCTTAGCGTCCCGCGCCCTTGTCTTTGCCAATAGTGAGCCGGTGTGGATCTATCCGGCAAACCCCTTTAAGCATTTAATCTTGGTGGTAGATGGCAATGCAGGCTGCTACATTCAACCGGAAGATCAAGTCTTTGTCCAGCAAGCTCCCTATCGTGCCCGTTTTATTCGCTTGCGCTCCCCAGAATTTTTCCATGTGCTGCGGCAAAAACTGGGCTGGGGGTTGCCCCATGTTGCAAAACCTCGTCGGGACGATCCATGCCAATGATGCCAAGGGAAACAGTTGCCAGCCGCATTCAGCAGTTGCGACATCTGCTCCAAAAGGCGAGCTACGCTTACTATGCCCTCGATCGCCCCATTATGGAGGATGCGGTTTACGACCAACTCTACCGCGAACTACAGGATCTGGAGGCAGCGCATCCCGAGTATATTACCGCCGATAGCCCCACCCAGCGGGTCGGGGAAGCACCGGTCAGCCAGTTTGCCAGTGTCGTGCACCGCATTCCCCTCTATAGTCTTGAAAATGCCTTTACCCTAGCGGACATGGTGGCGTGGCAGGAGCGGTGGCAACGCTATTGGCGTAATTTAACCGGAGATTCCCCGCCAGCGGCGGCGTATATCTGTGAGCTAAAGATGGATGGGGTTGCCCTTGCCTTGACCTATGAGAACGGTCTGCTGGTGCGAGGGGCAACCCGTGGGGATGGCACCCGCGGCGAAGAGATTACCAGTAATGTGCGAACAATCCGTGCGATTCCGCTGCGCCTCAACCTCGAGACCCCACCGGCCATCCTTGAAGTCCGGGGAGAAGCGTTTTTAGGCCTTGACAGATTTCATCAACTCAATCAAGAGCGGCAAGCCCAAGGAGAACCGCCCTTTGCTAACCCCCGTAATGCGGCGGCTGGCACCCTACGCCAATTAGAGCCACGGGTAGTCGCGCAACGGCAGCTCGATTTTTTTGCCTATGCCCTGCATCTGCCCGATGGCGGGGTTGTGCCCCTAGACCCGCAGCGCCAGACCTACGGCCAACCCCAATCTCAACGCCATGTCTTAACAGCGTTACAACAACTGGGGTTTCGGGTTAATCCTGAGTATGCTGAGTGCCCTACCCTAGAAGCAGTGCAAGCCTACTACAACCATTGGCAAACCGCTCGCCATGACTTGCCCTACCTCACCGATGGCATTGTTGTGAAGCTCAACGACCTGAGCCTACAGCGGCAGTTGGGCTTTACTCAAAAATTCCCCCGGGGCTGCATTGCTTGGAAGTACGAACCGGAACAGGCGATTACCGATGTGGTGGCCATTACGGTGCAGGTGGGACGCACGGGTGCCCTGACTCCTGTGGCTGAACTTGAGCCAGTGCTGCTAGCGGGGACGACGGTTTCGCGGGCAACGCTGCACAATGGCGATCGCATCGCAGAATTAGATCTACACATTGGCGACAAAGTGGTCATCCACAAAGCGGGGGAAATTATTCCAGAAATTGTGCGTGTGTTCCCAGAACTACGGCCTAGGACGGCTGAACCCTTTCAGATGCCTAGCCACTGCCCAGAGTGCCACTCCCCAGTGGTGCGGCCTGCCGATGAAGTGGTGAGCCGCTGCGTCAATCCCCAGTGTCCCGCAATTGTGCGGGGGCAGATTCTTCACTGGGCCAGTCGCGATGCCCTAGATATTCAAGGGCTGGGGGAAAAATTGGTACAGCAGTTGGTGGCCAGCCAACGGGTGCGGACTGCCGCTGACCTCTACCGCCTTAGGCTCGAAGACCTCGTTAACCTAGAGCGCATGGCAGCAAAGTCAGCTCAGAAACTTCTGCAGGCGATCGCCCAGTCCAAAACCCAACCGTGGCCGCGAGTACTCTACGGACTCGGGATTCGCCATGTGGGCAGCGTCAATGCCCAACTGCTAGCAGAGGCATTTCCCGATGTGGATCAACTTGCTTGTGCCCCCCACGAGGCCATCTGCGCCATTCACGGGATTGGCCCAGAAATCGGCCAAGCGGTGTACGATTGGTTTCGCACCCCCGCTCACCAAGCCCTGATTCAAGATCTGAAAACCTTAGGCTTGCAATTGGCACAGCATCCAGCTATCACCCCAGACCAACCACTACGGGGCAAGCGATTTGTGATCACAGGCACACTGCCAACCCTCAGCCGCAACCAGGCCAAACAACTGATCCAAGACCACGGCGGCAAAGTCAGCGAGAGCGTCAGTGCCCAAACGGACTACGTCGTGGTTGGCGAAAACGCAGGCAGTAAACTCCGTCGTGCCCAAGCACTGGGCATTCCCTGCCTCAATGAAACAGAACTTATAGAAATGTGTCATTCAGCAAAAATCCGTGGGAGTACGGAACCACTTGCCCGCAGAATCTTTTAGCCTAAAAAGTGTAAAAGTAATAGTTTTCGTTTAACAGCCCAATTTGAACCGTCACGTTTGAGCACCACTGCGGGGATCACGACAAGCGACTATGGTATCTGTAACACCTCATCCATCTGCTCGGGACACCACCTCCATGCCGACTGTTTTCGCCCCCACCTACCAACACCAGCTTCATCAAGCCCATCCCGCCCGCACCAACCACTATAGCCTCCGCGACTACTTGCAGTTTAGTAGTGCCCAAGGTAGCATTCGGGATTGGTACGATCAGCGAGTCATGCTGGTCACAGAGGACTTTGTCATTGGGTTGGTGCAGGGCTTAGAGGAAGAAGTCGGCTCTGCCTCCGCCTTGGTGATGTACAAAATAGGTGAAGAATGGGGCAAACGGGATGCCGTTGTATTTAGGCAACACTTTGAGCAGGATTACAAGCGTGAACTGCGCAAGGCTGCCCTCACCTTCATTCTAGAAGCATGGTGGTGGCCGTTTACCACCCAAGGCTGGGGCAACTGGGACGTTGATTTGACCGAGCAAAAAAATGGATTTATGTTCATCAATATTTTTGACTCGGTGGTAGCGCGCACCCTTGGGGATGTAGGTAAGCCAGTGTGCTACATCTATGCCGGATTGTTTGCGGGCTTCTTTACAGGGCTGATTCAAAAGCCCTTGGGCTGCATTGAGCTTCAGTGCTATGCCATGGGGGAGACCTACTGCAAGTTTTTAGTCGGGAAACAGGATCGTATTGATGCGGCGGCCTTTTGGCAAAACGAGGGTGCCACAGCCCGCGATATTGAAAAGCGTTTACGACAGGGGGAGTTGGTGACCAACAAAGGGTGATGTAGTACCGCGCTGCGGTGATTGTTTTCGTATTTAGTGTTCATTTGCGAGGATTTTCCTATGTTCCGTCAGTTAAATCACTTGACCGTTAGTGCCGATGGCCGTTATGCCCGTGCGGAAGAGTTGAACTTCCTGCGGGATTACCTCGCCTCGGTGGACACCCGCATTAGCGCCTACGAAAAAATTCGTGCGGAAGGCGAGCTGATGGCAGATAAGATTCAAGCTAAGCAAAAGGCTGAAAACCCTCACTGTTTTCACTACGGCCAACGCGACCACAGTGAAATTTGCCGCCGCGATCTGGTAGATGCCATTCGGTTGTCTGCCTCCGCCATGCTCTTTGCCGAACTCGATCTGATGCGGGACAACTTCCTGCTGTGGTACCGTACCATCGTCAAAGCCTTTAACTACGAGACCATGGCGGATTCTACCTACGGCAAACTGCTGCCCGCTATGATTAAGCAGCTTCTCACACCAGAAGAACAGCGGGTGATGCAACCCGTTCTTGCCCTTAGTAGTTCAATTTTGTCAAAATAGACACTATAGCAGGCTCTGGAACGCCACCTGCTTGTATTGTCCACTCACTTCACGGAAACATATGCTGCGCCAACTTGAAAAACTCAGCCTTGAGGCCGATGGCCGCTATGCTACAGCAGCGGAGCTACAGTTTCTCAAAAACTATCTCGCTACGGCTGAGCAGCGCATTAGTGCCTACGAAAAAATCCGTGATGCCCAGGAGACGATTATTGAGCAGGTGGATCAACAATTGTGCTCCCCAAACCCCCATATTTTCCGCAAAGGGAATCAAGACTATACCGCAGTCTGTCAGCGCGATCGCAGAAGTGTTTTGCGTCTGGCGGCAGCGGCAATGCTTTTTGCCGATTTAGATGCCCTGCGGGATGGGTTCTTGCTCTGGTACCGTACTATTATCAAGGCCTTTAAGGATGAAAAAGCGGCACGGGTGACGTATCAGGTTCTACCGACGGTCGTGAATCAAGTCCTTGGGGCGGAAGAAGCACCGTTGATGACGCCTGTCATGGCCTTAACCCAGTCCATTCTTGGGGAATAGCCAACAGCAAGCCAACGGTTCGGGTCGCCGATCCAAGGGTGCTGCTCTAAATGCGCTACCCTAGAATCACCAGCAGTGGATCGTTAGGTTAGGTGATGTTTTTCAGCAAGTTCCTTGGCGATCGCCGCTATAGTATTAACTGAGATTCGTTGGGATACACAAGGGCATGACCATATCGGCGCAATTGCTGCAACGAGCAGACTTGATCGGCACACAGGTAATTACCCGAGACACCGGTCGTAAACTGGGCGTCATTAACCAAGTTTGGGTGGATATTGATCAGCGGCAAGTGGTCGCCTTGGGTGTGCGCAATACGCTGTTTACCGGCGAGCAACGTTTTGTGCACCTCGACAGCATTAGTCAAATTGGGGATGTCATTCTCGTCGAAAACGACGATGCTGTAGAGTCGATGAATACCTATAACTACAGCACCCTCATTGATAACGAGATTGTTACGGAAACTGGCGAAATTTTGGGTAAGGTACGAGGGTTTAAGTTTGATCCTCAAACTGGGGAAATTACGGATCTAATTTTGGCCTCCCTAGGGCTACCGTGGATTCCAGCCCAACTCATTAGCACCTACGAGTTGCCGGTCGAGGAAATTGTCAGTACAGGCCCCGATCGCATTATTGTCTTTGAAGGGGCAGAAACCCGCCTCCAACAATTGACGGTTGGCCTTCTAGAGCGCGTGGGGCTGGGGGCACCGCCGTGGGAAACCGATGAGGATGAATACTACCAACCGGTGACCCCTAGTAGTAATCAGTTGCCTTCTGGGGCGCGATCGCCAGTGTATCCTCCCCAGCGCAGCCGGGCTGAGTATCAAGATGATTGGGAAAATACCCCCCGCCGTCGCCGTCGTCAATCCGAGACCTATGATGACTACGACACCTCCTACGACGAGGAGTACGAGTATGAACCGGTGCGTCCACGGCAAGCCAAGCCGCCGGCTAAGGTTATCCCTGTTGATTTGCCTGAGTCTGAACCGCAATCAGACCCATGGGAGGAACCCCAGCCCATGAAACTAGAGCAGCGGCAGCAAGAAGAAGAATACGATTATTAGCGTTTGTTATCCCGAACAGACCTCTCTGATAGCACGATGGGTTTGGCGATCGGTAAACCTCATGGCCTTAGGGAGGATTACGTCGAAGGCTTACCTACGTGTGCTGCTCTAGTAAGGGAGATTGAATGCAATATATTTATCTGCATGGGTTTGCCTCGTCACCTCGCTCTAGTAAAGCACAGTACTTTAGCGATCGCTTCCGGGAGCTGGGGCTGTCCCTGCTCACGCCCGACTTGAATCAGGGGGATTTTTTTCACCTGAGCCTGAGTCGTCAAATTCAGCAGGTGATCTCTCTGCTGCGGCAGGACGAACTAGTAACGCTGATTGGTTCTAGTTTTGGTGGCTTGACGGCGGCATGGGTGGCGCAACGCTGCCCCCAAGTCAAGCAGTTATTTTTGCTGGCGCCGGCCTTTGAGTTTGCGGCGCAGTGGCTACCACGTCTGGGGTCTCAGCTTCACCAGTGGCAGCGTACTGGCTCGTTGGCGGTCTATCATTACACTGAACAGCGGTGGCTGCCCTTAAGCTATGGGTTTGTCGAAGATCTGCGCACCTATGATGACGCGGCGTTACAACGTCCAGTAGCAACGCTCATTTTCCACGGCACTGCGGATGATGTCATTTCAGTGGCGGCCAGTCGCCACTACAATGAAGGGCGGCCTTGGGTGAGCCGTGTCGAACTTGACAGTGACCATACCCTCACGAATGCCCAAGAGGCGATTTGGGGAATGATGTATCCTTTGATTTATCAGCAGTTACAGGTTGTGTCCTAAGGGTTTCATGTCTGACAGTGGCGATCGCCGGTTACCCCATACTGAAATAGATGCACCGACCCTGCGGCTGGGGCGCAATCCGGGACTACAAGTGCGCCATGATGAAGTTGAGCGTTCGTTGCTGACCCCCATGCTACAGCACTACGCCGATCTGAAGGATGCTTATCCCCAAGCGTTGCTGCTGTACCGCGTCGGTGACTTTTACGAAACGTTTTTTCAGGATGCCTGTACCGTTGCCCGCGAACTAGAACTGGTTCTAACGGGGAAAGAGGGGGGCAAAGAGGTCGGGCGAGTTGCCATGGCGGGGATTCCACACCATGCCCTAGAGCGCTATTGCCGCACCCTCATTGAAAAGGGCTATGCCATTGCCATCTGCGATCAAGTCGAAGATCCGGCGCAAGCCCAAGGACTTGTCAAGCGGGAAGTGACCCATGTGTTTACTCCGGGCACCGTTTTAGATAGCGAATTACTCCAACCCCGCCGCAATAATTTTCTAGCAGCGGTGATTCTCTCAGGCCATCACTGGGGGCTCGCCTATGCTGATGTCTCAACGGGGGAATTTTGTACCACCCAGGGGGGCGATCGCGCCGATTTAGTTGCCGAGCTAAATCGCCTCCAACCCGCAGAAGTCCTGATTCCCAGTGAGGCACCCGACCTCAACCGCCTGCTGCGCCCCCACGAGGCCAAAGAGCACCTGCCAGCAGACTTACCCAACCACTGGTGCTACACCCTGCGATCGCCCCACGACTTTCATGCCGCTGAAGCACGGCAACGCTTGTGTCAGCGCTTTCAGGTGAAGTCCCTTGAAGGCTTTGGCTGCGAGCATCTCACCCTTGCCACCCGTGCCGCTGGTGGGCTACTGGCCTATTTAGACGAAACCCATCGCCAGCAAACCGTCCCCCTGCAAAACCTGAGCACCTATTCCCTACAGGAGTACCTCTTCTTAGATCCGCAAACCCGCCGTAACCTCGAGCTCACCCAAACCGTTCGTGATGGGAGCTTTCAAGGCTCCTTGCTGTGGGCGATTGATCGCACCACGACGGCCATGGGAGGGCGGCTCCTGCGGCGTTGGCTGCTGCAACCCTTACTCGATCTAGAACAGATTACCGCCCGCCATGATGCTATCGCTGAGTTAATGGCCAACAGTGGCCTGCGGCAAACTCTCCACCGCCATCTTCAAGAAATTTACGATCTCGAGCGACTCGCAGGACGGGCTGGCTCTGGAACGGCGAATCCCCGCGATCTCGCAGCATTGCGGGATTCATTTCGCACCTTAGTGTCCCTTGCGGCGGCTCTGAAGGAGGTACACTCTCCCTACCTGTGTGCCCTAGCAACGGTGCCCGCTGAGATTGAACAGTTAGGGGAAACCCTAGCCGCTGCCCTTGTGGAGCAGCCCCCCATCAGCTCGACTGAGGGAGGAATTATCCGCAGTGGCGCGTATCCCGATCTCGATCAGCAACGCCTGCAAATTGAGCAGGATCAGCAGTGGATCCTCAATCTCGAAGCTCAAGAACGCGAACGCACGGGTATTTCCACCCTCAAGGTGGGCTATACCAAAGTTTCGGGCTACTACCTCAGTGTCTCCCGTGCTAAGGTGAGCCAAGTCCCCGACACCTACATCCGCAAGCAAACCCTCACCAATGAAGAGCGCTTTATTACCGCTGAACTGAAGGAGCGCGAAGCCCGCTTGATGGGGGCGCAAAGCCACCTCTTTGAGCTAGAGTACCAGTACTTTGTGCAGTTGCGTGAGCAGGTTGCCGCCCATGCTGCAACGATTCGAACCCTTGCCGCTGCGGTGGCCGCAGCGGATGCCCTCCTCAGCTTGGCAGAGGTGGCGCTGTACCAAGGCTACTGCCGCCCCCAGATGACCCTAGATCGGCGACTTGAGATTTGCGCGGGTCGTCATCCCGTGGTCGAGCAACTGCTACCTGCTGGGTTCTTTGTTCCCAATGAGACACGGCTGGGGGATAAGGCAGACTTAATGATCCTGACCGGCCCCAATGCCAGTGGCAAAAGTTGTTATCTGCGGCAAGTCGGACTCATTCAACTGCTGGCGCAAATGGGCAGCTATGTGCCTGCCACCCGCGCCACCCTTGGCCTTTGCGATCGCATCTTTACCCGCGTGGGGGCTGTTGATGATCTGGCGACCGGCCAATCCACCTTTATGGTGGAAATGAACGAAACCGCCAACATTCTTAACCATGCGGGGTCGCAGTCGTTGGTCTTGCTCGATGAAATTGGTCGCGGTACCGCTACGTTTGATGGCTTGGCGATCGCGTGGTCTGTGGCAGAATATTTGGCGACAACGCTGCGATCGCGTACGATTTTTGCCACCCACTACCACGAACTGAATCAACTGGCCTCGCTGTTGCCAAACGTGGCCAACTTCCAAGTGGTGGTGAAGGAACTACCGGAGGAAATTATTTTTCTGCACCAAGTGAAACCTGGTGGTGCCGATCGCTCCTATGGGATCGAAGCAGGGCGTTTAGCGGGCTTGCCTCCCGTCGTAATTCAGCGGGCACGGCAGGTGATGCAACAAATTGAAAAGCACAGCAAAATTGCGGTTGGCTTGCGCAAAAGTCCACTATACGACCCACAGACCGCCGCAGTACCAGATCAAGGAGAACTCCCCTTTTGATCCCATTCGTTAGAATTGAAAATGTAACGTTTTGTTAACTAGGGGGATCCGTGATTGTTCTGATGAAGTTACCCCCACCGCTGCGGCATACCCTCCTGAAGGTCTTGCTAGCGGGGCTGTTATTTTGGTCGAGCATTGCAGCACTGCTGCCGACACTGCCCCTATACATTGCTGCCCAAGGAGGCAGCCCCCACCAAGTGGGGATTGTCATGGGTGCCTTTGCTGTTGGCTTAATCGTTTCTCGATCGTGGCTAGGCCCATTGGCGGACAACCGCGGGCGCAAAATTACGCTCTTGATTGGTTTGGCGGTGGCGGCGATCGCCCCCCTTTTTTACATGGTCAGTCATAATGTGCCCCTCCTGATTGCGGTGCGCCTCCTGCATGGTGTAAGCATCGCAGGCTTTACCACGGGTTACATGGCGCTCGTGACCGATATTGCCCCACCTCGCCATCGCGGGGAAATCATTGGTTACACCAGCTTAGTCCATCCCATTGGGGTGGCCGTGGGGCCGAGTTTGGGCAGTTGGCTTCAGCACGCCTATGGCGATAACTGGGTCTTTGTCGTGGCCAGCGCCTTAGCGACCTTGGGAATCATTGCGGCGGCGGGGGTTCGCCCCGTTGCCCTAACCTCAGAGGGGATCGCTACTGATAACCATTCCAAACCCCTATTTTGGCGACTCTTGCTCTCAGAGCGGTTGCGGATTCCCACCCTAGTGATGCTCAGCGTGGGTCTCACCTTCGGCACGATTGCCACCTTTATTCCCCTCTTTATTGCTGCCGAACGGATCGATCTCTCTGCTGGCGTGTTCTACACCGCCGCGGCGATCGCCAGCTTTATGGGGCGGGTGGCCACCGGCTCAGCCTCCGATCGCTGGGGACGCGGCATTTTCATCTCCAGTAGTCTGGTGTGTTACGTCGTGTCTATGGTGTTACTGGCCCAAGCTAAAACACCCCTAGAGGTTTTGTGGGCAGCCATCCTTGAAGGATTAGCCGGTGGCGTGCTTATTCCCATGGTGGCGGCCTTAATGGCCGATCGCTCCCATCCTAACGAGCGGGGACGAGTCCTCAGCCTTAGCCTCGGCGGGTTTGACCTAGGGATGGCCTTGGCAGGACCGCTGCTCGGGGTCTTAATTGTGCCCCTCGGCTACCGCATTCTCTTTCGCATGGCCGCAGGGTTTAGTTTGCTGGGGCTAACCGTCTTCTTAACCGCTAGCAGCAAAAATATACCAGATTCCCTGCGCTTTGCCCTCGGCATGGGGCGCGATCGCTATGCCCTCTAGCAAGCCATTGGCGATGATTCTTCGCGATTCACAAGGGATTCGTTACAATTTGTTGAGATCACCCACTACAGAACGCCGCGTGTCAACTCCAGCTTCGGTTACCTTTATGCCCACAGGCAAATCCTATCGGTGGAATCGAGAACACTACTCGAAGACTCGCCGCTTTTTTGATATTTGGTTCTTTGTCTGGCGATTTCTGGGCGGTCGCTGGCTGTTGGGAAAGGCATGGAGTTACTGGGGGGGGATGACCGATGCCAAACGCGCCGCTCGCCGTCGCGCCCAAGCCATCTGGATTCGGGAAACCTTTCTCGACCTAGGCCCAACCTTTATTAAACTCGGGCAACTCTTCTCCACCCGCGCCGATCTCTTTCCCAGCGAATACGTCGAAGAACTCAGTAAGCTTCAGGATCGGGTGCCCGCCTTTAGCTACGACCTTGTAGAAAAAATCATCTACGAAGACTTTGGCCGCCGCATTCCCGAACTCTTCCGCAGCTTTGACCCCATTCCCATGGCCGCTGCCAGCCTCGGCCAAGTTCACAAAGCCCAACTTGTCTCTGGCGAAGAAGTCGTGGTCAAAGTACAGCGCCCCGGATTACGGCAACTCTTCGACATTGATCTGGCCATTCTCAAAGGCATTACCCGGTACTTCCAAAATCATCCCAAATGGGGTCAAGGTCGCGACTGGATGGGCATTTATGAGGAGTGCTGCCGCATCCTTTACGAGGAGATTGACTACCTCAACGAGGGACGTAACGCCGATACTTTTCGGCGTAACTTTCGGGATCGCGAGTGGGTCTGTGTTCCGCGGGTCTATTGGCGGTATACCTCACTGCGGGTACTCACCCTTGAATACTTGCCCGGAATTAAAATTAGTCACTACGAGGCGCTTGAGGCAGCAGGATTAGACCGTAAGCGCTTAGCTGAGCTAGGGGCCAAAGCCTACCTCTACCAAGTGCTCAACGATGGCTTCTTTCACGCTGACCCCCATCCGGGCAATATTGCCGTTAGCCCCAGCGGCCAACTGATTTTCTATGACTTTGGTATGATGGGTCGCATCCAAGCGGTCACCCGCGACAAATTACTCAGAACCTTTTTGAGTATTGCCCAGCGGGATGGTGAGCAGGTGGTACAGTCCCTAATTGAGTTGGGGGCGTTGGTTCCCACTGGGGACATAGGGCCGGTGCGTCGCTCGATTCAATATCTTCTAGACAACTTTATGGATCAACCCTTCGAGGTGCAGTCCGTTGCCAAAATTAGCGATGATCTCTACGAAATTGCCTACGATCAACCGTTTCGCTTTCCTGCTACCTTTACCTTTGTCATGCGAGCATTTTCTACCCTAGAAGGGGTAGGCAAAGGACTCGACCAAGACTTTAACTTTATGCAAGTTGCTCAACCGTTTGCGAGTGAACTGATGACCAACGGAAATTTCTCAGACCCCAACAATGGCAGTCTCTTTTCCGAGATCAGCCGCCAAGCTGCCCAAGTGGGCACCAGTGCCATTGGCCTGCCCCGTCGCCTCGACGAAGTGCTCGATAAACTGGAAAATGGAGATCTACGGCTACGGGTACGCTCTAGTGAAAGCGACCGCATTTTACGACGCTTAAGTAATATTAATTTAGGCTTAAACTACGTTGTTCTCATTGGCAGCTTTTCACTGGCGGCAACGATTCTACTGGTCAACCAGTACATTTTGTTAGCCGGTGTGGCAGCCGCCTTAGCGGTATGGTTGGGTATCCTCTATTGGCGACTCATGCTTAAACTCGATAAGTATGAAAAAATGTTTTAGAATACAGCCCGGAATAGGAGGGTCATGGACGTTGCTGGCTTAACAGACTGTGGTCTCATTCGCAAAAGCAATCAAGATGCTTTTTACATTGACGAAAAGAATCATCGTTTTTTCATTGTTGCTGATGGAATGGGAGGACACGCAGGCGGAGAAGAGGCTAGCCGTTTAGCGGTAGAGAACATTTATCAGTATTTAGACGCTCACTTGCAAGAGTTAGAGTACGACCCAGTCACGCTGTTGCGTCAAGCGTTTCTGGCCGCCAATGAGGCCATTGTGGAGCAGCAGCAGCAAAATACTGGTCGTGCGGATATGGGCACTACGGCAGTTGTGGTGTTGTTAGATGACAGTCGGGATGGGGCATGGTGTGCCCACGTAGGGGATTCACGCATTTACCGCTGGCGTAGGGATGAACTGCGCCAAATTACCCAAGATCACACCTGGATTGCCCAAGCAGTACAGTTGGGCAGCTTAACCCTTGAGCAGGCACGGCAGCATCCATGGCGGCATGTGCTCTCCCAGTGTTTGGGACGGGAAGATTTAAGCCAGATTGATATTCAACCCATTGATCTGGAGCCGGGCGATCGCCTGCTGCTGTGTACCGATGGTCTCACCGAAGAACTCACCGATGACGTGATTAGTATTTACCTCAGCGAGCCAAATGTGGAAAAAGCGGCCACGGCACTGGTCCATGCCGCTAAAAACCATGGTGGCCGTGACAATGTGACCGTTGTGGTCGTCGGAATTTAGGGTGTCAATAGTCGTTGGACTCGATCGCGATCGTCAAGATGCCCCACTAAGCGCCGGACGGGTCTAGGGTGTACCCGCACCAATGTGGGGGTAGCCGTCACCTGATCTTCTTCGGCAAACTCTGGTTGCTTTGTAACATCTACAACCTTCAGGGTATAGGGAACCGTTAAACACTGACTGAGAAGGGCATGGAGATTTTTTAGGGCATGCTCCACCGCACTGGTTTCACTTGCCACGTAAAGGCGCAAGACATAGCGGTCTGGTTCGGTGCGGCGGGGAATAAAACTACTGGCGGGGGAGACCTGCCGCAAATCATAGACCAGGTGGTGATGCTCCCACAGTTGCGGGAAATCGGCACGATAAGACTCAATGGCAAGGCGATCGCACGGATGTTGCGGATCCTCCACCAATTGCCACAGCAGTGTTTTTTGATCTGGCAAGGCAAAAAGAGCATCTAGCAGCGGGCGGTGCGGCCATGCTAACGGATAGACCTCCGCTGCCACCCGTAACAGTTGTTGCTCCTCGTCAAACCAGTAATCAACCGCAGCACTGTAGCAGGGGACGAGAAATAACGGTGGCTCCCGCAGATCGAGGAGTTGCTGCAGCGCATGACAAAGGTCTTGGTGCCAGTGCCCTTGCTTGGTGCTATCGCGACAGAACACCACATCCTGACCAGGAGTAAACAGGGCAAGCCCTTTGTATAGTATTGGCCTGATCACAACCTTATTGAACCATTGCCGCAGCAGCCCCGATCGCAGAAGGAGTCCCCCTACACGCGACCCCGCAGGATTTGTGCCATTTCATTGGGCTTGGGCGAGTTTTCAATCGCCGTTTCCTCATCAATGCGCCCGGCCTCGTAGAGTTCGTAGAGGCACTGGTTCATGGTACACATCCCATCATAGGTACATTGGGGAATAATCGCCTCAATTTGTTCGACTTCCCCACGCAAAATGTAGTCTTTGATGGCATCGGTGTTGATCATGATTTCATGAATGGCTGCCCGCTTACCATCGGTGGTGCGCACCAAGGCTTGGGCAATCACGGCCACCAGTGACTCTGCCACCTGCATCCGCATCGGCCCCTGTTCATCAGGGTTATAGAGGTTGAGAATCCGCTCGATGGTTTTTACAGCACTGTTAGTGTGCAACGTACCAAAGACTAGGTGACCTGTTTGGGCGGCTTTGAGAGCCGTATTGACCGTTTCGCGATCGCGCATCTCCCCAATCAGGATAATATCTGGGTCTTCCCGTAGAGAGGCTTTGAGGGCATTGTCAAACTTAAGGGTATGAATACCCACCTCCCGCTGGCGAATCATGGCTCGCCGACTTTGGTGAACAAATTCTATCGGGTCTTCAATGGAAATAATATGCTTGGGCATTTCTGTATTGATAAAATCCACCATTGCCGCAAGGGTGGTGGACTTACCAGAACCCGTGGGGCCAGTCACCAAAATTAACCCCTTATGGTAGTGACATAAATCCTTAAAGACTGGTGGCAAGTTCAATTGCTCAAGGGTGAGAATTTTTACCGGAATTAGCCGCAGCACCATGGCCGGCCCCTTCAGCGCCACAAAAATGTTGATCCGTACCCGACACATGCCTTCATACTGGTAAGCACCGTCGTACTCTAAATGGGTACGAAACTGCTCAATTTGCTGCGGTGAGAGCAACTCGTTTAACCAGTAATTAAAGGTTTCTTCATCGGTAACAGGGTAGTTAGTCACTTCTAGCTTGCCGCGATCGCGAAACCGTGGTGCCTCACCAACACCAACATGAATATCAGAGTAACCATGCTCAAAGGCTTCCCGCACTAACTGCTCCATCGTCGGCCCCGAAATCTGTGCTGCGGGGGTGGGCATGGACTGAGTGGGAACCATTTGCTGTGGCATCCCTTGCGGGGGAACCCCTTGGGGTGGCATGGGTCGCGGCGGTATCCCCTGCGGAGGAACGCCTTGGGGCGGCACCGGGCGCGGTGGCATCCCCTGCGGGGGAACGCCTTGGGGGGGCATCGGGCGCGGTGGCATCCCCTGCGGGGGAACGCCTTGGGGCGGCATCGGGCGCGGCGGCATCCCTTGCGGGGGGGCACCTTGGGGCGGCATGGCCGGAGTGCTTCCCGCAGGACGTGGCGGTGGCATAGGTGGTGTATTGGGAACACGGGGTGGGGGCGTTTGGGGATTCGTCATGGCTACTGCTCACATCGGGTATGGCTGGAAGCCCCGTACTTCAGTGCGGGGAGGAAAGCTCCTTTAGCAACTTTAGTTGCCTTAGGTTATAATTGTACTGCGGACACCAGAAACGGTTGTTTAAGGCACTGGTAACGGTCGATTGGGGGTGTTGTAAACCACCCCAGAGGCTCGTGGTTGGCTTGCTAACTGCAGGGCTACTAAAAGCTCCCTGCTTTAGCTGGGAGTAGTTTACGCAATGCATTAGGTTAATTTCAGTGTGCCACTCTTACTCAAGCACCTTGGCCGTCGTAATACTTCTGTTACAGAGAGTTAACTTTGCCGTCCCTAAAAAGTCAATCCCCGCAGGGCTTATGGCAAAGCGATAGGGTAGCACCTCAACCCCCATGGCTACCGCTGTGCGCAACAGCTCACCATAGGTGGGATCAGCACTATCCCCAGGGGCAAAGCGATCGCAATCACCACGGTTAATAAAGTACACCATGCACACGCGAGCCTGCGGCTGAGTTTGGCGCAGCCATTGTAGTTCCCGCAAATGTTTCTGCCCCCGGGTGGTAACAGTATCGGGAAAGAGGGCTAAGCCAGAGCACGCCCACGTTGTATTTTTGACCTCCACATAGGCTGGGGGCTGCTGCGGGTGCCCTGTCAAGAAAAAGTCGATACGGCTACGCTCCTGACCGTAGGGAACTTCCCGCTGGTGGTTGGCATACCCCGCCAACTCAGGCAGTTTCCCCGCGGCTAAGGCAGAGGCTATGACCTTGTTGGGTAACCCTGTGTTCACCCCTACCCATGTGCCATCCACAAAAATCATTTCCCATGTATAAGCCAGCTTGCGTCTTGGATCGGGATGATAGGAGACCTGCACAGGTGCCCCCACTTCACAAATACCCGTCATCGGGCCTGTATTGGGACAGTGAGCAACGATGCGATCGCCACTGCTCAACTCAATCTCGGCAAAAAAACGCTTGTAGCGCCGACACAGAACACCTGCTTGCAAGGGAGGATAGGCATACCGCCAAGAGTCTTGAGAATGGAGGCTGACGGCCAAGGACTGCACCTACAAACTGTGCCTAAAAAATAAGAACCTATGCATCCATAAGTAAGATGCCAGCTCCTAAAATAAAATAGAAGCTGACACCTTACAATTTATTAAAGGAGATTTAAGGTTAAGGTCTATATGCGCTGACCTCATTTCAATATCCTTGATTTTGGCATCACTTCTCGGAGAGATCAGGATTCTCTAATCTTTTTTTTATATTTCCTAAGACTACGGCTTTGTTACATACTGGCTCAATATTTCCTCATTTCCTCTGGATCTGAACTATGGGGGACTAGGAAATGATCCCTAATAACGTAATATTAAGATGTATGTCGCAAATCTTAAGAATTCTGTGGTATGACAACCGAAACCCCTGACGATACCCTGCTGGATCGGTTTGAGTGTCGCGCCTGCGGCTACGTTTACGAACCTGCTAAAGGGGATAGCACCCGTGCCATTGCAGTGGGCACTGCCTTTGCCGACTTGCCCATTACCTGGCGCTGTCCAGTGTGTGGTGCTCCCAAAAAGCAGTTTAGTAATATCGGACCGGTGGGTTCCCCCTCAGGGTTCAAGGAAAACTTAAACTATGGCTTTGGGGTCAATACCCTGACCCCCGGCCAAAAAAACCTACTGATCTTTGGTGGTCTTGCCATTGCTTTTCTTTTTCTACTGAGTTTCTATAATGTTCGCTAAGCAAATTCATTCCCACCGTCAAAATATAACTAAGCTCACCCGTAGCGTACTGATCATGGTGGCACTGTGGCTATCTCTGACAGCCCATGCCCTTGCGGTTCCTAGCCTTGAGTACAACCCGTGGGAGGCGCTGCAACTGCCCACCACGTCGACAATTCTCGATATTAGTTTTATTGATGCCAACCATGGCTGGCTGGTAGGGGCTAACGCTACCCTGATGGAAACTCGTGATGGTGGCCGGACGTGGGAACCCCGCACCCTTGTGTTAGATAACCCAGACTACCGCTTTAACAGTGTCAGCTTTAAGGGGAATGAAGGCTGGATTGTTGGTGAGCCGCCAATTATGCTGCATACGGAGGATGGCGGTCAGTCGTGGAATCAAATTCCCCTTAGCCCCAAACTCCCAGGAGCACCCCGCTTCATTAAGGCGCTGAGCAACGGCCAAGCGGAAATGATGACGGATGTCGGTGCTATCTACCGCAGCCAAGATGGGGGCAAAAACTGGCAGGCGCTTGTACAAGAAGCCATCGGCGTGATGCGTAACCTGAATCGCTCGCCGGCTGGCGAATATGTGGCTGTGTCTTCGCGGGGTAGCTTTTACTCGACGTGGCAGCCGGGGCAAGCAGCATGGGAACCCCATAACCGCACCAGTTCACGGCGGGTTCATAATATGGGCTTTACGCCCAACGGCGCTCTGTGGATGATTGTCAATGGTGGCAAAATTGCCTTTTCTGACCCCCAAAACCCCGATGAATGGGGGGAGCTACTGAGTCCCCTGCGGCGCAATAGTGTTGGGCTGCTAGATCTCGCCTACCGTACCCCCGAAGAAATATGGTTGGCGGGAGGGAGTGGTGTGCTGCTCTGTAGTTTTGATGGCGGCCAAACGTGGCAGCAAGATATGGATGTGAAACAGGTGCCCTCCAATTTTTATAAGATTCTCTTTTTTAGCCCGCAGCAAGGCTTCATCATTGGTCAGCGGGGGATTTTGCTGCGCTATGTCAGCGACGTGGGCTAGTGGATCCGCGCAGAAAATAAGGGGCGAGGGGGTCAGCCCCTTTACCTTCAAAACAGGGTGGTAGAATTGAGGCAACTGGGCAGTATTCAGGTTTTTCTATGCTTTCCCTTGAGACTGTGGTTGATGCACCTGTATCCCACGTACCGCCAGCGATCGCACACATTTTAGTGATTGAAGATGAAGATTTAATTCGAGAAACGTTAGTTCTTGCCCTTCAGGATGAGGGTTTTCAGACAATTACAGCAACGGATGGTCATGAGGCACTGAGTCTCATTAACTCCCATCTTTTTAGGTCTCATGCAGACCTGAACCCAACAATAGACTTGATTGTTTTGGACTTGATGCTGCCGGGGGTAAGCGGCTTGGATCTCTGTCGCCTGATTCGGCGTGAAGGGTGTACCGTACCGATTCTCATGATCAGTGCCAAAGGAAGTGAAATTGATCGGGTAGTCGGTCTAGAAATTGGTGCTGATGATTACCTCTCGAAGCCCTTTGGTATGCGCGAAATGGTGGCTCGCTGTCGAGCGCTGTTACGACGGGTTCAGCCTCAGCACTTTGCTTCACCGCCGGTGCTGCGGTTTCAGGAACTGTGCCTGTATCCTCAGGAGTGCCGTGTGACCTTACGGGGAGAAGAGGTGAGTTTATCCCCCAAAGAGTACAAGCTATTGGAGCTATTTATGCGCCAGCCACGCCGGGTGTGGTCACGGGAGCAGTTGTTAGATCAGGTGTGGGGGCACGATTTTATTGGTGACAGCAAAACCGTGGATGTTCACATTCGCTGGCTACGGGAAAAAATTGAAGTGGATCCTAGTCATCCCGAGTACATCCTAACGGTCAGGGGGTTTGGTTATCGCTTTGGTTAAGCCACACCAAGACAACAGCCACCACAAGGCTAGGAAACAGCACCAGAGCCAAGATCACGCCTAAGGTCGGTGGTAGCGGATAGAGGGGTGCCACTGTCTTCAGGCCAACGGCTATCCCCAAGGAGGCCAAAAAGACCCCCAGTAACCACCTTAATTCTGCCCAAAATGGGTTAGTCATTCCCTTAAGCTTCCGGTAAGCCTTGAACCGCTGTCACAATTGCAAACACCACAAACAGGGCGCCCCCCCCCAAGGTTAGGGTTCGTTCTGAAATCCTGCCGGCAATCAAGCCGCCCCCCAGCACGGAGATGAGCGCACAAATGCCATGACCTACAATGGCTCCTAAGGCCACTCCCCACGGGTTATAGGTGGCGGCAAGGGTAATCGTGCCAATTTGGGTGCGATCGCCCCATTCAGCGACAAACGTCAGGCTAAAGGCTTCAACAACTGTGGCCCAGATGGGATTATTGCCCCAGCGACTGAGGTTGGCCTCAGCTTTCTCAACGGTTTCCGCCGCTGCTTCACATTCATCTTCGCAGGGGCTATCAGCCATACGCCAGCCGTGAATCAACATTTTCAGGCCAAAGATAGTGAACAGACCAATGGCAGCATAAAACGTAAACGCCTTGGGCAGCAGGCTAAACACCTTACCTACGGCGATTGAGAGCAAGGTCATGACAATAAGGGCAACCCACGCTCCAATAAATACCCACCGCTTGGGGTGCCGGGCAGCCAAGATCATCCCAATAAAGAAGGTTTTATCCCCTAACTCGGAAATGGTAATTAGGGTGAGGCCTGCCGTAAACGCCGTTAGCATTTAGAATAAACTCGAACTGTTGCCAAACTCTAAGTTAGCACGCACTCATGATGGCAGAACCCAATTTAGCGGCTGTGTTGAATCAGGTGGATGTGCCTGTCGATTGGCTAGGGCTGCGCTACGTTGATGAAACACTGATAACCCGCAGTGCCCGGGATGGTCAGCCAGACACGAACCAGAGGGTACGCCAGCGGGGTGTGATGGTGGACGTTCTGGTGAATGGCCAGTTTGGTTACGCTGCCACTGCCCAATTGGCACCCGCCGCCATTCATCATGCAATTCGTAAGGCCTACAACCAAGCCAAGGCAGCAGCCCCATGGCAACTTTTTGGCTTTACGAGGGCGGCGCGGGGGGTTGCCCAAGGAACCTACCGATCGCCCCAACAGCAACCCTTTGATCGCTTATCACCTAGGGAGGTGAGCGATCTGTTGGTGCGGCTGTGCCAAGACCTCGATGTGGCCGATGCGATTGTCCAAACGCGTGCCTTTGTGCAGACGGTGGAGACAACCAGCCAATGGCTTACCAGTGATGGCAGTACCGTTGAGCAGCAATTTTACCAAGTGCTCACGGATATGAGTGCCACCGCCCAAGCAGCGGGGGTGGTGCAGCAGCGCACCGATCACGGGTGGCTGGCTCGCTGCTATCAAGGCGGCCTAGAGTGGGTTGAGCTGCAGGCGATGAGCGATCGCGCCCGTTATATTGGCGAGCAGGCGGTGGAACTGTTGAGCGCACCCGAGTGCCCCGAAGTCACCACAACCCTCGTTTTGGCGCCCGATCAGATGATGTTGCAAATTCACGAGAGCATTGGCCATCCCCTCGAGTTGGATCGTATTCTTGGAGATGAGCGCAATTACGCAGGCAGTAGCTTTATTCGGCTAGAGGATTTTGGTCAGCGCCAGTACGGATCGCCATTACTGAACGTCACCTTTGACCCGAACGTCACCGGTGAACTTGCCAGTTATGCCTTTGATGATATTGGCGCAGCCGCAGAGCGCACCTACCTGATTAAAGAAGGGCGCTTGCTGCGCGGGCTAGGTAGCCTTGAAAGCCAGCAGCGGGCTGGGGTAGTGGGGGTAGCAAATGCGCGGGCTAGTTCGTGGAACCGCCCCCCCATTGATCGCATGGCAAACCTGAACATTGAGCCGGGGCACACCAGCTTTGAGGACATGATTGCGGGGATTGAATCGGGAATCTATATGGAAGCTAATCGCTCGTGGTCTATTGATGACTATCGCCTGAAGTTTCAGTTTGGTTGTGAGTATGCCAAGCTCATTGAACAGGGTCGCCTAACGCGCACCGTGCGTAACCCTAATTATCGCGGCACCACCCCTGACTTCTGGCATAACCTCATTGCGGTTGGGGATGCAACGACAACAGAGATGTTCGGCACCCCCTTCTGTGGTAAAGGCGAACCCAACCAAGCCATTCGGGTGGGTCATGCCTCACCTGTTTGTGCCTTTGCCAATATCCAAGTGTTTGGTGGAGTTTCCATTCGATCGCCTTCCCCCTGAAGAGGAAGGAGTACCCCTATACTAGCCGCTCCCTGAGCGAACTGCAACCCCCTATTCCGAGGGATCCCCGTTGCAAGCAAGCAATGTTTTTTATACGGCACAGTATAAAATACTCAAAGCCGCTTGCTGAGCGACTCCGAGGGATCCAACGCATTAATGAGGCATCGAGGCTATTCGGCAGATCCCTCGGAGCTTGCTGCATAGTCTGAACAACGCTCAAGGATAAAAACACAGTCATAAGCTTATTGCCCTATGCCTTCCTATACTGCTTTTTCATTCATCCGAAGTCTGATTGTTGCCTGCTGCAACGGCTTTTTTACCCTTGTCATTCTGCTGATTGCACCCTTGGGGTTAGCAGCAGTCATTTGCAACGAATTCCGCAGTTGGCAGCACGGCGGACAATGGGAATGGAACGCGCTGTGGCAGGCGCAACTGAAGCACTTTTGGGAGAGTTACTGGATTGCTCTACCCCTTGGGAATCCGGAGCAGTCGTTGACGTGCTGGCGGGGGGCACCCACTTACGCAGCGTGGAAAACGGCACAAACCGTCTTAGCCAAAGCTGAGCCTGCCCTACCCACTGAAGTTGAAGAAAAGGTGTACAGCACCATCAATGTTGGGACGTGGTGGCCATTTCTGCAACAACGGCTCGGCCAAGCCCTCTCAGCCCTCAAAAATACTCGCAATTGGCAGTTCCCTGCCTCTGCGGGGGAGCGCTCCTCAATTTCTGGTGCCTACAGTGCCTTGCACCCTAACCTGCTCTACCGAGACCCATTTCGAGAGGGGCATGGGTTGCCCACGAGTTCAATGCGGCTGTTTTGGCACGTGATGGCTCAAGCCTTTCCGGGGCTGTTTAACGGCAAAGAGCGGCTCAATGCCATCGAGGTCACCAAACGTATGGCGTGGACGCATGGGGGGGTGGCAGCGTCTTTGGGGGTAGAGTGCTCTGGGGATGACTATGAAAACTTAGTTCGCTTTCCCAATGCCAGCAGTATCGCTGCGGCTCGCTTTATGGCAACCGAACCCGATCAGGTAAAGCGGTACTGGCACGACCTCAACCGCGAGGTGAAAGCTGATGCGGATCTGCACCCCTACTATGAGCGATTTGGTGGCAAGACCCGTCGCCCGAGTCAGATTCCCCAAGTGGATGCGGCATTGCCAGAGGGCTATAACGGGGTGATGTTCTCGGCAAAATGGCTGGCGGAGGATCTGGGGATTGAAGATAAGGGTTCCTTGGCAGCGCTGCGTGGGGCGGTGAACTGGGTGCAAAAGCGGTTGCACTGGGGTGATCGCTCCCCCGCGGATTGGTGGTGCATCCTCCTTGCGGATGGCGACAGCATGGGCGACTATGTACGGGGGCACCGATTAAAGGCTTACCGTGAGTACGTGGCCAGCAATATTGTGGCGCAGATTGATCAGCAGGCCAAAGACCCAAAATTAACCGAGTGGCACGGCTGGCAAGACTTTATTAACGAAACCCCCAAACGGATGGGGCCAGCCACCCATGTAGGACTCAACCGTGCGCTGCTGGACTTTTCAAACCGCCTTGTGCCCTACTTGGTAGAGCAACGCTACTGTGGCCGCGTGGTTTATAGCGGTGGCGATGATGTCATGGCGGTCTTACCCCTCGAAGATGCCTTGCCCCTCATCCAAGTGCTACGGCAGGCATGGTGTGGCGGTGAGGATGCCGCCGGAGAGTTTGAACCGCAGGGGGGCTATTGGCAAACCGTTCAGGGTAGCAAAGCTGCGAAACACTTGGGTATGCGCCGCCTGTTTACGATGGGGGAGGGTGCCACCATGAGTATGGGGGTGGTGCTGGCTCATAAAAGTGTGCCTTTACCTACTGTGCTAGAGCACCTTTGGCAAGCAGAGAAAGAGCAGGCAAAAAGGCTCCCCGGCAAAGATGGGCTGTGCTTTGAGGTGATCTATGGCTCAGGGAATTCCCTCAGTGCCGTTCTCAAGGGGCACTTGTTTGATCAATGGCAGCACTTAGTGCCGCAAGCGAATGATGATGTGAGTCCATTGTTGTATCGTCTGCTGACCGAGTTACCGCAACATTGCTGGCTGGGAACCGATCAGGTACTAAAACAGGCGATCGCCAGTATTGCTAGCCGCCGCGACAAAGAGTTACCACAAGGGTTTGTGGAGAATTTTAGCAACTGGTGTTGCCAGTGGGAACAATGGGCACTGGCTCATCGGGGGCAGCGGGGCACCGATATGCAAGACCTGCTCAACATCCTACGGCTGACGGCCTTCTTGATTGACAAACGCTTTCCGCCCCACTCTGGGCATGCCGCGATAACTGCTGTTGCCCTCGGAGCAACTTAAGCTTTTGTGTTTGGTATTCCTGTGTCAAGGAAATATGAATCAACTCAACTGGTACCGCTTAGATCCCATCGATGTGCTCCTGTTTCGCGACGCTCGCCCCTTTCAGCCAGGTGAGGGGTCTTGGGCAAAAAGTATTTTTCCGCCCCTGCCAATTACTGTGTTTCAGGCGTTGCGATCGCTGTGTGCCCCCTACACCGAACGCCGCCACGACCTAGAATTTTTAGGGCCGTTTTTCATAGACCTGCACAATCAGGTATGGGTTGCCACCCCCAAAGATTTGATTTGCATTGGGAACCACAACGCGGACAAAGCGGATATCAACGACATCGCGGATCCCGCCAAGGTGAAACGCTTGGCTCGTATCCAACCTACACCGAAAGACGATCCGGCTTGGATGTATGTCTGTCATCCTTTAGGTTGCAAGTTGCGTCCCATTGTTGAACCCACCCTAGGCAACAATGAGCAACTCCAAGGGCGACCGCAACCCTTAATGCGCCTTGATGCCCTAGCCCTATACCTGCAAGGAAAGCTCGATCAACTCAGTGCGAAGGATCACTTCCATGGGGTACCGTGGTCTCGCCAGGTGTTGCCCCATATTTACCTAGAGGAGCAACGCCGCACGGTCAGAGAGGATGGCGGCTACTTTACCGAGGTGGCCAACCGCCTAGAGCCGGGCTGGGGATTTGTTGCTGGAATCAACGTTCCTAACCTTGAAGGTGTGGTGCGTATCGGTGGCGAAGGGCATCAGGCTCAGGTTTACGCCCTCAAAACGAACCCACTGGCTGTGCTGGAACCCTTCTGTGGCCAAGGGGCAGAAACCCTTGCCTACGTCTTAACCCCCGGCTTAGCTCAAGTGGTTGAGGAAGCCCCGATCTATGGTCTGTATCCATGGGAGTGGCGAGATCAACTAGTGGGCGTTGTGGGCGATCGCCCCCTGCTGGCCGGTGGCCTCAGCACAGTCACCCGTCGCAGCGGCCAAATCCAACTGGGCTATTCAGCACAGCGTGCCTATGTCACTGCTGGCACCCTCTATCACTTTGAAGCTCCTCCCCATCCCCACCCCCAGCAACTCCTCAGTGGGGTTGCCGCCAAAGCGCGCCCTACCTTTGAAAAACTTCACTACGGCCAATTGCTGTGGGGCAGTGCATAACCCGCAGACCCACCATGGAGAAGTACATGAGCCTCTCCCCCTACCCTGACTGGAAGACTGATGATGCTTGACCTTGCTTACCTATACCTGTTATCGCCACTGCACACCGGCGGCACCACCCAAGAAGGGAACCTCCTCGGAATTGCGCGGGAATCCCATACAGAATTACCCTACATTCCCTCCAGCACGATTCGGGGGCGGTTGCGCGCCAGTACCCCCAACAGTCACCGGAACCGTCTCTGGGGAAACACCATTGACGATGTCACCAGCGGTGGTAACGATACAAACCTGACCCAAGGCCAAATCTGGGTGGGCGATGGCTCACTGCTGTGGGTACCCGTGCCCTCCCTTAGCCATGGGGTTATCTGGATTAGCTGCCCGATGCTACTGCACCGTTGGCAGCGGCTGGCAACAAAAAATACCGTAACAGCCGTGGCACCCTACAGTACGAATTTAGGCAACAACAAGCCGGTTTACCTCAAAGATGCCATCCTCAAAAGTAACGAACTCAAAACTTGGCCAGATTGGCAGCAATGGGTACCCGCCAAACCCAAAACCCAAATCGAGCGGGTTCTAGTCCTTCCCGATCAGCACTGTGCCACCCTCATTCAGATGAGCCTGTGGCGGCAAGTCAAAGTCAAGCTCAGCACCGATAAAACAGTTGAGCGTGGTAGCTTCCGCTACGAAGAAGCAATTCCCCCCGACACCCTCATGTACTTCCCGTGGGGCACCGTAGCACAACTGAATGGTGCTGCCGTTAAAGCTAAAAGTGACCTGCAGGATCTCTTTGATAGCCACACCATTTTGCAAATTGGCGGTCAGGAAAGCCTAGGACGTGGCTTTGTTCAACTTGTGAGCACAGGGAGTTAGAGATGGCCTTTGATCCACGCACGATAGCGAAACCGGTTTACCAGAAATTGAGCGAGATCCACTCCAAAGCACAGGACGATAACCGACTAAAAGAGCAAAAAAGTCAAGCCCTTGAACTCTACACGTACCTAGCCACGTGGGGCTTGATGCGCCTCAAAGCGGAAGAGAGGGCCCTGAGTCAAGAGGGGAAAAAGGAGGTTGTCAAGGCCTTTTTTAAGGTTCTTGAGAACATTTCAGGCCAAGGAAATCTGGCCAATGGCAGCGGGTTAGATACCCTTAAGAACTTGACTACCGAAGAGTATCTTGGCTTGACGGGCTTGGGCTTGCAAATTGCCCGTGAATTTAGCTTCTGGACGACTGCTCTTTACGCGGGCATTGGGGAGGCAGATTAATCATTATAGTATTCGACAGACCCCCGCGCCAATCAGCAGGACAAGGCGCCAATAAAAATTCTCCAAGCATTCGAAGCGGTAACCGAGGAGGTGCCCCCTCGGCGTGGCTCGGGCATCCCTACGATCCAATGCCTAACCCCGATTCAGCCGCAAGCTTTATTGAATATCTGCGCTGGATGCGATCGCCGGAGGATGCAGCAACGAAAGACGGCACCAAAGAGGATGCAGCAACGAAAGACCGCAGCACCAAAGTCGAGCTGTTAACGAAGGCTGAGCAGGGCAACTATAGCCAACGCCTGAAGGTATTAACAGAGCGCACCCGACACATTGCAGGCCACGAGAACTGCTTTGAAGTCACCTGTCCGTGGCGGATTCGGGTCGGTGGTCACCGTGGCCCCGAAAGTATTCTGTTACCTGCCTTCGACAACTTAGGGATTCCCTATATTCCTTCAAGTACCCTGCGGGGGGTTGCCCGTACCCAAGCGTTACGGGAACTAGGCTCCGAAGCCGCCGTGGAGAAATATTTTGGTTCCTTGAATGCTCAGGATCCAGATCGGGCAGGTAAAGTGATTTTCCTTGATGCCTACCCCCTACCGCGACAGGAAAATGGTGGCTTGGCCATGGACATAGCTAACAATCTCTGGAAATGGGAGGGTAATACAGCAAAGTACAAAGCGAGTCCTAATCCTTTTTTCTCGCTAAAAGAATGCACGTTCTTAATTGGCTTACGCTTAGCCTCCCACTGCTCACCCTCAGAGCAGCATGCACTATCTAAAGTGAAACACTGGCTCATGCAGGGGCTACAAGAAGGCATTGGTTCTCAAGTCAATACGGGGTACGGTGCTCTAGTTGAACCTCAGAAGCATCTCAGTCGAGGCTTTTTTAGCGTTGAGTTCACCATCCAAGGACAATTGATCCATGGTCAGTCAAAAGCGGAAGTGCGAGCAACTGCCTTTAAGTCGATGTTGCGTTATTGGTTTCGTGTCTTTGCCTGTGGCGTATTGCCCACTCCTGAAGTGCAGTGCCTTGAAGGGCTGGTTTTTGGTACGATTCAACCGAAACCCCAACAGGGATACCTGCGGGTTCGGGTGCTCAATGGTAAAGTGACTCAAGCCGAAGCCCGTTCCAATGACCAAGGCAGAAATGATCCCCACGGTGAGCAAGAAGGCACATTAGTCTTGGATTATTCTCCAGCAGCGCCAGAACTCCAAAGGGAACAGTTAGCCAAGCTAGGGAAAACACTAACGTGGCTGATGTTTCATTTAGGTGGCATTGGCCAAGGAGCACGTCGCCCCTGTTATTCGCGTAGAAACCGTAACCGCGCGCCATGGTGGCGGGGGTCTTCCCTGATTCCAGAGGATGAAAGCCCATTTTGGGATTTGCCAGACACAGGACGTGAGTTTCAAACATTATTTAGAAATACATTGCGTAACTTCTATGAGGCGTTGAGCCAACTCACTCAACTGGCATTATCAACGCAGCACCCCTTAGCTGTTGGTGAAGTTACCCGTGAAAGCTGGCAAGAGGCCGTTGACCAGCATTGCAAAATTGTAGTGTGTAGTGGCCACGAAGAGTTTGGTAAGCCCTTTGCATTGACAGTACTTCACTCACCGCAGCTTAAAATGCGCAGACAAGGAGAGCTAGTCTATGATGGCAACCTCTGCGGCAAAGGAACTGGTGGTGGGAAACCTTCACCCGTATGGATTGCTGATCTAGGAGAGTATCAGGTAGTTACAGTCTTTGGGGCGACTCAGGCACCGCGCAATCAGTACCTTGCTGAACTCAAACGCCAAGCAAGGGAGTATTATCAACTGTGGCCGCTATGAACCACTACTATGAGCTTTTGGGACTAACTCCCGGTGCATCCAAAACCGACATTAAAGCGGCCTATCGCCGCCTGTGCATCGAGTGCCATCCCGATACGTTGCCCCCCAACACCCCCAAAAAAGCACGGCACATTGTCGAGGAGCATTTCAAGCAGATCAATGAAGCCTATGCCTACTTGATGGAGCACCCTAGCGTGTACGAGCCGCCGCAGGAGTCTGCACAGTCCTCACAGGCAGAAGCACCGCGATCGATTTTCGATCCCGTACGGATGGACGCTGTTCGCAGGCAACTGGAGGCAGAGCGAAAAGAGATTGAGCAGCAGTATCAGCAAACGCTTGAGGATATTCACCACCACCAACACCAAACGCTCACTCGCCATGGCCTTAAGGTGGCTGATCTAGACAAAATGGATCTCCCCACTAAAATTTCTACTGCTCTAGGGTTGATAGTTCTTAGTCTGCTGAGTTTGGCAGGAGTTGCCTTAGGCGGATTTTTTATGTTCCTCGGCATCGGCTGGCTGATCTTCTGCGGTCTAGCTCTTTGGGGAGTGCTGCTGACAGATACCGTTAACAGCAGTACCTATGAGGTGATTTGTGAGATCAAAAAGGCAACGGCAGAGGCTAAAACTCGTGCCAGTAAGCACCGGCAACAACGGCTTCAAGACCAAGAAGTCTTGATTCGGCAGCGGGTTGACTATTTCAAATTATTACCAATAACGATCCTTAGTGACTCCTTTGTAGAAGGGTTAAGCGATAGGGATCAGTTCTTTCTGTTGCTTGCCATTAAAGAACGCGAAGACGCGGAGCAGCTTGTCCGCAATCTGCAAATGGGTGCCAAAATTGCTGTGGGGATTGGTCTAGTGTTCACGATTTCGCGCTTTTTTCTGGGATTTCCGTTTTAATTTCTGGGATTTCCGTTTTAAGCACCCTTTAGCATATAACTGCAAGAATCCTCTGCTTCAAATCGTTGATTGAAGCGTGAGATGAATTGCGGTAATAATGCGGTAATAAACTGTGCAGTGTTGCTGAATGTGGCTATGAATTGCCCTCATCCTAGCCCTCTCCCAAAAGAGAGGGCGGCAAAAGACTCAAATCCGAAAATCATACGTCTATCCAGCAACGCCAACTGTGCTATAGTCCTCATCGTTTGGCAACGCCGCACACGGCATTTCCCTTCCCTCTGTTGGGTAGGAAGCTGCTGTTGTAATCGTTGATTCAATAGCGGTAAGTCACGTGGCCGGTGTTTGATCGTTATTGGAGTGGGTTGGCAGCTTTAGGGGAGATAACCCCATGGGATTGGGGGTGGCCATGGGGAGGGGGGCATCGCTGATGGTGACCCCTGCAGTGGCTCGTAAGCGTGCTCGCAGGAGTTGGCTGACGGCTTGGCGTTGAATGACATCTTGTTCCGTCAAGGATTGAACTGAAGGCTTAACGTCCATAGCTTGCCTGCGCTAAATTATTGGTTATGGTGGGATACCTAAGCTACGTTCACTCCCTACACGCAATTGCAGGACATTGTTGCATTGCTGTCCTGTATTTTTATCTGCTACTTTCAATTTTAAGGGCGATCGCCCCCTCGCTCATAGAGGTACTCTTGTTTTGCCGTCCTTTTGTTAGCTTCTGCTGACAATGTTACAGCTTCGACATTTCAGGTTCACATCGGGACGGTAGTTAGGTCTAGCTGCCATGGCCGCTTATGGGTTGGAGCGTCCCCTCTACGCCTTGACATTATTCAACTATTTGGTTATATAATCATATTAGTTATCCTTGCACAGGATCGCTTAAGATTTACCGAGGGTCTATAGGGAGTTGCACATGTTATTCCGGCAATTATTTGACCAAGCCACTTGGACCTATTCTTACCTGATTGCTGACCCAGCCACGAGCGAAGCAGCGCTGGTGGATAGTGTTTTGGAGCAGGTGGATCGGGACCTGTTGTTGATTGAGCAGTTGGGCTTAAAACTGCGCTATTGCTTAGAAACCCACGTTCATGCGGATCACATTACTGGTGCAGGAAAACTGCGAGAGCACACGGGCTGTCGTACCCTCGTCCCCCAAAATGCCAAGGTGGACTGTGCAGATGGTTTCTTGCAGGATCAAGAGACAATTTACGTCGGGGCTATTCCCATTCAGGCGATCGCCACCCTTGGCCATACCGATAGTCATCTAGCCTTCTTGGTGAATGGCAACCACCTACTCACAGGAGACTCGCTGTTCATTCGCGGTTGTGGCCGCACCGATTTTCAAAGTGGCGATGCGGGTGCTCTCTACGATGCGGTTACCCAACGCCTCTTTAGCCTTGCAGACGACACCCTTGTATATCCCGGCCATGATTATCGCGGCTTTACTGTGTCCACGATTGGTGAAGAGAAACGGTTTAACCCTCGCTTTGTTGGGCGCGATCGCCAGCAATTTATTGAATTTATGGCCAGTCTGAACCTACCCAACCCACAAAAAATGATGGAAGCTGTACCGGCCAATGAACGTTGTGGCTTAGCCGTTGCGGCGGTTTAGCTATCTAACTTGAACGTACGCTATCCGTTTTAAGACATAGGAGGACATGATGACCATCACCCCTACGCCAACCCTCATCACCGCTGCGGAACTGCATCGGGCACTTGCCGATCGCGACCTGCTGCTGATTGATGTGCGTGAACCCAACGAGTACGCCAGTGGCCATATTCCCAGTGCCTTACTTTGCCCTCTGGCTGATGTCCAAGACCTTCACCTGCCTACCCTCAATATCCCCATTGTTCTCTATTGTCAGTCGGGTCGCCGCTCACACCTAGCGTGGGAAATACTCCAGGCGAAAGGGCTAAGCAACCTCAGGGAATTGCAGGGTGGCTTTCAGGCATGGCAGCAGGCGGGGTATGGTGGCAGTACTGCCCCCATCAGCCTCATGCGCCAAGTGCAAATTGTGGCTGGCAGCCTGATCCTTGTGGGGGTGATCGCTGGCTTTACGGTGAATCCCGGCTTCTTTCTCCTCTCAGGATTTGTCGGGGCTGGCCTACTGTTTGCAGGCATTACAAACACGTGCGCCTTGGCGCGGCTCCTTGCGCTTCTGCCCATGAATCGCCCGCGCAGGAAGTAGGCGATGTTAGGGTATTGGCTGGGGCATGGGTTAGCGATCGCCATCGGTCTGAGTTTAGGGCTTTTAGGGGGCGGTGGGTCTGTCTTGGCCTTGCCGGTTCTGGTCTATGTCATGGGTATTCCAACCAAGGTGGCGATCGCCATGACATTGGTGATCGTTGGCAGTGTCAGCCTCTTAGCGGCCATTCCCCAATGGCGACGGGGCTACGTGAATCTGCGATTAGCTCTTGTGTTTGGCTCCGCCACAATGCTTGGTGCCTACCTAGGGGCACGACTGGCTGCCCTGCCGTTGATTACCGACACCGTGCAGCTGTTACTCTTTGCCAGCACCATGATGATCGCTGCCTTTTTAATGATTCGGCGGCAGCAACGCTCCACCCCACCCGAATTGATGCCTCCAGAGGTCACCCTAGAAAGCCAACTCTATCGCCCGCCTGCCTGCAAATACTGCTGGCTTTGGCTGCCTACCGAGGGGCTAGGGGTAGGACTTCTCACCGGATTAGTTGGGGTGGGAGGTGGCTTTGCCATTGTGCCAGCCCTGGTGCTACTGGGTAAAATTCCTATGCGGCAGGCAATTGGCACATCGCTACTAATTATTGCAGCGAATTCTGTTGCTGGGGTATGGGGCTACTTAGGAACTGTAACACTCGATCCACGCCTGACGCTGACATTAACCCTTGCCGCAGCCCTTGGCTCCTTGCTAGGAAGCTACTGGGGACAGCGAGTCTCCACCCAAAAACTTCAACAAGCATTTGGTTACTTCTTAATTGCCATTGCTGGCGTAGTGATCCTCAAAACCCTGCTGTCGCCCCCTCAAGGGTCTTCTCGGGACGTGCCCCGCAGTAGCACCGCCGCAGCGTTGAGGGCAAGCAATCTCGCAGGGGCTGGCCATCAGAAGAAAGCGCACCCCCGTGTTGAGTAAACGCGCCTAGTTGGCGTGCGGGCGTCTCGTTTCGTCTGCTAGTCTGGAATTGGCGCGGGGGTATCTGTATCCCGTACTGACCATCTCTCGACGGTACAGTGCAGGGCGTATCTACCCCCGAACCCACTTAGCGAATTGTGGAGGAACCTAGGCAGTAAAGCCTGCTTTATATTCGGCGATCGCCTCTTTGAGCAGAGCTTCTGCGGTTTCGTCGAGTTTTTGGCTACTGCGTACCGCTTCACCGTACTGTGGTTTACTCGTTGCCAAATAATCCCGCAGGCCAGCGACAAACTTAGCCACGGCTTCAACGGGAATATCGTCCAAATAGCCATTGGTGCCTGCATAGATGGTCGCAACTTGGTACTCCACCGGAATGGGCGAGTACTGGGGCTGCTTGAGGATTTCCCGTAACCGCTGACCCCGCGCCAGTTGATTCTGGGTTGCTTTATCTAAGTCAGAGGCAAATTGCGCAAAGGCTTGGAGTTCGTCAAACTGCGCAAGTTCTAGTTTGAGTTTGCCAGCCACCTGCTTCATGGCCTTAATTTGTGCTGCCGAACCCACCCGAGACACAGAAATACCCGCATTAATCGCAGGTCGCAAACCTGCATTAAACAGGTCAGACGACAAGAAAATCTGGCCATCGGTAATGGAAATCACGTTGGTGGGGATATAGGCAGACACGTCGCCCGCTTGGGTTTCCACAATTGGTAGTGCGGTCATACTGCCACCCCCTAGGGCGTCATTGAGTTTGGCGGCGCGCTCTAATAGACGAGAGTGGAGGTAGAACACATCCCCCGGATAGGCTTCGCGACCGGGGGGACGACGCAGTAACAATGACATTTGCCGGTAAGCCTGCGCTTGTTTCGAGAGATCATCGTAGATCACTAGGGTATGCTTGCCTTGATACATAAAGTACTCGGCAATGCTAGCGCCGGTGTAGGGGGCTAAGTACTGTAAGGCAGCAGGGTCACTGGCGTTGGCTGCGACAACAATGGTGTAGTCAAGGGCACCCCGTTCCCGCAGAACATTCACCACTTGGGCAACACTGGAGGCCTTTTGGCCAATAGCGACATAGACACAGATCACGTCCTGACCTTTTTGGTTCAGGATCGTATCGATTGCCACGGCTGTTTTCCCAGTTTGGCGATCGCCAATGATTAACTCCCGCTGGCCACGACCGATGGGAATCATGGCATCAATGGCAGTAATACCGGTTTGCAGGGGTTCGCAGACCGACTTGCGCTGCACAATCCCGGGGGCGGGGGACTCTAGCAAGCGGGTTGCAGTAGCGTGAATCTCGCCTTTGCCGTCAATGGGACGCATCAGAGCATCCACCACACGGCCAATGACGGCCTCACCCACTGGAACCGAGGCAATTTTACCGGTGGCACGAACCGTACTGCCTTCCTCAATGCCTAGGCCAGCCCCCATCAGCACCACCCCAACGTTATCTTCTTCGAGGTTGAGGGCGATACCCACCGTACCGTCTTCAAATTCCACTAGTTCTGAGGCCATCACTTTATCAAGGCCATAGACGCGGGCAATACCGTCGCCCACCTGTAGCACAGTACCCACGTTATCGACGTTGATCGACTGCTCGTACTGCTCAATTTGCTGACGAATAATGCTGCTGATTTCATCGGGTCTGATGCTTACCATAGGAATTGCTCTCAAGGGTTAGACAGTTTACAAAAAGGTACAAAAAGAGTTACACCGGTTGTGCCAAGCTGACACTTAAGCGCCGTAGCTGCCCGCGCAGGCTGGCATCAAAAATTTGTGAGCCAACTTTAATCACCACACCACCAAGGAGTTCAGGGTCGATGGCGATCGCCAGTTCAACATCAGCGGCACCGGTCATGGTTTTTACCTTCTCCACAACTGCGTGGCGTTGCTGCTCCGTCAGTTCTACAGCACTGATCACTTCCGCCAAAACAATATTGCGGAGTTTGCGCAGCAGGGCGCGGTACTGCTGACAAATGGCAGCTAACAGATTAATGCGCCGCCGATCCACCAGCAGCATGAGGAAATTGAGAAAATAGCCATGTACCTTATCCACGGTCAGCTGCCGCAGGACGTTCTTTTTAGCATCAGGATTAATGAGCGGGTTGGCTAAAAACTCTTGCAGTTCCGCTGAGGCGGCCAGTAGGTCTAAAATCAAACCGCTATCCTGCTGAAACTGATCAGCGAGATTGTGCGACTGCGCCAAAGACAGTAGGGCTTCGGCGTAGGGTTCGACAAGTTCACCACGGATGGTGGTCTGCATCATTTGCCTCCTAGTAGGGCAATACTGCGATCAACAAGGGTGCGCTGAAGCTCGGCATCGTGACTCAAGCGCTCTTTGAGCTGCTGCTCCGCTTGAGCTAGGGCAAGGGCGGTAATGCGCTCACGGATCTCGGCGATCGCCCGCTGCGTTGCCGCACTGGTGTCTTGAGAGGCCGTTTGTTTCAAGCGCTCAATTTCCTGCTGTGCTTTGGCGATCAGTTCTTCTTTGGCTGCCTTGGCACGAACCAACGCCGCTTCGCGAATACGCGCTGCCTCCTCCTTTGCTTGGGCTAGCTTCTGCTGCTCCTGAGCCAAGCGAGCTGCTGCGGTGCGTTGGCGTTCTTCCGCCTCTGCAATCGCCGTTGCAATTTGTTGCTGGCGATCGCCAAGGGTTTTGCCCAGCAGACCACGACCAAAATAAACCAGTACCCCAATAATGATGGCAAGGTTAATCACATTGGTTTCGAGCAAATTGGTGTTTAAGCCAAAATGCCCTACCTCTTCCGTTGCCATTAAAATTACTGCGTCCATGACCCAAACTCCTAGGCCAGTAACTTGGCTAACAACTGCTCACTCAAGCTGCTCACTTGACCTTCGAGCGCCTGCAGTGTCGCCTGCTTTTGCTGATCAATCTCTGCTTGAGCCTTCATTAACTCTGCCTGTAGAGCCTGCTGTGCTGCTGCAATTTCAGCCGTGGCAATTTTTTGTGCCTCTGCCCGTGCCTCTTCAATGATCGCTTGGGCTTCACGGCGGGTATATGCCAATTCCTGTTCGTACTGATTGGCTAGCTCGGTGGCCTGTTGCAGCCGCTCCTTGGCCTGTTGCAAATTGGTGCGGATGTACTCATCCCGATTGTCCAGTGCCTGACCCAACGGCTTATACAGCAGCGCATTCAAAATGACGGTCAAAATTAAAAACTGCACAGCCATCAAGGGTAGGGTGGCATCAAAATCAAACATCAGCCTCTCCAGAATGGGGCGGAACAAAAGGGGAAAGCGCACATAGCTCGCCTTCCCCACCATGGGCTATTTAGGATGCAAAGGGGTTAGCAAACAGCAGCACGAGAGCAATCACCAGACCGTAAATTGTCAGGGATTCCATAAAGGCAAGGGTCAGCAGCAATGTACCCCGAATTTTACCTTCCGCTTCTGGTTGCCGCGCAATACCTTCAACGGCTTGACCCGAGGCATTCCCTTGACCGATGCCAGGGCCTAGGGAGGCCAAACCAATAGCCAGAGCAGCAGCCAACACAGAAGCAGAAGCGACTAACGGATCCATAGTTTATTTCCTCAGACTGTAGTGGGACGAAACAAAATTTCCAAAAGATAACAATAGCAGGGTATGTACCCTTTAGGAGTGAGCCTCTTCGTGCTCTCCCCCATGCCCTTCCATTGCCTCACCAATGTAGGTGGCGGCCAATGTTGCAAAGACAAGGGCTTGGATGGCACTGGTGAATAACCCCAACGCCATGACCGGTAACGGCACAAACAGGGGAACAAGCAACACCAAGACCCCTACCACCAGTTCATCCGCCAAGATGTTGCCAAAAAGACGGAAGCTCAGGGAAAGAGGTTTTGTAAAATCTTCCAAAATGGCAATAGGAAGCAATACCGGTGTTGGCTCAATGTATTTAGTGAAATACTTTAGCCCCCGCTTCCGCAGCCCTGCGTAAAAGTAAGCCAAGGAGACCAACAACGCAAGGGCAACAGTGGTATTAATGTCATTGGTGGGTGCTGCCAATTCCCCTTCTGGTAACTCAATGAGTTTCCACGGCACCAGCGCCCCTGACCAGTTACAGACAAAAATGAACAGGAACAGTGTTCCCACAAAGGGAACCCAAGCACGGTATTCGTGTTCACCCATCTGGCTTTTGGTCAAGTCACGGATAAATTCAAGGGCATATTCCATGAGGTTTTGGATACCACTGGGAACCCGCTGAATATTCCGGGAGGCCGCAAGAGCCGCCACGATCAATATGCCCATCACAATCCATGTGGTGATGAACACTTGACCGTGAACCTTGAGGTTGCCAATATGCCAGTAGAAGTGATGACCCACCTCGAGTTTGGCAACGGGGAGAGAGGTCCAAAGGTGTATCAAAGGCATCATGCCTCCGCACGTAATGTTCTAAGCACAACAAAGCCAGTCGTTAGGGGGACGGTAAAACCGTACGAAACATATAGACCAGAATGGCGGCTTTGTAGGTCAAAAATCCCAAAAATACGGGAATAATGTGCAACTCGTGCCAGCGGGCAGCCAAAATAATGACCGCCACCACAACGAGAAGCTGTGTCTTTCCTAGCTTTTTCTGGTCATGTCCCAAGCGTTCCACATTGCGAGCAAGTAAGCGCAAATAAATCAGGCTGGCACTTGCTCCCAGTAAGTAGTTTAAGGCTGTGTTTAGGTCGTAGATGACCCAGACAGTCCCAAAGGCGATCGCCATCAATACCAAGCTTGTCGTGAATAATTCGCGACAGAGTTGGTAAAACTCCGCCATCGCTCCACCAGTTGCACTCTGGTTAGGAACAGTTGTTGAAGGGGAGGGCGCAGATGCCGAATGGGGAACCGTCACAACAGCACGCGGAGCATCTTGAGATGCCTCAAACTGGCCACTAAGCATCCTATCACGCTGTGGTTACATTTCATTACAGCGATTCCGCTGCGGCTACCTCTGCCCGAATATGCTGCTCTAGCAGAGCTAAAACGTCTTGTAGTCGTTGCGGATCCGTGAGATAGAGATAGCCCAAGAGTGCTTCAAACCCCGTTGCTTGGCGATAGATTTTAGCGGGCACCCGTTTGGGGCCATCCGCCGCCGCATTGCGACCTTGGCGAAAGATCGTCAGCTCTGCGGCGGTGCAGTGGGGCCACAGAATGTCCATGTAGCGAGCTTGGCTTTCAGCACGGACATGTGCCACGACTTGGTGGTGGTAGGCATTGATCCGTTGGGGGGGAGTCAAAAAGATAAAGCGAATAAACAGCTCATAGACCGCATCCCCAAAGTAAGCAAGGGCAGAAGGGGACAAACGCTGAGCAGCAATTGCATCCGACGCAATGGGTAAAAAAGGGGCAGACGCCATCATAACCATGGGGCTGAGACATCGCCCCTGAGGACTGCAACCATAGAGCGACGTTACGAGGCAGAGGGTTGATCCGTAATCTGGGCGATCGCCGTGGCCAAATCTGGCTGGAGGGGCAGAAATTTTTCGAGCCGTACCATTTTTACGGTTTGGGTCACCCGTGGATTGGTGACAATCTGGAGTTGCCCTTGGTGCTCCTGTGCCTTTTTGGCTAGTTGGACAAGAACTCCCAAGCCTGAACTATCAAGAAATTCAATTTTCGAGAGGTCAAGGATAATGTTTGCTGGGCCATCGTCAAAGCACTTGGTAATGACTTTGCGGAAGGCAGACTCCGAGAAGGCATCGATGAGACCCGTCAGGCGGAAAACTTGGTAGTCATCACGCACCTCACGGGTTCCCCGTAAGCTTTGGGTTAGGGAAAGTGGTTCAGAAATGGGAGCCTCCTTAGCAAATAACTCAAGACAGAAAAACAAGAAGCCTGTGCTAAATATCTGTAGGCTCTAAAAAACATCAGAACCCTTGGGCACGTCCCAAGACTGGATCCTGCTTTCGTGTTCCCCAGATATTCTGCGGCTAGGAATCGGGTTGAGCAACTAAGTATAGCTAAGTATAGGCAAAGCCGTTTGTCTTGTCCATTGCCTCAATAAAAATTTGAATTTGCAGCAGAGAGTCCTTTGGCAAAATTAGAAATACCCTTTTTAGGAGACCTGCGGTGAAACGTTTTGCTGCCTTGCTAGGAGCCAGCAGCCTATGCCTTGGGGCGCCGCCCACTATAGCAAATACACCCAATACTTACCCACCAGAAGCGGTTGCTGCCTTTATGGCTGACTGTGAACCTAAGTTTGCGGCGCAAGCACCTGCCGGCTTTGGCGATCGCGGCGATCGCTACTGCACCTGCGTCATTAACCGCCTCCAAGAAACCATGCCCTATGAGCAGTTTCGTCAGCTTGACCCCAACGAGGAACCGCCAGAGCTGAAGGCGGCCACCCATAACTGCATTACCTCTATCTTTTAAGATGTTAAAGATGCCTTGACATCCTCCCCTTGCTAACGGGGTTGCCGGAGGTTTGGATGAGTTACCCCCTACATCTGTTTTGGCACCGCCGCGACCTGCGCCTTGCCGATAACTTAGGTTTGTACGCAGCGCGGCAGCACACCCCAACGGTGGTTGGGGTCTTCTGTTTTGACCCAGCACTGCTGCAAGGGCAAGATGTGGCCGCAGTGCGGGTGGCCTACTTGCTGGGGTGCCTACAGGCGCTCAAGGAAGCGTACCAGCAACGGGGAGGCTGTCTGCTCATGGTGCAGGGGGATCCGCGGCAAGTGATCCCAGAGGTGGCCACCACCTTAAAGGCCACAGCGGTACACTGGCACGAAGACGTGGAACCCTACGCCAGAGAGCGCGATCGCGCCGTTGCCGCCACCCTAAATGACCTTGGCATCGCCGTTCACCGTCAGTGGGATCAGCTATTGCACCCCCCCAGTGCTGTGCAAACCCAACAGGGACAGCCCTACACTGTCTATACCCCCTTTTGGCGCAATTGGTCAGCCCTGCCCAAAGCCGCTCCCGTGCCACCGCCACCAGACTTTGCCCCCCTAGAGGCCACCGAAATAGCGAGCATCCCCTTGCCCAGCACCCATGACTTAGGCTTTGACTGGTCGGGGGAGTTGATTTTAGCTCCAGGAGAAGCAGCAGCAGCCCAACAGCTCGCGCACTTCAGCCAGCACGCCATTTACGAATACGGTGAGCAGCGGAACTACCCCGGGCGACCCGGCACTGCCCTATTAAGCCCTGCCTTAAAATTTGGCGTGATCGGCATTCGCACCGTCTGGGCCGCCAGTGAAGCAGCCCTCGAGCACGCCCGCAGTGATGAAGCCCGTGCGAGTATTCGCACGTGGCAGCAGGAACTGGCCTGGCGGGAATTCTATCAGCACGCCCTCTACTGGTTTCCAGAGTTGGCCGAACGTCCCTATCGTCAAGGGTTTGCCAGCTTTCCGTGGGTAAATGATACATCACAGTTTGAGGCTTGGTGTCGCGGCGAGACCGGCTACCCGATAGTGGATGCCGCCATGCGCCAGTTGAACGAAACCGGTTGGATGCACAACCGCTGTCGCATGATTGTCGCCAGCTTTCTCACAAAGGACTTAATCATTAATCCACAGTGGGGGGAGCGGTATTTTATGCAGCGCCTCATCGATGGCGATTTAGCCGCAAACAATGGCGGCTGGCAGTGGAGTGCCTCCAGTGGCATGGATCCAAAGCCACTGCGCATTTTTAATCCCCTGAGCCAAGCACAAAAATTTGACCCCGATGCCGACTATATCCGTCGGTGGCTACCGGAACTGCGCTCGGTTGACACGCCAGAGTTACTATCCGGGAGTATTTCTCCGTTGGAGCGTCATCGCTGTGGCTATCCGCCCCCCATCGTCGATCACCACGTGCAACAGCAACGCTTTAAGCAAATGTATCACGACCATTTCCGCCGCTGAGTTCCCTCGATTCCCTTGCGACCAGAACAGCGTTATCCTGAAAAGGAATCATTGTTCGGTTGCCCTTGGCTCACACTCATGAATATCCTTGGTAATCTGCTCACTCCCCCCACCACTCCCGTGCAAACCCGCCCCCGCCGTGGGATTGAAATTAAATCTAAGCGGGAAATTGACATTATGCGGCAAGCCTCACGGATTGTGGCTACCGTCTTGAAAGAAATTTCCGAGATCATCAAGCCCGGGATGACCACCGCCGATCTTGATGCCTATGCGGAGCAGCGAATTCGGGAGATGGGAGCTACCCCCAGTTTTAAGGGTTACCAAGGGTTTCCGGCTTCCATTTGCGCCTCAATTAATAATGAAGTGGTTCACGGTATCCCCAGCCCTCGCAAGGTAATCCGCAACGGCGATATTGTGAAAATCGATACTGGCGCTTACTACAATGGGTTCCATGGTGACTCCTGCATTACCATTGCCGTGGGTCAGGTGTCGGAGAGTGCCAGTAAATTAGTCAAAGTAGCCGAAGAAGCACTCTATCGGGGGATTGAGCAAGTCAAAGAAGGCAACTACCTGATGGATTTGGCGGGAGCCATTCAAGACTACGTGGAAGCCAATGGGTTTGTTGTGGTTGAGGATTTTACTGGCCATGGGGTAGGGCGCAATCTTCACGAAGAGCCGTCAGTGTTTAACTTTCGCACGAATGAATTGAAGAATGTGCGACTGCGCTCAGGGATGACCCTTGCCATTGAACCCATTGTGAACGCTGGGTCGAAGCAGGTGCGAATTTTGCAGGATCGCTGGACAGCGGTGACGGTGGACAATTCCCTGTCAGCCCAGTTTGAGCATACTGTCTTGGTTACCAAGACAGGCTATGAAATCCTCACGGATCGCCAACTGGTGAGCTAAGGATGAGTAACACCCACAGTCCCGCTGAGGTGCTCGAACGTCATTGTTTTTGCCGTAGTCGCAAGTTTACGTTTGAGGTCAATCAGTATCGCCTCCCCCACGGTGCAGTGGCAGTGATGGGAACGGTGCGGCATCCAGGGGGTGCTTTGGCGGTGCCTGTAACCCCTAGTGGTCATCTGGTACTGGTGAAACAATACCGTTTTGCTACTGAGAAGTATCTCCTTGAGTTTCCGGCAGGTACCGTAGAGGATCATGAAAATCCCTTTAAGACCATTGAGCGGGAAATACAAGAGGAAACGGGCTACCGTGCCCACCAGTGGCAGCCCCTTGGCGAGTTTTACATTGCCCCTGGCTACTCCGATGAAGTCATCTACGCCTATTTGGCCACCGATCTTGAACCCTTAGCCACCCCTCCAGCGCAGGATGATGATGAGCACATTGAAACCCTAGAGTTCAGTATTCCCGATTTTGAAGCGGCTATTCGCAGTGGGCAGGTGGTCGATGCCAAAACCATTACCAGTTTCTATTTAGCCCTGCCCTATTTATCTGCTACAAGCTAAAGTATAGGGAACCGATACATCGATGCATTACGTCCCAAGGTAGTTAGGTGCACTCCAGCAAGGAGACAAGCCAGTGATCTCGAAAGTGACTCGTTCCCGTCCTGCTCTAATTGTGCTAGCGGCAGTCGGCTTGGCCTCAGCAGGGACGGCAGTATGGCTCACCCTCAATCCACCACGGTTTGATGACCCACAGCCGCAACCCACCCCCACCGATGTTGCTCGACAGCAGGACACGCAAGTGTTTTGGCTGGTGAGTGAGGGAGATGCATTGGTATTGGTGCCAGCGACAGTCCGCCTTGAAGGTGACCCAGCCCAACCAGAACTCTTGATCAAGTCCCGACTGGAGCGGTTATTTGCTGGGCCGGTCAATGCAGATGTGGCCACCAGTATTCCTGAAAATACGCGATTGAATCGCGTCGAGGTCAAGGCGGATGGGATTCATATTGATGTGTCAAGAGAGTTTACCCGTGGCGGTGGTAGCACCTCAATGCAAGGACGTTTAGGCCAAGTGATCTTTACCGCGACAGCGAGTGATCCCGAGGCTCCTGTGTGGATTTCTGTGGCTGGAGAGCCGTTACGGGTTCTAGGGGGGGAAGGGCTGGAGGTAACCCAACCGATGACCCGCAAGCAGTTTCAAGCGGCGTTTCCTTTGCGCCGCCAATAGTGCCACGCCAAACCCATGGCAATGAGGCCACTGCCGCTGCACCACACCACTGGCTCCACCCAAACGGTAAGCCCGCCACAGCCCACTAGCCCGACAATTGCTAACCAGCGGGGAAACTGGCGATCGCCCTCTGGCAGTTGTAGTGCAGCCCAGTTGGTAATGGCGTAGTAAATCAAGACACTGAAGGCGCTAAACGACCAGGTGGTTTTGACATTGCCAAGGAGCACGAGCAGACAAATCCCCAGACTTACCGTGAGAATAGCCGCTGTGGGTCGAGAGCCCTCCAGACTAATCTGTGCCAACACCGCTGGTAAATCTCCCCGCCGTGCCATGGCCAGCACCATCCGCGACAGGCCAAGGATCAGGTTGAGCAAAATACCAACCATGGCAGAAATGGCACCCATAGCAATGAAAGGACGCACCCATGGGACACCAAAACTAGTTACCAGTACCTCTAGGGGAGCCGCTTGCTGGTGGGCAGCCTGCCCTAACGCGGTTGACCCAACCCCAGCTAGGGCGACAACAGCAACAGCACCGTAGAGCAACATCACAAGGCCAATAGTCACACCAATGGCGCGGGGAATCGTTTGCTGGGGGGCTTTCACTTCCTCGCCGAGAACGGTAATACGGGCGTAGCCGCTGTAGGCCACAAACATCAGGGCGGTGGCCTGAAGGACATCCGGTAACCGCAAGGGATCCCAGCCTAGGGTTAATCCTACCCAAGCTTGGCGTTGGGCGTACTGCGCTGCCACAATCACAAAGGTCAATAAGCTTAAGAACGTGACGGTGAGAATGGCTAGATTGACGTGGCTGGAGCGGCGCACCCCTAAAATAACCACCCCAGTGAGCAGCCAAATTAAGGCGATGGCACCAACGACAGGCGCCGAATCATCGAGGTTGACTGCTGGCAGCACGCTTAACAGATAACCCATACACCCTAAGGCGGCAGTAGCGGCTGAGGCTGACTTGGCCACCAGAAACATCCAGCCTGCGGTGAACCCCAAGGCGGGGCTAAGGTAGCGATAGCCATACTCATAGGTGCCGCCACTGAGGGGGTGGCTGGCCGCCAGTTGGGCGCTACTTAACCCATTGCACAATGCCAGTCCAGCCGCTAAGGCGAGGGCAACTAATACCCATGAGCCAGCGATGCCCGCTGCAATCCCTAGACTGACAAAAATACCCGTGCCGATCATGGAGCCAAGACCCGTGAGGATGGCTCCCGTGAGACCCAGTTCCCGTTTGAGCATTGTTTAGGAGTGATCTGATACGTTGACTGTAACAGTCTCTGAGGGGCGTAATTGTCTGGATAGGGGTAACTGCTGCCATTGGCTCCCGAGCACGTGGCGCTGATTAATGAGGTAGATGCTGATGAGGGTGAAACCAACCCCTAGCAATTGTAGCCGACTCAGGGTTTCTGCCAAGAGCAGATGGCCAAAGGTGAGGGCAAACACCGGGGTTAAAAAGGTGAGGGCACTCAGGCTGGTTAGGTTGCCTTGGGCCGCAAAGTAAAAGAACACACCGTAGGCAATGGCACTGCCAAAGACGGTGGCATACCCTAGATTGAGGAGATCCCCAAGGTGCAGGTTTAACCACGGTGCTGGCTGGTGTAGGCTGGCGATCGCCAACAGGGGTAGCCCCCCCAAGACCATATGCCAGCCGGTGGCCACAATCGGATCGACATGGCGTGCCACTGGCCGCATCAAAATCGTCCCCACTGCCATTGAGAGCGCCGCTAAGAGCATCCACAATTCGCCTCGCTGCCCCCAGTTGTGCCAAGAAATGGCGGCGAACGGTTGCGGCTGTTGTAGCAGGTGCAGTAGATCGTCCCCTAGGCCAATGCAGCTAATGCCCAGCACCCCTAGCCCTAATCCCAGCCAGCCCCACCCCCCGACGCGCTCAGCGTAGAGCCAGCGAGCAAGCAAGGCCACCGCCAACGGTTGGGAGTCAATCATCACTGAGCCTAGCCCTGCCCCGGTCTTGGCTAAGCCAGTGGCTAAAAATCCCTGAAATAATAACCCATCCACTACTGCAAATACGAGAATCCAGCCCCATGCCTTAGGGGTACTTGGTTGCGGTTTCCCCAAGGCGATCGCTAAAAGGATCACAAGCACTCCGGCGGGCACTAGTCGCACCCCTGCAACAAAGAAGGGGGAGGTATGGGGCAGCACCTCTTTCATGGCCACCATTGCTGTTCCCCAGAAAAAGAAGGGGGAAATGAGGATGAAGCGTTGTAGCAGGGTGGTCACGGCAGTCTAGGGTAAATTGTTAAGGATTATTACGTTTTATTTACCTAGATTATACCGCCTGTTTCACATTGGTGCAGCAGTGGTGAATGGTGAGGCCATGGCGATCGCACTCGATGTAGTCGTCGCGGTAGAGGCTTGCGGGGGTGTCCATGCAGTTAGCTCCAAGGCAACAAACAGGTCAAGGTCTGTAACTCGGTTGCAGGGCTCAGATCAAGCTGGGCTAGAAGCATCCGATCTAAGGCCATGGCACCACACAGGAGCATCATATACAAAATCGAAAATTTGAAGAGGGAGCGTGCCCGCTCTTTGTCACTGGGGACTTGGGTGAGGTGCCAAGCGCGATAGAGAAACCCTCCCCCCAAGGCGATCGCTGCTAGACCGTAGCCCCAGCCCACCACACCACAGGGATAGATCAGCAATAGGGAGGTTGGAACTAACGCAAGGGTATAGAGGAAAATTTGCCGTGCGGTGGTCGCGTCGCCATCGACCACCGGTAACATTGGCACGTTCACCCGGGCATAATCGTCTTGGATGAGCATGGCCAAGGGCCAAAAGTGGGGGGGAGTCCAGATAAAAATAATGGCAAAAAGCACCCACGCTGCCCAACTGAGTTCACCGGTGACGGCTGCCCAGCCCACAAGGGGAGGAATGGCACCAGCGGCACCGCCAATGACAATATTCTGTGGGGAAGAGCGCTTTAGCCAGTGGGTATAGACCCCCACATAAACCGCAATACCCGCCATGGCTAAGCACGCACTCAGGAGGTTTGCAAAGACGGCGAGGAGAATAAAGGCGATCGCCGCGAGGGTGAGGGCAAAAAGTAAGGCTTCTAGGGGCGACACCCGTCCCGATGGCAGGGGGCGATGGCGAGTACGCTCCATGATTGCATCAATATCGCGATCGTAGAGGCAGTTAATGGTGTTGGCGGCTCCCGCGGCACAGGCACCACTCAGCAAGGTGACAAGGAGTAACCACGGTGAGACAGTGCCTTCACTGGCCACCACCATAGCGGCAGCGGTGGTAATCAAAAACAGGAGGATTAAGCGGGGCTTGGTCAGTTGCCAATAATCTGCCAATAGACTTTGCCAAGCCCGAGGCGTGGTGGCTGTCAAGATAGTTTCTGGCATAGGGTCAGTCCTGTAGGGTGCTAGGGGGCGATCGCCCCATTGGCGGCAGAGTCAGCGCGATCGCGCCCGGCAAGGGTAGTCAAGGCCACCAGTAAGCCAAGGAGAGTTGCCCCAACAAGCTGGTGCGCTACAGTGAGCGGCGGCACCTGTAGCTTGAGTTGGAACGTTGCTACCCCTAAACCAATTTGAGCCGCAATAACAAACAGCAAACTAAAACTGAGCTGCCGCAGTACAGTTGCCAAGGCGGGGCTACGCCATGCAACAGTCACCACGGCAAGAACGCTTAAGGTGGCCGGCGCAACCCCTAATAAGTGGCTATTGAGCACATGACACAGGCGATCGCCGTACAGGCACTGATGCACAGCCCATTGGGAAGACACCAGCCCGCCGAGGATGCTCTGGCCATAGACACACACCGTTGCAATGGCAGCAGTTAACCTTAGCCACCGCGATGTGCCGGTTCCCCGAAACGGCATCAGCCCCACCGTGATACTGACCAACAGGCAAAAGAAAAGCAGCCCCGTGCCCAAGTGAGCCGTGACCACTTCAAACCGCAGCAGTTCTGTTACGGTCAAGCCACCGAGAATCCCCTGAAGCACCACAAGAGCAAGGGCGCTGGCCGCCGCATAGGGTAACCAACGGGGCAAAGCGTGTCGCCATGCAATGCTCAACCCCGCAAAGGCGATCGCCATCCCGCCCAAGCTCGTCGCTAGCAGACGATGAAACCACTCTAGGAAGACCTGTAGGTTCATTTGCTTTTGGGGAACCAAGGTGCCAAAACACAGGGGCCAATCGGGACAGGCCAGACCGGCATCCATAACGCGGGTGGCACTGCCAACGGCCATCAAAACGAGCGTAAAGAGACTCATCAGCAGCACGAGTCGCGTTATCCATTGACGACGGTTGTCAAGCGCAACTAGCGAACTAGACTCTTGGAGATCAAAGCGCCCAAGCACTGATTTTTCCTCGACAGCAACATTCCCCATGGTAAAGAGGCTAAGGGCGGGATCAGGGGTGCGGTAAAAATCTATAGCTTTTCTTTAAGTTTCAACCAGAGTATAAATATTCTTTACGTATTGATTCTAGTTTGTTCTAGCATTGGCCTATATTGGCCTAAAACGAGGGTTCCCCAGGGCTGGGTTGGCGTTGCAAAAAGTGTAGGAAGTCGAGAAGTTCCTCATCACTCAGTTGTTGGCGCGATCGCTTGCCATAGCGCTCTAGCAAACACGCACGACCTTGGGCGTCCGTCCAGCCAAGGCGTTTCATCTCAACGGTGGTTTGGGCAATTTCATCGGCAAAGTCCACTGGTTCCTGTTTCGGAGCCACTTTCTCTGCGGCGGGTTTGTTGGTAGCCCTACCCCGCCGCGCAACGGGTGGAGGAGCAGGCTCTAACATCAGCTCTGAGGTCTCGTCCTCCGGCCATGGTGCTGCCCCTAAGGCGGCGCGTTGAGGAGATGGGTCTGCGGCAATTAACTCAGCTTGGGTTTGTAGGGGTAGGTGAATCCCCAGCAGTTGCAATGCCCGTTGCCGGGCGCTATCCTCTGCCTGCTCAAGGGTGGGGGCGGCGGCCATTCCCGTGGCCAGAACACTGCCCCCGACCAAGAGGGAGGTTTTGACAATAAAGAGGTCGTCATGAATTTGTAGCAGTTCACTGACCAAGCTGCCCGTAGGATAGCGACGATGGAATTCGCTCAGAGTATGCACATCCGCCATGGCGATCGCCTCTCAGCAATACCAGCAATCCCGTTCATCGTAGCTTATCTGGCTGTCGCTGCTAAGGGCAAGCAGGCAGAATTTTAGCAGTAGGCGCTTTACTGCAGCACTTGCCCCATATAGTCCCCCCACAGGGCAGCAGCTAGGCCACTACTCCCTTGGGTAGGGCTGTTATCGTCGTTGCCTAGCCAAATCCCCGTGAGAACATCTGCAGCAGGAACATAGCCAATAAACCACAGATCCCGCCCATCGTTGGTGGTGCCCGTTTTGCCTGCGACAGGCCAGCTCAGTGCTGCCGCGCGACCGGTGCCCCGACTCACGACAGCGGTCAATAGGTCGGTCATCTGGTTGGCGATCGCCGTCTCGAGCACCGGCTGAGGTGCCTCTGTCTTGGCCTGATAGATTACCCGGCAGGTCTGCCAAGCGGTGGGGGTGGTACAGTCGCTGCCGTCGCGCACCTCAAGAATGGTGTGGGGAGGAATCCGCTTGCCAGCATTGGCGAGGACGGCAAAGGCACCACTCATCTCTAGGAGGGTAGTTTCGCTTTGCCCCAGCACTAAACCGGGTACCGCTTGCAGAGGGGTGCTCAGCCCCATCCGTTGCGCCAGTTGAATCGTGGGCTGTAGCCCGACCTCCTGAGCCAGCCGCAGGGCAATGGGGTTTTCTGAGAGGGCAAGGGCAGTGGCTAAATCCATGGCGCCTCCGCCGTGGCGGCAGCCCTCAAAGCGTTGCCCCTGCCAAAATACCGGCTCGCACGACAGGGTCTCGTGGGGCGATCGCCCCTGCCGCAGGGCTTCAGCAAAGACAAAAATTTTGAAGGTGGAGCCAGGTTGGCGCATCGCTAGGGTCGCGCGGTTAAACTGGCTTTTTTGGTAGTCAACCCCGCCCACAAGGGCACGGATCAGCCCCGTACTCGGTTCGAGGGTGAGGATTGCCCCTTGACTAACGCCGTAGCTGAGGGCAACCTCATTGATAAAGGTTTTGAGGCTGGCTTCGGCAGTGGCCTGCCAAGTGGGGTCTAACCCTGTCTGTACAATTAGGTTCCCTTCCCGGGCTAGGTCGTCGCCCAATAGCCGATCTAACTCGTGGTACACCTGATCGGTGTAGTAGGGAGCACGCTGCGCCGCAAACACCTCCTTGGCTTTAGGGCTGAGTTCAATGCGCGATCGCCGGGCGCGATCGGCATCTTCCTTGCTAATCCGCCCCTGCTGTACCATCCGCAACAGCACCCGATTTCGATAATCCACTGCGGCATCGTAATCCCGCACGGGGTTAAAGCGGTTCGGTGCTGGCAAAATACCCACCAGTGTTGCCGCCTCATTAAGGGTGAGGTCTTTAGCGGACTTGCCAAAAAAGAACTGGGCAGCATCTTCAAAGCCGGTGTTCCCTACCCCCAAATACACCCGGTTCAGGTAGGTCAACAGTAATTCATCCTTGCTATAAAAGGCCTCTAACTTCAGGGCAACGACCATTTCCCGCCACTTGCGCCCTAGGGAGTCATCAGTGCCCACGTAAGAGCGAAAGAGAGTGCGTGCCAATTGCTGTGAGAGGGTACTGGCTCCTTCCCGTAACTCGCCGCCGCGCACATTGGTGATAACTGCTCGCGCCAGACCGAGGGGATCCATCCCAAAATGCCAGTAATACCGCGAATCTTCGGAAGCGAGCACCCCATGGATCAGATAGGGGGAGAACTCCCTAAGGTGGCGCAGTTCTTGGTGAGGCCGACTCTCCACAGGGTTCACCGGCTGCCCTTGGCGATCGAGGAGAACAATGGGGCCTTGCTCAATGGCTGGGATGGGATGCACAGAAACCTTCGCTGCTTCGGCAGTGATGATCCCCCCCGCCAGTAGGCTCACCCCCAGCAGACCGTACAGACTGTAGCACACCCCCTTTACCCAGCGAGGCGGTGGGTTCACAAACCGCAGGGTGACCCCATTTTGCAGTTCTGGCGGCCCTAGGGTCAGCACATCCCCATTGTGGAGCACATCCACCGCCATTTTCTGCCGCCCCCGGTATAGGCCATTGGTAGAGTCTAAATCCCGAATCTCAAAGACCCCTGTGGGGGTCAACCGCCGCAGCTCGGCATGACAACCACTGACAATTTCACTGTCGATGAGAATATCGGCCTTGGTGCGACTGCGGCCAAGGATGTAGCGATCGCCCAAGAGGGGATACCTACGGTGCGCCCCGGCTCCCTCAACCCAGAGTTCCGTTTTGCGTGCAGTCTCCTGAACCGGTACTTGGCTCCAATCAAACCGTGCCTGTACCGTCTCTACCGCTTGGGTGAGAGTTTGCGTCATGGTATGCCACAGGTTACGGGGTGAGTTGCTCATAGCTGTGGTAAACGGTTGCCGGAGGAGGCACGTGCAACTTGCATAGACGTAGCCACCATGCCATCGTATCCCCTAGCGATCGGGCATATACCCAGAGGGCACCGCAGTGGGATCGCTATCGCGCCTTGAACTCAGCAGCTCCATGCGATCAACCAAGATGACGGGGGTGGAGCGATCGACACCGGTGGCGCGGTCTTGCCAGCGATCAAACTTGAGGCTACCTTTGACGCCAAGGAGAGTGCCTTTGCGAACGTAGTCGGCAGCAACTTGTGCCGTTTTACCCCAAATTTCTAAATTAAACCAGTCGGGTTGGTCGTCTTTGCTGGGACGGTTGACCGCCAGGGTGAGGCGGCATTTGACACTGCCGGATTCAAAGTAGCGCACCTCCGGATCGCCCCCCACCCGACCAACCAGATGCACAACGTTTAGACTCATGGCTCAGCCTCCGAATACGTCGCCTTAACACTCTATTCTAGGGGGTGCGGTCTGTACCCACTCAAGCAATTCCGCGTAGGGCATGGGTCTAGCGAAAATAAAACCTTGAATAACATCACACCCCAAAGCAGTGAGTTGCTCTAGTTGCGCGACTGTTTCCACCCCTTCGGCCACGATGGGCAACCCCAGTCCTTTTGCCAGATCAATAATGGCTTTGGTAATGGCTTGATCTTGGCGATCGCTGACAATATCTTCCACAAAGGAGCGATCAATCTTCAGACCCGTGATCGGAAAGTGTTTGAGATAGGTGAGGGAGGCATACCCCGTGCCAAAGTCGTCAAGGATAATGCCCACCCCAAGGGCGCGCAAATGACTGAGAATTTGTTGGGTGAGGTTGACGTTGTGAATAGCGGTTGATTCGGTAATTTCTAAGGTGAGCAGGTGCGGTGGCAACCGAGAGGCCGCAAGACTCTGCTGAATTTCCTCAAGCAGGTTTGGGTGCAAAAACTGCCGCGAGGAGAGGTTCACCGCAACCCCGACCCCTGCCAATCCTTGTTGGCGTTGCCATGCTTGACAGTCATGACAGGCGCGGCGGAGCGCCCAGTCCCCAATGGGTAAAATTAAACCATTTTCTTCTGCCATATTAATAAATCGCCCAGGGCCAAGTAACCCTTGCGTAGGATGCTGCCAACGCACAAGGGCTTCGATGTGGTGAATCTGTCGCCGTTTCAGATCAAGTTGGGGCTGATAGTAAAGGCACAGCTCTTCAAAGCTGAGGGCGGTGTGCAGGTCATTTTCAAGGCGCAGGAGGGCATGGGCGGCAGAGTTAAAGCTGTCGGTGTAGAACTGGTAGGTATTCCGTCCGGTTTCCTTAGCGCGGTAGAGTGCCGTATCTGCATTCCGCAGCAGTAGATCGGGTGACTCGCCATGATCAGGGTACACAGCAATGCCAATACTGGTGGTGATGTGGAGATGGTGGCCATCTAAAATAAACTCGGGCTTGAGGGCGTGGAGAATTCGCTCGGCCACAATGGCTAAGTCATCACTGTGGTGCATCATCGGCAGCAGAATGGTAAATTCATCGCCCCCCCAGCGGGCAATGGTGTCAGTTTCCCGTAGGCAGTGCACTAGTCGCTCAGCCACCTGTTGCAGGAGTTGATCGCCAATGGCATGGCCAAGGGTATCGTTAATCACTTTGAAGCGGTCTAGATCCAGAAACATCACCCCCACCCGCTGCTGCGACCGCCGGGATTCCGCTAAGGCAAGGGAGAGGCGATCGTCAAAGAGGGCGCGGTTCGGTAGCCCCGTCAGGAGATCATGAAAGGCTTGATAGTGAATCGTGCGTTCTGAGAGTTTGCGCTCGGTAATATCAACAACGGTGCCTTCAAAATAAGCAAGGCGACCGTCGTCATCGTAAACTGCCCGGGCATTTTCAGAGATCCAAATAATCTGGCCATCGCGACGATACACTTGGGACTCAAAGTTGGTCACAATACCGTTTTTCGCAAGAGCTTGGACAAATTCGTCGCGTCGTCGGGCATCGACATACAGTTGATGGGCAATATCTGTCAGTTCAGCTTGCAGTTGCGCAGGTGATTCATAGCCATAGATGCGCGCCAGAGCCGGGTTAACGTTCAGGTAGTAACCATCGGGGGTGGACTGGAAGATGCCTTCGGTGGCGTTTTCAAAAATACTGCGGTACTTGGCTTCAGCGCAGCGGAGTTCTGCGTCCAGCCGAATGCGATCGCTAATATTGCGGACGAAGGCCACGACTTCGTCATCTTGGAATGGCAACAGGCGGGCTTCAAAAAATTGCTCTCCCTGGGGGTAGGGAAGCGAGTAGGTCAGCGTCGACAGGGCGCGATCGCGCAGCACTTGACCAATGGCATCCTGAAATTGCTTAGCAACTGAGGTGGGCAGGAACTCAAACATTGAACGCCCCAGCAGTTCTGACTCAGGCACGTAGAGTTCGGCATGAGCGCCCCCCTTATAGTCCAAAATCGTTGTGTCCGCCGCAATCCGAAAGTAACGATCGGGATACACCGCAAAAATCGCTTCCATCTCTGCCGTGGCTTGCTGAAGCTGAGCCGCTGCTAGTTTGCTTTGGGTAATGTCTTCGACTGTACCTTCGTAGTAGCAGACCTGCCCTGCCTCATTGCGAACGACGCGGGCGTGCTCCGAAACCCAAATAATGGAGCCATCCTTCCGATACACTTGGGATTCAAAATTGCTGAGGGTGGGATGCTGCTCCAGAGCTGCGACAAAGTCTTGCCGTCGCTGGGGGTCAACATAGATCTGAGTAGGAATGTGCTGAACAGTATTGATGAGTTCATCGGGAGACGCATAGCCATACATGCGCGCCAAAGCAGGATTCACTGCCAAATAGCGACCCTCCGGCGTAGACTGAAACATCCCCTCTACAGCATTTTCAAAAATACTGCGGTATTTGCTTTCAGCAGATCGCAGCGATCGCTCCGTTTCTTGGCGCTCCAACACATTGGTAAAGATGGCAGCCATCACCTCCATCAGGGGCAACAGGGTCTCTAACTCCTGCCGCGCTTGCCTGACAAAATCTAAGCCCAGAAAACCAATGGTTTCAGAGCCACGGCGCAGGGCAACCACAATGAGGGACTGAATCCCTTGGGCGTCTAAGCCAGCGCGATCGCGGAGATCTAAGGGCAGGTCTGTCACGCGCGGCCAAAGCACGTGCCAGTGGGTGTACAGTTGCTGAAAAAAGAGGGGGAAGTCCGTGCTGGCAACCCCCTGAAGAGTGTCTTGTTGGGGTTCGATGTCTGCTGCACACCACTCATAGGTATTCGAGAAGCTCCTTAGGGTTGGGGTGTCTCGCTCAAAAAGATAGCTGCGATCGGCGGCAGTGATCTCCCCCAATAAACGCAAAACCTTGTGAATCCCTTCAGGGATGTTGGCCAAGGGCAGATTAATAAACTCGCTGGCAACGGTACTGATTAACTTTTCGTAGCGCAGTTGCTGCTCTAGATGCGCTTTGTGGGCTTTCAGGGCACGCTCAGCACGGATGCGTTCTAGTTCTGCGGTCAGGCGCACCCCAAAAATTTTCAGCAGCCCCTCAATGTAGGCGACCCGCTCAAGAGGCTGTGAGTGCATAATCGCCACCAACCCAAGGGTTTCGCCTAAGGAGTTGCGCAAGGGGATCCCAATGTAGGCTTCAACCCCAGCTGTGGCCAGCATCTCATCCTTAGGAAACAGGCGAGCGACCCCTTGGCTGTAAAAACAGGTATCGGCATGGAGAACACCAGCATAGGGTGTATCGGCCAGACAGTAGCTCAGGGGCGGGTGCAGTTCGCCCTGACAGCAGTAGGCAACTGTGGTGACCCAATCATTATTTCGACCGCTGATCTCCCCAATCAGGACATGATCCACACCCAACTGCTGGCTGAGAAATTGAGCCAAATGACAGACAAAATCACTGCCAACCCACTGATTCAGGCCAGCGATGGGTTGTTCGAGGGCGTATTCTAATTCTTTCCAGAGGGTGATGTCGGCGATCGCCCCATCAATGGCAATGACGCGGCCAAGGCTATCCAGCACCGGTATGCCTTGCTCCCGCACCCAGCGTAGATGCCCATCCCGATGGTGAATGCGATACTCGATTTCATAGGGGCTGGCGTGGGCGATCGCCTGCTCAATAGTTGCCAGTACCTGCGGCAAGTCCTGAGGATAGGTAATTTCATTCAGCCCCTGATCGCCACGGCTCAAGAAATCGGTAGGCGTATAGCCGGTCACAGCATAGCACCCCTGACTCAGATAGGTGAGTCGCCAAGGTGGCATACTTTCGCAGGAAAAAATAAATCCCAGTAATTGATCTAGCAGTTGGCTCAATCGTGCCGGATTTTCATAAATAGGGCTACGACTCGTGTCTTTATCGAGCAGGCCAAGGATAAAACCAGTTGTAGTTCGCCCACTGTCTTCTGGCAGGGGGATAAAGCTGAAACAGAGACGGCGATAACAGTGTTGAACGCTCACTTGCTGCTGCCAGCATTGGTTTAAGCAAGCCACTAGGCGCTCATTCTGCAGGAGGTCTGCCCTTGGCAGGTATTGCCCTAAAAGCTGCTGTGCAACTGCATTGACACTGAGCACCTGATAGCAAGGACGGGTCGCATCTACCCCTAGTAAAAGCATTCCTTGGCTACTAAAGCTAAAAATGCTCTCTAACAGGCGATCGTGCAACAACTCCCTCAACGTGCTGTTGATCGTTAGGAGAGGCATTGCAGCTGTACTGTCTTCAAACCTAGACGGCTGAGCCACAGTTGATTTAGTCTGATGATTTTACAGGGTATTATGCGTTAGTCTAGACGATACTGCCAATCATTGACTGTTAAGCCGAAAACAGTTTGCACATTTGCTGTGCCACCTAATTCCTTGGGGTGACCCCTGATCAATGAATCATCAGAATCAGCACAATAACTAATCAAAATAGAAAAGCGTTACCACCTTATGCTGTTCCTCTGCCAATTCACAGGTTTGCAGAAGGGTATGGCTATCGTGAAAGGCAAAACAGATCAGTTGTTGACAGCGGGAAACAATTTCTTGGTTACATAGCGCACTGGCTTCCCCCAAGGGAAGTTGATCATTCTCAGGTTTTTCAACCAAGTGCATCACCTTGTCAAGCTGCTGCCGCGACTCCCGCGGTTGTCGTTCTAGGCTCTGGGGCAGAATCACCGTCAATAGGTTCGGGTTTGCCCGCATGGCACCGCGAATCGCCGCTGCATTCGTTCCCAGAGCACCGGAGGTCATCAGGCGGTTGCCTGCCAAAACCAATGCGTAACTCATCATTTCAATCAGATGCTGATGAGTAATGGGCACATGACGCGAACCTAAAAGGGCAATTCGCTTGGGACCGGCATTCTGGATGGTGGCTAATTCTTGTAAAAATTCATCAATTTTTGGGGAATCTATGCCCGGAAGATCAGTCGCCTGGGTCAAGACGGTGTCTCATGTGCTACAGAACGAGGTTATTTTAGCACGTTAGAGCGACTTCTATCCTTTAGGGCGGGGAGTATGTCAAAGTGTGTAACAACTTGGCTAGAGGGCAAAATTCCCTGAAATACTAGAGGGTAGCGTTACCTAAGGTGCGTTTGTGGCGTATCCCTTACACATTGCCTTTGTTTGGCACCAGCATCAACCCCTCTACAAAAGTTGCCGTACAGGTCAGTATCTTCTGCCGTGGGTGCGCTTGCATGGCACTAAAGATTACCTAGATTTAATTCTAGTGCTAGCGAAGTATCCCCGCCTCAAGCAAACCGTCAATTTAGTGCCCTCTCTGATTTTGCAAATAGAAGATTATGTCAATGGTGTGGCACTAGACCCGTACCTGACCGCCGCCCTCACCCCTGTTGAGCAACTCACGGATCAACAGCGGTGGTTTATCATTGAGCATTTTTTTGATGCCCACCACCGCACCATGATTGATCCCCATCCCCGCTATCGCGAACTCTACGAGCAACGGCAGACGGAAGGGGCAGTGTGGTGTTGGCAGCACTGGCACCCCCAAGACTATGGCGATCTGCTGGCATGGCACAATCTGGCATGGATTGATCCGTTCTATTGGCAGGAGGAAGAGGTGAGTCAGTGGTTTGCCCAAGGACGAAACTTCAGCCTCAGCGATCGCCAGCGGATCATTTCCAAACAGCGGGACATTCTGCGGCAAATTGTGCCTCAGCATCGCGCTTTGCAAGAGGTCGGTCAAATAGAGGTAACGACCACCCCCTACACACATCCCATCTTGCCCTTACTGGTGGATACCGATGCCGCAAAGGTGGCCGTTCCGCAGATAACCCTGCCTCAGCACCGCTTTCAGTATCCCGACGATGTGTCCCGGCACCTGCGGCGATCGCGCGTGCTCTACGAACACTATTTTGGGTGTGCCCCCCGTGGGTTATGGCCCTCCGAACAGTCTGTCAGCCCCGCCATTTTACCCGCCATCATTGAGCAGGGATTTGAGTGGATTTGCTCCGATGAAGCAGTCTTAGGGTGGACGACCGGTACCTACTTTCACCGCAATGAAGCAGGGGTGGTTCAAGAGGCGGCGGTTTTGTACCAACCCTATCGGCTCACCACCAGCAGTGGCGATTTGAACATTATCTTTCGTGATCACCGTCTCTCCGATTTAATTGGCTTTACCTACAGTGCCATATCCCCTGAAACAGCGGCAGCAGACTTGATTCAACAGTTAGAGGGCATTCGGCAGCACCTGTTGGCTTACGAAGGAACCGGCGGCACTGCCCTTGAGCAACCGTGGCTAGTGACGATCGCCCTCGATGGCGAAAACTGCTGGGAGTACTATCCTCGCGATGGCTTACCCTTTCTGGAAACCCTTTACCAGTTACTCAGTGATCATCCGCACTTGCAGTGTGTCTCTGTAGCCGAATATTTGCAAACCCATCCGCCGCGAGCTGTGCTGGCGGGCGAATCGCTCCACAGTGGTTCATGGATTGACGGTAATTTCTGTACGTGGATTGGGGATCCGGTCAAAAACAAAGCCTGGGATTACTTGGCGGCGGCACGCCAAACCCTTGAACGCCATCCTGACGCAACAGAGCAGGCCAACCCAGCCGCGTGGGAAGCCCTCTTGGCGGCTGAAGGCTCTGATTGGTTTTGGTGGTTTGGTGAGGGGCATTCCTCCAATCACGATGCCATGTTCGATCAGCTATTTCGCGAACACTTAATTGCACTGTACGAGGCTCTTGGCGAGCCGGTGCCCGAGTACTTAAATGAGCCACTTGAAGTTCACGAAGCTAAGGATACTTATCCTCCCCAAGGGTTTATTCACCCGCAAATTGATGGGCGTGGTGACGAACAGGACTGGAACTTTGCGGGGCGGATTCATATTGGCGGCAACCGTGGCACAATGCACCGACAAACCCTGATCAACCGCCTCTGGTATGGTGTTGATCACCTTAACATCTATATGCGCCTAGATGCCCCTGCTCAAAAGCAGCCCTTTGGTACCGAGATCAGCACCGTCCACTTTTGCTGGTACTACCCCAATATGGTGACCTACAATAGCCGACTGTCCCTAAAGGAGTATCCTGACGAGCCACCCCTCAATTACTTGTATCACCACCAACTGGTCATTGACATCGAACGTCAATGCATTGAGTTTAGCGAGGCGATCGCCAACGACCAATGGCAGCCTCGGATCACCCATGCTCGATACGCCCTAGAGACGTGCCTCGAAGTTGCAATCCCTTGGGCGGATCTCCACCTCAAACCAGACTGTGGTTTACACCTCCTAGTCATTCTGGCGCAGCACGGCTATTACCTTGATCATTTTCCCACTGAGCAATTGCTGTTTTTGAGGACACCCTAGCCACTGGCTGTGCTTTGGTGAGAGGATGATTGCAGCCCGTTTGAACCTAGCGTTGCGCGATAGTGTCTCTGTCTCACTATCTTACAAACACGTTCTCAACACGTATTCAATCGCAAGTAAATGGATACCATTCCGATTCTTGATCTGAAGGCACAGTACCAAAGCCTACAACCTGAAATTGATCGCGCCATTGCCCAAGTGCTAGCTTCCGGACAGTTTATCCTTGGGCCTGAGGTTCATGCCTTTGAAGCCGAGGTGGCCGCTTATTTGGGGGTGCGTCATGCCGTTGCCGTGAATTCCGGCACCGATGCGCTGGTGATTGCGTTGCGTAGCCTCGGGATTGGCAGTGGTGATGAGGTGATTACCACCCCCTTTTCTTTTTTTGCCACAGCGGAGTCAATTAGCTTGGTGGGGGCACGCCCGGTCTTTGTGGATGTGAATTTGCGCTCCTTTAACCTTAACCCCGCTAATATTACCGCTGCGATTACTCCGCGCACCAAGGCCATCATGCCGGTACATTTGTTTGGCCGCCCTGCTGCCATGGGTGAGATCCACGAATTGGCACAGACGTACAAATTAGCCATTATTGAAGACTGTGCCCAATCCTTTGGTGCCCGCTATTGCCCCCCCTGCGACCAGTGCCAGTGTGCTGAATCAACCCAGGCATTGTTGGCCAATCGTTTGACCGGGGCGATCGGAACCATGGGGGCATTTTCATTTTTTCCTACCAAAAACTTAGGTGCCTATGGCGATGGCGGCTTAATTACCACCAATGATGATGAGTTGGCAGGACAGGCACGGATGCTGCGCGTCCATGGTTCACGGCAACGCTACCACCATGAAACCCTAGGGTATAACTCGCGCCTAGATAGCGTGCAGGCAGCCATTTTGCGGGTGAAACTTCCCCATATTGATCGGTGGAACCAAGAACGGCGACGGGTGGCAGCTACCTATAACCGCGAATTAGCCGGAATTGAGGGGCTAGTAACGCCTGAAATCGTCCCCGGTCATGTTTTTCATCAATACACGGTGCGCGTGCTCCATGGCGATCGCGATCGCCTAGCTGCTTTTCTTAAAGCCGCAGGCATTAGTTCAATGATTTACTATCCCATTCCCCAAGATCACTGCCCCATGTACAAGGGGCAATATCCGCCCAATCCCGTGAGCGATCGCCTTGCGGGGGAAGTCCTCAGCCTACCCATTTGGCCAGAGTTAAGCGATGCTACAATTGCCCACATTGCCGCAACTATCCGCGAGTTTTTTGCCACCTCCCGATAAACTCAGGGTCAACAACCATCGAGCTATACTATGCTTTAGGGTGACTTAGGGCAGTTTGAGCTGTATGCTAATCCTCTTTCGCGTGGATTCTGCCACCATGATTGGCATCGGTCACCTCATGCGCTGTCTCACCTTGGCAGATGCCCTAAGGCGCAGAGGTGCAACCTGTGAATTTATTTGCCGTAACCACCCCCATAACAGTATCGATTTAGTTAGGCAGCAGGGCTTTAGGGTTTATGAACTACCCCAAGCCGCTGAACCCACCGCACCAGATGATTTAGGCGTGGGGGCGATCGCTGACGCGATTGACACCTGCCAAATCATTGAGCGGTGTCCCACAATCCCCGACTGGCTCATTGTGGATCATTACGGCATTGATCGGGAATGGGAGCTAAAACTCCGTCCATATGTTAAACGTATTTTTGCCATTGATGATTTAGCAAATCGTCCCCACGACTGTGATGTGTTGCTAGATCAAAATGACTACAATAGAGGCGCTTATACACAATTAGTATTACCTTTTTGCTTATGCTTACTAGGCTCAGAGTATTCGATCATTAGAAATGAATTTCTAATATCAACGAAAAAAATAAGGCCTTTTAACAATCGTTTGTCAAAAGTATTTATTTATTTTGGAAGTAGCGATCCTTACGGATTAACACTATTAACAATTAACAGCCTTCTAGATAAAGATTTAATTAATTTAGAAGTAGATATTATAGTTTCAAAAGATAATTCGTTTTTTGATCAGATAAAAAATATAGCAGATGACAAAAATTATAATTTATACACATTTCATGAAAATATTTGCGATCTTATGAACTTAGCAGACTTAGGTATTGGAGCGGGAGGAACAACTGCTAAAGAAAGGATAGCTACAGGCTTGCCTTCTATTGTTGTAAGTCTTGGTCTTGATCAAGAAAGAAATTGTATTCATTTAAGCAAATCAGAAAAAATTTATTACTTAGGTAGTTATTTGTCCGTAGATACAAATCAAATGAGAGATGCCATAATAAAGTTAAAGAATAACCCTGATCAGTTATCGAGAATGTCACTCAATTGTATCAACTCATATATTGTGGATGGGGTTTCTAAAATTTGTAGAGTTCTGCTAAAGGACAGATAAATGAAACAAAAAGTTGCAGTTGCTATTGGAACTGGTGATGAGCAATCATACTTTATCAATCTAGCAAAGAAATTAGGTTTTTTTGTCATTGGTTTTGATAAAAGCATCAATAGTAAAGGCTCTAGCATTTGTGATGTATTTTATCCTATCTGCATATCAGATGTAGATAAAATTATTAATACACTTGAAAAGTACAAACCAGAATTTGTTATTCCATCTCCTATTGGAAAAAGACTGACAACAATAGGACTTATACATGATTATTTTCAAATCAATTCATTTAATCATTTTGCAACTGAATCCGTAACCAACAAACTGATCTTTAGTCAACTTCTTAAAAGATTAAATATACCTCATCCCCAAACTAGGATGTTTCAAAATATAGATCAAATTATAGCTAATTTTAATCAGATTGACTTTCCAGTCATTGCCAAGCCAAATGAAGGTTCGGGAAGTCGTGGGGTATTTATCATTAAAAATAAAAATTCTATACTAGGTTTCAAAAATTACTATAATCAAAACAAAGAATTTTATAAATCTGGAATATTAATCCAGTCTTATATTGATGGTAGTGATATAGGTGTGGATGGATTATTTTTGAATAATAAAATAATAAATATAAATTTAAGAAAAAAGTTTTTAAATAAATCAACCTATCCTCTAGAAATTGGTTATCTAGCTCCATTTTTTATCTCTAATGACATTTACCAAAGTTTAATAAATTCACTTAACAGTGTACTTAAAGAATTAAATGTTAAATCTTGTGTATTTCATGCTGACATTATAATCGTCAAGAAACAGGCTTACATAATTGAAATGTCTTTCAGACCTTCTGGTATGAATATATCATCAGTTCTTTTACCCGAATGTCTTAGAATTAATTATTGCAAACATTATATGATGCATTTTATTTGTAATGATAAACTTTTGTTTTTAGAAGAAAATCATTATCAATATCAAAATAGTAAAATTGATCGATATTATGTTATGGATTATTTCTTTTATGATAATTATATTAATAAGAAAGTAAGATTTCCAAGTTTTCATAATATATGCCAACTGTTCCAAATCTGTAAATTAGAAATTCCTAAAAATGGAATTCTAGAAATTCACGAACCAATCACATCTTTACAAATGCTAAAAAATGGATTTATGATCTATGAAACAAATTTAGATTGCGATCAAATAGATGTGAATCGTCATAGATTTTATAGTTTATTTAAGGAGATCTGAAAAATGGATAAGTATGAAGAAATTAATAAAAATACTTCATCTCAATACTTAATTCATAATCCTAAATATCCTGATGATAGAGTTGTAGCACATGTAATCCGTTTCTTACGATCATCTACTGTTCAACCCTCTAATCTTACGGCGATAGATATTGGATGTGGTGTTGGTCGTCACGTAAAGCTACTAGATGACTTGAACTTCGATGCATACGGTATTGACTATGCTGATAATGTAGCAACTGTAGTAACACAACAGTTTCCAAGTATAAAACCAGATAATATCTATCATGGTGATTATCGAAATTATAACTTTTCTAAAAAATTTGATTTGATACTGATGTGGGGAACTGTTTTTCGATGCAAGAAAAGCCAAGTCATTTTTAATTTGTTAAGGTTGAAAGAACTTCTAAATCAAAATGGACAATTGATTTTGAATTTTCGATCAAAAAATAATTGGTTTTATGGCTTGGGTGAAAAAATAGAAGAGGATAGTTATTTTATAGATGAAAGAGGAAAAGAATATGCAGGCTATATTTACTCTTTTTTTGAAAAAAGTGAAATAGATGAAATGATACAAAAATGCAATCTTAAAGTTGTTGAATGCGAAAAAGTAAATTTAATTCGAGAAGCTCATTTATCCAATCAAGAACACGAATGGTGGATTTATAGAATTCAAAACTCTAAATAAATTAGAAGCTTAACCATCAATTCGATCTCAAGATGCAAAAATGTTTCCTAAAATTTTAACACATAATCCATTTATTATTGCTGAGTTATCAGGCAATCACAGACAGGAACTTGAGACTGCTTTGGCAATGGTTAATGCAGCGGCTCATGCTGGTGTATCTGCAGTTAAGTTACAAACCTATACTCCAGAAACTTTGACTATCAAATCTTCACGTCCTGAATTTTACACAAATAGTAAAGGCTTATGGGCAAATCAAACTCTCCATGACCTCTACCAAAGGGCATACACCCCTTGGGAATGGCATCAACCGATATTTGAACGAGCGAGGGAGCTTGGGCTGATTGCGTTTAGTACCCCATTTGACTTAACGGCTGTTGACTTTCTGGAAAAGTTGAACTGCCCTATTTATAAAATCGCGTCTTTTGAAAATGCTGATTTGGCACTGATAAAGCGCGTGGCTGAAACTGGCAAGCCTGTAATTATGTCCACCGGTATGGCAACGCTGGCGGAGCTAGACGAGGCTGTGCGCACCATTCGCTCCACGGGTAACAATCAAATTGTGCTGCTGAAATGTACGAGTACCTATCCAGCAGACCCTACCGACTCTAACCTGCGTACAATTCCCCATTTGAAGGACTTATTTGGCTGCGAGGTGGGGCTATCGGATCACACGCTGGGGATTGGTGTGGCAGTGGCCGCAGTTGCGTTAGGTGCAACGGTTATTGAGAAGCACTTTACCCTCAGTCGGGCAGACGTTGGGGTGGATGCCGCCTTTAGTATGGAACCCCATGAGATGAAGTTACTGGTTGAAGAAACCCGCCGCGCGTATCAGGCACTTGGTCACGTGCATTACGGCCCCACTGAAGCGGAGAAAAAATCGCTGGTCTATCGGCGATCGCTGTATTTTGTCAAAGATATGCTCCCAGGTGAGGAGATTACCCCTGAAGCCATTCGCTCGATTCGTCCTGGCTATGGCTTACCGCCAAAGTATTACGAGGTGCTCCTAGGTAAGCGGGTGAAGATGGCTATTGAGCGTGGCACGCCTGTTTCATGGGATGTTTTCTGACGGTTATGACGGTAGGGGAGCTTACTGACACTATTCACCGTCCTAAAATAGATAGCGTCTCTTCGAAACGATTAAGAGATGCTGTAATACTGAATTCTTCAAGGCTGGCACCCATACACGATGATGCTGCGATCTTCTCTTATTCTTGGTTCATTCCTGGTGCTGAGCGGGCTACCCTCAGTAGCTACGCCTCCCTCATGGCTCGATCAACCGCCACAACCTTGGAATCGTCAAGGTGAAGCGTTGCCAACCGCCAAGAGCACTGAGGGGTGGAGCCTGAATGCCAAACAGTGTGCTCAGGTGATCCGTGCCCCCCAATCACTGGCAGAAAGAGCGTTGCGCCAGCGGGGGTGGTATCTATTTGGGACAGCAGCTAAACATAACGCAGTAGAGATTGTGCTTGGGACTATTGGCTTTGATGGGATGTGTCGGCCAATGGGTTACCAAGCCTTTGTTTTTATGGATGGACGGTATGCAGGCACACTTTCCCCTGAGTTGATGAACGCTCGTAGTGATGGCTCCCTCATGGGGGATATGAAGTTTACTGGCGATCGCACCGTTGAAGTGGAGTTTGCCCGCTATCGTGAAACCGACCCACTGTGCTGCCCCAGTCGCATGAGTAGGGTGACCTACCAACTGCGTAACGGCAGAACTCCGACCGTTATGGTGACCCGTATTACAACGGTACCCACCTCAGAGCCACGCTCAACCTCCTCTGTTGAGAAGCTCACCGGCCGACGCTGGCAATTACGGCGGATTGGCACCAACCAAGAGGTGACCCTAGATAGTGTGTTTCTTGAGTTTAATGCGGCACAGCAGCGGGTGACGGGCTTTAGTGGCTGCAATTATTTCAATGGCAGCTATCGGCTGACGGATCACGGCCTAACCTTTGGCGCGATCGCCAGTACTAAACGCGCCTGCCTAGAGGCACCGATTCAAACCATCGAGATGGCGTTCTACGAGGCATTGGGGCAAACAACCCGCTATCACCTTGCGGGGGATCAGTTGCATTTCTATGGGGGCGATCGCCTATTATTAACGTTCCAGCCAATACCCTAACGGTTGATTTCTCCTAAATATCTGAGATTCCCTTAATGACTGAAAAACCTCGACTGCGTAAACTGAACCGCCGTGACGAGCGTCCGCACAAAAGTAGTGGTAAACCCCGACCCCAGCGTCAACACCGGCCTAGCCAAGGAAAGCGGGTCGCGCCGAGCCGCCCCACCCGCCGTGAAGCCCCAGAGCCAGCAAACGATGCCCCCGAGTTACTCTACGGGCGGCATACTGTGCTTTCAGCGCTTGAAAGCGGTCGTCCTTGTAACCGCATTTGGGTCATTCCTGCCCTGCGCTACGATCCGCGCTTTCACCAACGGCTGAACGATGCGAAGCAGCAGGGGGCCGTGATTGATACCGTCACCCCTGAGCGGCTGGATCAACTCTGCCAGCGGGGTCGTCATCAAGGCATTGCGATTCAGGTGGCCGCCTACAGCTATTGGCAGTTAGACGACCTATTAGCGAAGGCACGTACCGCGCCTCATCCTGTTTTGCTCGCAGCAGATGGCATTACAGATCCGCAAAATCTCGGTGCCATGATTCGCACGGCGGAAGCCCTTGGGATGCAGGGAATGATTCTTCCCCAGCGCCGCGCCGTCGGTATTACTGCAACAGTGGCCAAAGCGGCCGCAGGCGCCCTAGATCATTTGCCAGTGGCGCGGGTGGTGAACTTAAATCAAGCGCTGGAAGCATTGAAGGCCGCCGGATATTGGCTCTATGGCCTTTCAGAACGAGGTTCTATCCCACTTTCAAAGGTCACATTTGATCGCCCCACGGTCTTTGTGGTGGGTGGCGAAGGCCAAGGGGTTAGCTTGCAAACCCAAAAGCACTGTGACCATCTTGTAGCCATTCCCCTTGCTGGACGCACCAACAGCCTCAATGCTGCCGTTGCTGTGGGAATTGCCCTTTACGAGGTGTGCCGTCAGCGATCGCCCGCTTGGGATTTAACAAAGGGGGATATGGCCAATCCCTAGGTAGCCATTGGACGAGGAGGGCACCGTGCAAAAAGCAATCCTGCGAAAACAGTTCCTGCACTGGCGCGAGCAACTGAGTGACAGTGAGTGGCAGGAGCGCAGTCATCGCCTCTGTGAGCACCTCTTGGCTCAGCCCCAGTTTCAAGCAGCAACCACTATCTTGACCTATGTACCCCATCGCCGGGAACCCGATGTGCGCTCCCTCTGGAGTATTCCGAAGCGGTGGGGACTGCCACGGGTGGTTGGTAACACCTTGGTGTGGCACGAGCTTACCAGCCCTGATGCGGTGCTACAAGTCGGACGCTACGGCATTCTAGAACCAGCAGCAGCATGGCCGCCCATTGATCCCTCAACGGTGGAGTTGTGCTTAGTGCCTGCCATTGCCTGCGATCGCCGGGGGTATCGCTTGGGGTACGGTGCCGGTTTCTTTGACCGCCTCTTTGCGGATCCCCTGTGGCAGGCCATTCCCCGCTGGGGGATTGTGTTTGCCGCCACCGATCAGGTGTCATTCCCAGTAGAGGCGTGGGATCATCCCCTCACAGCAGTATGCAGCGAAGAGGGGCTGCGGTTGACCAACCCATGAATCTTAGGACAAGCGGCTATTCCACGCGGTGGCCGCATCATTGAGAGCCTGATCAATTGTTTTGCGCTCCAGCAGAACGGCTTGCAAGTTTTCGTAGAGCAGCCGTTGCAGTTGCTTAATATCGCGCACTGGTGGAATCAGGACTTGTGCCTGTGACATCTGCGCCGCACTCACCGCCCGGGCACGCTCCACGGGCGTGGCTGTTGCCCCCACCGACTGAAAGTAGGGATCGTCTAAGGCCGCTTGGGTTGAGGGCAACACATTAGCAGCTTTGGCAAACGCCAGTTGATTCTCGTTATTTGTAACAAACAGCGCAAATTCAACGGCAAGATCAGGATGCTGCGTTTGCCGAGGCACCAGCAGGTTCATGACCGCAACATTTTTTTTACCCGTCTCCCCCGTTAGTTGGGGCGCAGGGGCAGAAACGGCGGCAATCGTCGGGGCATTAGTGGCAATGGTATTTAAGAACTCTGGGCTGGTCATCAGCAGCGCTGTTTGCCCTGACTGGTACAGTTCAATTCCTTGGCGGTGGCCTTCGGTCAGCACTTGCGGCGGCAGCAATCCCTGACGGTACAAATCCAGCCAGTACTGAAACGCGGCGCGCCCCTCAGGACTATTAAATGCTGCCCGTCCCTCGTCATCCACTAAGGTTACCCCCATCTGTACCATCGACTCCATGAGTTCGGCAGAGTCTTCCGGCACCATAGTGATAAAGAAGGCGTATTTCCCCGTTTTTTCTTTAACTGCTTTGGCAACGGTGGCCAGTTCTGCGTAGGTTTGGGGTGGTGTTTCCACGCCCGCCGCCTTGAGGAGGTCTTGGTTATAGATAGTGATCCGTGAGGTTAAGTACCAAGGCACGGCAAAACTCTGGCCATCGAGGGTGGTGGCCTCCCAAATTTTGGGTAAGTAGCTCTGCCGCACCGCTGCGGGCACGTAGTCATTAAGGTTCAGCCATGCATTCCGTGCTGCCAATTGCGAGGCAAAGTCAGGGTTGAGGTTAACCACATCTGGTGCTGTACGAGCAGAAACGGCGGTTAAAATTTTGCTTTGCATTGCCGTCCATGGCACATCCACCCAGCGTACCTTAACCCCAGAGTGTTGGGCTTCAAACTTAGCAATCAGGGTGTTGAAGTAATCGGTGAATTTCGGCTGGAGTTGCATGGTCCAGAACTCAATCTGGGTGCCATTCGTGGCTGGTGGTGAAATACAACTGGGCAGCAGGGCTAAACACAGCCCCAAGAGGAGCCAACAGCACCACTGGAGCCAACGGGGCGATCGCCAAACCAACATGTAAACCTCCTCAAAGGGGCGGTAACTCAGCGGTGCAGGCACGACAGCGCGTTGCCGCAAGGGGAACCTGCTCTAAACAGTACGGACACTGCCGTTGTTCCGAGGACGGGGGTGTTTTGGGTAAGACGGGCAGGAGACATCGCAAAATAACAAACAGACTCAGAGCAATGATCACAAAATCAAGCACGTTGCCCAAAAAACTACCAATTTTAATCCCGCTTCCAACGGTTATTTCCCGCCAATTACCACCCGGAATAATCGGGTTGAGCAAGGGCATGAGCACATCTTGAACAAGAGACGAAATAACCCGGCCAAAGGCTCCACCAATCATCACCGCGATCGCCAGATCAATCACGTTGCCTTTGAGAGCAAACGCCCAAAAGTCTTGCCAAAACTGCTGTGCTTTGCGACGGCTGCTGCGAGCCATTAGAACCTCTTCGTGCACACCCATAGGCTAGCGGGTTGATGGCTAGTATGCAATTTCTGGGGTGTATCCTAGGCAATTAGCTGAGTGTTGCTGGCAGCTTTGGTGCGGCTTCCGGCTCCAAAATCCGGTCAATAATACCGTACTCCTTCGCTGCATAAGGGGTCATGTATAGCAGCCGATCCATGTCGCGGCTAATGCGTTCTGGGGGCTGCCCCGTATTTTGCGCCAAGATCTGAATCATTGTTTCCTTATTGGCTAGAACCTCTCGGGCACGAATTTGAATGTCTGAGGCTTGGCCTTGGGCATAGCTTTTCATCTGGTGAAGCACGATGGTGGCGTGGGGCAAGCTAGCGCGACACCCCTTTGTTCCTGCCGAGAGGAGCATGGCTGCCATCCCCATCGCTTGACCAATGCAAATCGTATGCACTGGCGGCTTAATGTAGCGTAACGTATCACAGATAGCAAAGGCTTCAGTTTCAAAACCAATCGGTTCACCATCGTAGCGGGAGGTTCCCGTGGAATTGATGTAGATGCGAATGGGCTTTTCGGGGTCGTCGTACTGCAAGTACAGTAGCTCAGCAATAATCAGTTCCGTTACCGCTGGTACTAAGGGCATCCCCAGATAAACAATGCGCTCCTTCAACAGTAACGACGGCAAATCAGGCGGCGGTGTTCGGTAGTAGGCATCACCGTAGTAAGCCGCTTGGGCAGCAGTAATGGGCAACCGCATAGGACGTTCAGCGAATGACAGACTACCTGTACTCTAGCAAGATTATTGCCCGTTAGATCGGCAGTATCCGTTTAGCCAGCTTGCCAGCCATTGTGGACGGTCTAGGCTGAGCCTGCCGTAGGCATAGGCTGCCATCTGCTAGAATTGGCACATCACCTGCCGACGAGCCTTGCAGGATCGCCATGACTAGACTCTGAGTGCAGATATGGGATCGATAGAGCGTTGCGATCCGGTTTTCCCAATTGCCCTGAAAGCTATATGAATCAACTGCTCAACTCTCGCCTGATGTCTGCTGTCCTAATTGTGGCGGGGGTGATCTTCGTTTTTCTGCTCAATTCAGTGGTGGTCATTAACCCCGGTCAAGCAGGGGTCTTAAGTATTCTCGGGAAGGCTCAAGATGGGCCGCTGTTGGAAGGGTTGCACTGGAAACCCCCCTTCATTGCCGCCGTGGATATTTACGATGTTACGGTGCAAAAATTTGAAGTTCCTGCCAAAAGTGCCACAAAAGACCTACAGGATATTACCGCCAGTTTTGCCATTAATTTTCGTCTCGATCCTTTAGCCGTTGTGGAGGTTCGCCGCACCCAAGGGACTCTTGAGAATATTGTTACCAAAATCATTGCCCCACAAACTCAAGAAGCATTCAAAATTGCTGCTGCTCGCCGCACTGCTGAAGAAGCTATTACAAAACGCGATGAACTGAAGGATGACTTTGATACGGCCCTTAGCGATCGCCTTGCCAAATACAACATCATTGTCCTTGACACCAGTGTGGTGAATCTGGACTTTTCTAACGAATTTTCTAAGGCTGTAGAAGACAAACAAATTGCTGAGCAGCGGGCGCAGCGGGCCGTCTATGTCGCCCAAGAAGCCGCCCAGCAAGCCCAAGCCGAAATTAACCGCGCCCAAGGCAAAGCAGAAGCCCAGCGCCTATTAGCTGAAACCTTGAAGGCAGCAGGGGGGCAACTGGTTCTGCAAAAAGAAGCCATTGAAGCGTGGCGAGAGGGCGGTGCCCAAGTGCCAGAGGTGCTTGTCATCAATGGCGAGGGTGGCACACCACCCTTCTTCTTGAACCTGGCACCCTCCCAGTCAAAGTAGGATGGCAGCCGCGAGAGATTTTGAAGCGACAATTTTCTAGGGTGAGCGATCGCCCAAATCCCGCCTAAAATTGAGAGGAGTAGCTCGCTCCTAACCGTTAGATTTCTGTCAACATTCAGCCATGACTCCAGCCTTTGCCACCCTTTCACCAAATCAGCAAATTTTGCCACTTACCGCCGAAACTAATTCTCGAGGACATCTTGTCATTGGTGGCTGTGATGTTGTTGAACTTGTTGCCCAGTTTGGCTCCCCCCTCTACATCCTTGACGAGGTAACCTTCCGCACCGCTTGCCGCCAGTACGTCGATGCCTTCCAGCACAGCTATGGAGGTGACACCCTAGTACTATATGCCTCCAAAGCGTGGAACTCCTTAGCAACCTGCGCCCTTGCCCATAGCGAAGGGTTAGGCATTGATGTGGCCTCTGGGGGTGAACTTTACACCGCCTTGGCGGCGGGTGTGCCTGCCTCCAAGATTTACTTCCACGGTAACAACAAATCCCCTCAAGAATTGCTCTACGCCCTTGAAGTGAACTGTACCATTGTGGCGGACAATTGGTTGGAGTTAGAACGATTGGCTGCCTATGCCGAAGAGCACGATCTGGGAATGCCGCCCCGGGTGATGCTGCGACTGACGCCGGGGATTGAGTGCCACACCCATGAGTATATCCGCACGGGGCATCTTGACAGTAAATTTGGTTTCGATCCCCAGCAATTTCCTGAGCTGCTCCGGTTTGCCCGCGCCCATCCTGAACTTGACTGGGTTGGAATCCATGCTCATATTGGGTCGCAGATCTTTGAGCAGCAACCCCACCTAGATTTGTGCATCGTTCTGGTGGAGTGGCTCCAAGCAGCGCGGGAGGCTATGCTGCCCATGCGGGAACTGAACGTAGGGGGCGGTCTAGGTATTCGCTATGTTGAAACCGATAATCCACCGGCGATCGCCCCGTGGAGCAAAGCCATTAGCCATCACCTCAGCCATGCCTGTCGCGATCGCAACCTTGCCTTGCCAAAACTCATTTGTGAACCGGGGCGCTCCATTGTTGGGCCAGCCGCCGTTACCGCCTACACAGTCGGCAGTCGCAAAACCATTCCTGGGCTACGTACCTACATTGCTGTCGATGGGGGCATGTCTGACAACCCCCGCCCCATTACCTACCAAGCGCAGTACACCGCCCTGTGCGCCAATCGCATGACTGCCGCTGCCACTGACACTGTCTGCATTGCTGGCAAGCACTGCGAATCCGGCGACATTTTGCTGCCAGCCGCCACCTTACCCCCCCTGCAACCCAACGATATCCTTGTTATTGCCAGCACCGGTGCCTATAACTACAGCATGGCCTCTAACTACAACCGCCTAACGCGGCCAGCAGCAGTACTGGTGTGTGAAGGCGAGGCGAATCTAATTTTGCAACGGGAAACCTACGCAGATCTTACGGCTCACGATGTTTTACCCCTACGCCTGACACCCACCACCTAGGAGGACGAGAGTACTTGGATGATTGTCCTCACCCTTGGCCTCCTTGGAACCCTACCGTGGCCACTGGTTTCCTCAGAAACACAAACCCGCTTAAAAATGCTTGTGGATGTGGTGTTGGTGTTGGCCTTAACCTACACCATTTTACGGGTCATTGCAGAGCGGCGGACGCTGTGGATGGTACGTGGCTTTATCTTCCTCATTTTTGCTGCATCCCTGAGTCGGGCGCTTGAACTTAACTTTCTCACCTTTGTCCTGAATAATCTGGTCGTGGGGTCAGCGGTGGCGCTAGCAGTGATTCTCCAATCGGAAATCCGTATTTTCCTAGAGCAGTTAGGGCGGGGGCAGTTTTTTGGCCAACCAAGGGTGGAGTCAACCCTGACCAATGATGCTGTGGATCTAGTGGTTGCTGCGGTGAAAGAACTCTCTCAGGATCGCACAGGCGCGTTAATTCTCCTAGAAACCCACACCCAGCTCAGCCCCCAAGACTTTACCCATGCTGGCATTCCCTTGCAGGCTCGCCTCTCTCCCGAACTCATTACCTCAATTTTTCAGGTGAACTCGCCCCTACACGATGGCGCTATTTGGGTACGCGGCAGTGAAGTGGTGGCGGCCAAGCTCATTTTGCCCTTGTCAGAGCGCACGGGGCCATGGCAGTTGGGTACCCGTCACCGTGCCGCCTTGGGCATTACCGAGCGTATTAGTCACTGCGTTTGCGTTGTCGTCTCTGAGGAGACAGGCTCAATTTCCCTTGCCTTTAAGGGAGACCTTCAGCGTCCCCTCACAAGCAGTAAACTAGGGGAGTTGCTGCGTCAGTACGTGCAGGAGGAAACGGCGGGAACTTCCAAGCCAAGTCAGCGTCACCGCAGCTTAAAATTCTGGAAAATGGTTTGGCCTCTCCGCTAATTTGAGCCTATTGGATGTGCCCATGACCCTACAGCCCCATTCCCTGATCACACTACCGGATGATCTTGATCCCGATCGCCTTCCTCGCCATGTCGCTGTCATTATGGACGGGAATGGTCGCTGGGCACGGCAACGGCACTTACCCCGGATTATGGGGCATCAGCGGGGGGTAGATACCCTCAAGGACTTGCTGCGCTGCTGCAAAGACTGGGGAATCGAGGCCTTAACCGCCTACGCCTTTTCAACGGAAAACTGGGGTCGCCCTCTACCGGAAGTCGATTTTTTAATGACCCTCTTTGAGCGGGTGCTGCGGCGGGAACTCCCAGAAATGGTCGAAGAAGGGGTACAAATCCACTTTGTGGGAGATTTAACCTGTTTACCCCCCTCGCTGCAAGCGGAAATTGAGCGGGCGATGTCGGCGACGGCTCATAATCAAAAGATCAAGTTTGTGGTAGCCACGAACTATGGCGGCCGGCGGGAAATTATCCAAGCCTGTCGCTCCCTTGCAGCAAAGGTTAAAGCAGGGGTACTAGATCCAGCGGACATTGATGAGGTGCTCTTTGAGCGGCATTTGTACACTGGGGGGTTACCGGATCCCGATTTGCTGATTCGCACCAGTGGCGAAATGCGGGTGAGCAACTTTTTGCTGTGGCAGGTGGCCTACGCGGAAATTTACGTGACCAACACCCTCTGGCCCGATTTTGACCGAGCCGCCTTCCATGAGGCACTCCGGAACTTTCAGCAACGCCACCGCCGCTTTGGGCGACTATAAAAGACTGTAAACTACTCCCCGCCGTGGAACGGCGAGGCTTCTCTAAGTTAGGCTAGAGCAAAACCAATCTGCCCTAACTTGCCGTGCCAGTTTCTACTAGGGCTTTTTCGATGGCCGCGGTAATTTTCTTGGGCAGTTCAGGCTTGTCTCCAGCCAAGCCGGGTTGAATATCTGCCCAATTGTTGACGAGGATGTAGGCGATCGCGGCCAGTTCCGTCTGTCCCAAAAACAGAATTGTTTTGGTTTTACCTGGCTTTTTCGGATCCTCCTCTGCACCCAAGAATTTCAAAGCTAACTTGGCGGCCAATGCAGCTTGTTCTTCAGGAATTTCGGTTTGGGTTAGTAAGGATTTCAGATTAGGTAACCACGAGCGAGAACGATTGGCAAACTAGCCAGGACTCACCTCTGAATATTTCTGATAATGCAGTCGCACTGCCCGCTTTTGGCATTGGCTAGAGATGCGGGCACGGGGACGACCGCCAAAAATTGTGGATTTGGGCATCCCATTTTCATCCCGGTTTAAGTTGGCGGGGGGAAAGCTTTGAATCAAATGCAGTTCAAGTTTCATGAGAACCTCCTTTAGGAAATAAAAGATTTAACTAACAAGTCCAAACAACAATAAGGTTCATCTTTTTCGATGACGAAAGAGAGTTGATACATTATTTTTCCTCCTGATTTTTCCGATTAATGAGGTGCGGGTTTTGCAATCATGTAGCTAACAAATTGAGGATCATCGACACGCTGAGAGGCATCTAATACCTCTAGGCCGACGACATTGCCCTGGTCATCAAAGTCGAAGATAATCCCTGATACATCTTCATCACTTTCGCTAATGGGCGTATCTCTAAATAAAATTCTCAGTACATCAACCTCTGGGTCGTAAATAATTTTCATGACATCCTCTAGTATTTTTGAATTTTGCTAGTTCGATAGACTGTGATTACAACCGATGGCGAGATAGTTTCATCTACAAAGACTCGCAGAAGATATTGCTTTTCGCCATCAAAACGGATTCTAGATTGGTAAATAGTGCGCCGATTTCGCCCTAGCAAGATCTGCTCCGGCTGCGAAAGTACTGCTTCTACCTGTTCTCGGGCAATGCCCCGGCGCTGCATTTCTTCCAAAGCGTGGGCTGTAAATCTAAGCTGACTCACGACTCAGCCTCGTCAGCTATACTAGGTGGTGCTGCCCGCCAGAAGGTTTTGGCTCACTGGTCTTGGATAAATTGATCAGGATGATCCCAGAAACAGAGATCGGCTATGAGTTGGGGATAGTAGATGGGAATTTTCTTGTCCTTTTTACTTTTAATCTGTCGCACCAACGCTGTAATCGGAGATTGGATATTAGCAAGACCGGTATCTAGCAAGGCTTTAAATCGCCGTTCTGGGCCTTTAGATTGACTGCTGTTGTGTAGGCAAACGGTAGCAGAGCAGGGGAGCATGTCACTTTTTGAGAGAAAAGGCGGGTCAAGGTGCCCATTCAAAAGCCTATGGCTTTGTAAACTTCAACAATTTTCGGGAAAGGTTGTTAGCACGAGTGTTGAATTTGGTAGAGAAAGACAGAAAAAAGTGGCCAAACTGCGATGATTTGGCTACAAGTAAAACAAACTATAGCGGTTCTTGCGCCTGTTTTATTATCAACTGAGCAAGAGATACCTGACTACCCTCCAACGCTCGCCATGAGTTTCTCCTCTTCAGCTATGGAAATTAAGCGACCTTGGTTTTCGTAGTCAGGAATTTGATCAAAGTAGAGGTAGCGGTATATATCAGCAGCTAGCGGATCAATTTTACGGGTAACAATCTCTAAGTATTCCTCACGAGTGGGGATGCGCCCCAACAGTGCGCAGACTGCCGCCAGTTCTGCTGAGCCTAAATAGACCCTTGCCCCCTTGCCCATCCGGTTATTGAAATTGCGGGTTGAGGTAGAAAATACCGTCGTATTATCTGCAACCCGCGCTTGGTTCCCCATACACAGCGAGCAACCGGGCATTTCCATCCGTGCCCCTGCTGCTGCAAAAATACCATAGTAGCCTTCTTCCCGGAGTTGCTGCTCATCCATACGAGTGGGGGGCGCAATCCATAGGCGTACCTTGACTGCCCCTTCTCCTTCCAGCACCTTGGCAGCAGCGCGATAGTGGCCAATATTGGTCATGCAAGAGCCAATAAAGACTTCCTGAACAGGGTCACCCGCACACTCGGACAAGGTTTTAATATTGTCCGGGTCGTTCGGGGCAGCCACTAATGGCTCACGAATTTGATCAAGATCCACCTCAATCACATCAGCATACTCTGCATCTGGATCCGCCGCGAGGAGGGTGGGGTTAGCTAACCACTCTTCCATCCGTTTCACCCGCCGCAAAATTGTCCGCGGATCGCTGTATCCCCGCGCCACCATGTTTTTCAAAAGCACAATATTGGAGCGCAAGTAGGTGGCCACAGTTTCTTCGCTGAGTTTAATGGTGCAACCCGCCGCCGATCGCTCCGCGGTGGCATCGGTGAGTTCAAAGGCCTGCTCCAGTTGCAAATCTGGCAAGCCCTCCATTTCCAAAATCCGCCCAGAAAAGACGTTTTTTTTGTTTTCCTTGGCAACAGTGAGCTTACCCTGCTGAATTGCTACGTAAGGAATGGCATTGACAATATCTCGCAAGGTTACCCCCGGTTGCAACTGCCCCTTAAAGCGCACTAGCACAGATTCGGGCATATCTAGGGGCATCACCCCCAAGGCTGCGGCAAAGGCCACCAAGCCAGACCCCGCAGGGAAGGAGATCCCCAAGGGAAAGCGCGTGTGGGAGTCACCTCCGGTGCCCACCGTATCCGGCAGGAGCATCCGGTTGAGCCACGAATGGATAATGCCATCTCCCGGACGTAGGGAGACACCGCCCCGCGAGTGGATAAAGTCCGGTAGTTCTTTGTGGGTTTTGATGTCCACCGGTTTAGGATAAGCAGCGGTGTGGCAGAAGCTTTGCATGACGAGATCGGCACCAAACCCCAGACAGGCTAGCTCTTTTAGCTCGTCGCGGGTCATGGGGCCTGTGGTATCCTGAGACCCCACTGTGGTTATCACCGGCTCGCAATAGGTGCCAGGGCGGACACCGGGTAGCCCACAGGCTTTGCCAACAATTTTTTGAGCCAAGGTGTAGCCCTTCGTACTCTCTATGGGGGCAGCAGGACGGGTAAAGAGGAGGCTGGGGTCGAGTCCGAGGGCTGCTCGCGCTTTATCAGTGAGGGTGCGGCCAATCAGCAGGGGAATGCGTCCCCCCGCCCGGACTTCATCGCGCAGGGTATCGGGCTTCAGGGAAAAGGTGCTGATCACGTCACCCGCTGCATTTGTGATTTCGCCCTTGTAGGGATAAATCGTAATTACATCTCCCATGGCCATAGCGGTGACATCGCACTCAATGGGCAAGGCACCAGAGTCTTCCATGGTGTTAAAGAAGATGGGGGCAATTTTGCCACCCAAACAAACTCCCCCAGTGCGCTTGTTAGGGACGTAGGGAATATCGCGGCCAATGTGCCAGATAACCGAGTTGGTGGCAGATTTACGCGAGGAGCCGGTACCGACCACATCCCCAACGTAGGCTAGGGGGTAGCCTTTTTGTTTGAGGTCAGCAATAATCTGCAATGCGCCCGGTAAGCGGTTTTCGAGCATGACGGTGGCGTGCAGGGGAATATCGGGACGGGTGGTAGCGTGGGGGGCAGGGGATAGATCATCGGTATTGGTTTCACCAGGTACCTTGAAGACGGTGACGGTAATGGCCTCTGGCAGTTCGGGACGGCGGGTAAACCAGTCGCCATTAGCCCATGATTCCATGACGTGACGGGCATGGGCATTGCCCTGCTGCATCAGGTCTTGAACATCATGGAAGGCATCATAGACCAAGAGGGTCTGACTAAGCGCCTGCGCGGCGGCGGCAGCTAATTCACTGTTTTCATGACCCAAGACGGCAATTAGCGACTGTACGTTATAGCCCCCCAGCATTGTGCCAAGGAGTTCAACGGCAGCAATGGGTGAAATTAAGGGACTGTGGAGTTCGCCGTTGGCGATCGCCGTCAGAAAGCCTGCCTTAATGTAAGCTGCCTCATCAACCCCGGGAGGGACGCGATCGCGCAGTAGATGGATAAGATAGTCTTCTTCTCCTTGAGGAGGCTGTTGTAGTAGATCACAGACCGCTGATACCTGTGCTGCCGTTAGGGGTAGGGGTGGAATTCCAAGGGCGGCACGTTCATCAGTATGCTGGCGGTATTGATTCAGTACAGTTGTGTCCACAGTCCTGTGACCTCGATAAACGGCAAGCAGATGCCTAGGAGTCTGCTCCTTAAGAGTTTAGATCTAGATTATAAATTTGGCGACTCGCTCCTATACATTATATGGAGTAATGTGGGCGGGCTAAAACCCCTCCGCTTTAGCGAGGGGATACAGCCAACTCAGGGGGCTTTAGCCCCTAGTAAGGTCAATTACTCTTGCCCTGAGCTTCAATGTAGCGCTGAATTGTTTCGCTGCTA
>Ga0272446_1000114_pt1 | contig 110602 bp, 103 predicted proteins | sample YNPCB0061_FD_194587 | JGI IMG/M metagenome (GOLD analysis project Ga0272446, IMG submission 194587) | Hot spring microbial mat communities from Yellowstone National Park, WY, United States - YNP-CB-006-1 | ecosystem: Environmental > Aquatic > Thermal springs > Hot (42-90C) > Sediment | place...
AACTAAATCAACAATAGACCGACCTGTCGCATGAGGCGGGTCCGCCCCCCCCCCCATAGGGCCGGTCTAAGGCCAAAACAATATCACTCGGAAATGTAGAAACTCGAGGGGGAGACTAAAGTCTCCCTGCACCCTGAAGGGTGCGCCACCGCGCGCCGGGTGGCGCACGCTTCAGCGTGCAGCGGAACTTTAGTTCCGCGCATGGCCGGAAGGTGGCGTACGCTTCAGCGCGCAGCGGAACTTCAGTTCCGCGGATTGCGCGCCGTGGGCTTGCGCCCACGGGAGGAGACTAAAGTCTCCTTGCACCCTGAAGGGTGCGCCACCGGGCGCTGGGTGGCGTATGCTTGCGCATGCAGCGGAACTTTAGTTCCGCGCGTGGCTGGTCGGAGACCGGCGCGACGATATACTCGGTCCTTCATGCGGATCCACAGAATTGGGCAATTGCTGGTCTTCTTCTTCCTGGTGGGGCGGGCGGACGCCGCGGCGCCGCCCCGGTTGGAGCCCTCCGTGGCGCGCGTCGGACCGGGCGCGGTGCTCCAGTTTCGAATCATCCAGGACGGCAAGACGATGCCGGCCGAGAGTTGGTCGGTCGGCGGCGTCGCGGGCGGCGGCGCGGAGCAGGGAACCATTGACCGCGAGGGACGTTATCGGGCGCCGCGCAACCTGCCCGGCCGCTCGGAGATTCACGTAGGCGCGCGTGCGGGCGGCCGCACCCTGATGGCGACCGTGCTGCTGGGCCGCAATGAATCGCTCTACCAGTTCGTCCGCGGGTGGGGAGAGGAGGGCAGCGAAGCCGGGCGTTTTCAGGGACCGCACTCGATCGCCTGGAGTCCCCAGGGCGAACTGGTGATAGCCGACAGCGTTTCCTCGCGGGTGGCGCGCTTTTCGCCGGAAGGCGGGTTCCTTGGAGAGGTGGGCGCCGGACCGGGGACGGACGCCGGCCAGTTCAAGGCCCCGCGTGACGCGCGCATCGATGCTTCGGGCCGGATTTTTGTGTCCGACGGGGATCATCACCGGGTGCAGGTGTTCGACCCGCTTGGCAAGCTGCTGTTCGCGTTTGGCCGCAAGGGCACGGCGCCCGGGGAGATGCTGAGAGTACACGCCCTGGACTTCGATCGCGCGGGTCGCGTGTTCGCCGTGGACGTCGACAACAACCGGGTTTCGGTTTTTGACCGGGACGGCCGGTTTCTGTCCCACTGGGGACGGGAAGGGAAGGGGCCAGGCGAATTCCACGGGGCGCATGCGATTGGCGTCGACCTGAACGGGGATGTGATTGTGTCCAACTACTGGGCGCCCTGCCAGAAGTTCACCGCAGCCGGCGAGTTCCTGTTCGACTTTGCCCACGCGCAGCCGCCGGCGGGCCCGGTACGCTTCCACAGCATGTCGCTGGACCGGTGGGGCAACGTCTACCTGGCGGCCCGCGACCGGCAAGGCACGCTGGTGGCCAAGTACAACAATCAGGGCGATCCGGTGACCACGTGGAGGCTGTCGGCTCCGGACCATGGGGTGGAATGGGTGGCGGTGAATCCCGAAGGAACGGCGTATATCGCCTATCGAGGAAAAAAAAGCGTCGGGGTGGAGGTGTACGCGCCCCGCTAGGCGGAAAGGGCGCCGGCTATGGCGAGCGGGCCACAGGGCCTGTGGATACAGGCCGCGGTGAGGAGCAAGGCGGCAGCCGATCGGACCGCCCGTTCGCCGTCTCCGCTGCCGAAAAAGACCTGACCGCGTTCGGGTCAGCCCCGGTGTTCCTGCGGAAAACCGGCCAGTGGGGCGGCCGCCGGGTTCGCCTCCGCCGCCTGCCGTTCCCGGAGGGCGCGGGCCAGTTGCAGCAGGCTCAAAGAGAATTCCACCTCCGCGTGATTGGTCTCCGTTTCCGGACCTTGTCGCATGGTTAAGCTTTTCGTCCGGGGCCGGCCGGACTTGAAACAATTCCACGACAGGTTGGATCACGTGAGGTCTCGACCGGAAAAAAACGGAGATACTCCGCGCGGTGCGCGCCGCATCTCCGAGTTTTTTGCTGCGCTGGGAAATCCGATCCTGCTTCAGGTTCGAGGAGGCAATTGTGAGGGGAAGTCAGGTGAGAGCAGGAGTTGTGACGTCATGGTTGAGCGGAAATCAGGTGGGCTGATCAGCGGATCAATTGCCTTTCCTCGAACCCGGCGTTGAGCAGTCACACCCACCTAGGTAGCAACGCGCATGCCAAACCATAAGTGCATTGTTTTCAGTAGGGAATTGGCGCAAGTGTCCAGCTTGCGTGCAAAAACTGTACACCGTCCCGGCGGGCGGTGTGTCAGGTTAGGACAATCGTTTCAGAACGGAACGAAGGAGCGGCGATTAAAGACGCTCGACCGGGCGCCGATAACTTTATTGCGGGCTGACGGCCCGGCGAGACGATGGACGTGGCGCCTTCCCGGTTTGCAGTGGCGAGTGCTTTGGCTTGGCTGCTTTGGAGTGTTCCGGCCAGGGGGCAAGGTCCTACGTTAAGCGCCAGTCCGGCGGCGGTGCAGTTTTCTTACACGATCGGGGGGGCGGTTCCGAAGGAGCAGAAAGTCACCGTTAAGCAGTCGAGCGGCGCGGCGCTGACGTTCAGCGTGACGGTTTCGGCGGGGGCGCCTTGGCTGATCGCCACGCCCACTTCGGGCAAGACAGGGACGGCGTTTTCGCTGTATGTGAACCCCTCCAGCCTGCTCGCCGGGGATTACCTGGCGACCGTGACGATCGAGGCGGCCGGATCGGCGGGGCCGGTTTCGGTGCCGGTGACGCTTCAGGTGCGGACGCCGCCGCCCACCATGAGCGCCCAGCCGAACGCGCTCACATTTACGTGGCAAACCGACCAGGCGGTCCCGGCCGCTCAGACGCTGGCGATTGCCACCAACGGCGAGCCGGTTTCCCTGACCTTGGCGGCGGCGGGCGGAACCTGGCTGGCCATTGACAGAACCAACGGCATCGCGGTGGCGGGCAGTCCGGTGCTGGTCACGGCCAGCATTTCGCCGCAAGGCCTCAATCCCGGCAGCTACACGGGCAAAATCACCATCTCGTCCACCAACGCGGTCAACAAGAAGATCGACGTGGCGGTGACGCTGACGGTGCAGGCAGGGGTTGCGGTGCTGAGCAGCATCTGGCCGAGCGCTGCGCCCATCGGCTCGCTGGACACCACCATTACCCTGCGCGGACAACACCTGTTTAAGGACCGTTCGGTGGTCCGGGCGGGAACCACCGTGCTCCAATCCACGTGGCTAAGCACGGACGCGATGCTGGCGGTGATTCCCCGCAACCTGCTGACCGCGGAAGGAACTTTGGCGATCACGGTGACCAACCCGCCCCAGGCGGCTTCCAACACCTTGAACTTCACCGTGACTCCGCCCGGCCCGCGGGTGCAGGCGGTGGTGAACGCCGCCAGTTTTCATGCGCCTTGGAACGGTGCGAATCCCGTGGTCTCGCCGGGCGAGATCATTGCTATATTCGGCTCGGGCATGGGGCCCTCGTCGGTGTTGCAGGCCACGCCGGTTTGCAACCCCGCCCCCTGCGTGTTTCCCACGAGCCTGGGAACGCCGCCCGTGCTGGTCGAGTTCGAATTGACCCCCACCATCTGGACCCCCGCGCCGCTGGTCTTCGTATTCGCCAACCAAATCAATGCCGTGGTTCCCTTTGCCGCCACCTCCGGGAGCACCGTCGCGATGCGGGTGACCTACAACGCGCTTGTCTCCGACCCGGTCACCCTTGCCGTGGAAGACGCCGAACCGGGCTTGTTTACGACGGACTCTTCCGGGCGCGGCCAGGGCGCGATCCTCAACTTCCATGCCGCCACCAACAGCTACTCGCTGAACTCAGGCAACAATCCGGCGCTCAAGGGCTCTACCGTGGTGATGTTCCTGACGGGGGGCGGCGCCTTGAATCCCGCCGCCAGCGATGGGGCCGTCATCGCGGCGCCGGCGCCGGTGCTCACCGGCTCGGTCTCGGTCAGCATCGCCGGCGATGGAGCGACCGTCACCTACGCCGGCGCGGTCCCGGGGTCGATCGCCGGCCTGGTGCAACTCAACGTCACGGTTCCCACGACGGCGAAAAGCGGTAAGGACCTGCCGGTGGTGGTCACCATCGCCGGCCGCAGCAGCCCCGCCACCGCCACCATCGCGGTGAAATAGCCCGCCGCCGCGCTACAGCCCGCGCAGGTGGAACCCGCCGTCCACGTTCAACACCTGGCCGGTCGAATAGTCCAACAGCCCGTCGGCAATCGCCCGCACCGCCTTGGCGACATCCACCCCCTCGCCCATCCGGCGCTGGGGCAGCAGACCGGCGGCGATGCGCTCCTCGTACTGCTTCTCCACGGCCGCGATCATATCGGTGCGGATCACGCCCGGGCGAATCTCAAACACACCGATGCCTTCCGCCGCCAGACGCTGCGCGTAGAGCGACACGGACATGCTTAGACCCGCCTTCGAAATGCAGTACTCGGCGCGCGCCACCGACGCGGCGAAGGAGGAAATCGAGGTGATGAAGACAATGCGGCCGCGCCGCGGTTCGGTCTCCAGCATCCAGCGCGCCACGAGTTGGGTAAGAAAGTGCGGCCCCTTCAGGTTGGCAGCCAGGATCTCGTCGTAGCTCTCCTCGCTGGCTTCGAGAACGTCTCTGCGCTCGCGCTGCGGCATGCCGGCGTTGTTCACCAGCAGGTCGAGCGTGCCGAAAGTCCGGCGCGCATACGCCACCAGCGCCGCGCGGTCGTCGCGTGAGGCGTTGTCGCATTGAAAAATGTCGCAGCCGGTTTCTTCCCGCAGCGATTCGGCGGCGTCGCGCCGGCCTTTAAAGGTGGCCAGCACGCGATGGGTTTTCGCCAGTTCCATGGCGATGGCGCGGCCGATGCCTCGGCTGGCGCCGGTCACAAGAGCGGTAGGTTTGGTCATTCCGGTAGCTTCTGAAGGGCTTTTTCGAGCGCTGCGGCGATGCCGTCGGGACTGGCTGGTTCGACGAAGGGGACGCCCTCGACCAGCACCGTGGGGGTGCGCGAGATGCCGCGCGCGACCCCGTCCTGATAGTCGGCTTCGACGGCCGCAGCCAGTTTGACATCGTCCAGTGCGGCCACCGCGGCGGCGCCATCCAGGCCGTGCGCCTGGGCGAAGGCGCGCACCCGGTCGGGTAAATTCGCGGCCGAGGTTTCGCCGATCCGCGACAGGATCTCCCGGCGCCAGGCAAGGCCGAGGCCGGGGCGCTGCCGGGCGAAGTAGCGCGCGGCGATCGCGGCCGGCCTCGCCCAGGCATGCCGGGCGAGCGGAAAGTCGCGGTGCTCGAACGCCACGCGCGCGCCGAAGCGCGGCAGCAGGTTCTCGTCCAGCAGGCGGCGGAACGCGGCGCAATCGGAGCATTGGAGGTCCTCGTAGATCACCACGCGGACCGCCGCGCGAGGATTGCCCTCGACGGTGTGCTGCGCCGCCGCGGGGGCGGCCAGCAGCAGGAGCAGCGGGATCATAGCCGCAGAGCGCTTTGCAGGGCGAAGCTCAAGCGCGTCTCCGGCGGGATGCGCACCCGCTGCCCCTTGGTCAGCACTTGCGCGCCGGTGCCCGCGCCCGCGCCCGCCGCGGCCCCGACCGCCGCTCCGGTGCCGCCGCCGGCGATCGCGCCGATCAACGCGCCGACCGCCGCGGTGCCTCCGATCACCATGGCGCTGGCCCGGCTCCGCGATTCGCTTTGCCGCCGCACTTCCTCGGTTACGATCGGGATCACCCGCCCGTCCACTTTAATCGAGTCCAACGCCAGCGCCAGTTCGGCCCGCCCGGTCAGGCGGCCCGATTCCTTGTCCTCCACCAGCCTCACCACCACCTCGGCGCCCCGCCGGATCAAAGTTTCCCCGTTCACCACCACCGGTTCGTCCGTCGTGGCCGCGAAGGTCTGGCCGACCGTGGCGTTTTGCGAATCGATGGGATCGATGGTTCGGACGACGATGGAGGTTCCGGCGGGCACTTCCCGCCCGGAGGGCGCCGCCGCCGGTTCGCCCTGCGGCGGTGCGGGGGCCGGCCGGATCGACAGGCCGGAATCCGCCACGGCGGGCGCGCCCGTCGACGAAGCCGGCGCCGTGGACGCCGGCGCGGGAGCGCTCACCGCCGCGCCGGGAGCGGTCACGATCGCACCGCTCACCGTGGGTTGCGCCGCGCCGCCCGCCGGATACGGCATCATCACTGGACCCGTCTCGAAATGTAGGGACTTGACGTCAGTCACGGCATAAGTCTCCACGCGGTCCCCCACTTCCATCCGGATTTGCCGGGAGGTGCCGCCCAGAAACGTTCCTTGGATCGTCCGGCCGTCGCGCAAGGCGAGCGTATCGGCCCCCAACGTGCAGCTCAGACTGAGCGCGAGGATAAGGGTGCGGATCATGCTGGCTCCGTTCAACTATTTCCCTCTTATTGTAAGCCGCCCCGGCGAGATGGCTTGCTTCCGGCGCCGGCTGCGGCTTTTCCCACAGTTTCAGGAGACGGGCTGGACGACGGATGGTGTACAGCGGGGTGAAATCACGCAGTCCGCGCCCGGAGATATACTGAAAGTTCAGGAGCGAGGGCCCGCATGAGCAAGTACGCGAAGTTCGCCGTGTTGATTGTTGTGATCATTGGCACGCTGGTGTGGCTGGCCACGGCCAACGTGGCGGAAACTCAGACGTATTACAAGACAATCGCCGAATTGAAGGCGATGGGAGACGCGGGGGGCCAAAAACGCCTGCGCGTGGCTGGCGACGTGGTGAAAGGGTCCATCGAGCGGCGCGGCAGCGAAGTGGCGTTCCTGCTGGCGGGTGAAGGCCAGCAGCTTCGCGTCATTTACACCGGTTCCGAGCCACTGCCGGACACGTTCCGGGACGAGGCCCAAGCGCTCGCCGAGGGTAAACTCGGCCCGGACGGCGTCTTCCGCGCCGGGAAGATCCAGGCGAAATGCGCGTCCAAGTACGCACCGAAGCAGGGGGAGTCCGGCCAGCCGCAGTATTACGGAGGACCGAAGACCTCCGCCATTCCTCCCGCATCCAAGTCGACGGGGATGTAGTCAAACAGTTATGGAAAACCTGGGAGCGCTCGCGGTCCTTCTTGCCTTTTGCCTTTCCGTTTACGCCGTCGCCGGGTCGGTGGCCGGCAAGTGGCGGAAGAATTTGTTCCTGATTGTCAGCGCGGAACGCGCCGTGTACTCGGTGTGGGTCTTGCTCACGGTCGCTTCCGCGGTGCTGGTGTACGCGCTGATGACCAGCGACTTCCGCCTGGCGTATGTGGCGCAGCATTCGAACCGCGCCATGCCCGCAGCCTACAAGTTCGCCGCGTGGTGGGGCGGTCAGGAAGGTTCTCTCCTGTTCTGGAGCTGGTTGCTGGCGACCTACGCCGCGGTCGCGGTCTTCACCAACCGTCGGAAACTTCGGGAGATCATGCCGTACACGACCGCGGTGTTGATGACGACGCAGACGTTCTTTCTGATCCTGAACGCGTTCATCGCCAACCCGTTTCAGGTGATCGCACAGGATGGCGCGGTGATCGCGGCGCCGGACGGGAACGGGTTGAACCCGTTACTGCAATACCCGGCGATGGCGATCCACCCTCCCATGCTCTATTTGGGTTACGTCGGCATGGCGGTGCCCTTTGCATTCGCCATCGGCTCGCTGATCCACCGGTTGCCGGGCGAGGCCTGGATCCACACGACGCGCCGCTGGAGTCTGGTGACGTGGCTGTTTCAGGGGGTCGGCATCCTGCTGGGCGCGGCCTGGGCGTACGCGGCGCTGGGTTGGGGCGGCTATTGGGCTTGGGACCCGGTGGAAAACGCTTCCCTGCTGCCTTGGCTGAGCTCCACCGCGTTTCTGCACTCGGTGATGATGCAGGAGAAGAAGGGAATGATGAGGGTCTGGAACATGACCCTGGTTTCCTCTTCGTTCTTCCTCTGCATCTTTGGCACGTTTCTGACCCGGTCCGGCATTGTCAGCAGTGTGCACACTTTCGCCCAGTCCGCTATTGGCCATTGGTTTGTCGGGTTCCTGGCGATTGGCATCGCGGCCACCACCTACCTGATTTTGGACCGGCTGGATTTTCTGAAGAGCGAAGCCCAGCTTGAGAGCGTGGTGTCCCGCGAGTCCAGTTTCCTGTTTAATAACCTGATCCTGCTGGCCAGTTGCTTCGCGGTGCTCTGGGGCACCCTGTTTCCGGTGATCTCCGAAGCCGCGACGGGCGAGAAGATTTCCCTCGACGCGGCCTGGTTCAACCGGCTGATGATCCCCATCGGACTGTTCCTGCTGTTCCTCACTGGGGTGGGCCCGCTGTTCGCGTGGCGGCGCACTTCGGTCGAGAGTCTGCGGAAGAACTTTCTCTGGCCGGGACTGGCGGCGCTGGCGCTGGCCGGCATCCTGGTGGCGGCCGGCATGCGGAATTTCTACGCCGTGATTTCTTTCGGTTTCTGCCTGTTCGTGGCGCTCACCGTGCTTGCCGAGTTCCACCGTGGTGCGGTGGCGATTCGCGCCAAGAACCAGGTCTCGTACGCCACGGCCCTGGTCGAGCTAACCCATCGCAATACGCGCCGGTACGGCGGCTACATTGTGCACATGGGCATCGTGCTGATGTTCATTGGTTTCACGGGAGCGGCCTTTAACCAGGACGTGACGCGGGAAGTCGCCATCGGCGAGCCGATTCGTCTGGGCGCTTACGAACTGAAAGTGCGCGAAGTCACCGACGGCGACAACGAGAACTATACTTGGCAGCACGCCAAGATCGACGTTTGGAAAAACGGCGCCTTCGCAGGCACGCTGGAGCCCGAGCGGCAGTTTTATAAAGCCAGCCGCCAGCCGGTCGGCCGCGTCGCCATTCGCCGCCGCCTCAATGAAGATCTGTATCTCAATTTCGCCGGAACCGGGGAAGATGGGAAGGCGACGGTGCAAGCCTACCTGTTCCCCCTGGTCACCTGGATCTGGGTCGGGTCCGTGACGCTGGTGTTTGGCACGCTGATTTGCCTGGTCCCGGCGAAGGTCCGGCGGGAGTACGCGCGGACCGAGGTGGTGGGCGTGCTGAAGAAACCTGCGGCGGTGCGGTCATGATCCGCCGGCCCGCCTCGCTGGTTTTGCTGGCGCTGCTCACCCTGGGCGCCTTCGCGCAGATGCCCTCGAAGAGCAACGAGGACATCCACCGCGTCGGGATGCGCCTGGCGTGCCTGTGCGGTTGCAGCGACACGGTGGCAAGCTGCAAAATGCCGGGTTGCCACTTCGCCGAACCGGCGCGCGTCGAGATCCGGGAGATGCTGGCGGCGGGATTATCCGACAGGCAAATCCTCGAACGTTTTTCCCAAAAACACGGCGCTTCGATTCTGAGGGCGGAACCGAGTGCGCTGGGCTGGCTGATTCCCTACGCGTCGATCGGGCTGGGCTTACTGATGATCTACGCGTTTGTGCGGCGTTATTCCCGCAAACCCGCGCCGCTCGCCGAGATTCCCGCCGGCGACCCGCGCTATCAGGAGCAGATCGAGAAGGAGCTGGCCAACCTCGAGTGATTCTGGCTGCCGCCTGCGTTTTGACGATCGCCGTGATCGCGTTCGTCCTGCTGGTCCGGCCCTCCGACCTGCCGGAAGCGGAAAGCGTTTCGCCTTTCGCGCACCTGGATGAGCGGAAGGCGTCCATTTACGAAAACCTGCGGGATCTTCAGTTCGAATACCGCGTCGGCAAGCTTTCCGACGAAGACTACCAGGCTACCAAGAAGGATCTCCAGCGCGAGCTTGCCGGCGTGCTGGCCGAGATCGACGCGTTGAAAGAGAAGCTGGGCGTGCATACGGCCACGCGGCCCGCGCCCGCCAAGGCGTCCGCGGCGGCAGCGGCGAAGGCGGGATTTGTTTGTGCGAAATGCAGGGCGGCGTTCGCGCAGCCCATGAAGTTCTGCGGAGAGTGCGGCGCGCCGATGGGGGGAGAGCGATGAGGCGGGTGCTGGCGTTGCTGCTGGCGGCCCTGCCGTTGGGCGCGGTGGACGGCGTGGTGACCAACCGCTCGGCCGGACGTGCGCAGGCCCAGGCGACCGTCTCGCTATTCAAGCTGGGCGGCGCGGGCCCGGAAATGATCGAATCGGTGAAAACCGGCGCGGACGGCAAATTCGCCTTCGCCGCGAAACTCGACGGGCCCGGCATGGTGCAGGCGGTCTACCAGGGCGTAGTCTACACCAGGATGTTGCAAGGGGGCGCGCCGCAAACCGGTTTGTCGGTCGAAGTGTTTGACGTGGTGAAGCAGGCGCCGCCCGTGGCGCAGCACATGGTGCTGTTCGAACCGGCCGCAGGCCGCCTGGCGGTCACCGAGAACTTTCTGTTCCAGAACGAAGGCAACACCACCTACCATGATCCGGCCAACGGCACGCTGCGCTACTATGTGCCGCCCGGCGCGGAGGCGATTCAGATCACCGCCACGGCGCCTCAAAGCGTGCCGGTGCGGCAAGCGCCATTGAAGACCGCCACGGCGAATGTTTATAAGCTCGATCTGGCCATCAAGCCCGGCGAGACGTCGGTGCAGATCAGCTACACGCTGCCGTATCAACCGCCGCTGAAATTCGCCAGCCGCCGCCTGTTCCGGGGCGGGCCCACCAGCCTGATCGCCCCGGATGGCGTCCAGATTGCGGGGGAGGGCCTGGAGCCGCGCGGGCAGGAGCCCCGGACGAGAGCCTCCATCTTCCAGACCTCCGCCGCCACCTACGGCGTGGAGATCAGCGGCGAGGGAGCGCTCCGCCAGCAGGGAGGCGATTCCGGCGAAGAAGGCGGCCCCGCCATCGAGCAGATTCTGCCGCGCATCTACCGCGAGCAGGGCTGGATCCTGGGCCTCAGCTTCGGCGCGCTGTTTTGCGCTTTTGTGCTCATGTGGCGGCGCGGCGCGCAGCCGGCGGCACCTCCCCGGGGAAGAGACAAGTGACGGCGGTGGACGTTGCCGGAGTCTGGAAATACTACGGCGATTTTCCCGCGTTGCGTGACATCAGCCTTGCGGCCGAAGCGCACACCTGCCTCGCGCTGCTGGGGCGCAACGGCGCGGGTAAGACGACGCTGCTGCGCATCCTGGCCGGCTTTCAGCGCGCCGGGCGGGGGCAGGTGCGCCTGTTCGGGCGCGACCCGCGCGACCTGGCGGCGCGCCGCCGCATCGGGGTCCTCGGTCACGGTATCGCCGTTTACGATGAGTTGTCGGCGTTCGAGAACCTGATTCTGTTTGGCCGCCTTTATGAACTGGAAAACCCCCGCCGGGCGGCCGAGGAGTGGCTGGAGCGGACCGGCCTGAGCCGCGTGCGCGACGGGCTGGTCCGCGAGTTCTCGCGCGGCATGCGCCAGCGGCTGGCGGTCGCCCGGGTGTTTCTCCACCATCCGGACCTGCTCCTGCTCGACGAACCGTTCACGGCGCTCGACGACCGCGCGGTCGCCGTGCTGCAACGCGTGCTTCAGGACGGGCTGGCCCGCGGCTGCACGATCGTCATGTCGACCCACCAGATTCGCGAGGCGATGGAACTGGCCACCCATGTGGCGCTCCTGGACCGGGGGCGCCTCCGCCACGCGGGCGAGCGTCCGCCGGAAATGCTCGCCGACCCCGGCTGGCTCTATTCGCGGTACCCCGACGCATGATCTTCCTCCGCCACGTGCTGACCGTCGCCAAGAAGGACTTGCGGTCCGAGTTCCGGACCAAGGAGGCCATCAATTCGTCGTTCTCGTTCGCGCTGGTCATTTTACTGCTGTTCAGCTTTGCCTTCGATCCCACCGAAGAGATGACGCGCGAGTTTTCGGGCGGTCTGCTGTGGATCGCCTTCGCGTTTGCCGGAGCGTTGCTGCTCAACCGCAGCTTCGTGCGCGAATTGCCCAACGACTGCCTGGACGCCCTCATCGCTTCGCCGGTTCCGGCGGCGGCTTTGTTCCTCGGCAAGTCCCTCGCGAACCTGCTGCTGCTGCTGCTGGTCGAAGCGGTCAGCTTCCCGGTGTTCGGCGTGTTCTACAACCAGCGCTGGACCCGGCAGTTCTGGCCCCTGTTGCTGGTGGCCATCCTGGGCACCTGGGGATTTACCGTGGTGGGCACCATGTTCAGCGCCCTCACGGTCAACATCCGCCTGCGCGAGGTGATGCTGCCGCTGCTCGTGTACACGACGCTGATTCCCTGCCTGATGGCCTCGATGCAGCTCACCACGCTGCTGCTGGCGGGCGAGCCGCTGACGTCGGTCGAGGGTCTGGTGTGGTTGCGTTTTTTGATAGCCTTTGATGTGATCTTCACCACGCTCGCCGTGGTATTCGTGGAGACGGTTTTCATCGGATAAACGCGTATGCGCTCTAAGGTACTGTATGTTTGCGGTGTGCTGGCGGCCCTGTTCCTGGTCCGGAATCTGTACGTGGTGCTGTTCCAACTCCCCGACGATGCGGATCAAGGCGCGGTCTATCGCATCATCTTTTACCATGTGCCTTCCTGGTTCACCGCCGGTATGGCGGTACTGACGGCGCTGGCGGCCAGTGTCGCCTACCTGATCCGGAAAGATCTCTGGTGGGACACGCTGGCGGTAGCCGCCACGGAAATCGCGGTGGTGTTCATTACCATCGGGCTGGTGACCGGGTCCATCTGGGGGCGCGTGGCCTGGGGGATCTGGTGGACCTGGGACGCGCGGCTGACCTCGGCCTTTGTCTGCTGGCTGCTGTACGCCGGTTACCTGGTGCTCCGTACCGCCATCGAGGATCCCAGCGCCCGCGCCCGGATCAGCGCGGTGTTCTCCATCTTTGCGTTCGCGGATATCCCGATTGTCTGGTATTCGATCGAGTGGTTCCGCACCCAGCATCCCGCGCCGGTGTTGCGAGGCGAAGGCTACATGGATCCCCAGATGAAGGCCGCGCTGTATGCCAACTGGCCGGCGCTCATGCTGCTCGCCGTGGTGCTGGTGGCGGTCCGCATGCGGCAGGAAGCCGTGCGGCGCGAACTGGACGGGCTGCGCCGGGAAGCGCATACCGTCTGACGGGAAAGGACTCTCATGGACCAACGCGGCATCGAGTTCATGTTCTACGGGCTCTCCTCCGCCTGGCTCCTGCTGGCGGCTTACGCCGTCACGCTGGTGGTTCGGGAGCGGAGAATCCACGACGAAATCAAGCGGCTCAGGAATCTCCTCGAGGATCGGGACCGGAAATAGCCATGACACGTAGAGGACTGTTTCAACTGTTGTCCGGCGGCGCCCTCGCCGGGCTGGTCACTTCCCGGGAGCGGGCGGCCCAAGCGCAGGTGCAGCAGGCCCTGCGCGGGCTGTCGTCACCCAAAATTAAGGATGTCAGCGTAATCGAAACGTCCCCGCACGGTCTCCGCCTGACCGTCGTCAAGGTAACGACCGACCAGGACGGGCTCTACGGTTACGGTTGCGCGACCTTCACCCAGCGTGCCGATCTGGTGAAGCCCGCCGTCGAGCGCTACCTCCGTCCCTTCCTGCTGGGCAAGCCTGCCGACCGCATCGACGACACCTGGCAAATGCTCTACAACGGCTCGTACTGGCGGAACGGTCCGGTGCTGAACAACGCGCTGAGTGGGGTCGACCAGGCGTTGTGGGATATCAAGGGGCGGATGGCGGGCATGCCGGTCTACCAGTTGCTGGGCGGCAAGTGCCGCGAGGCGGCGGATTGTTACGGCCACGCCAGCGGGGGAGAAATTGCGGAAGTAATTGAAAGTGCGCGCAGTTACATGGCGCGCGGTTTCCGGCACGTGCGGGTGCAGGTCGGCGTGCCGGGGATGGCGGGTTACGGCGCGGGCGTGCGCGGAGCGCCCACGGCGGCGCCTGCGCTCCACAATGCCCCGGTCTTCGAACCCGCGCCGTACATTCGCCGCACCCTCAAGCTGTTTGAGGAGTGCCGGAAACAGCTTGGGGAGGAAGTCGAACTGCTCCATGACGTCCACGAGCGCGTTTCGCCGATTCAGGCGGTGCAATTCTGTAAGGACGCTGAACAGTTCAAGATGTTCTTCATTGAAGACCCGGTATCTCCTGAGGATATCGCTTACTTCCGGATGATTCGCAACCAGTGCGCGACCCCGCTCGCCATGGGTGAACTCTTCAATAGCCCCCACGAGTGGACCCCGCTGATCCACGAACGGCTGATCGATTACATCCGGATCCACGTCTCGCAGGCGGGAGGACTGACCCCGTGCCGGAAGATCGCCGCTCACGGAGAACTATACGGCGTCAAGACGGCATGGCATGGCCCGGGGGATGTTTCGCCCGTCGGCCACTGCGCCAACATCGCCCTGGACTTGGCCTGTTACAACTTTGGCATCCAGGAGTATTCCCCGTTTAGCGAGACTTTGCAGGAGATCTACCAGGGATGTCCGGTGTTGAAGGACGGCTACCTGTACGCCAACGAAAAACCGGGCTGGGGCATTGAAATCAATGAGAAACTGGCCGCCAGGTTCCCGTTCGGGACGAACGAGCAAGGGGAGCGCCAGCGGTTGAACGGGGGCTGGGGCGAAGTGCGCCGGCGGGACGGCACCATTATCAAGCAATAACCCCACAGTCGTACTCAGGTACTGGAACCCTGGGCAGGAACCTTATCGAATCCGTTAAGTACCTTGCTCCAAGACCTCTAGGGAAAGGTCTCGTTTGACTTAGTACTGTCCAGGCCGTACGCTATGGATGAGAGTCGGGGGAGTGCTATGACCCTTGAGAATGGTACTTACGCAGCCGCGGTGGATGGACTGGAGCCCCTCCCCGGCGGGAAGATCCGGATCGTCATCGCCGACGACCACCCGATTTTCCGCGACGGCTTAAGAAAACTGTTGTCGTTGGAAGACGACTTCGAAGTCGTCGCCGAGGCCAACGACGGCAAGGAAGTGCTCGACATCCTCGAGCAGCTTGAGCCGGATATCGTGCTGCTGGATCTGAAGATGCCCGGCATCGACGGGCTGACGGCGCTCCAGCGCCTGCAAACCATCAAGACCAAGACGAAGGTCATCGTGCTCACCGCTTCCGAGGACAAGAATCAGTTTGTCCAGGCCATGAAGTTTGGCACCTCGGGGATCGTCCTGAAACAAACCGCCACCGACCTGCTGATCAAAGCCATCCGCAAGGTCCATGTCGGGGAGATCTGGCTGGACTCCCACACCACCGCCGCCGTGATGCGCCAGTTCGCCGCGCCTATGGAGCCCATCCCGGTCGGCCGCGACCGCGAACGCTCCCCGCTGAGCGCCCGCGAGCGGGAAATCGTCGCCCTGGTGGCCCAGGGGTACAAAAACAAGGAAATGGCCGAGAAGATGTTCATCAGCGAACAGACGGTGAAGAATCATCTGCACAACATCTTCGACAAACTGGGCGTTTCCGACCGCCTGGAACTGGCGCTTTACGCCATCCACAAGAACCTGCATAACGGATAGCCGGCATACACGAGAGAGAAGGAGAAGGGACGGCTGGCGCTCGTGCTGGCCGTCTTTTTTGTGGCGGCTGGCGGAACCGCTGGTCCTGTTTACGGACGGGTCCCCCGGGGTTGCTCTCCCTGGTAGGTAATCACGGTATCGACAATCCCGATCTCGACACGGCGGTTCTTCTCGCGCGCTTCCGCAGTAGCGGCCTGGACGCGCGGGCTGGACTTTCCCATGCCTTTCACGAGCAGAATGTCGGGCGGCAATCCCGAAGCCACCAGATAGTCGCCGACGGCTTTGGCCCTTCTTTCGGAGAGGCCGAGGTTGTACTCGTCCGTGCCGATGTCGTCGGTGTGCCCGTAGATGTACAGCCGGTAGCCGTGCGAAGCCAGCAGAATCCCTGCCAGACGGCTGAGCAACTCCCGATTCTCCTGGCGCAGGGTGGCCTTGTCGAAATCGAACTTGAAGGAGTCGTTCGTCAGGTCGATCACCAGGCCGTTGGCCGTACGCTGTGTGGCGGCGACCTTGGAGAGCGCCTCCTGCATCCGGTTGAGTTCTTCTTCCCGGGCTTTACGCAAGTCGGTGAGCGCCTGGGTGGCCTCCTCGGCCTGCCGGCGGGCGGTCTCGGCCTGCCGCTCGGCCTCGGTGCGTGCGGCTTCGGCAGCGCTGGCCTGCTGCTCGGATTCGGTCTTGGCGGCCTCGAGTGCTTCCGCTCGCGTTTCCGCGGTCGCAGCGCGCTCGCGCGCGATCGCGGTCTGCTCGACCGCCAGCGCAAGGCCTTGGGCCAGCTCTTCCTGCTTGCTGCTCAACCGCTCGACGCTGTGGGAGAGGGCCGAGAAACGCTGGTCCGCGTCGCGCGCGGACTTCCACAGCAGCCCGCCCAGCACCGCGGCTAGCAGGAGTCCCAACAAGGCGAGCGGCCATGCCCGAGTTCCGCCCGGCGGCGGGGGCTGGGCGGGGGTTGTTCCCGGCGAGCGCATGGGCCGTCTTTCTTCCATCAACCAATAGACGCGCGCAGGGGCGGGATGGTTTATCCGCGCGGCCAGGCAAGTCGGAGACTTGCCCCGCGATTCCCAAGGTATCGAGACGAGCCCCGGGGCGGCAGGCGCGAGGGCCCGGGCCACTTTCGCCGGGCGTTCGTCCTGCTTGTGGCGCAGGCCCTCTGCCCCGCGTCGTCGAGACTCTCGACCCGGGCAAGCGGGAGACCTGCCCCAACGGCATTCGTCAGGATCGATCCCGGCAGATTGGCCGGCCGGATCGCAAGGTGACGCCCCCGTGGCCGCCGATGAACTTAGCGCGACCACCACGAGTACGCGGCGACGCCAAAGCCGATGGAGACCACAATTGCGCGGACGTATTCGGCGCGCATGCGGCGGGCCACCCGGGCGCCGGCGTAACCGCCGGCCGCCGCCGCCACCGCCATCACCAGGGCGATCTTCCACACGATCACGCCGGAAACGGCGAAGATGATGGCGGTGATGCCGTTGATGGTCGCCGCCAGCAGGTTTTTCACCGCGTTCATCTGGTGGATATGCGGGATGCCCACAAACGCCAGGGCGCTCAGCATCAGAATCCCGATGCCCGCGCCAAAGTACCCGCCGTAGGTTCCCACCAGGAACTGAAAGAGCACCACGGCCGCCAGCGTGCCCGCCTTGGGCCGTTCGTGGGGATGCGCGCCGACCCACCGCGCCAGGGGTTTCTGTAAAAGCAGCAGCGTGGACGCGGTGACCAGCAACCAGGGAATCAGGCCCGCAAAGATCCGCTCCGGCAGGCGGATCAGCAACAGCGACCCGACGACGCCTCCCACAAAGCTGGACGGCCACAGGCGCAGAAGATGCGCGTGGCAAGCCGCCAGCTCCTGGCGGTAGCCCCACCCGGCGGCCAGCGAACCGGGCAGCAAGGCGAGCGTGCTGGTCGCGTTCGCCGCTACCGGATTCAGCACCATCAGCAGGCTGGGAAAGGTCAGCAGCGTTCCCCCGCCCGCGATGGAGTTCACCGCGCCTCCGCAAAACGCGGCCAGGCAGAGCAGGAACCAACTCCAAAGAGAATCCGGCATGTACGCCCGCGGCTATTCGTCGTCGTGCTGCGCCGCCAGGCTGGTGATGACGTTCATGTCCTCGAGCGTGGTGACGTCGCCGGCGACAGTATTGCTGGTGACGATTTCCCGCAACAGGCGGCGCATAATTTTGCCGCTGCGCGTCTTGGGCAGCCCGTCGGTCAGGCGGATCTGCTCCGGCTTGGCGAAGCTGCCAATTTCTTTCGCCACCCACTGGCGCAGCTCCTCGACCAGTTCGTCGCGGTTCCAGTCGCCTTTCTTGAGCGTGACGAAAGCCACCACCGCCTGCCCGGTGACTTCGTGCGGGCGTCCGACCACTGCGGCTTCGGCGACAGCCGGATGGCGCACCAACGCCGACTCAAGCTCCATGGTGCTGAGCCGGTGACCGCTGACATTCATCACATCGTCTACGCGGCCGAGGATCCAGAAATAGCCGTCTTCATCTTTGCGCGCGGCGTCGCCGGTGAAGTAGGCGCCCGGCATTCGGGACCAGTAGTTGTCCTCGTAGCGCTTGTCGTCCCGCCAGCAGGTGCGCAGCATGCTGGGCCACGGCCGCTTGATGATCAGGAAGCCTTCGCGGTTGGGACCCACCGGCTTGCCTTCGTAGTCCACGATTTCGGGCAGCACGCCGGGCATCGGAAAAGTGCCCGAGCCGGGCTTCAGCGGCACGGCGCCCGGCATCGGCGCGATCATGATCGCCCCGGTCTCGGTCTGCCACCAGGTATCGACGATGGGACAGCGCCCCTTGCCGATCACGCGGTGGTACCACTCCCACGCCGACGGGTTGATGGGTTCGCCCACCGATCCCAACAGCCGCAACGACGCCATCGAGTGCTTGGCCGGCCATTGATCGCCGTGTTTGATGAACGCGCGGATCGCGGTGGGCGAAGTGTAGAGGATGTTCACCTGATACTTGTCGATGGTGCGCCACAGGCGGTCCGGTTGCGGAAAGTCCGGTGCGCCTTCGTAAATCAGGGTGGTGGCGCCGGCCGCCAGCGGGCCGTACACGATGTAGCTGTGCCCCGTCACCCAGCCGACGTCGGCGGCGCACCAGTAGGTGTCCTCTTCCTTGAGGTCGAACACCCACTTCATGGTCATCAGCACCTGCAACAGGTAGCCGCCGGTCGAGTGCTGAATGCCTTTGGGCTTGCCCGTCGTTCCGGAAGTGTACAGGACGTACAGGGGATGCTCCCCGTCCAGCGGGACGGCGGAGGTGTTCTCGCGCGCCTCCTGGTCCAGTTCGTGCCACCACCAATCGCGCCCCGCCTGCATGGGCACGTCGCTGCCCGTGCGTTTCAGCACCATCACGTCGCGGACGCTGGGGCAGTCCGCTCCCAGCGCCTCATCCACCGCGGCTTTCAGCCGGACTTCCTTGCCGCGCCGCCAGGCCCCGTCGCAGGTGATGACGACCTGCGCTTCCAGGTCCTGGATACGCGTGCGCAGCGCCTCGGCCGAAAATCCGCCAAACACGACGCTATGGGTGACGCCCAGCCGCGCGCACGCCAGCATGGCCACCGCCACCTCGGGAACCATGCCCATGTAGATGATGGCGCGGTCGCCCGCTTTCAGGCCGCGATTCTCCAGCACGCTGGCGAAGCGGCACACCAGGCGGTGCAGTTCCTGATACGTCAGCGTGCGCTGCTCCCCGGCTTCGCCTTCCCAGATGATGGCGGCCTTGTTCTTGCGCGCGGTGGCCAGGTGGCGGTCCAGGCAGTTGTAGGACACGTTGGTCTTGCCGCCGACGAACCACTTCGCGTACGGAGGATTCCATTCGAACACGTGCGACCATTTCTCGAACCAGAACAGCTCTTTTTCCGCGAGTTCGCCCCAGAATTCCTCGGGGTGTTCCTTGGCGCGCTCATAGAGGGCGCGATACCCTTCCAGGCCTTGCACGTGGGCCTTCGAGACAAAGTCGGGGCTCGGAGGATAGACGGGAATCTCGGACATAAATCGACATCGTATCAGAACACGATCACGGCGCGGCCGGGAATCTGGCCCAGCCGCAGGCGGCCGAGCACCGCAGGCGCTTCCTCGAGCGCATGCCTGCTCACGTGCGGCTGGACGATACCGGCGGCGGCCAGGCGCAGGACAGCTTCCAGATCGGCCCGCGTTCCCAGATAACTTCCGCGCACACAGATGCCCTTCAGCACCGTGTCCACCAAGGGAAGCTGATACTGGCTTGACGACAAGCCCACCAGCACCACCGTGCCGGTGCGCTGGACCGAGCGGAACGCCTGTTCGACCGCCGCCGTATTGCCGGTGAAGACGATGGCGGCATCCATGCCGCCGTACTCCTTCTGCAACGTGCGGCTGGCCGTTTCCGCGGGCAGGGCGGCCTCCGCGCCCAAGTCCTGTGCCAGAGCCAGTTTTTCCGGAGAAACGTCCGCTGCGGCGGTCCGCAAGCCGAGCTGGCGGGCGTACTGCAAGGCCAGGTGGCCGAGTCCGCCCATCCCGAACAGGACGACCGATTGGCCGGGCCGCAGGGCCGCGGTCGTCAGCGCGCCGTAGGCTGTCCAACCCGCGCAGCAGAGCGGGGCGGCGAGGCTGGCGTCCAGCGCGCCCGGCACGGGCACAAGGTGCTGCGCCGGCGTCACCGCCTCCGTGGTCAATGCGCCGTGCAGCGTGTAGCCCGCATTGCGCTGCCGGGGACAGTAGCGTTCGAGGCCGTTGCGGCACAGCTCGCAGGCGCCGCACGTCGACGCCAGGAACGTAAGGCCGACGCGATCGCCCGGACGGACATGCTCCACGCCGGGTCCGACGCTGGTGACCCGCCCGATCCCCTCGTGGCCCAGAATCAGCGGCGTCAACGGCAGCTTTTCCAAGCCGGCGACGAACAGGTCCGAATGACAGACGCCGCACGCTTCCAGGCGCACCGCGGCCTCGCCGGGACCGGGTGCGGGCAGCGCGGCGGTCTCCACACGCACCGGGCTGCCTGGCGACGGGAGAACAAGAGCATGACGGAGCATTGCGGCCAACATACCAGATCCGCTGGCGCGCGAGCGCCCGCACCCCGGGCGGACCGCGGCGCCGGCCCTGCGCTACACTGGCGGTCCGCTCTGACCCATGCACAAGACCATCCTCCTCGACTTGGGCAAGGTGCTGGTGCCGTTCGATTTCGAGCGCGGCTACCGGGCGCTGGCCCCGCACTGCGCGTATCCAGCTAGCGAAATTCCGGAGCGCATCCGCGCGAGCGCGTTAGTGGCTCCGTTCGAAAGGGGGGAACTGACGCCGCGGGATTTCGTCGCGCGGCTGACTGCGGCCCTCGAAGTCAAGCTTGGCTATGAAGAGTTCTGCCACATCTGGAGTTCGGTTTTCCTGCCGGAAACGCTGATCTCCGACGCGATGATCGCCGGACTGCGCCGCCGTTACCGGCTGGTGCTGCTTTCCAACACCAACGCGATCCACTTCGGCATGATCCGGGAAAACTACCCGATTCTGCGCCACTTCGACGAGTTCGTCTTGTCCTACGAAGTAGGCGCGCTGAAGCCGTCGCCCCGGATTTACAACGCGGCGGTCCGCGCGGCGCGGTGCGGCCCGGGCGCCTGCTTTTACGCCGATGACATCGCCGAGTTCGTGGAGGCGGCGCGCCAGTTGGGAATCGATGCCGTGCAGTTCGTCAACCAGGAGCAGCTTGCCGGCGAATTGCGCCGCCGGGGAATCGAGTGGGAATAGCCGCTCGCTGGGTGCCCGGCTGTGCCTGCGTGTCCCCCACCTCCCGGCTGGCGGGATCGCGCGCCTGTCTCTCGGTCCACGCTGCGTACGTCACCAAGGGTCAAGCGTGTTTTTCGTGACGCGTCCGGTGTACGAACGGCGCGCCCGCCCCCCAAATCAGGAGCAGGAGAAAGACAAATCCGATAGCTACATCGGTGGACGGGCCGCGGAGTTGCGCGGGGACCGGGGCCAAGCCGATCGCGAGCGCGGCGGCCACACTCAGCGCGTGCCAGTACCAGGACCGGGCGCCGAACCAGTAGAGCAAACCGCAAGCCAGTCCGACCGAAACCAGATATGCGATCGCGACAACCCACGTGTTCATGGCGAACCTCCTTCGCGCGCCGGGTAGCCGCGGAAAGGCGATCTCCGTCCGGCCGCGGCCGCCCGGATTTCCCTTCTGCGTTTATGGTAGCGCCGCCCCGGGGCCGGGTCGAGGGAAATCGGAGCTGGGCCGTTGGCGAAGTACGATAATAAGTCTTCCATGAGAACGCGCTTGCTGGGTTGTCTGTTGGCGGCGGCTGCGGCGCTGCCGGCGGTGGTGGTCCGGGTCGAGGTGTTCGAGCGGACCGATGTGCTGGACGGGAAGAGCTTCGGCAAGACGGGACCGTACGAAAAGCTGACGGGGAAAGTACATTTCGCCGCCGATCCCGGACTGTCGGCCAACCGCATCATTACCGACCTCGGCCGCGCCCCGCGCAACGAGGCCGGACGGGTGGAATTCTCCTCCGACGTCATGGTGCTTAAGCCGCGCGACCCGGCAAGAGGGAACGGCGCGGTGCTGCTGGAGATCAGCAACCGCGGTGGCAAGAGCCTGCTGGGCACGTTTCAACTGGGGGCCAGCTCTCGCAATCCGGTCCGGCCGGAGGACTTCGGCGACGGATTCCTGTTCGAGCAGGGGTACACCCTCGTGTGGCTGGGCTGGCAGTTTGACGTGCCGCGCAGCCCGGACTTGCTGCGTCTCTACGCGCCGGTGGCCACCGACCACGGCCGCCCGCTCACGGGTCTGGCGCGGTCGGAGTTTGTGGTGGACGAGCGCAAACTCACGGTGTCTCTGGCGGACCGCAACCACGTCCCGTACCCGCCGGCAGACCCCGCCCAGGCGCAGCTCACCGTTCGCGACTCCGTGCTGGGTCCCCGGACGGTGATCCCGCCCGGCGAATGGGAAATTGTCGAAGGCACCCATCTCACCAAGGCTTCCGGATTCGAACCTGGGAAACTGTATGAGCTGATTTATCTGGCCAAAGATCCCGTGGTGGCCGGTTTGGGTCCCGCGGCGGTGCGCGATTTTATTTCGTTTCTCAAGTACGGACACGGCGCGGCCATCACCGCGCTCTCCGACCAGCGGCGCTACCTGAAGCGCGCGTACGCCTTCGGCGTTTCCCAGAGCGGGCGGTTCTTGCGCACGTTTCTCTACTACGGGTTTAATGCGGATGAACAACAGCGGAAGGTGTTCGACGGGATGCTGGTGCACGTCGCCGGCGCTGGCCGCGGAAGCTTCAATCACCGCTTCGCCCAGCCCTCCCGCGACGGCCATCCCTTCCTGAACACGCTCTACCCCACCGATATCTACCCGTTCACCGACGAAACGCAAGCCGACCCGGAGACCGGCCTGAACGAAGGCATCCTCTCCCGCGCCGCGGCCGCGAACGTGACGCCCAAAATCTTCTACACGAATTCTTCGTACGAATACTGGGGACGCGCCGCATCCCTCATCCACACCACGCTTGACGGAAAGCAGGACTTCCCGCCTCCGGAAACGACCCGCATTTATCTGTTCGCCGGCACGCAACATGGACCGGCAGCCTTCCCTCCGGTTCGGCGGGGCACCCAGCATCTGCCCAATTTCAACCTGTTCACGCTCTGTTTGCGCGCGGCGCTGGTCAACCTGGACCGGTGGGTGGCGGAGAACCGGGAGCCGCCGCCATCGCAGATTCCGCGCCTGGCGGATGGCACGCTGGTCCGGTTGGAAGAACTGAAGTTTCCCGCCATTGCCGGCGCCGCCGTACCGCGCAATCCGAAGCGGGCTTACCGGCTGGACTTCGGTCCGGATTTCCGGACGCAGGGAGTGGTCTCCATCGAACCGCCAAAGGTGGGCAAAGAGTTTCCGGTGCGCGTTCCCCAGGTGGACGCGGACGGCAACGAAGTGGCCGGAATCCGCACACCGGCGGTGGCCGTGCCCCTCGGGACGTGCACCGGATGGAACCTGCGCGAGCCCAAGCTGGGCGCGCCGGGGGAAATGTACAGCATGGCGGGTTCGTTTCTTCCCTTCGCCCGCACCCGGCGGGAGCGGATGCGCCTCAACGACCCGCGCCCGTCCCTTCAGGAACGCTACCGGAACCGCGCCGCCTATCTGGCCCAGGTCGAAACCAGCGCGCGCGCCCTGGCGGCGCAAGGGCATCTTCTGGAGATCGATGTGCCCAGGCTGGTCAAGCGCAGCGCCGACGCGTGGGATTGGCTGATGAACCCGGCCAAGGCGAAGTGAGATGCGCCTCCTGGACGTCGGCTGCGGCGTGAATAAACACCCGGGCGCCATCGGCCTTGACCGGAACCCCGCCAGCCGCGCCGACGTCCTGGCCGATCTGGACCGCTATCCGTATCCGTTCCGCGACAGCGCGTTCGACGGACTGTTGGCCATCCATGTCATCGAACACGTGGGAGACGTGATCCGCACCATGGAAGAGTTTCACCGGCTGGTGCGGGCCGGCGGGAGGGTGCGCCTTGAGACCCCGCACTACACCGACTTCAGCTCGTTCTGCGATCCGACTCACCGCTGGCACCTCAACTCGTACTCCTTCCGGTACTTCGGCGACGACCACGGGGGCTTTGGGTACTATTCGCGCTGCCGGTTTCGTGAGATTTCCGTCCGGGTCCGGCTACTAGCATTGTGGAGGTGGCTGGGTTTCGAGTTCCTGGTGAATCGCGTGCCGCGGTTCCGCAAATTCTGGGAACATTACCTGTGCTTCGTCATCCGCGGCAAGGTGATGACGTTTGAATTCGAAGTCCTCAAATAACCGTGCAACTGTTGCTGCAAATCAGCGACCTGATTCGCCACTACTTCCGGCGGCGGCAGTGGCGCGGCGACCTGGCTTTGGGCCGCCGCGCCGAAGACATCGCGCACCGGTTTCTCCAGCGCCGGGGATACCTGGTGGCGGCGCGGAATGTCCGCGCCGCGGACGGCAGCGGCGAACTCGACCTGGTGGCGTGGCAGGAGGGGACGCTGGTCTTTGTGGAAGTGAAGTCGCGCTCGACGACGGAATTCGGCGCGCCGGAGCGGGCCATCGGGCCGGAGAAGCAGGAGCATATTCTGCGGATGGCACGGGACTACGTGCGGCGGAGGGGTGGCGAGCCGGTTCCGGTGCGCTTTGACATGGTGACAGTGGTGTTTGGGCCGCGGACGAAAGTGGAGCACTGGCCTGACGCGTTTATCCCGCCGCGGGGCTGGTTTCCGGCAGCCAGCGACCAAGCGTGCCGTTCAGCAAGCGCCGGGCGGTGAGCGCCGGGGACTCGTTGGCCAGCAGCACGCGCTTGCCCGCCGCCTGGGCTTCCACGCGGACGCGGCCGGGGAAGCGCTGCACCCGGTAGACCGCTTGTGCGCCATGATGCGCCGCCAGCGCCTCCGGCGTCCAGCCGTTGCCCATTACGACGTACAAACTGCCGTCCCCGTGCACCACCAGGCTGATTTCGCTGGCCGCCTGACCCTTCACCCGTGCCGCCGTCTGGTAGAGCCGATGCGCGTTCTCCTCTACAAAGCTCACGCTTTCCCTTATCGGGCTGGCGAGAGCGATTTTGAGCGGAACGCGCAGCGGAGGATCAGTTTGGATCGTCCGCGCCGCCCTGGGTGCGGCCGCCCGCCGGCCGCCGCCCTCCCTTGCGCCCGCCGCGCCCGCCCCTTCTTTCGGCCGCGTCCCGCCATTGTTCCCGGATCGCTTCCCGGTCCTCAGGGCGGATCTTATCGCTTTGCATCACCTCCCGAATGCGTTGCGCGGCGGCGCGGGCATTCTCCTCATCCACCGTCTCCCCCAGACGCCGCGCCCGCGCGGCGCTCCGCACCGTCTCCAGGTCCTTGCGCAGGGCGTCTTTTTCTTCTGGTGTCAGCGTGCTGTTGGCCAGCGCCCGCTCCCAATTCTCCTGCGCCTGGCGGGCGGCCTCCCCTCTCCGAGGCGCCTTCTGCCGATCTTGCCCCAGGACCGGATGCGCCAACAAACCACCGCCCACGATCGCAACGGCAATCCAAAGCTTCATTTCACGTTCTCCTTCTTTCCCGCCGCCTGCATCAGCCGGCGGCGCCTGTCCTGTGAAACCCGTACGGCGGCGGAGAGTTGCGGTCCGGCGCAGATCTGGCAATTCAGCCGCTTGTCGAACCGCCAGCTTATGGTAATCTACTGGTAGATTCCGCGTGGGCCTGTGGCGCAGTTGGGAGCGCGCTTCCATGGCATGGAAGAGGTCGAGAGTTCGAATCTCTCCAGGTCCACCAAACCTTTCAAAACACTTACCCACGCCCCACCAGCCAAACGCCTCCCGTGGAGTCCATTTGGAGTCCAATGCCGTGGGCAGCTTGGGCATCGTCGTGAGGAGAATCATCCTGCCCGCAGCCCGGATTCCGAAAACCGGCCGGTTAGCCCGCGGCACAGCCACGGTGAAAGGTTCTAAGCGAAGAGGAGTCTCACGCCGGTATAGTTGCCAAGCGCCGCCCTCGGTCCGCCGCAAACGCAAGACCCGCCCGGGTGTCCTCGCGCGTGAGGTCGGGGAAGTCGCTCCAGATCGAGGCAGGTGTCACACGGCAACCGCAGGGTCGCCGGCTATTGTCCGGACTACTGCGTTTCTTCAAGCTGGAGCAGTGCGGTTATCCGGCGGGCAGCGGGTAAGCCGGCGGGCTGCTAAGGGAATCGCCGGATGACCGCAACACCGGCTTCCGTCTACACTTACATCGAGCCGCCTCCGGGCGGCCGGAGGCGACCATTGTGGGCGAGGCGATTCTCCATCTCAGCGCGGCGATCCGCGCCGCCGATCAGCCGAAGCCGGATTCCGGGGCGAGCGGGGACTGTTTTGTGCCCGCGCCGTGCCGGACCCTGGAGGAGACCGGCATCGCGCCGTCGCTGATCGAACACCTGATCCTGAAAACCCTCCACTTCCGCGGGGAACTGATCGGCCGGGAGCTGGCGTCCTTCCTGGGGCTGCGCTTCAGCCTGATCGAACCGCTGCTCGAACAACTCAAACGGGTGCGCCAGGTGGATGTGAAAGCATCGCTGGGGTACGGTCCGGTTTCCGCGATTTACGTGCTGGCCGAGGGCGGCCGCATCCGGGCGCGCGAGTGCCTGGAGAATAACCAGTATTTCGGCCCGGCCCCGGTTACGTTGGACCAGTACCGCGACGCCGTCCATCGCCAGCGCCAGCGTTCCGGCTGGCTCACCCGTCCGATGTTGATCGAGGCGTACCGGCACATGGTAATCACCGACGCGGTGATCAACCAGATCGGGCCCGCCGTGAACTGCGGCAAGTCGTTCCTGCTTTACGGACAGCCCGGCAACGGCAAGACCTACCTGGCGGAAGCCTTGTTCCGGCTCCAAAGCCCGCCCATTTATGTGCCCTATGTCGTCGAGTACCAGGGACAACTCGTGAAGATCTTCGACCCCGTATACCACCACCGCCTGGATCCGGCTCCGGAAGAAGTCTCTTCGCTGGCCGCTGAGCCTTCCCACGATGGCCGGTGGGTGTTGTGCAAGCGCCCGTTCATCACCACCGGCGGCGAACTGACGCTGGAGATGCTCAATCTCAGCTACTATCCCACCGCGAAGATCTACGACGCCCCCTTCCAGGTGAAGGCCAACAACGGGATTTACCTCGTCGACGACTTTGGCCGCCAGCAGTGCAGCCCCGCCGAGATCCTCAACCGCTGGATTGTGCCCATGGACCGCCGCGTGGATTTTCTCAGCTTTGTCACCGGCGGCAAGATCGAGATGCCGTTCGAGACTTTCCTGATCTTTTCGACCAACCTGCGGCCCGGCCAGTTGGGCGACGAAGCGTTCCTTCGCCGGATCGAGTATAAGCTGCTGATGCGGAGCCCGGAGGAGGCGGAGTTTCTCGAGATTTTCCGGCGGTACGTCGAGTCGCGGGGGTTGGCCTTCGACGAGCCGCTTGTCCGCCAGTTTATCGCGCGCCGCTATTACGCCGACCAGCGTCCCTTACGCCGCTGCCATCCTCGTGATCTGGTCACGCACGCCATTGACCTGTTGCAGTTCGAGGGGCGGCCACTGGAACTTACCGCAGAGGCGCTCGACCAAGCCTACGACAGTTGCTTCCTCGCCAACGAAGGCGCCGATGTCTGAGCGCCCTGGTCCAGATTACGATCCGGAACGATCGCCGCCCCTGGGGAAGCTCCTGCCAGGAGCCCCGCGCGGAAGCGAGGAGGGCCTGGGCGCCAGTGATCAGCCCCGGCGGCGGACCAAGCTGGCCGCCAGCGTGAGCGGCATGGCGGCCAGTTGCACGGAAAACAGCAAGAATTGCCCGGCCGCCATCATGCTATAGGAAAAAGCGCGCATCCCAGTCTCCACGGGATTACGCCCGAACACGCGCGCGGGCGAGGCCGGGGCCGCCGGCCGGGGCGGGCTGCCGGCCGGTTCGCCGGTGCGAAAGGCCCATCCCGACGGCGCGGGGGCGGCCACCTCCTCCGGAATCACAAATTGCGGTTTAGCGTGTCGTTTCCTGGTGGCCATCGTCCCTTCCTTTCTCGACGAAGTCGATGAAGCGCGTGTAGTCCTCGGCGGCGCGGCTGCGGGGAGCGTATTCCCAGATGGTTTGGTGGTTCGCGGTGGCATAGTTCAAATCAATGCACTGCCGGATGCCCGGTCGCAACAGAAACGGCCCCATGTGCGGATCGGCGGCGAGGGCCTCCAGCGCGGCGCGCGTGGCATTGGTGGCCGCGTTCACGAAGGTGGGCAGCACGGCCAGGATCTTCAAACCGCGCTCAGGCCACAGATCGCGAATCTCCTCGATGCCCTTGAGCGTCTGGCGCGCGCCGATGATCGCCATCAGGTCCATGCCGACGGGCACCACCACCTGATCGGCAAACAGCAGCGCATTGTAGGTGAGCAAGTTCATGGCCGGCGAGCTGTCGAGCACCACGACGTCATAGCCGTTCACCCCGCGCAGGCGGCGGCTGAGGATGGTTTCGCGCTGGGTCTCGCCCGCCAGGCGCCGTTCGAGCGAGAAGGCGGAAGGGTGAGAGAGGATGGCGTCCAGCCGGTCGCGAATGCGCGGCACGATGGCGTCGGCGGGTTCCGCCAGGCCCATCAGCAGTTCGTCAATGGTGCGGCCGGCGCGCAAGTGCAGGGCGTGGGCGACGTTGCCCTGCGGGTCCAGGTCGATCAAAAGCACGCGCGCCCCCCGCGCGGCCAGTCCGGCGGCCAAGTGAATCGCGGTTGTCGTCTTCCCGACCCCGCCCTTCATGTTGACGACGGCGATCTTCCGCATGGTTTGTATCAGAACAGCGCAATCGGCCGCCCTTGTCAACTGGAATCGCGCCGCGGCGCCCGCACGGTTGCCGTAACATAAGGAAGCGCGGAACATGGAAATCATTAACGGCAGCATGGGTTGGATCGAGGTGATCTGCGGACCGATGTTTTCCGGCAAAAGCGAAGAACTGATCCGGCGGCTACGGCGGGCCAACATTGCCCGCAAGCGGGTCCAGGTCTTCAAGCCCGCCATCGATCTGCGGTATTCGGTCGCCGAGATTGTCTCGCACGCCGACCGGCGGATGGCCTCCGAGGTGGTGGAAGGCGCCAGTCAGATTCTCCAGAAGATCGACTGGCGTACGGAAGTGGTGGGCATCGATGAGGCCAATTTCATGGGGCCGGAACTGGTGGGAGTGGCCGGGACGCTGGCCGATAGCGGCAAACAGGTGATCATCGCCGGTCTGGACACCGATTACATGGGCCGGCCGTTTGCGCCGGTTCCCGAGTTGCTGGCGCTGGCCGAATCCATCACCAAGACCCTTGCGATCTGCATGCAGTGCGGCAACCCGGCCAAACACACCCAGCGCCTGGTGGAGTCCGATTCGCTGATTATGGTGGGAGCGGCCGGTATGTACGAAGCGCGCTGCCGACGCTGCTTCGAGCCCGGCGTTCCCCGGCAGCGCCAACTGGAGTTGACGCTCGCCCGGCGGGGCCCGCAAAATGACTGAAACCGGAGTTGGTAGAATCTAGTCTGTCAGGCAGGAGGACCTAGTATGCGGAAGTTAGATCCCCGTTCCCAGGCCGGTTCGGCGAATCTGCCGGTCGCCGTGTTGTTTGGCGCGGTCATCGCCCTGCTTCTGGCCAATGTGTATCTTTACATGCAGATCGAGACGGTTCGGGGCGATATGGCGAAGTTGCAGGATTCCCTGGTGCGCGAGTTGGGCACGCTGCGCGAAGCTACCGTGGCCACCAGCACGAAGAGCTCGCGCAGCCTGGATGTTTTGAAGGATGAATTGGAAAAGACGCGTTCGCAGGCGGCCACAGCCGCGAGCGTCGCCAAGACGGAAGCGTTGACCCATGCCGAGAAACTCGCGCGGCAGCTTGCGGCCGAGCAGCAGAAGGCGCAGGAGGCGGTGCGCAGCGAGATCGGCGAGGTCAAGCAGGTGGCCAGCGCGGCAACCAGCCGGATTCAGGAAGTCGACTCCAGTGTTTCGCAGGTGAAGACGGAAGTGCAGTCCACCAAATCGGAGTTGGAAAAGACGATCGCCGAACTCAAGAGCGTGCGGGGCGACCTGGGCGTGCAGAGCGGGCTGATCGCCACCAACGCCACGGAACTGGCGGCGTTGAAGCGCCTGGGCGAACGCAATTACTTCGAGTTCAATCTCGCCAAGTCCAAGACGGCGCAGAAGGTGGGGGACATCAGCATTCTCCTGAAGAAGGCTGACGCCAAGCGCAACCGCTACACCATTGAGGTGATGGCTGACGACAAGAAGACCGAGAAGAAAGACCGGACGATTAACGAACCGGTCCAGTTCTATACGCAGCGCGCGCGGCAACCGTACGAGATCGTGGTGAACGAAGTCAAGAAAGACCTCATTGTGGGCTACTTGTCGACGCCGAAAGAGCAAGTTTCAAGAAACTGAGACCACAACCCCCGGTCGCGCCGGTCTCCGACCGGCAAGCCCCACTGCCCCGTAGCGCCGGTCTCCGACCGGGGGGCGCGGACCCGCAGCCAGCAAAAACCATCCAACGCCTCGTCAACTCTCTCCGCAGCGCGCGGGCGCTTAGGAATTCTTACTCTATCCAAACGCAGTTGCTCTTGTGAAATGGACTGAATCCACGGATGATGGTCGAGGAGGGATGCACGTGACGAAGGCAGCCATGCTGGGGGAATTGGCGGCGATCAAGGAATTTTTTGACCGGTCGACCCGCGTACTGGAAGAAAGCGATGCGCACTTCACGCCCGCGCCGGGCATGTTTACCGCGGCGCAGCAGGTGGCGCACGTGGCGCAAACGATGGAATGGTTCATCGACGGCGCGTTTGCTCCTGGAGGTTTCTCGCTCGACTTTGAAAACATGGACCGCGAGGTGCGGACCGTTACCTCCCTCGCCGCCGCGCGCGACTGGCTGAACAAAGCCTGCGAGAAAGCCAAGGGCGTCGTGGAAGCGCGCGCGGAGGCCGAGTGGCTGGAACCGCTCCCGCCCGGACCGGTGATGGGCGGCATGCCGCGGTTGGCGGTCCTGAGCGCCCTGAACGACCATACCGCGCACCACCGGGGCGCCCTTACCGTCTACTCGCGGCTGCTCGGCAAGACTCCTCCCATGCCTTACGGCGACATGTGAGCACGCTGCGGCTAGACGTCGAACATCGCCAGCGTCTCCTCCAGCGACCGGATGGGATCGCGTAGCGGCGAATACTCGTGGGCGACGTAGCCGGTGAAGCCCAGATCGGCGATCGCGCGCGCGATGCCACGGTAGTTCAGCTCCTGCGTGTCGTCCATCTCGTGGCGTCCGGGATTGCCGGCGGTGTGGAAGTGCGCGATCCACTGGATGTTGTCGCGGATGGTGCGAATGACGTCGCCCTCCATGATTTGCATGTGGTAGATGTCATACAGCAATTTCACCCGCGGGGAGTTGACCCGCTTGCACACCTCCACGCCCCACGCGGTGCGGTCGCACTGATAGTCGGGGTGGTTCACCTTGCTGTTGAGCAGTTCCAGGCAAATGGTCACGCCCTTGTCTTCCGCCTGCGCCTTGACCCGGTTGAAGAACGCGACGACGTTGTCCATGCCTTCGGCGTCCGGCAAGCCGCGGCGGTTGCCGGACAGAGCGATCACATTTGGCGCGCCGGCTGCTGCCGCCTGATCGATCAGCGGGCGCATCGCCTTCTCTACCGCGTCGTGATCTTCCTTATGGTTGATGCCGCCCGCCAGCGTCATCGCGCCCGAAACCATGGTCGGAATCAACCCGTATTTCTTCAGCGTGGGAAAATCCGCCGGTCCCACCAGATCGAAACCCACCACGCCCAGGCGGGCGCAGTGCCGGCACGCTTCTTCCAGCGGCATGCCACGGCCGAACACGCCGCGGGTGACCCCCTGTTTCAGGCGCCCCTTGCGCGGCGCTACCTGCCCCTGCGCGGCCGCGGCGGACGCCATGGCCGAAACCGCCAGCATGTCTCTCCGAGTCATCGTCGTTTCCTCCGCCAGGCCCGTTTCCGCAGGCCCCTAGCCTTTCGAACATAGCAACTCGCGCCGCCCGGCGGCAGGCCCGCCGGCGGGGCGCGCGCCTTTTCTCCAGCCCGCGGGTGTTGAACAATGACACTGGTTGAGGACCTTACCGCGAAACCTCACCGCGAAGGGAGGCGAACCCACGATGAGAAGGCACGTCTGGATTGCGGGGCTGCTGCTGGGGCTTTTCGTGCCGGCTGCGCCCGCCCGGGAGATTCACGTCGCTGTCCACGGCGACGACGCGCACGATGGTTCCGCGGCCGCGCCGCTGAAGACGATCTCCGCCGCCGCGCGGATCGCGCAACCCGGCGACACGGTCACCGTGCGCGCCGGCACGTACCGCGAGCGGATCGCCCCGCCGCGGGGCGGGACTTCGGAAACGAAGCGCATCGTCTATCAGGCCGCGCCCGGCGAGAAGGTCGTCATCAAGGGCTCGGAAGTGGTCAAAGGCTGGAAGCGCTTTGCGCCCGGCGTCTGGAAGCTGGTGTTGCCGAACTCCTTCTTTGGCGCCTATAACCCCTACCAGGACCGCATCGTGGGGGACTGGTTCACCGACAAGGGGCGGCCGCACCACACCGGCGAGGTCTACCTGAACGGCAAATCCCTTTGGGAAACTCACCTGATCGAACGCGTGCTCGATCCCCGGCCGTACCCGGAGGGCCGGGACCAGGAAGCCTCTACCTGGACCTGGTTCGCCGAGAGCGACGCCACCCACACGTATCTGTACGCCAATTTCCACGACAAGGATCCCAACCGGGAACTGGTGGAGATCAACGTGCGGCCCACCGTCTTCTACCCCGACGAGCCCGGGCGGGACTACATCACCGTGCGCGGTTTCCACATGAGCCACGCCGCGTCGCAATGGGCCGCGCCCACTGCGGAGCAACCGGCGCTGATCGGCACTCACTGGAGCAAAGGCTGGGTGATCGAAAACAACGTGATCAGCGACGCCAAGTGCGCCTGCGTCACCCTGGGCAAGGACCGCAAGACCGGCCACAACGTCTGGATCAACGATTTATCGAAGGACGGCGCGCTGCACTACAACGAGGTCATTATCCGGGCGCTGGCGGCGGGCTGGTCGCGCGAAAAGATCGGGTCGCACGTCGTGCGCCACAACAAGATTTTTAACTGCGAGCAAGCGGGCATCGCGGGGAGCCTGGGCGCGGTATTCAGCGAGATCACCGGCAACCATATTTACAACATCTGGGTCAAGCGCCAGTTCACAGGCGCCGAGATGGCCGGCATCAAGCTTCATGCCGCCATCGACGTCGTGATCCGCGGCAACCGCATTCACAATGCCGGCCGGGGACTGTGGCTGGACTGGATGGCGCAAGGCGCCCGCGTCAGCGGCAATCTGCTCTACGACAACACCACCGATGATCTGTTTGTGGAAGTCAATCACGGACCGTTCCTCGTAGATAACAACATTTTTCTTTCCCCCGTCAGTCTGCTGGATATGTCCGAAGGCGGCGCGTATGTGCACAACCTGATGGGCGGCGCCGTCATCAGCCGCCCGGAGTTGCGGCGCTCGACGCCTTATCATCCGCCGCACTCCACCCAACTCGCCGATCTGATCAACACCAAGGGCGGGGATTCCCGCTTTTACGCCAACCTGTTCACGGGCGGGCCCGCCCTGCCGCCCAACACGCGCGACCCGCAGCGCATCGCGGGCTACGGGACGTGGATGTACGACACGCGCCCGTATGCTTCCTTCGCCGCCGACAACGTGTATTTTCGCGGCGCGCGGCCGTATGCTCACGAAGCGCGGCCGCAGATCCTGGAGCATGCCGGCCCCGGCATCTCGCTGGAGGAGGTGAACGGCGCGGTGTTCCTGAAGCTGCGGCTCGATGCCGTCCGTCCCGCGGCCAGCTTGGTCACCACGCAATCGCTGGGCCGGACGAAGTTTACCGGGTTGCTTTACGAGAATCCCGACGGCACGCCGCTCATCGTGGACACGGACTTTTGGGGTAAGCGGCGCTCCCGCTCTCCCACGCCCGGCCCGTTGGAAAATCCCGGGACGGGCGAGTTGAGACGGAAGGTGTGGTGAGCGGTTGGCCGTGTCTGTGCCCGGTTGGATTACCATGATCGTTGCGAAGCCCATGATCCGCCTTACCTGTATTTGTTTTGTCGCGATGCCTGCGCTGGCCGCCTGGCAGGCCGGCGCGGCGAAGGCTGACATTACCCCCACCGAGCCGGTTCCGCTGGCCGGCTACGGAGGTAAGACGCGGATGTCGAGCCGCGTGCTGCACCCCATCTGGCTCAAGGCCTTGGCGCTGCGCGATGAGACGGGCGCGACCTCCGTCCTGGTGACCGCGGACCTGGTAGGCTTGAGCACGAAGATGGTGGACATCATCGCGGGGCGCGCGCAGGCCAGGTATGGCATTCCCCGCGAGCGCCTGATCCTGAACTACTCGCACAACCATAGCTGCCCGGTGACGGAGGACGTGCTGTGGCTGTACTACGATCTGACGCCCAACGAGCGCGCCGCGCGCGACCGGTACACCCAGCGGCTTTACGGCCAATACGAGCAGGTTATCGGCGAGGCGATTGGGAATCTTGCGCCGGCGGAGTTGTCGTTCGAGCAGGGGCTGGCGGGCTTTGCCGTCAACCGGCGCCGCTCGCGTCCGGGCGGGCGGAAATTCGGCGGGCAGGTGGACCACGACGTCCCCGTGATCGCCGTGCGCTCCGGCGGCGCGCTCCGCGCGGTCGCCTTCGGGTACTCCTGCCACACCACGGCGCTGTCCGGCGAGACCGTCAACGGCGACTATGCCGGCTTCGCGCAGATCGAGATCGAGAAGACCTATCCCGGGGCGACCGCGCTGTTCGTGCAGAACTGCGGCGGCGACGCCAATCCGCTGCCCCGGATCATGCGTTCCAACGATCCGCCGGCTATTCAATTGACCGAAATGTACGGGCGGATCCTGGCCGAGGCGGTTCGCCAGGTGCTCGAACGGCCGATGAAGCCGCTGGCGGGTCCGCTCCGCGCGGCCTATGGGCACACGGAAATCTTCTTTCAGAGAGGCCCCACCGCGGCGGAACTTGACCGCGAACTGCCGCGCGCCCGCGAGATGCGCAAACGTGAGATCCAGCACCTGCTGGATGTCTACCGCCAGCACGGCAAACTGCCCGACCGCTATCACTACCCGGTGCAGGTGTGGCGCTTTGGAGACTCGCTGACGTTCATCGCGCTGACAGGCGAGACCGTGGCCGATTACTGCCTGCGCTTCAAGGCCGCCTACGGCTGGGATCACACGTGGGTGGCCGGCTACAACAACGATCTGCTCAGCTATGTGCCATCGCTGCGCGTGCTGCGCGAAGGCGACTACGAAGGAACCACCGGCATGGCGGAGTACGGCCACCCGGCTCCGTATACCTTCTCCGTGGAGGAGCAGATCGCGCAGAAGGTGGAGGAACTGGTCAATCAGACACGTCCGTGAGGCCTGGCCGTCGGGCGGGGAATCCAGCGTGTAGCGCTCTGGCCGGGGACGGGGGTTCGAGGCGGAGGGGCGCCGCTGTTATGGTAATCTAATAGGGTTCGTCCGCAATCCCCCAGGGACAGATACCGACATGCCGAAGTTGAAGACACATAAAGGCGCGTCCAAGCGGTTCAAGAAGACGGGCACCGGGAAAATTGTCCGGCGTCATGCATTTGCCCGCCATCTGCTGACCGCCAAGTCGCGCAAGCGCAAACGCCGCCTGACTTCCGGCGTGGTCGCCGAAGCCTGCGACCAACCGGTGCTGCGGCAGATGTTGCCGTACTGAACGGTACGGCGTTTCGCGTGGGGACGGTGCGCGGGGCACGTGCCCGATCCGCCGCGAGGGTTAAGAAGAGGAGCTAAACAAACGTGCCAAGAGTCAAACGTGGTACCCACCGCCGGAATTCGCGCCGCAAGTATCTGCGCCTCGCTTCCGGCTATTTCCTCACCAAGAGCAAGCTGTATCGCGCCGCGCAGGAGGCGGTCGAGCGCAGCCTGAAGTTCGCCTACGTCGGCCGGAAGCAGAAGAAACGGGACTTCCGCTCGCTGTGGATCGTCCGGATCAATGCCGCCTGCCGCTCCCACGGGCTATCCTACAGCCGTTTCATGAACGGTCTCAAGCGCGCCGGCATCGGACTGGACCGCAAAGTCCTGGCTGAGGTGGCGGCGAAAGATGAGGCCGGCTTCCGCGCGCTCGCCGAAAAGGCGAAAGCCGCCTTGGCGGTGGCCTGACATGGACGCCATCGATCGCGACGCCGACTCCCTGGCCAGCCTGGAAGAGCGGATCGTCCAAGCCGTCCAACTGGTGAACCGCCTGCGGCAGGAAAAGGACGCGCTGGCCGCGGAAAGACAGGCCGCCTTGGCCGAACGCGATGCCGCCATCCGTACGGCCGCTAAGGCTCAGGAACAAGCCGCAGCGCTCCAGGAAGAACTCGAGTCCCTACGGGCGGAAAAGAAGCAGGTCCGTTCCCGGATCGAGAAACTGCTCGGGCAAATCGACCAGTTGAGCGGAGCCTAAGCGCATGGAGCCGGCGGAAAAGCGGCAGGTGCGCGTGACGCTGCTCGGTCAGCCGTACACGCTGCTAGCCCGCGGCGAACCGCGCGAAGTGGAATTGCTGGCCCAGCAGGTCGACGAGATCATGCATGAGATCTCCCGGCGCATGCCGAATGCCGACTCCACGCGTGTGGCCGTTCTCACCTGCATGCATCTGGCCGACCGCCTCCGCGATATGGAGCGGCACATCCAAAGCCTGCGGGACCGGATCAACCGCAAGAGCGAGGAACTGGGTCTCCTGCTCGATCAGGCGATCGAATCCGACGAGAAATAACCCGGGCCCCGCGGGGCCGCGTCGGTTCGGCCCTTTCTATACTATGAAAATGTTTCTCCGAATTTCCGTTCCGCCGATCGCCGATTCCGCTGGATGGGGTGGCGCTGATGCGGCTCGGCATTGACTTCGGCACCACCCGAACAGTAGTGGCCGCTGTGGACCGCGGCAACTACCCCGTGGTCGAGTTTTCCGGCCCGGACGGAGAGACGCGGGACTGGTTTCCCCCGCTGTTAGCCGCGGGCGGCAACCGCCGCCTCTACGGCTGGGACGCCTGGCAAGCGCAGCAGGATGAAGCGTACACCGTGGTCCGGTCCATCAAACGTTTCCTCCAGGACGCGGGTCCGAACACGCAGGTCGAGATCGGCGCGCAGCGGCTGCCCCTGCTCACTCTGTTGGTGGAAATGATGGACGCGCTGCGCCGCGCGCTGCTGGAGGCTTCGTCGCTTTCGCCGCCGCCGGGCGAACCCCTGGAAGTGATGCTGGGCGTTCCCGCTAACGCCAACAGCAACCAGCGGTTTCTGACCACCGAGGCCTTTCGTCTGGCCGGTTTTCAAGTGATGGGCCTGCTGAACGAACCTTCCGCGGCCAGCATCGAGTATGGGCACCGGCAGCGGGGTTCGGGCCGTTCTAAGTTCCGCGACCGCATGCTCGTTTACGATCTCGGCGGCGGCACCTTTGATGTCTCGCTGGTGGAAGTGGGAGAACGCAGCCATGCGGTCGTGGCGTCGGAAGGCATTCCCACGCTCGGCGGCGACGACTTCGACCACCTGCTGGCCGAACTGGCGTTGGATGAGGCCGGCATCGCCGACGACGTTCGCGAAGGGCTTTCCCAGGGTGAATGGTTCCGCCTGCACGAAGAGTGCCGGGAAAAGAAGGAATCGCTGCATCCTAATACGCGGCGGCTGGCAATCGACCTGGATCGCGTCCGGCCGGATTGGCCGCAGGTGTCGGTCCCGGTGGCGGCCTTCTACGAGCATTGCGTTCCGATGGTGGAGGAGACCTTACACGCCGTCGAAGACCTGCTGCAAGCGCAGGGACTGCACGGACCGGAATCGCTGGAAATGCTTTACGTGACCGGCGGCGGCAGTGAACTGCCGCTGGTGACGCGGCGCCTGCGGGAGCAGTTCGGCAGGCGGGTCCAGCGCAGCGCCTACACCCGCTCGGCCACCGCCATCGGCTTGGCGATTCAGGCCGACGCCGAGGCTGGCTACGTCTTGCGTGATCGCTTCATGCGCCACTTCGGCGTCTGGCGGGAGGGCGACGGCGGCCGGACCATGCTGTTCGATCCGCTCTTCGCCAAGGGCACCGAACTCCCCGGCCCCGGGGAACCCCCGCTGGCGACCGAGCGGGCGTACCGCCCGGTGCACAACATCGGCCATTTCCGCTATCTGGAATGCAGCCATCTGGACGCCGACGGGCGTCCGTCCGGCGACCTTATGATCTGGGACGACATCCTGTTCCCGTTCGATCCCCGCTTGGCGAACGGCGCCCCCGTCCAGCCGGCAAACGTCGAGCAGCACCCGGTCCCCTGCTTCGGCGAAGCCGTCGAGCGGTATTCCTGCGATGCCGCCGGCGTGGTGACCGTCGCCATCGCCAACCGCACCCACCAGTACGAGCGCCGCTATCGCCTGGGCCGCTGGTCGGTCAAGGATGCGCCGCTGGTGCCCGGCAAGCGCGCCCGCCGGCCCAGCCGCAAGACCTAGCGCGCCGGAATCGGCCGGGCCGGTTCTCCGCCCAAGTAAATGATGCCCGGCTGAACCATTTCCGCGAGCGTCATCCCGCCGAATCCCGTAGCGGCCACCGAACAGCACGCCCAGCTTTGCAGGCTGTGCCCGCCCCAGGGCAGATCGGGATCGTCCAGCATCACCCCGATCCTGCGCGCAAACTCCGGCGTGGCCAGAAAGCGGCGCAGATCCGCGATGCGGCCGCCGTATTTGCCGTCCCCCGCCATGCGGTCGCGCGCCAGGAACACCAGCGGCATCCCCGCGGTCTTCGAGTTGTCCCACATGTCTTGCAGCGGGAACCAACTTGCCCCGCCCATCGCCTTGAGCAACCCGTGTTCGCCTTCCAGGTGCCCGTCGTAAACCCGCCGCATCTTGTCGTGAAACGCCTGGTCCCGCGTCTGGCTCCAAACGAAGAGGAGGCCGTCGTGGAGGTAGAAAATGTCCCCGAACTGGGTGACTGGCTGAACGTAGGGGATCCCGTCGTTCGTGCTCTTGTCCGGATAGCAAAACGGCCGCCCATCCTCCCGCCAGTTGGCGAGCAGGAACTCGGCGGCCCGTTGCGCGATGCGCAGGTAGCGCGCCTCGCCGCTTACCGCAGACAAGGCGGCGAAGAAAGCCGCTTCCGTCGCGGTGGCCACGTTGTAAGGATTCTCTTGCGGTACGCCCCGCAACAGGCCATTGGTGAACGCCCCGGAAGGCAACTGCCACCGGACGGCCCAATCGTCGGCGTAGCGTTTGGCCGCGCGCAGGTACCGCTGCTTGCGCGCCGGATCCACATACCGGCAGGAAACCGCCAGCGCCCCCGCAATCGAGCCGACATCGGCCATGTTCAGCCAGTAACGCTGGTAGATTCCTTCGATCTCGGCTTTGGGGACGGTGCGGACGGGGCGGTCAAGAAACGCCTGCGCCCACGCCCCGTTCGGCAACTGTTCTTCGACCAGTTTGTCCAAAATCGCGGTGACGGCGGCCAGATAACGCGGCTCGCCGAAGAGCTGGTGGCCCGCCAGCAGCACGCGGATCGGGTAGGCGGAGGTGTACCACCAGTAGTTGACCTGCTTGCCGGCGCCGGGCTCGTAGTCGCCCAGGAAACCGTTGGGCAGCCGCTTGGCCATCAGCCATTCGCACAGCTCGCGCAGCGCCTGGCGGGCGTCGTCCCGCCCGGACCGCCGGACCTCCTCGAGCGTGGGTAGTTCGTCCGGAGGCGCATCAGAAAAAAGCCGCCGCGGCGCGCTTCCCTTGGGACCCTCCAGAATCAGCCCGTTGACCACGAACGTGGCCTCCGGCGCCGCCTCGAAGCGCAGCGCCAGTTTGCCGCCTGTCACGGTAACCGGAAAGCGCGGGCGTAGGGTTTCGCCTGGTCCGATCCGCACCTCCCGCTGGACGGCTTGTCCCTGGGCCAGCACGGTGAACGGACCGTGCGCCTGCTCCGGGTCGCCCATGATCAAGGTGACGTGGTAGACCCCATCGTCGAGCCCAATCCAGAATTCGCCCGCCGTGCCCCACGCCGAATCCTTCACCAGCGGATCGGGGTGCCGCGGCCGGTCGCCGTCGCGCACCGGCGTCACCCACAGATAGCGCGGCGAACGGTACACGCGCGACACCGGCTGGAAGCCCTCGGCCACCGCGCCGAAATCGTTGCCGAAATCCAGGCGCAGGATCGTTTCCGGCGGCGAGGAGCAACCCCCAAGGGCGGCCAGCGCCACGCCCAGCACAAGAGGAATCCCGCTCTTTCTCAACACCTCCGCAGCATATCGCGTGCTGCGTCCGGGCGGAAGCTTCTGCTACAACTCAAAGAACGATGGATTCCCGGGTGCGGCTTCACCGCTTGTACCGCGAACTGCTGCTCGACGGCATTGCGCCCTTCTGGCTACGCCACGGCGTCGACCGTGAGTACGGCGGCGTGTTGTCCTGTATGACCGAAGACGGCCGCGTGCTCAGCGGCGACAAGTACATCTGGTCGCAGGCGCGTTCGGTCTGGACGTTCGCGGCGCTTTACAATCGCGTGGATCGCAACCCGGCGTTTTTGGAAGCGGCGCGCAACTCGGTGCGTTTTCTGCTCGCCCACGGCCGCGACGCGGAGGGCCGGTGGGTCTACCGGACCACGCGGGAGGGTGAGGTAATCGAGGGGCCGGTCAGCATCTATGCAGACGCATTCGCCGTGTATGGCCTCAGCGAATTCTGCCGCGCCGAGGCGGACGCCGCCCTGCTGGAGGTGGCCCGCGCGACCCTTCGGCAGGCCCGCCGGCGCACGGAGAGTCCGGACTTTCACGAAACCGCGCCCTACCGGCTGCCGCCGGGTCGCCGCAATCACGGCGTGCCCATGATCTTTCTGGAAGTCAGCCAGGAGTTTGCCGAAACCGCCGCCGATCCCTGGGCGGAGGCGTACGCCAGCGAGTGCGCCGGGCGGATCCTCAACCACTTCGTCCGCCCGCACCGGCGCCTCCTGCTCGAGTTCCTCTCAGACCGGTACGAAGAACTGCCCCCGCCTGAAGGCACCTATGTGATGCCCGGCCACGCGATCGAGTCCATGTGGTTTGTGTTGCACTGGGCCCGCCGCCGCGGCGACGCCGCCACCATCGCCCGCGCCGCCGAGGTCATCCGCTGGCACCTGGAGGCGGGTTGGGACCCGCTCCACGGTGGCATCTTCCTGGGCATCGATGCGGAGGGACATCCGCCCTTTCTCCCCAACGCCGAGGTCAAAGTCTGGTGGCCCCACACCGAAGCGCTGTACGCGCTGCTGCTGGCCTATGAGCTGACCGGCGCGCGGTGGTGTCTCGACTGGTATGAGCGGTTGCACGAGTGGTCCTTCGCGCACTTCGCGATGCCGGAAACCGGCGAGTGGCGCCAGCGCCTGGACCGCGCGGGCCGCCCCATCACCGATGTCATCGGCCTGCCTGTGAAAGATCCTTTTCATCTGCCGCGCGCCGCCATCCTGATTGTGCAATTGCTCGGCGGCGCCGGCGCGCGCGATTTCTGACCCGACATTATGGCTATCCTGCGCACATTTGCCGTGGACCGCGTTCAGGTCCGCATCTTCGATACGAAAACCGCGCTCGGCGAAGCCGCCGCCGCGGACGCCGTGGAGATCCTCCGCGCCACCCTCGCCCGCCAGGGCCGCGCGCGCATCATCGTCGGCACCGGCAATTCGCAAAATGAAGTGATCGCGGCGCTGCGCGCGGCTCCGCTCGATTGGTCCGCCATCGAAGTGTTTCACATGGACGAGTACGCCGGAATTCCGGAGGACCATCCCGCCAGTTTTGGCCGCTGGCTGCGGACACACCTGGTCGACCATGTCCGCCCCGGCGCGGCGCACTACGTCCGCGGCGACGCGCCGGACCTCGAGCAGGAGTGCCGCCGTTACGCCGCGCTGCTGACCGCCGCGCCGGTCGATATCACCTTCTTCGGCATCGGCGAAAACGGCCACATTGCGTTCAATGAGCCGGGGCAGGCGGATTTCGCCGATCCGCAGCGCGTGAAACGCGTGGTCCTCGACGACCGTTCGCGCCGGCAGCAGGTGGGCGAAGGCCACTTTCCTTCGCTCGACGCGGTTCCGCGCGAGGCGCTGACCATCACCTGTCCGGTTATCGCGGACTCGCGTTATCTCATCGGCTGCGTTCCGGACGAACGCAAAGCCGAGGCCGTGCGGCGCACCTTGGAAGGGCCTGTCGGCGAGGAGTGTCCCGCCACGCTGATCCGGCGCCATCCGGCGGCGGCCCTCTATCTGGACTTGGCCTCCGCCTCGCGGCTCACCGGCAAGGGTCTGTAGCTACACCAGGTCGACGGTGCGGAACCAATAGGCAAGCTCGACCGCCGCGGTTTCCGGCGCGTCCGACCCATGGATGCAGTTGCGCTCGATGCTGGCGGCGAACTGCTTGCGGATGGTGCCCTCGGCGGCGTTGGCCGGATTTGTCGCGCCCATCACTTCCCGCAGTTTGCGAATCGCGTCCTCGCGCTCCAGCGCCAGCAGAATCACCGGGCCTTCCGTGATGAACTGAATCAAACTGGGAAAGAACGGCCGTTCCCGGTGCACCGCGTAAAACCCTTCCGCCTGGGCTTGCGTCATGCGCACCATGCGCATTCCCGCGACGCGAAAACCGGCCTCTTCCAGCATGGTCAGAATCCGGCCCGCCTGTCCCGCCGCCACGGCGTCCGGCTTGATCATGGAAAACGTGCGTTCGACTTGGCTCATAGACAGCTTTGAACTTTTTCTCCAATTTCGGCCGGCGAATAGCACACTTTGACGCCGGCGGCCTGCATCGCCGCGATTTTGTCCTTGGCCGCGCCGGTGCCTCCGGAAATGATGGCGCCCGCGTGTCCCATGCGGCGTCCCGGCGGCGCGGTCTGCCCGGCGACGAAGCCAATCACCGGCTTGCGAACCTCCCGCTTGATGAATGCCGCGGCGGTCTCCTCCGCATTGCCGCCGATTTCCCCGATCATCACGATCGCCTTGGTGTCCGGATCCTCGTTGAACAGGCGGATGGCGTCGACGAAGTTGGTGCCGATGATCGGATCGCCGCCGATGCCGATGCAGGTCGACTGGCCAATGCCCAGTTTCGTCAACTGGCCGACCGCTTCGTAGGTCAGGGTGCCTGAGCGCGAAACCACCCCTACGTTGCCGGGCAGATGGATGTGGCCGGGCATAATGCCGATCTTGCACTTGCCGGGAGAAATGATGCCCGGGCAATTCGGACCGATCAGCCGCGCATGGCGGGTTTGGAGGAATTTCCAAACGCGCACCATGTCCAGCGCCGGAATGCCTTCCGTAATGCACACCACCAGCGCGATGCCCGCGTCGGCGGCCTCCATAATCGCATCCGCCGCAAACGCCGGCGGCACGAAAATCACCGTGGCGTTGGCGCCCGTGGCCTTCACTCCCTGGACGACGCTGTCAAACACCGGCAGGTCCAGGTGCGTCGTGCCGCCCTTGCCCGGGACCACGCCACCCACAATCCGCGTGCCATAGGCGATGGACTGCTGCGCGTGGAACGTGCCTTCCTTCCCCGTGAATCCCTGCACCAGCAGGCGGGTATTCTCATCTACAAGTACGCTCATGGTGTTTGACTATTGGGCCAGTTGGACCACCCGGTGGGCCGCGTCGCGCATGCCGTCGGCGACCGTGAAATTCAACCCCGACTCCAGCAGGATTTTCTTGCCAAGCTCCACGTTGGTGCCTTCCATCCGCACGACCACCGGCACCTGGACGTGCAGATCGCGAGCCGCCGCCACCACCCCGGTCGCCAGCGTGTCGCAGCGCAGGATGCCGCCAAAGATGTTGATCAGCACCGCCTTCACATGCGGATCGGACAAGAGGATCCGAAAGGCGTTCCTGACCTGCTCGGCGTTGGCGCCGCCGCCGACATCCAGGAAGTTCGCCGGACTGCCGCCGGCGTGTTTGATAATGTCCATGGTGGCCATCGCCAGGCCCGCGCCATTCACCATGCAGCCCACTGTCCCGTCCAGCTTGATGTAGTTCAAGCCGTACTTGGAGGCTTCCACTTCCAGCGGGTCTTCCTCGTTCAGATCGCGCAGTTCCAGCAGCTCCTTGTGCCGGTAGAGCGCGTTGTCGTCCAGGTTGATCTTGGCGTCGAGGGCGTAGACCGTGCCGTCCGCGGCGGTGATGAAGGGATTGATTTCGGCCAAAGACGCGTCCACGGCTTCGCAGGCGCGAGCGAGGGCCAGCATCGCCGTGGCCGCCTTGCCCGCCACCGGGCCCGTCAGCCCCATCCCAAAGGCCAGCTTGCGCGCCTGGTAGGGGAGCAGGCCGAATCCGGGTTCGATCGCCTCCTTCAGAATCAACTCGGGAGTCTTGGCGGCCACTTCCTCGATCTCCATGCCGCCGGCCGAAGAGGCCATGAACACCATCTTGCCGATGCCGCGGTCGAGTACGATGCCGAGGTAAAGCTCGCGCTCGATGGGCAGGGTCTCTTCGATTAAGATGCGTTGGACGACGCGCCCCTCCGGACCGGTCTGATGGGTCACCAGGGTCATGCCCAGCATCCGCGCGGCGATCTCCCGCGCTTCCTCGGCGGTCTTGGCCACCTTGACGCCGCCGCCCTTGCCGCGGCCGCCGGCGTGGATCTGCGCCTTGACCACCACGCTCCCGCCGATTTCCCGTGCGGCGGCTTCCGCCTCATCGGCCGTGAAGCAGACTTTGCCCCGCGGCACAGGAACGTCGTACCGGGCCAGGAGGGCCTTGGCTTGGTATTCGTGGATTTTCATGGAAACCAGTTATGCTAGTAGCGATCCGCTGCGAGCAACTCCTTACTATATCATGCCGTTTCTTGAGCATTTGCACCGCGTCGTCGATCGCGCGGAGCTGACGCCGGACCAGGCGCAGGACGCCATGGACGCCATCCTGCGGGGCGAGGCCTCGGCGGCGCAGTCCGGCGCGTTTCTCACCGCGCTGCGCATGAAGGGCGAGACGGCCGCGGAACTGGCGGGATTTGCACGCGCCATGCGCGCCCGCGCGCACGCCGTGCGCCCCCGCCCGGACGGGCCGCCGCTGGTGGATACCTGCGGCACCGGAGGCGACGCGGCCTCGACCTTCAACATTTCCACCGTGACCGCGTTTGTCCTGGCCGGCGCGGGTCTGCGGGTAGCCAAGCATGGCAACCGCTCCATTTCCAGCCACACCGGCAGCGCGGACGTGATGGAGCGCCTCGGCATACGCGTCACGCTGACCCCGGACCAGATCGCGCGCTGCATCGACGAGGTGGGGATCGGGTTCCTCTTCGCGCCCGCCCTGCATCCGGCCATGAAGCATGTCCAGCCGGTCCGGCTCGAGTTGAAAATGCGTACGGTGTTCAACCTGCTGGGCCCCCTGACCAACCCGGCGGGCGCCCGCATTCAACTGGCCGGCGCGCCGTCGCCCCACGCCGCGCGTCTGCTCGCCGAGGCCTTGGGAGCGCTCGGCCTGGAACGCGGCTGGGTGGTGCACGGCGCGGACGGACTGGATGAGATCTCCACCACCGGCGCCACCGAAGCGTTCGAAATCGAACGCGGAACGGTGCGCCACCGCATCCTCTATCCCGAGGATTTCGAACTGCCCCGCGCGAAACTCGAGGACCTGCAATGCGCCGGCCGGGAGGCCAGCATGCAGACCGTGCAAGCAGTGCTGGATGGCGCTCCGGGACCGGCCCGGAACATCGTGCTCGCGAATGCGTCCGCTGCTCTGGTCGCCGCAGGCCGGGCGGACTCTTTTCCCGCCGGCGTCGCGCTCGCCGCCGAGGCCATTGACTCCGGCGCGGCACGGCGCAAGGCCGCGGACTTGGCCGCGTTCACGCAGGCGCTCGGGTAAGGGCGAGACGCCGCGCCAGCAACGCAAGCCGTCCCCGTGTGGCAGCCCGCGCATCCTGCCTGGCCCGCCCCGCGTGAAACAGATTCCTGCTATTTTGTACACCATGGCGGCGAGCGTCTGGAAAGGGCATCTCACCTTCGGTCTCGTCTCGCTCCCGGTCCGCCTTCACAGCGCGGCGCGGGCGCAAACCATCAGCTTCAACCTCCTGCACAAAACCGATCACTCTCGTATCCGGCAGGTGACTTTCTGCCAAGCGGAGGACAAGCCAGTGCCGCGCAGCGAACTGGTGAAAGGCTACGAATACGAAAAGGACCGCTACGTGGTCATCGAGGACGAGGAGATCAAGAAGGTCGCGCCCAAAACCTCGAAGCTCATGGAGATCCTCGAGTTCGTGCCCGAGGCGGAAGTGGACCCGATCTACCTGGAGAGTTCCTACTATCTGGCGCCCGAGGAAGGCGGCGAAAAGCCGTACGCGCTGCTGTTCGCGGCCCTTCGCGAATCCAAGTATGTCGGCGTCGCCAAGATCGCCATGCACAACCGCGAGCACATTGTCATCCTGCGGCCTGGCGGCAAAGGCATTGTGCTGCACACCATGTACTTCGAGGACGAGGTGCGAAAGATAGACGAGTTTCGCACCGATCAGGACCTGGTGAGGGAAAAGGAACTGGCCCTGGCGAAGATGCTGGTCGAGTCGCTGGCGGCCAGCTTTGATCCGGGTAAGTATCAGGACAGCTACCGGGAGAATCTGAAAGAACTGATCCAGGCCAAGCTGGACAACCGGAAGGTGGTGGAGATCGCGCCGCCGCCGGTCGCGCCGGTGATCGACATCATGGAGGCGCTGAAGCGCAGCCTGGAGATCAAGAAGAAGCCGGTGGCCAGCGCGCCGGAACCGGTGACGGAGATCACGGCGGAGGTTGCCGCCGCCGCGGGCAAGGCGCGCCGCCGCAAGCGGTCCACGGCGTGAACCCTGCGCGGCGCCTTCTCGCTTCTCACGTTTTACGCGCCGGGCTCCGGCGCCCCAACCGCCAGCAACAACTTCCCGGAAGTTTTGCGGTTTTCCAGGTCGCGGTGCGCCTGCGGCGCCTCCTGGAGGGGATACGTGCGGTCGATGCGAATGCGAAGCGTTCCGGACTCAACTCCCCGCAACACATCGCCCGCCCGCCACTGGATCTCCTCGCGCGTGGCCGCATAGTGCGCCAGGCTCGGCCGGGTGACGAACAGCGAACCCTTGGGGTTGAGCACGTTCAGGTCGACCGGCGGCACCGGGCCGCTGGACTGCCCGAACAGCACAGCCATCCCTCGCGGGCGAAGGCAGTTCAGCCCTTTCAGGAACGTCGCGGCGCCTACTGAATCGTAAATCACGTCCACGCCGCGATCGCCGGTGAGCCGTCTGGTTTCCTGCTCGAAGTCCTGCTGCGTATAAAGAATCACCTCGTCGCAGCCGGCCTGGCGGGCGATCTCCGCCTTGGCTTCGGTCGACACCGTACCGATCACCCGCGCGCCCCGCGCCTTGGCCATTTGCACGACCAGCAATCCCGCTCCGCCCGCGGCAGCGTGCACCAGCGCGGTGTGGCCCGCCTCTAGCGGAAACGTCGAGTGCGTCAGATAGTGCGCGGTCATCCCTTGCAACATGGCTGCGGCGGCGGTCTCCAGCCCGATGCTGTCCGGCACTTTCACCAGTTGCCAGGCGGGGACGGCGGCATACTCGGCGTAAGAGCCGCGCGCCATCGCGTACGCCACGCGGTCGCCCGGGGCAACCTCGGTAACCCCCTCTCCCACCGCCTCGACCGTGCCCGCCGCTTCCATCCCCAATTGCATGGGCAGGTCAGCCTTGTACAGACCCGCGCGGAAGTAAATGTCGATGTAATTTACGCCCGCGGCGGAGATCTTCACCAGCGCCTGTCCGGGACCGGGGCGCGGCGTCTCCAATTCGACTACCTTCATCACCTCCGGGGATCCGCAAACACTCACTTGGATGGCGCGCATAGACTTCAGATTGTACTCAAGAACAGGGACCGCGACGAAAGCCGGATCCGGCGCCGCGCGTGCGCCCAAAGCGCGAACCCGCACAGATACCCAAGCGTGAAAGGGAACAGAAGCAGACGCCCGACGGTGCGCACCGCGCCCGCCCCCGCCAAACCGGCGCGGAACAACACGAAGTGCCTGATCGCCGCCCAGTGCGCCCAGTCCAGCCAGAAGTAGTCGCCGTTCTCGTTGAGGACGAAAACCTTGGCGGGCAGCGCGGCCGCCAGCAGCCATTTCCACTTGGTCATGATCGGCTCGGCCGCGCAGATGATGCCGACAATGGTGTAGCGCTGCGGGCGCACGTCGGCAAGCAGGCGCCGCCAGTCGCCCCGGTATTCGTTGACGCGGTAGACGCGTGTCGCTTCTGGATCCAGCCCGCGCGGCAAACCCGCATAGCACGTCACCAGATCCACCTGCGCATCCGGCCCGTAGCTGTCCCGCAGCCCCGGAACCAACTCGTCAAACAGATCCCGGGACCCGCTCTCGACGAGCAGGATGCGGATTTCCTCCGGTTGGCGGCGGGTGAAGAAGTAGCGCAAGGCTTTCTCTTGATTCTATCGGTAGCGCAAGTCTCCGACTGGCTGACCACCGCCGGCCGGAGACCGGCGCCACAGCAACTCTCTGACTTGCCGCGCGACCGTTGTATCCTGAAACCTCATGCGAAGGGGCGTTCTTTTCCTGCTTTCCGCCGCCTGGGTCTGGAGCCAGCCGATTTCGAATGCCGAACTGGATCGGCTGATCGCACCAGACGTGGCCTACCTTGGCGCGCTCTACCAGCACCTGCACGCGCATCCGGAGCTCTCGTTCCGCGAAAAAGAAACCTCCGCGCGCATCGCGCAGGAATTCCGGGCGGCGGGCTATGCGGTCACCACCAACGTCGGCGGCTACGGGGTGGTGGCCGTACTCCACAACGGACCGGGGAAAACCCTCCTGCTGCGCACCGATTTGGACGGGTTGCCCGTCGAAGAAAAGACCGGGCTACCCTACGCCAGCAAGGTGCGCACGCAGAACGACGAAGGGATCGATACCGGCGTAATGCATGCCTGCGGGCACGACATTCACATGAGCGCTGTGGTCGGCGCGGCGCGGCTGCTGCCCAAGCTCCGCGAGCGCTGGAGCGGCACGCTGGTAGTGATTGCACAACCGGCCGAAGAACGGGGAGGCGGCGCCTTGGCGATGCTGAAGGACGGTCTCTACCGGCGCTTCCCGCGGCCCGATTTCGCCCTGGCTCCGCACACGGACGCGGCGCTGGAGACAGGACGAATCGGTTTCCGCGCCGGCTATGCCATGGCCAACGTCGACTCGGTGGACCTGACCGTCCGCGGCGTGGGCGGCCACGGCGCCTATGCGCACGCCACCAAGGACCCCGTGGTCCTGGCCGCGCAGATCATCCTGGGGCTGCAAACCATCGTCAGCCGGGAGATCCGCGCGGTGGATTCCGCCGTGGTCACCGTCGGCTCCATCCACGGCGGCACCAAGCATAACGTCATTCCGGACGAGGTCAAGCTGCAACTGACCGTGCGGTCGTACTCGGAAGCCACGCGCGAGCAGATTCTCACTTCCATCCGGCGCATCGCCAATGGCTACGCGAAGGCCGCCGGCGTTCCCGACGACCGCCTGCCGGTGATGCGGGTGTTGAGCGACGACTTTACGCCCGCCACCTACAACGATCCCGCGCTGGTGCAGCGGCTGGTTGGCGTGTGGCGCGGCTTGCTGGGCGGGGAAAACGTGGTGGAACGCGAGCCCGAGATGGGCGGCGAGGATTTCTCGCGGTTCGGCATGGAAGATCCGAAGATTCCGGTCTTCCTTTTCCGGATCGGCACGATCGACGCGGAACGCATGGCCGCGGCCAAACGGGGCCAGGCGCCGCTGCCCTCGCTGCACTCGCCGCTCTACTGGCCCGCGCCGCACCCGACGATCGAAACCGGCGTCAAGGCGCTGGTCGCGGCGGCGCTCGAGCTGCTGAAGAAGTAAGCGGCGGCGGCGGCGGCCCTACAACAAATCCTGGCGATTTTGTTTTTCGAGCATTTTGACCAGCTCGCCCACGCGTTGAGCCTCGGAGCGGCGGACCACCAGCAGGGCGTCGGGCGTATCGACAATGGCGAGATCCTCGACGCCCACCAGCGCCACCAACTTGCCGGGCGCGTCGACGTAATTGCCGCGGCTGGCCAGCGCGAGCGCCTCGCCGCGGACGGCGTTGCCGCTGGCGTCCTTGGGCCAAAGCTCATGGACGGCGTTCCAACTGCCCACATCGCTCCAGCCGAAATCGTCGCAGGCGAAGCCGGCCACGTTGCGCGCCTTCTCCAGCACCGCGTAGTCGACGGAAATGCTCTCGCATTGGGGGAAAATCCCGGCCAGCGCCCGGCGGAACCGGGGACTGCCCGCACGCGGCAGCGACGAAAGCAAGGCAGTGGTCTTAGGCAAGTGCCGCCGCAACTCCTCCAGAAACACGCGCGCCCGCCAAAAGAACATCCCGGAGTTCCAGAAGAAGCGCCCCGCGCGCAGGTAGCGCTTGGCGGTGGCCAGATCAGGCTTCTCGCGGAAGCGGGTCACCGGGTAGGCCTCCAGCGCGCCCGCCTGCACACCCTCGGGAAGTTCGATGTAGCCAAATCCTGTCTCCGGGTGGCGCGGCTGAATCCCGAACACGACCAACTTGTCCTCCGCCGCTGCCCGGAACGCGGCGCGCACAAAGCGAAGATACTTCCGGGGATTCGTCACGACATGGTCGGAGGGGAAAACGCCCATGATGGCGTCCGGATCCTCGCTGGCCAGGATGTGGGCCGCCAAACCGATGGCCGGGGCCGTGTTGCGGGGGACCGGCTCGGCCAGCACTTGTTCCGGCGGGACCTGGGGAAGTTGGCGCAGGATGACGCCGCGCAACTCCGGGCTGGTCAGAATCCAGGTGCGCTCAGGCGGAACCACGGGGGCTAGCCGGGCCGCCGTCGCCTGAATCATCGTCTGGTTGCCGGCGATCTCCAGCACCTGCTTGGCATGCTTGCGGCGGCTGCGGGGCCAAAAACGAGTGCCGCGCCCGCCCGCCAGAATCAGGGCGTAGACGCTGGGGGTGGCCATGCGGTTACGGCACCGGGAAGCCGCGCACCAGCATGAAAGTACGCTTCCACCGCGTCTTCACGAAAAAGTTCGTCGCCAGGTCCAGCAGATGATCGAGCCCGATCATCGGGCTGGCGAGGCGCTCGGTGGGCGCATCGTACGACCAGTAAATAATGAGCGGCTTGCCAATAATATTTTCCCGCGGCACGAATCCCCAGTAGCGGCTGTCGAGCGACGAATCCCGGTTGTCTCCCATCGCGAAATAGCTGTTGGGCGGCACCACCAGTTCGCCGTTCTCCACATGATGATCGAGCATTTCCTGCCCGCGCGGATACAACGGAGAATTCGGCTGCGAGGGAAAGTTGTCGCGGTAGGAATCGATATAGTCGGTCTTGTGATACTTGTAGGGCTCTTCCAGCCGCTGGCCGTTGAGGTATAACTGCTTGTTCTCAATGCGCAGGCGGTCGCCCGGCACCCCGATCACGCGCTTGACGAACGTCTGCCGGATGTCGACCGGGTAGCGAAACACGATGATGTCGCCGCGCTTGACCTCCGCATAAGGCAGCAGGTACTTGCTGACCGGACCCGGGGGAGCGTAAGCGAGCTTGTCCACCAGCAGGTGGTCGCCGATTAGCAGCGTGTCCTCCATCGAGCCGGTGGGAATGACGAACGCCTGCACCAGCGTGGTCGTGCCAAACAGGAGGAGCAGAATGGTTACGGTCCATTCCGCGATCACTCCGCGGGGAATGTCGCCCTTGGGAGGCTTCCCGCTGGCAGGCGGGGCTTCGGCGACGGTTGCGCGATCGGAACTCACAGTGGTTCTATTGTACCGTTTGCGGTGGGGCAGGGCGACTGCGCGCGGCATTCGAGTATGATGAAGATTCGCCGCTGGAGGAGGACCCGATTCGTCCGTGAGCAGCCCGCTCTACGCTTTCTTCGATCCAATCCGGAAGCCGCTTTCGCCGCGGCAATCCGTCGTGCTGGTCTTTATCTGCACGTTGATCGGGGCGGCGGCGCAAATCCTGATGAAGTTCGGCGCCAACCGCCTGCCGACGGACTTCTCCTATCCGGGCGAGATCGTCCTGGCGGTAGTGACGAATTTCTACCTGCTGGGCGGCGTTTCCTTTTACGGAGTGTTCACCTTTCTTCTGATCCTGGCGTTGCGCGACGGCGAACTGTCGCTGCTGTACCCCGTGATCGGGTTGAACTATGTCTGGGTGACGCTCCTGTCGCTGGCCATTTTCCGCGAGACGATGAATCCGTTCAAGGCGTTGGGAGTGACCGCCATTGTTTGCGGGGTGGTGGTTCTGGGAAGGGGAGCCCGGGAATGACCACGCCGCTTTCTTCCATGGTGCTGGTGACGGTCGCCTCGTTCATCGGATCGTTCGGCGCGGTGTTTCTGAAGTCCGGGTCAGCCAAGCTCAAAAAGGGCCTGCGGCACGTGGTCAATCTGCGCGTCGCCATCGGCGTCGCCATGTACCTGCTTTCGACGGTGTTCTTCATCTGGGGCATCAAGCACGGCGAACTGACGGTGCTGTACCCGCTGGTTTCCTTGAGCTACGTTTGGACGCTGATGTGGTCGCGCCTGTTCTTCCGCGAACCGATTACGGGTTTCAAGCTGTTGGGGGTGGCCTTCATCCTGGTGGGCGTATTCTTCATTGGCCTGGGCAACCGGTAGGGCCGGGCCTCCGTACAATAAAGAGCGATATGTTTTTGTGGGCGCTGGCGTTGTTGGCGGCAGCGGCGGCACCGCTTTGCGGGCAGCCGGCCGGAAAACGGACTCCGGCCCGGCGTCCGGCGGCGGCCAAGCCCGCGGCGCCCGCGCCCGGCGTTCCGCAAACCGCCGTGGACAAGTGGCCGGTCGGCAAAATCACCGTGCAAGGCAATCGCCATTACCCCGGCGAGGCGATCCTGGCGGCGGCGGGCCTAAAGACCGGCCAGTTGGCAGGCAAGGCGGAATTCGAAGCGGCGCGCGAGCGTTTGGTGGCCACCGGCCTGTTCGAGAGCGTGGGCTACCGCTTTGGCCCGGAACCGGGTTCCAAAACGTTCGCGGCCACTTTCGAGGTGGTCGAGGTGGAACCCCTCTACCCGGTCCGCTTTGACCGGATCGATTTGCCCGAGGAGGAACTGCGCCGGTGGATGCGGGCGCGGGACCCCCTGTTTCAAGACCGGATTCCCGCGACGAAGGACGTCCTGGAACGCCACGCGAAGGCCATCGAGGAGTTCGCCGCCAAACATGGCAAAGGGGAACCGATGAGCGGGCGGGTGATCGCGGAGAAACCGGAAGAATTCCAGGTGGTGTTCAGTCCCGCCCGCCGGGAACCGGCCGTGGCCGAGGTCCGGTTCGAGGGGAATCAGGCGCTGCCCTCAACGCTGCTGCTGAACAGCTTTGCCGGCGTCGCCTACGGCGTGCCGTACCGGGAATCGCGTTTCCTGCAAATGCTGGAGGCCAGCCTGCGCCCGCTCTACGAGGCGCGGGGACGGATTCGCGTCCAGTTTCAGGTGCTCAAGACCGAACCGATGGCCGAAGTCGACGGCATCCGCGTCGTGGTCAAGATCGACGAAGGCGAGGTCTACCAAATGGGCGAGGGAGGCATCGACGGAGAGACGCCCGTGGCCGCGTCAGACCTGCTGCGCGTCCTGGCTTTGAGAACCGGCGAGATCGCGAACTTCGACGAGGTCAACGAGGGCATCGAGCGCATGCGCAAACGCCTTCGCCGCGACGGGTATATGCAAGCGGCGATCGCGGCCGAGCGCCACATCTACGACGACCGGAAGACCGTCGACCTGACGTTTCGCATCACGCCCGGACCGCAGTTCCGTTTGGGCGAGTTGACGATCAACGGGCTTGACATCAACGGTCAGCACGCGATCCGGAAGCTCTGGAAACCCAAACCGGGGGAGCCCTTCAACGCGGACTATCCGGACTTTTTCCTGAAACGCATCCAGGAGGACGGGCTTTTTGACGACCTGGGCAAGACCAGAGCGGTGCTGAAAGTCAACGAGCAGGAGCGCCTGGTGGACGTCACGCTGGAGTTTTCCGCAGCGCCCATAGAATCTGACGGAAAAGGCCCAGCCAGAGGGCGGCGTCGCCGCTTCTGATGCGCAGGCGGTGGAGCAGGCGGCGCAATTTCAACGCCGTCGACCCCGCGGTGCGCGGCTGCGAGTATCCGCTCCGCGCGGCGGCTTCCACCAGCATGCGGTGGAGTTGTTCGAGGTCGCTGGCGGAGGCCTCCCGGGCGCTTTTTTCTTGAGACGCTCCGCGCCGCCCGCGCGTAATCTCATACAGGCAAACCGCCACCGCCTGGCCCAGGTTCAGCGAATCGTTAGTTTCCGCGGTGGGGATGGTGAGAAGCCAGTGACAATGACTCAGGTCTTCATTCGACAAGCCGGACTTCTCGTTGCCAAAAAGCAGGGCGGCGCGAGAGCGCCGGCGAAGCCGCAGGGCGGCGGCGGGCAAGGGGAGCAGCGGATGCGCCAGCGTCCGGTGGGCCACGCCGGTCGCTCCCACGACCACGGTACAGTCGGCCACCGCGGCGGCCAGCGAGTCATACACGCGCGCGGCGCGCAGCACCGGCAGCCCCCGCGCCGCCGACCGCGCCTCGCGGAAAGCCGGATCGTAGGGGCGCACCAGGCGCAGGTCGCCGAAGCCGAAATTGCTCATGGCGCGGGCCGCCGCGCCGATATTGAGCGGGTTGCGCGGCCCTACCAAAACAATCGACAGAGGTTCGTTCATGAGAATTGCCCGAAAGGCCTGTCCTAGAATAGAAAGCATGACACGGGCGAGCACGGTTGCGGTCCTGCTCCTGGCGCCGCTGGTGGGCGGCACGGCGCAGGAGTATGTCTCAGCGAAGCGCAAATTGCAACAGATCGAAGAACAAAAGGCCGTTCCCGGCTCGACGGTGAGGCTCACCTCCGGCGAGTTGAATTCGTATCTGGAGCGGGAAGCTTACCGGGTCGAAGGGGTGCGGGCGCCCCGCCTCGCTCTGAGCCGCGGGCGGGCCGAAGGCTGGCTGGTCGTCGACTTCCTGAAATTGAAGCAGGCCAAAGGAGAGCGGCCCAACTGGCTGATGTCCCAACTGCTGGAGGGAGAGCATCCGGTCTATGTGCGCACGCGCCTCGAGTCGGCCGCGGGCCAGGCGACGGTCCATGTCGAGCGGGTGGAGATCAACGGCGTGGGCATTGAAGGCCGGCCGCTCGACTATCTGATCCGCCGCTATGTGCGGGCCTACTACCCGGAGGCCAAGGTCGGGGAACCTTTCGACCTCGGCTACGGCATCGAGCAGATCGATGTTGCACCGGAAGCCGTGCTGGTGCGCATCGGCGGCGTCCAGGTGGCCCGCCAACCCTGATGGCTACTGCGCGCCTCGCGTCAGCAGGATCGTTTTGAAGGTTTGAAACAGGATGTACGCGTCCAGCGCCGGGGACATGTGCTTGATGTAGTACAGGTCGTACTCGAGCTTGGTGATGACGTCTTCGATCGAATCCCCATATTTGTGGTTGATCTGCGCCCAGCCGGTCAGGCCCGGGCGGACGCAATGGCGCTGCCGGTAGTAGGGAATCCGCTCCGCCAGGGTCTCGACGAATTCCGGCCGCTCGGGGCGCGGTCCGACCAGCGACATATCGCCGCGAAGCACGTTGTAAAACTGCGGCAGTTCATCGAGGCGCGTGCGCCGCAGCCAATAGCCTAGCCAGGTGACCCGGGGATCGTCTTTGGCGGCCCACACTGCTCCGGTGAGCGCCTCGGCGTTGACGTACATCGAGCGGAATTTGTAGAGCGTGAACAGCTTTCCGTTCCTGCCGACCCGCGTTTGCCGGTAAAGGATCGGCCCGCGGGAGGTAAGTTTCACCAGAATTCCCACCAGCGCCATCAACGGCAGCGCCAGGACCGCGCCGGCCAAACAAGCGGAATAGTTGAGCAGGTTCTGGATCGCGACAAATACCCGCTGCGGTCCCAGTTCGTCGCTGAAGATCAGTTGGCTGGGGCGCAATTCCTTGGTGCAGATGCGGCCCAGGACGGCCTCGTAGGTGGTTCCCGCCTCCTGAATGGTGTAACCCGCGAAGCGCAGTTCGAGAAGATCGTGCACCGGCATGCGGGCGCGGCGCTCGGTCAGACCGACAACGATCAGCGAAGGTTTGACTCGCTCGGCGACCTTACGGACGTCCGCGACGCGGCCCAGCACGGCGCCGCCCGCCAGCGCCGCGCCCTCCGGCTCGTCGTCGGATAAGTAGCCGGCGATGGCGAAGCCGCGGTCGGGTTGCTCCAGAATGTGTTCCGCCATCTCCTGCACCAGTTGGTTGTTCCCCACAAATAGGATGCGGCGCCAGCCCACCACGTCGAGGACCACCGCAGAATAGAACAGCCGCCAGCACACCAAAGCCAGCCAGGCCAGGGCGCTGCCAACCAGCATGATGCCCCGCCCCAGCCGGATGGGAGGAAACGCGTAGGAGAGCAATCCCTGCGCGAGCAAGGCGATGCCCATTACCTGGCACAAATCCTGCGCCAGTGCGCTGCGCGAGGTGACCCGGATGTTCCGGTACAAGTCGGTCAAGTGCATTCCCAGCAGGACGCTCAACACCACCAGGCCGATGCGGAACCAACCGTTCTCCACGTACAGGTAGGGGATGAGTTCTTCGTCGAGCACCAGCCATCCGCCCAGCAGATAGCTGCCGAACACCAGCAAGAGTTCCGAAATCAGCAGGAGAAGAACGTTGGCCGGAAAAAAGACGCGGAAGAGGCGAACCATGAGCTTGGAAACGCGATCGCCAACGTGTCAGTCTAGCATGGCTGGATTCGCCGGCAGTCTCATCTTGCCTCGGTGACCGCGCGAATCACCCGCAACCAATTCCCGCCGAGGATCTTGCGAATCCGCGCCTCCGGGTAGCCCAACTGCGCGAGCGCTTTCGTCATCTCCGGGTAGTCGCGCACGTCGCGGATCTGCCGCGGCAGCGGCGGTCCGCCGTCAAAATCCGAACCGAGCGCAATGTGATCCTCCCCTACCAGGCGGACGCCGTAGTCGATGACGCGGGCCAACTGGTCTGTGCTCATCCAGACCTCGTCGGGAATCACGCCTTGGAATACGAAGGGCAAGCCCTTGGCCACTTCCCGGTCGATCTCCGCCAGCGGCATGGTGGCGAACCGGTTGGGCGCGTCGGGCTTGGCGAACGCCGCCTTGCGGCCGCTCCGGGCCCACTCGGCAAACTTGGGGTTGTTGAAGCTCGAGCCGAACTGGATGCCGATCACTCCGCCCTTGGCCGCGATCGCCCGCGCCGCCTGGTCGCTGAGACAACGGGGGATATCGACGAAATGGCGGAAGCCGCCGTGGCTGTAAACAATCGGATGCCGGCTGGCTTCCGCCGTCTGGAGAATGGCTTCGTCGGATGCGTGCGCCACGTTGATCACCATGCCCAGGCGGTTCATCTCCGCGATCACCGCGCGGCCATGGCCGTTGATGCCGCCCCAGCGGCGGGCGTCACAACAGGAATCGATGAAACCGTTGGTCTGGTTGTGCGCGGTCAGCATCGCGCTGCGCAAGCCCAACCGGTAAAGCGCCCGCAACAGGTGCAGGTCGCCGTCCAGATCCCAGCCGCCTTCCAGATCGAGAAAAGCAGCCATCTTTCCCCGGCGGTTCACCTGCTCGATCTCCGTGGCCGTGCGGGCCAGTTCAATGACCCGCTGGTTTTTCTCGATTTGGTCGAGGGCGAGCGCCACCACCCGGAACGTGTTCGCCACTTCCTGCCGTCCGGGATAGTAGGGTTCCGGCGTGTAGACCGTGAAGAACATCGCGTCCAGGCCGCCCTCCCTGGCGCGGGGCAGATCGAAATGGCCATCCGCGTATCGCTCGCCGATGTCGAGGCCCTGAAGCAACTGGCGCGACATCACGTGGATGTGACCGTCCATGACGAACGCCTCCCGGTGCAGTTTCTCCACCTGGGACCGCGCCGGCCAGACCGCCAGCAGGAGCAGACACGGTAAAGCGCGCAGCATACCGGAACGCCCAGTGTACCGCCGCCGGCAGGGATGCGGGGTGGCTGGCGCCGGGCGCCGCCAACCGCGTCCTATCTCAGGTCCCGGGCATCCGTTGCATAGGTCTGCTGCAACAAATCCCGATAAGCCTCTTGCAAACCCGCGTGCTCCGCTACCTGGCGCGGGAACTTCGCATCGCCGGGCTCGACGCCAAACCAATTGCCGTGTTCCTTGCAGGTAGCGAGGCGGTTCTGGGCGCGGTTGTTATAGTTGATGGGCCGCGCGGGATGGCGGCCGTCACGCGGTTGGACGCCGTGCACCAGATTGCCGGTGACTTCGATGTAGCCGCTGCCTTCGTCCAGATAAATGCCGCCCGGCCAGCCGGGGTTGTCGTGGACGTAGTTGCCGCGAATCACCGTGCCGGGCTGGTTGCCCAGGGTGTAAATGCCGGCCCCGTCCCACAGCGTGCGGCAGACCCGATGGATATGGTTGTACTCGATGAGGTTGTCGCGCGCCGGGGTGGGCGCTGCATAGCGGAAGGGAAGCCAGTAGGCGCCTCCCCCTTCGTCGGTTTCGCCCCAGCCCCAACCCACCGAAATGCCGCTATAAGGCAGGTCGCGGATTTCGTTGTGCGCCAGCCGCGTGCCGGCGGTGTAACCGGCGAAGATGCCGACGCCGGCCAGGTAGTAGTTGGCGGCGTCTTCAATCAAACAATTCACGACGGAATTGTTCCGGACCACGGCGCGGGGATCGGCCGGATGGTGATCGGTGACGTCGCCGATCTGAATCGCCGTGCCCGCGATGTCGCGAAACACCGAGCCGGAGATGACGTTGTGCGCGGACCCGTACTCCAGGTCGATGCCCGCGCCGCCCAGATGGACGAAGCGGCAGCGCTCGAAGCGGATATGCGCGGCCGCGTGCAGCACAACGTTCGCCGGACTCTTGCGCGCCTCGCCGAACAGGGGGCTGAACAGCGCCGGCTCCGCGCCGGTTTCCGCGCCGCCGCGACCGCTGCGCGCGATGAGGTTTTGCGGCATCACGCGGAAGTTCGCTTGCAGGTCGACGTGTCCGATGCGGCTGGGTTCGGTCCACCCGGCGTGCGCGAACGCGATGCCCTCGAAACGGAGATGCCGTACGGGGGCGTCGAGCGTGCCGCGGATCTCCAGCAGGCGCTCCAGGCGCGGCGCGATCACCTCCGCCGCCGGCATCGCTTCCCCGTCGCGCGGCAGATAGTACAGGGTGCGCGCCGCCGCGTCGTGATACCACTCGCCAGGTTGATCCAACAGTTCCAGCGCGTTTTCCAGGAACGTGGGCAGGTCGATCTGTTTACCCTCTTTGAGGCGCGCCAGCGTAAACCAGGGCTCGGCCATGCGAAGCAGCGTCGCGGCGCCCGCGCGTTCGGCGGCGTGGACTTTCAGGATATTCCGCTGCCACTGGATGTCGTAGATCAGTTCCAGCGCGTCCGGGTTTTTCCATTGCGCCAGGGCTGCGCCTGGCACGCGGTAGGTATTCGGGGGAAGCAGTTCCATGCCCGGGGGCGCCGGCCCGCGGGCGCGCCGCGCCAGGCGGCCGTTCACCCAAAGCTGGCGGAATTCGCGCAGCGGCGCGGGAGCGCGCCACCACCTTCCCTCCTGCGTCCATCCGGTGATGGGGACGCCGCCGCTCAGCACGGGTTGTTCTCCCGGGTAGGCGCGGTAGACAATCTGGCGTTCCGCCACTCCCGAATCGGCGGCGTCAAAGACGAGCGGGCGTTCCAGGGAGTAGACACCGCCGCGGAGGAACACCACGACGTCCCCTTGCGCCCTCGGCAAGGCGGCGCGTGCGGCGGCGCGCGCCCGGTCGATCGTGCGGAAAGGCTGGGCCAGAGACCCCGGGCCGAGGTCGTCGCCTTGGGGCGCCACGTAGTAGGGCTGGGCGAAAGCCCAGAGCGGAGTTAGCAGGGCCAGGCAACAGCGGTGATTTCGCATCTTCGTTAAGATCCTTGCAAAAACCGGACCGGCCCCGCGCCGGCGTTCCGGAACAGGCTTAGGATACCGGCCTCGACGCTGCGCCGGGCATGGTCGAGAATGCCCATCTCGAGCGCGGCTTTCTCGATGGCTTCGCGCGCGGCCAGGCGCGCCTGGCGCTCCAGGTCCGGATTGTAAGGGACCCAGGGCGTCCACCAGGTAATTCTCCGGTCCCAGACCTGGGTGTGCCGGTCGTCGATCACAATATGCAGAATTCGAGGCGGCGGCAGGCGGATAGCCCAGGCCTCGGCGCCCTCGCGCCGCACGTCGGCCTCGGACAGCGGCGTCAGATCGACGCCGGCCAGCACTTCGGCCTGCACGATTAAGAGGATCTTCTCCGAGCCGACCGGAATCTTCTTTTCCTCCAGGCCAATCACCTTCTGGACGACGTACTTGACGGAGACGATTTCCTGAAGCTGCTGAATCTGCCGGACCATTGCCGGCGGATCGGCAAGGGCGTCGCGGGCGCCTCCTGCGGAGGCGCGCTGCAACAGCACGAAGGCGCCCGCCGCGAGCGCCAGTCCGGCCAGGGCGCCAGCCAAAGCCCACCGGGCCTCCGTGATCCGCATCATAGCCTTATCCTAAGACTGGGGGTTTCGAACCGCCACCCCGCGCGCCGGCCGCGTTTTGGTACCCTAATCCAAGTCAGAGCTGGCCATGAGGATGAGAAGAACAATTTTCGTCGCGTTTGTTTTGGTGGGCTTGTGGCTCTCGGCGTGCGCGGAAAGACACGTGGTGCAGACCCCGGTGCCGCCCCCTCCGCCGAGGACAAATCTCCGGGGCCGGTAGAAGCCGGTGTGGACGTTCGCGCCTGAAATGAAGCGGTGGCGATGAAAGCAGGGCTTTCGCGGAAACAGAAGCGGCTGGCCGCGTTGACGCTCATCGTGCTGCTGAGCGTGGCCGGTACAGTTTCCGCGGCGAATACCCGCCTCTTCCAGTTGGTGCAACTGAAGTTTCAGGATCTCCATTTTCTGGTCCGCGGCCGGTTGCCGGTGGAAGACATCGTGCTGGTGACCATCGACCCGAAGACGCTGGGCAAGTACAAGGAATTGCTGGTGTTCTGGCACAAATACTACGCCCGGGCCATCGAGGCCGCAGCTCAAGGCGGAGCCAAGGTGATGGGATTGGACGTCGCCTTCGTCGTGCCGGTGGATGAGACTTACCACGTCGACAACGACAGCCGCCTGGCGGCGGCGGTGGTGGCGGCCGCTCCGGTGATGCCGGTCGTCATCGGGTACGTGCCGGAGGCCATGCAGAAGCAGCAGGAATGGCCGGTGCCGGTGAATATGATCGCCCACGCGCTGGGTCTGGCCGGATACGCCAATCTGACCGTGGACGAGGATGACTTTGTCCGCACGCAGGAGTTGACCGAAGAGCCCGCGCCGGGCGCCGAGGAGTTGGGCGCGCGTTCGTTGGCCATGCGCGTCGCGGAAAAGTTCCGCGGCGAGGACGCCCGCTGGCAGGGGGAGAACCTGGTCTGGCAGGGACGTACGATCCCGGTGCTGCACGGACAGCGGAAGATTTATATCAACTACGCCGGCCCGCCAGGAACCGTACCCAGCGTCTCCCTGGTGGACCTGATCGAAGCCGCCGACCGCGGCGACTGGCCCCAAGTCGAACGGTGGGTGAAAGGCAAAGCGGTGTTGCTGGGGCCCGATTACGAAGAGGACCGCCACGCCACGCCCTATTACACCCTCTTTGGCGGCGCCAAGCGGGATGAAACCGGCCGCCGGGTCTTCTGGAACACGGCCGGCGTGGAGATTCACGCCAACACACTTCGCACGCTGCTCACCGGCCAATACCTGGTTCCCGTGAAGGGCTGGATTCACCTGCTGCTGCTGCTGGCGGTGGCCGTTTCGACGGTGGCGATTGTCGCGCGCTACCAGGCGGTGCGGGGCGGCCTTGCGCTGGCGGCGGCGGTCTTGTTGACCGGCGGCGTCACCCACGTGTTCTTCCGGCAGGGGGTGCTGATCTCGACATTCCAGTTGCTGCTGGCCTGCCTGCTGGCGCTGATCGGCACCTCCATCTACCGGATGCTGACCGCGGAGAAACGCGGCGCCTTCTTTCAAAGCGCCATTCAGGTGTTCGTGGGCAAGGAACTGGCCCGCAGCCTGTCGGAAAGCGAAGCGATCTCGCTGTCGGGCCGCCGCCAGCATGTCACCATCCTGTTTACGGACATTCGGGGCTTCACGGCGTTCTGCGAATCGAAAGATCCGGCGGTGGTGGTCGGTTTATTGAACGAGTACCTGGGCGAGATGGTCTCGCGCATCGTCAAGTACCGGGGGCATGTCAACAAGTTCATTGGGGACGGGATTCTGGCCATGTTCACCGATGAGGATGAAGGGGCGGAGCCCGGAGACCATCCGATCCGCGCTGTCCGGTGCGCGACCGAGATGGTGCAGGTGCGGGTGGGCAGTTTCCGCACGGGCGCGGGTCTGCACACCGGGGACGCGGTGGTCGGCAACGTCGGCTCGCGGGACAAAATGGAGTACACCGTCCTGGGGGATACGGTGAACCTGGCGTCGCGCCTGGAGAGCATGAATAAGGAACTGAAGACCCAGTTGATCCTCAGCCAAGCCACCTACGAGGGACTCCGGGGCCAGGTGGAGACCGTTCTGTTGGGGCAGGTGCCGGTGCGGGGCAAGACGCTGCCGCTCAACGTGTACACCGTAAAGGAGTTGGTTGCGTCCAACGCCCCGGAGGTGGAAGCCGCCGCGGAGAAGCGCTAACCGCATGGTGGGGAATTGGAAAAGACGGGTTGGTTCCGTGCTGCTGGCAGCCTGGACTCCGGCGGCGGCGCTGGCGGCTGTCCAGCGCGAAGAGCCCGTGGGCCTCGTGCTGCTGCCCGGCGGCGCCAAGCTGCTCCGTGCGGGCGTCGAGACGCCGCTGGCGGCCAAGTCCGGCGACGTGCTCTTTGCGGGAGACGCCATCAAGACGGAGACCGGGCCGGCGTCCTTCCTCTATTGCCCGCAGAAGTCCTCGCAGAGTCTGGCTGCCGGCGGCGAAGTTCTGCTGGAGTCCAAACAACTGAAAGTGAAAGCCGGCAAGCTCAGCGATCAGAAGCCGGTGAACGCCTGTTTTCTGCCGCCGGTGGTCCGGGTGGCGCTGGCGAGCCAGCAGCATTACGGAGTGAGCATGACGCGCGGCGCCGCCGAGGAACCGCCGTTCCAACCGACGCCGCCCGAGAAATGGCCGGCCGGCCTGGCCGCCGAGATCAAACCCGTCGACGACGCCTTGGCCGCCGACGCCAACGACACCGCGGCCCGCCTGGCGCGGGCGGCGCTGCTCGAAAAATACCAACTCCCCGCCGATGCGCTGGCCGAGTATCGTAAGGTGGCGCCCGCCCTGCCGGACGCGGTATGGATCAAGGGTAAGATCTTCGAGCTGGCCGAAGCGGTGGCCAACGCCGCGGCGGCCGCCAAGGCCCGCGCGCCGACCGGTGGCCAGACCTACGCGCTGCTGGTGGGCGTTTCGAAATACCAGAAGCTGCCGCAGGACCAGTGGCTGCAATTCGCGCACGCCGACGCCACGGTGTTCGAGCAATACCTGCGCAGTCCCCGCGGTGGCGGCTTGCCCGCCGAGAACGTAGCGGTCCTGACCGACGAGAAAGCCACCACGGCGGCCCTGCGCAACGCTTTCCAAACCTTTCTGAAGGGCCGCGCGGGAAAGAGCGACACGGTGATCGTGATGCTGGCCGGTCACGGCACGGTGGAGGTGCCCGGCAGCAAAGCGGCGTTCATCCTGACCTACGATTCGGACCCGCAGGACTTGTCCGGCTCGGCCCTGCCGATGGAAGAAGTGCAAAAGCTCGTAGAAGAAGAACTTGCGCAGGTGGGGCGCGTGGCGTTGTTTGTCGACGTGTGCCGCGCGGGCGTCATCGGCACCATCCGGAACACCAACGTCAACCGGATGGTGGAGCAACTGGGCGACGCCGAAGGCCAGATGTTCGGTCTCATGGCCAGCCGTCCGCGCGAACTGTCGATCGAAGGCCCGCAGTTCGGCGGCGGCCACGGCGCCTTCAGCTACTTTGTGTTGAAGGGGCTGAACGGCGAAGCGGACAAGAACAGCGACCAGATTGTCGACGTCAACGAGCTCATCTCCTACGTGCAGACCAAAGTGCCCGAAGCGACCCAGGACAAGCAGCATCCGCGCGAGTTCGGCACCTTCGACAACGCGCTGCCCCTGGCGGACGTGAGGAAACCGGGGATCAACCTGGCGCGGGCGCGGTTCCCGCTCGTCTACGATTCCGCGGGGGAGCCGCTGTATCTGGCGGCGGCCCAGGCCGCGCCGGGGGCGCTCAGCTCGGAAACGCAGCGCGCCATCGCCCGTTTGGACGAGGCGATCGCCGCGGGGCGCTTCGATCCGCGGCAGGCCGGCAGCGCCTTTGCGGCGCTCGGTGAACTCAAAGGGCTGCTGCCACCCGAGCGGCTGCTGCTCGAAACGAACAAAGTCCGCGTCGCGCTCGAAGACCGGGGCCAGCAAGTGATCCTGCGGTATCTGACGGGCGACCAGGTGCCCCAGACCAAAGACGATTTCGCGCGCGGGGCCGCGCTCTATAACTATGCCCGCCTGCTGACCCCCGAGTCGCTGTTTCTGGACGCGCGGGAATCCTTCTGCCAGGGCCGCACGCTACTGTTCGACAAGCGATTCTCCCAGTCGGTGGATCTGCTGGAGCGGGCGGTGCGGCTGGACCCGCAAGGAGCGCAGTCGTACAACGCGCTGGGCATCGCCTATCTGGAACAGGCGCGCTATCAGGAGGCGATTCCGGCCTTTCGCGACGCCATCCGGCTCGCGCCGCACTGGTCGTATCCGCTGCACAACCTTGCCCTGGCGTACACCGAGACCGGCGACTACCAAGCCGCGATTCGCGCCTACGAACAGGCCATGCGCCTGACGCCGCAATACGCCTACCTGCCCTACAACCTGGGCTTGGTCTACCAGCGGTTGAACCGGCGCCGGGATGCGGAACGCTACTACCGGCGGGCCATCGCGCTAGCGCCGGATTCCGGCGAGCCGTATAACGCGCTGGGTTCGCTGAAAGCGTTCAGCGGGAAGGCGCGCGAGGCCGAACAGCTCTACCGGGAGGCGCTCGCCAAGAACCCGCGGCTGCTGCCCGCGCGGCACAATCTGGCTCTGCTGCTGGCGGAGCAGCGAGACCGCCGCGGCGAGGCAGTCGCGTTGTGGCAGGAGAACCTGCGTCTGGATCCTTCGTTTCTGCCCTCACGGCTCAGTCTGGCCGAAGTGCTCGACGATCCCCGGGCGGCGGCGGAAGAGTACCGGGCGGTCCTGCGCGAACGGCCGGAGTACGTGGCGGCGAGATTGGCGCTGGCGGCGGCGCTCACCAAGGCGGGTGACGGGACGGCGGCGCTCGCCGAATTGCGCGAGGCCGAGCGGCTCGAGCCCTCCAACCCGCGGGTCGCCGAACAGATCGGCGATCTCGAGCGCGGCCTGGGCCACCCCGCCGAAGCCAGCGCGGCGTACCGTAAGGCCCTCGAACTGAGCCGGGAGCCGGAGACGCGCAAGCGGCTCCGGAAGAAGGCGGGCGCGCCGTGACGCCGCGCCTTCTTCGCTTGGCTTGGGCGCTGGGGCTGAGCACGCTTCCCGCCGCCGCGCAAACCACGCAGGGCCTCATCGCCGGCAGCGTGCGGCATGCGCGGACCGGGGCGCCGATCGCCCAAGCCACGGTCGCCTATGTGCACCAAAGCACCGGCAACAGCGGTTCGGCGGCGACGGACGCCGCGGGCGGCTACTTCCTGCCGCTGCTGTCGCCGGGCGTGTATCGATTGCGGGTGACCGCGCCGCAGTTTCAGGCGCAGGAAGTCCAGGAACTGGAACTGCCGGTGGCCGGGCGTCTGGAAGTCAGTTTTGCGTTGCGTCCGCTGAACGATGTTTGGGAAAGCGGCCAGTATCGCAGCGTGTTCCTGCCGGGTTCGCGGACGATTGTCACCTTTTTCGGACCCGACGTGGACTCCAGCCGGTCGGGTACGTTCGAAGCCGTGCGCGGGCAGCGAGGCGCGCTGGAATCGACGCTGTCGGAAGTAATCAACCCGCAACTGGTGCGCGACCTGCCGCTCGCCGGGCGCGACGTGTACACGATGCTGGCCACCCAGCCCGGCGTCACGGCCGACGCCGGCACCGCGCGCGGGCTGGGGCTTTCCGCGATGGGCCAGCGGCCCTCGGCGGCGAATTTTCTCTTGGATGGCCTGGAAAACAACAACTATCTGGTCAGCGGACCGCTCACCGCGGTCGCGCCCGAGGCGATCCAGGAATATCGGGTCTCGACCAACAACTTCTCGGCTGAATATGGCCGGACCGCCGGGTTCGTCGCCAACGCGGTGAGCAAGGCGGGGGGGAACCAGTTCCATGGCTTGGGCTACTTTTACCTGAAGAACGAGGCGCTGAACGCCAACGGTTTTCAAGAGAACCGCGCCGGCTTGTCGCGTCCCCCCGCCAAGGAGCGGCAGATGGGGTTCCAGGCGGGCGGACCCATCCTGCGCGGCCGGCTGTTCTTTTCGGCCGCCTTCGAGCACCTGCGCAGCCGCGGGCGCCAGCAGGAGGTCACGCTCCGCCTGCCTACGCCCGACTACACTCGGTTCGTGTTTGCGGGTTCGCCCGGCAGCCGGCTGTTCCAGCAGTTCGGCACGCCGGCGCCCTCGAACGGGGACTTCCGGATCGACCTGCCTTTTGCGCCGCCGGTCTCGATCGGCCGGCCGCTCTCGATTCTGCGGGTGGATTACACGCCGCGCTCGGGGCGGGACCGCTGGATGGGCCGCTATTCGGCCGGCCGCGTCAGCCGTCCGGATTTTATCTGGTCGCCGTACCCCGACTTTGTGTCCGGGCTGAACCAGGACATCGATAGCGGCGCGGTCAATTACACGCGCACCCTCCGGCCGGGTTTGTGGAACGAACTGAAAGCCGGCTACAGCCGGGACAACCTGGGCTGGGAGCGCGCGCGGCCGGAGATTCCGACGCTCGACGTGATCGACGGCAACAGCCGGGTGATCATGCCGGGCAGCCTGGCGGCCTACGGATACCGCAATCGCAGCCGCACCTGGGAGCTGCTGGACAGCCTGACCTGGGTGCGGGGGCGTCACCTGGCGACGTTTGGCGGCGGCTTGCTGTGGCGCTCGATCGACGGCTATCTCTCGATCGGGCGGGACGGCTATTATCAGTTCGGATCCAGCGTCAGCAATGGCCTGATTGATTTCGCCTTGGGCACGCCGCGGCAGTTCCTCGCGGCGGTGGACCTGAATCCGAACCCGCTGCGCACCCCGGACTTTTCGCGCGAATACCGGTATCGCCAGTATTCGTTCTTCGCGCAGGACACCTACCGGCTGTCCCGGCGCCTGACGCTGAACTTCGGGCTCCGCTACGAGAACTTCGGCGCGCCGCGCAACACCGGCGCGGTGAAGGACGCGATTCTTATTCCGGGTTCCGGCGTCACCTCCGAACAACGGCTATTGAGCGGCCGCTTCGATCTTCCTTCCGGAGGCAGCCAGCGCCTGTACGCCGGCGACGCCAACGATTGGGCCGGGCGTTTCGGCTTTTCGTATGACGTGACGGGACGGGGGCGCACGCTGGTCCGGGGCGCTTACGGCGTGTTCTACGACCGGCCGTTCGATAACCTTTGGCAAAACGTGCGAGCCAACCGCGTCCGGGTGCCGGCTTTTATTCCCAGCGGCGCGGTGGACTTCCTCGAGCCGGTTTCCCAGGCGCTGGGCCGCTACCAGCGCCAGGCCGAGCTGGCGGTGAGCGGGGCGCAGTTCCCCAGCGCTACCTACTTCCGCCCGGAGATCCGCACCGCGTACGCGCAAACGTATTTTTACGGCGTGCAGCATCTCGTGGCCGAAGCGTGGAGCGTCGAAATCAACGGCGCGGGCTCGCTCGGACGGAAACTGCTGGTCACCGACACCTGGAACCGGAGCCTGGCCGCGCCGTATGGCTATGTGGCCTACCGCGACAGCCAGGGGCTGTCGAACTACCAGGGCCTGACCGCCATCGCGCGGTATCGCGGGCGGCGCGCGCAGTTCCAGGCGGCGTACACGTTCAGCCACGCCATCGACCACCAGAGCGAGCCGCTGCAAGGAGACTTCTTCAACTTAAGTTTCACCGGCCTTTCCGGGGGCGGCGGCCGGGCGCTGCGCGCGGCTTTTCTGCGCGAAGGCGACCTGCGGCGGGAACGGGGCTCGTCGGATTTCGACCAGCGGCACAACCTGGTGTTTTTTTCGGTGTGGGAACTGCCCGCCGCGCCGGGCTCGCGCTGGAATGTGGTGTTGCGCGATTGGCGCGTCGCGCAACTGGCCGCTTTCCGCTCCGGATTTCCGTTCTCGCTAAGCGCGCCTTCGCGGCCCGATCCGGTGACCGGCGAGCTGTTCTTCAACAACCGTCCGGATGTGGTCAACCCCGGCGCCGTGTGGCTGGATCCCGCGCGGGACGCCCCCGGCGGGCGGCTGCTGCTGAATCGCGCCGCTTTCGGCGAACCGGCCGGGGCGGGCAACCTGGGACGCAACGCGCTCCGCGGCCCGGGCCTCTACAACATCGACCTGTCGCTGGCGCGGTCATTTCCGCTGCGTTGGATCGGCGAGGCCGGCCGTCTGACCGTCCGGGCCGATGCGTTCAATGTGTTCAACCACGCCAACCTCAACGCGCCGGATCAGGACTTGACCGGCGGCACGTTCGGCGTGGCGTTGTTCGGCCGCCAAGGCCGCGACGCGGGCTTCCCCGCGCTGACCCCGTTTCGGGAAACCGGCCGGCAGATCCAGTTGATCCTGCGGCTGGAGTTTTAAGCTTCAGCGGCGTGGCGGGCGGGCGGCGCCTGCCGCCGCAAGGGCCGTACGGCCGCGGGTACAGAAGCAAGGCGCACTTAGCTAGCAACCACAACTAGCGCCGTGCCGCCGGCCAGGCTCCTTTCCGGCCTGGCCGGATTTGACGCGTCCGCCGCCGGCGCGGTATGTTCGAGGTGTAGTGGCGCGGTAGCCAAGTGGTAAGGCAGAGGTCTGCAAAACCTTTATTCGGGGGTTCGATTCCCCCCCGCGCCTCCAGTCCTTGTTCCGAAGAACCCAGGCCCGCCCGTAGGCCCGCGGGTCCAGTCTGTCCTCACTTGGCAAACTCTTCGGCCACTTCCATAGCGATCGACGCCCACTCCCAGAGAACCTGCGGCCGGTAGCGTACGGTGGAGATGTCCTTCATGATCAGTTCCACGTGGCAGTCCTGGCCGGCGCGATCCAGGAAATTGCGCAGTTCCTGGCGCGCCCGGGCAGGATCCCAGGCGTCTCCCGCGAAGATGGCGGGCGTAGGCTTATGGCTGAGCACCCAGCGGCCGCCCACCTGCTCCACCAGGCGCTCGGTCCGGTTCCAGTAGCTGGCGGAAATCTTGCGGAGATTGGGGATCCGGCGGAGAATCTCGATCTTGCGGTCCAGCGGCTCGCAGCAGCCGTAGTAGACCAGCCCCCAGCGCGAGAGCCAGCGCAGGTCGTGCTGGACCGCAAACTCCCAGTGCATCTCGGGCGAGACGTCGGAGAAGATCTGCGCGTTCGAGCAGCCCCACATGTTGTGCGGCAGCACGCGGTCCGGATCGAACGGTTCGCCCGGCAGGGCGGAGACGTATCCGTAGCCGCCCGAGCCGACGCGGGTGTTGTTGCAGTCCAGCGAGAGCAGGTTCTGGGCGACAAACTGATCGAGTTCCGTCATCCAGGCATCCACCATGCGGGCGACCGCGGCGTGCACCAGGGCGGGACGCTCCTTGAGGTCGATCATGGCCTCTTCCAGCCCCCACCAGCGGATCAGGTAGTCCCACGGCGTAAACCAGATGTGCATCTGTCCGACTTTCTTCACCGGCAGAATGCCGCGATAGACGTCGCACATGGCCTGGTAACCGAACTCGGTCGCCTGCTCGTTATGCGTAACCACCGGCATGCGGATCTTTTCGAGATCAGCCTCGTCGCGGATCTGAATGTGAAAGCGCCGGGAGACGATGTCGGTCGCGGGATCGGTGGAGACAATGTCAACGTCCTCGATGATGCCGAAGTCCGTGCTGTGAATCGCCAGCGGGCAGGCGAGGAAATCGCTGACGATCATGTCGCCGCGGAGGTGGCGCCACTGATACAGCGTGCGGCGCAGCTCGCGTTCCTGTTCCTGCGCCCACGGGTGAGTGGCGCGAAGCGTCAACTCGCCGTCCACGTTCATCTCGTGCCAGCAGATCTCGTTGATCCAGACCATGGGCCGCTCGGAGTCGAGGTCGTTGAGTTTCCGCCACAGGCGGGCTTTTTCGCGATGCACGGGGAGCGTGGCGATTTCGGCGACCTCGCTGGCCAGACGGCGGAGGATGTCCCGGTCGGCGGGCGGCAGACGAATCTCTTCGGCTACGGGAAGCGGCGTACGATGGCTCGGATCGTGCAACATGAGGGTGCTTCAGCTCCTCTGCGGGATGACCGCGTCCCAAGCGAGGCCGCGATAAAACCGCGCGATGGCCGCGATGTTGCGGTCGTTGGCTCCCATCCGGTCCGTGCCCGCGAAAGAGGACAGCGGGCGGGCCAGGTACTCGCCGACGGGCAAGGGGAGGGAAGTTTCGCGCGGCTCGGCGAAGCCGTACAGGTCGAGCGAGCGGTTCGCGGGGTCCTCAAGGAAGGTGCGGGCGTCGTGATTCACCCAGCCGGCGACGTTCTGAATCAGGCGCGTCCGCGGACCCACTTGCGGCCGCGCGGCCTCCAGCAGGTCACGGCTGGGGGCTTCGTTCATGACCCAGTCGCACTCGCGGAGCAGGCTAGCGCCGGCCACGGTGGGATCGTTGAGCCGCGCGCAGGCCAGCCACAGGATGCACTTGGGATTGGCCCGATCGCGCGCCTGCCGGATGCGCTCCCAGCAGCGCTCGATGGCCCGCCGCTCGTAGGCCAATTGGTCTTCCGGCGCCGGCGCGCCCGAGGAGGGAAACGGCCGGCCGGTGAGCTGCGTATAGAGCTTCTGCTCGGCGGGGATCCAGCCCGGGGTGCGCAGTTTCGGGGCGGGGTTCCAAACCCAGTCGATCATCGTGCCGTCGATGCCGGTGCGGCGAATGGCGTCCGCGATGGCCTCGCCAAGGTAATCGAGGTATGCATCCGTCAGGGGAAGATGATAGACGTTGGCAGGAGCGCCGTAGCTCTGCTCCGGGTGCGCTTGCGCCCACCGGGTATTGGCGCCGATGCAGAAGTAGCCGAACACCAGCATCCTGCGGCGGTGGCCCAGGCGCACCATCTCGGCGAGGAAATCGTGCCGCAGACCAGGCTGGGGCGGGACCACGCCGCCGCGATACCAGGCGTACCCATTGCAGGAAACGCAGAAGGTCTGGATGGTGTTCGCACCGAGCGCCTGATACCAGTCGACATGCTGCGCGGGCGAGGCGTGAGACCAGTGTCCAGGAGGAGCGAAGGCGCCGCCCAGCCAGTTGAAGTCCACGCAGAAGGCTTTGATCTGGGCGGGCGGGGCCTGCCCTGACAGACGGGCGGCGGCCAGCGGCGCGCCCAGAAACATCCGGCGGGAAAATGCCATCGACTCACCTGCTCTGTGGGCATGTAAGCACTTGGCCAGCGCAAAAACAACCGGGAGGGGCGGCTTCCCCCCGCCCCTTCCCGTACGCGGGAACGCGGGATACACTAAAGCATCCATGCCACATCCGAATGAAGCCTTTTTGCCTGGTCTGTTCGAGTTTCTCCGCATTCCCAGCATCAGCACGCTGCCGGAACATCAGCCGGACGTCCGGCGCGCGGCCGAGTTTGTGCTGAACGAATTGACCGCCGCGGGCCTGAGCGCCCGCATCATCGAAGGGGAAGGCCATCCGCTGGTGTACGGCGAATGGCTGGGCGCGCCGGGCAAGCCGACCCTGCTGCTGTACGGCCACTACGACGTCCAGCCCGTCGACCCGATTGACGAGTGGATCTCTCCCCCGTTCGAGCCTACCGTCCGCAACGACAACGTCTATTGCCGCGGCGCGGTGGACGACAAGGGGCAAACGTACATTCTGCTGAAAGCCGTCGCCGTGACCATGCAGCGGCATGGCCGCCTGCCCATCAACGTGCGGGTGCTGATTGAGGGCGAGGAAGAGTGCGGCGGCGGACACATCGCCCGCTACGTGCCGGCGCACGCGGGCGAACTCAAAGCCGACGCGGCGCTGATTTGCGATACGGAGATGTTCGCCCCCGAACTGCCCACCATTTGCACGGGGCTGCGCGGCATCGTCTATGGCGAAATACACGTCACGGGGGCGCGCACCGACTTACACTCGGGGATCTACGGCGGCGCCGCGCCCAACCCCCTCCAGGCGATGGCGGAGATCATCTGCGCCATCAAGGACCGCGACGGACGCATTCAGATCCCCGGCTTCTACGATCCTGTGGCGCCGCCGAGCGAACTCGAGCGCGCCGCCTGGGCCCGCCTGCCCTTTGACGAAGCCCAGTATGCCCAGCACGAAGTAGGCGCGCCCGAACTGGTGGGCGAACCTGGCATTCCGGTGCTCGAGCGGCTGTGGGCGCGCCCGACGTTCGAAGTCCACGGCATCCGCGGGGGGTTCACCGGCGAAGGCGCCAAGACGGTGATCCCCGCCCGCGCGGTGGCGAAAGTGAGTTGCCGGACGGTGAAGAATCAGGTGCTGGAAACGGTCCAGCGCCAACTGGCCGAGGCGGTGAAGGCGGCGTGTCCCCGGGGCGTCACCGCCGAGTACCGGCACATCCACTCCGGCGACGGGGCGCTGGTGGACACCAGCCATCCGTGCGTGCAGGCCGCGGCGCGGGCGCTCACCGAGAGCTTCGGCAAGGAAACGGTCTACGTGCGGGGCGGCGGTTCGATTCCCATCGTGGCCATGTTCGAGAAACACCTGGGCATTCCCAGCGTGATGATGGGCTTCGGCCTGCCCGACGACAATCTGCACGCTCCGAACGAGAAGTTCCATCTGCCCAACTTCTACCGGGGCATCGATGCCGTGGTCCGGTATTTCGAGGTCTTGGGTGAGTAGCGCCGCGGGCGGCGCGGTTACCTGGGCGTGAGGTGGCGCTGGACCTCGCGGACGAAACCGTTCAGCAGGGAGCGGTCGGCGCTGGTGTACCGCAGGATCACGAAGTAGCGGTCGACGTGGAAGGCGACGGTATTCGGCTCCCGCCGCCAGGTCTGCTCGAGTTCCAGGCCGGCGGCGCCCGAGGCGAGTTGATACGCTTCGGCGCGGAGCGTTTCGCCGCCCGGCGCGGCGTAGTCGGCGAGCTCCACTTTCTGGAGGCCGAAGCGGGCGATCCCTTCCGGAGCGGAACCGGCGGGGGCTTCCCGGTGACTTTGCCGGCTCCACTCGCCCGCGCGCTCGGGCAGCGCCGGTCCGGCAGCCGGACGCGGCGCGCACCCGGCCAGCATCGCAAGCAACAAGACCACCGAACGGCGCGGAGGCATCGACAAATTGTAACCAAGTGCAGTACAACTTGAGAAGCGAACCGGCCTGCGAGGGACGGCGGCGCGAAGAAAAAGCATGGCGAAAGTCAAAGCGGCGAAAGCGAAGAAACCCACCTTCGCCCCGAACGGCCTGCCCTGTTTGATCCTGATCATCCTGGGGATCATTCTGCTGCTGGTGCTGTTCTACGTGAGCATGAAAGCGAGTTGACGATGCGGCAGGACGGAAGGCGGAACGACCAGGGGCGGCCGGTCCGCATTGAGACGGGATACCTGATGACGGCGGAGGGGTCGGCGCTGATCCACACCGGCCACACCCGCGTGCTGTGCACGGCCAGCGTGGAGGATACGGTGCCGGCGTTCCTGCGCGGCTCCGGACAAGGCTGGGTGACGGCGGAATACGGCATGCTGCCGCGGTCGACGCAAACGCGCACGCCGCGGGAGGCGGCGCGCGGCCGCGTATCCGGGCGGTCGCAGGAGATTCAGCGGCTCATCGGGCGGTCCCTGCGCGCGGTGGTGGACCTGAAGGCGCTCGGCGAACGCACCATCACGCTGGATTGCGACGTTTTGCAAGCCGACGGCGGCACGCGCACCGCGGCCATCACGGGCGCCTGCGTGGCGCTCGCGCTGGCCTGCCGGCAACTGGTCAGCTTCGGCGTCCTCCCTAAGACGCCCATGCGGGATTATGTCGCGGCCACCAGCGCCGGCATCGTCGGCGGCGAGGCGATGCTGGACTTATGCTACGAGGAGGACGCGCGGGCGGACGTCGATATGAACATCGTGATGACCGGCGGCGGCAAGTTCGTCGAAGTGCAGGCCACTGGCGAGCACGCGGTGTTTGACGAGGCGCAACTGGCCGGCATGGTGGCCCTGGCCCGCCAGGGACTGAGCGAGTTGCTGGCGGTGCAGCGCGCGGCGGTGGCGCTCGAGTGATCCTGTACTGCGCCACCAGCAATCCCGGCAAGTTGCGCGAGTTTATGCTGGCCGCCGAGCGCCTGGCGGCGGGGCGTTTCACGTTTACGCCGCTGGCCGGCATCGAACCGTGCGTCGAAGACGGCGTCACGTTCGAAGAGAACGCCTGCCGGAAAGCCGTCCATTACAGCCGCTACGCGCCTGGTCTGCTGTTTGCGGAGGATTCCGGCCTGGAGGTTCAGGCGCTGGCCGGCGCGCCCGGCGTGTATTCGGCCCGCTTCGCGGGTCCGCAAGCCACCGATGCGGACAACAACCGCCTGCTCGTCGAGCGTTTGCAGGGAGCGGCCGACCGCGCTGCCCGCTACGTTTGCGTGGTGGCGCTTGCCGAGCGCGGCCACGTGCTGGCGACCTTCCGCGGCCAGGTGGAAGGCCGCATCGTGGACGCACCGCGGGGCGTGCATGGCTTTGGCTACGATCCACACTTTTACTACGAGCCGTTCGGCTGCACCTTCGCGGAGGCGGCGCCGGAGCAGAAACTGCTGGTGAGCCATCGCGGGCAAGCCGTGGACGCCATGCTGCGGTATCTGCTCGGGCGGCAAGACGCGGGGCAGGGAATCAGCGCGCCGCCGCGCTAACCTTGCGGAAGTAGGCTACCGTCTCGGTCAAACCGTCTTCGAGCGATACCTTGGGCGTCCAACCAAGGATGCGCCTGGCCTTGGAGATATCCGGGCGCCGCTGCTTGGGATCGTCCTCCGGGAGCGGGCGGAAGACAATCGGGGAGGCCGCGCCGGTCAGACGGCGGATCCGTTCCGCGAACTCGAGGATGGTCAGTTCGGCCGGATTGCCCAGGTTGACGGGGAGTCGCTCGTCGGCATGCAACAGGCGATAGAGGCCCTCCACCAGGTCGCTGACGTAGCAAAAGCTCCGCGTCTGGGAGCCGTCTCCGAACACGGTCAGCGGTTCGCCCCGGAGCGCCTGGCCGAGAAACGCCGGCACCACGCGGCCATCGTCGAGTTGCATGCGCGGACCGTAGGTGTTGAAGATGCGCGCGATCGCCGTACGCAACCCGTACTTGCGGTGGTAGGCCATGGTGATCGCCTCGGCGAACCGCTTGCTCTCGTCGTAACAGGAGCGGGGGCCCACCGGGTTGACGTTACCCCAGTAGGTTTCCACTTGCGGATGCACCGAAGGGTCGCCATAGCACTCGGAGGTGGAGGTAAGCAAGTAGCGGGCGTTGTGGCGCCGGGCTACTTCCAGCATGTTGCGGCTGCCAGCCGAGCCCACCATCAGGGTTTCGATGGGATTCTCGAGGTAGTCCTTCGGACTGGCGGGCGAGGCCATGTGCAGAACCGCGTCAAACCGGCACGCGGCGACCGATTCCGGCAACGGTTCGCTGACGTCATGTTCGACGAAATGAAACCGTCCGTCGCCTCGTAAACTCTCCAAGTTTTCCGGCGAACCCGTCAGAAAATTATCGAGGCCGACGACTTCGTGACCTTCGGCGACCAGCCGGTCGCACATATGGGACGGAATAAAACCCGCCGCCCCCGAAACCAAAACCCGCAATTGCACCCTCCGCGCTAATGTGACCGCGACCAGCTTTCAGTGTAACGGACGCGCGGGGCCCACCGCCTTGGGATTGCCTACAATGGGGCGTGATGACCGACTACGAAAAGCTCGGCGTTTTTTACCTTGGGCAGGCTTATGATCTGCGCGCGAAGCAGCGGGAGGAGTCGCTGCTGCTCTATCGCGCCAAGGACCTGGTCACTCATGCCGTCTGCGTGGGGATGACCGGCAGCGGCAAGACCGGGCTTTGCGTGGGGCTGCTCGAGGAAGCAGCCATCGATGGCATTCCCGCCCTGATTATTGATCCCAAGGGCGACCTGGGCAACCTGTTGCTCACCTTTCCCGGCTTGCAGCCGGAAGATTTCCGGCCGTGGATCAACGAGGAGGAGGCGCGCGCGAAGGGGATGGATCCGGACGCTTTCGCCGCGGAGCAGGCCGCCCGGTGGGCCAGGGGCTTAGCCGAATGGCATCAGGACGGCGCGCGGATCCAGCGCCTGCGCGACAGCGCGGAAATGGCCATCTACACGCCGGGCAGCGAGGCGGGCATTCCGGTGTCCATCGTCAAATCGTTCGCCGCGCCGGAAGCCGCGCTGCGCGAGGACCGCGAATTGCTGCGCGAGCAGATCGCGGCGACCGTGACCAGCCTGCTCGGCCTGGTGGGCGTGCACGCCGACCCGGTGCAGAGCCCGGACCACGTACTGCTCTCGGCGATTCTCGACCAGGCCTGGAGCGCGGGACAGGACCTCGATTTGGGTTCGCTGATTCTGCACGTGCAGCGCCCGCCGTTCCCGCGCATCGGCGTGATGGATGTCGAATCCTTCTATCCCGCCAAGGACCGGTTTGCGCTGGCCATGAAGCTGAACAGCCTGATGGCCTCGCCGGGATTCGAGGGCTGGCTGCACGGCGAGCCGCTCGACATCCAGCGGTTTCTGTATACCTCGGAAGGCAAGCCGCGGCTGGCCATCTTCTCGCTGGCGCACCTGGGCGACGCCGAAAGGATGTTTTTCGTGTCGCTGCTGCTCAACCAGATGCTCAACTGGGTGCGGAAGCAGTCCGGCACCACCAGCCTGCGCGCGCTGCTGTACATGGACGAGATCTTCGGCTACTTCCCGCCGGTGCAGAATCCGCCCTCGAAGAAACCGCTGCTGACGCTGCTGAAGCAGGCACGGGCTTTTGGGGTGGGCGTGGTGCTGGCCACGCAGAACCCGGTGGACCTCGACTACAAAGGGCTGGCCAACTGCGGCACCTGGTTCCTCGGCCGCCTCCAGACAGAACAGGACAAGGCGCGCGTGCTGGACGGATTGCAGGGCGCGGCGGCAGAAGCCGGCCAGAGCTTCTCGCGGCGGGAGCTGGACACGCTGCTGTCGAGTCTCAGCAGCCGGGTGTTTTTGCTCCACAGTGTGCACGAACCCGCGCCCGTGGTGTTTCAAACGCGGTGGACCCTGTCGTATTTGCGCGGGCCGCTGGCGCGGCAGGAGATCCGGCGGCTAATGGAAGGGCGCAAACCGGCGGCCGGGCTGGCGGACGCGGCGCCGCCCCGGAAACCGTCTGGCAAGGCGTTGACGGGTCCGCCCGTGCTGCCCCCGGGGATCCAGGCGTACTACCTGCCGGCGGCCACCTCGACCGTCCTCTACCGCCCGGTTTTGCTCGGCGCCGCCCGAATGCACTTTCTTGACTCCAAGGCCGGCGTCGACCTCATTCGCGACGCCGTCTTCGTGACAGCGTTTGCGGACGGACCAGTGCCGGTGAACTGGGACGAGGCGGAGGAAACGCGGCTTGCGCTGGAAGAACTGGCGGCGCAGCCGGTCCCGGACGCCGAGTTCGAGGAATTGCCGCCCGCGGCGGCGCTGCCGAAAATGTATGTCACCTGGGCCAGGGACTTCGCGGATTGGCTGCACCGTTCGCAGACGCTGACGCTGTACCGCCACGCGGGTACCGGCCTGACGTCGGCGGTAAGAGAAAGCGAAGGCGCGTTCAAGGTGCGGGTGCAGCAGGCGCTGCGCGAAAAGCGCGACGGGCAGGCGGAAATGTTACGCCGCAAATACGAACCGAAACTGCAAGCCCTCGAGGAGCGGCGCCGGCGGGCGGAACAGGCGCTCGCGCGCGAGAAGGAGCAGTCGCGCCAGGCCGGCCTGCAAGCCATGTTGTCGGTCGGGTCGACGCTGTTGGGCGCATTTCTGGGGCGGAAAGCGGTCAGTTCCGCCACTCTGACGCGCGCCGCCGGCGCCGCCCGCTCTGTGGGCCGCACCCTGCGCGAGTCGGGCGACATCGGCCGCGCGCAGGAGAATATCGGCGCGATCGAGGACCAGATCGCGGCGTTGAACGCGCAATTTGAAGCCGAAGTGGCGGCGCTGCAAGCCGATGGCGCCGACGCGGTGGAGACGATCGCCGTCCGGCTCAAGAAGACGAACATCAGCGTCCGCCTGGTGGGTTTGGGGTGGATGCCGTAAAACCCGGCCGGCGCTACCGCAGCTTCTCGTTCAATGCCCGGATCGAATCGTAATCGAACTTCGGCTTGCGGTCGTAGGTGAGCAGGCCGTTCACCTCCTGCTCGACGTCGGTGAGTTGCGTGTAACAGATGCCGATGATGGCCGGGATGCGCGCGATCGCGTCGTAGAGGCTGGCCAGGCGCTGGAGGGCGTCTGCAGGCGTCTTCTCGACGCCGGAGTAGCCCCACGCTTCGGGCGGAACCTGCGCGCCCGGCGGGACGTAGGCGATGCCGCCGAATTCGCTCAGAAACACCGGCGAACCGTTGTAGGCGAATCCCGGCGCGAGCACGCGGCGCGCGTTGTCGGGTACGCCCGTCCCGGGCTTGCCCAGGTCCTTATACTTTTCCCACAGCAACTCGCCCGAGCGCGCGTAGTCGTGGATGCCAAACAGGTCGGTCAGGTCGGTGTGCTCCCAGCCGTCGTTGTCGATTACCGGGCGGGTTGCGTCCAGGGAATGCGTCAGGGCGTACAGCGCGCGCAGATGGGCGGTCTGGCGCGGATCGTTGAGGTTGTCAACGCCCCAACTCTCGTTGATCGGCACCCACATAACGACGGACGGGTGATTGTAGTCGCGCGCCACCGCCTCCATCCATTCGCGGGTGAACCGCAGGGCGTAGGTTTCGTCAAACACATACGCATTGGCGGCTTCGCCGGAAACCAGAAAGCCCAGCTTGTCCGCCCAGTAGAGAAAGCGGGGATCTTCCACCTTCTGGTGTTTGCGCACGCCGTTGAAGCCCATCGCCTTGGCTGCTTTGATGTCAAACACCAGCGCGTCGTCCGAGGGCGGGGTAAGGGTGCTCTCCGGCCAGTAGCCTTGGTCGAGCAGAAACTTCAAGTACGTCGGCCGCCCGTTCAGTGTCAACCGTCCGCCCTCGACGGCCACCCGTCGAAACCCAAAATACGAGCGGACGCGGTCCACGACGGCCGCGCCCTGCCGCAGTTCGAAGGTCACGTCATACAGATTGGGCTGCGCCACCGACCACAACTGCGGGTTTTGGATCAGCACCGCGGCCGCCGCGCGGGGGCCATCGAGCGCGCCGGACGCGGCGCCGCGCGGCTGCCGCTGATAGGACACCAAGGCATGGAATTGCAGTTCCGCCGCCGGCCGCGCGATGCGCGCCTCGAAGCGGGCCAGGCCGTCCACTGTGGGCGTGATGCGCACGGACTCGAAGTAGCTGCTGCCCGCCGCCTCCAGCCACACGCTCTGCCAAATGCCCGTGGTGCGCGTGTAGAAGATGCCGCGCGATTTGGGCTCCCAATACTGTTTGCCCCGCGGCTGGCGCCGGTCGGTAGGGGAGTCCTCGGCGCGGACGACCAAGGTGTTGGCAGCGCCGGTCTTCACAAGCGGCGTGATGTCGAACGCGAACGGCACGCTGCCGCCTTCGTGTTCGCCCGCCCGCCGGCCGTTCACCCACACGGTGGCGTGGTAGTCTACCGCGCCGAACTTCAGCAGCACCCGCCGCCCCTGCCACGCCGCCGGCAGCGCGAAGGTCCGGCGGTACCACACCCAGGGGTGAAACGAAGTGTCGCCGATGCCGGACTTTGCGGTCTCGAAGGCGAAGGGGACGAGAATCGTCCGGGAGAACTTGGCCCGTGTGTTCGCCCAGTCCTCCTCCATCCCTTGGTTCGCGTCGTCGAACTCGAACTCCCAAGGCCCGTTCAGATTCATCCACCGTTCCCGTTCGAACTGTGGCTGCGGGTACTCGGGGCGGGGAATTTGCTGCGCGGCGAGCAGAAGCGGGAACAGAATCAGAACGTGGCGTTTCATGAGGATCAGTACCGGATGGCCAATTGGGGCGTTTCGATCCACTGTTGTCCTTGCAGGCGCGAGTCGAGACCGAACAGCAGCACGCCGGTGGCCAGCAGCGTGCGCTCGATAAACGGATTGCCCGGGGTGCGCGTCAGGACGAGCTCCTCGAATTCGCGGACCATAAAGCCCCAGTGGTTGTGGAGATAAAGCTGAATATAGAAACAGGTCGACCGTGGTTGCGGGTCGCCCTGGATCCGCGCGGCAAACAGGTAGTCGCGGGTATGGCTGTCCAGGTTCAGAACGGTCGCCTTCAACCCGTCGCGATAGCGGATCTGAATGGCTTGAGGTTCTCCGCGCGGCTTTTCGGGCGGCGGGTTGACCCGCCGTTTGAGGGCGGCGTCCAGCAGGTCGCGCGACCACTCGCTGCGTTCGGCCAGCCGCCACACTTCCTCGCCCTCGACGCAGCGGACGCGTTCCACGCCGGTTTCGCCGCCGGCGCGGCGTTCCGCCATCGCCTGTAACAGTTCGATGGCGTGGTAGGCGTGTTCTTCCAGATCGCTGAAGGAAACGGCCAGAACTTCTTCCAACTTGACGCCGCCCGGCAGCACCAAAGGCGGGCGCCGCCAGGTGAGCGGCAGGGTGGAGCCGCACAGGAACGGGATCCGCATCCGGCGCACCGTCTCGTACATGCGCCGGGCGTCTTCCCACTCGTAGGCGAAATATTTGTCGTTGAATACCGGCGCGACGCGGCCGGAACGTTCGAACACGCGGACGACTTCCTGAAAGCGCTGAAAGCGCGGATACATGATGTTGCCGCGTGGCGTCCGCGGGTACTCGCCATGCTCCCCGATGATGGCCACTCCGTCCACGGCGAGTTGCCCGCTGCCAAGGCACAGCGCCTGTTCCACGGTCGGATAAATGGTGACGCCGTATTCAGCGGCCTGTTCTCGCGCCATGTCGTTGACGGGGAACTGGTCGACGTAGAACGAGGCCACGTCCACACGGGGCCGGTGGCTGACCCCGTTCAGCCGGTAGCCTTCCAGCAGCCTCCCCATGAAAACATCGGCGTGTGAGTTGGGGAAGTAAGCATTGAGCAGGCATGCCACCCGGGGTCGCCGGGTTGGCGGCGCGGTTTGCGCCGCCAGCGGAAGGGCGGAAAGGGAGAGCAACTGGCGGCGGGTCATACAGCTTCGCGTGGTGTGATAATAGAGAGCTTCCTGGTATGCTGAAGCGAGCATGATATCCGGATGGCGGCAGAGCGTCAAGCAGTTTGTGCTCTGGGAATACGAACGGGGTTCCTGGCAGTATGACGTGATGGTGGGCCTGATTCTGGCGTTTGTCTTCCTAACCCCGCGCGCATGGTTCCGGGACCAGCCGCGCATCGCCCATCCCAGTCACGTGGTCAAACTCCCGGCGGAAGCGGGCTTGGAATCGTATTGGTTGGAAAGCGGGCTCTTGGCGAATGTTCCCGAGGAGCGGCGCGCCGAACGCGCGTCGGAATTGATCGCCGCCCGCACCGGCAAGAAACCGCGGGTGGTCCGGGTGAGCGCGGTGCATGATGAGGCCGAGGATGAGTTGAAAGGCTACCTGGTCTCTACCCGGCCTTAGCGCTGTACCTTCGCCCTTCGCCTTCCCGTCGAATGGATTGAGGAAACTGGTAGTGAAATACCCGCAAATCGTCTTGGCGCTGTGCTGGGCTGCCGGCCCGGCGGCGGCCGTCTCGTTGGAGCAGATCCTCGCCCGCATGGACGCCGCCGCGCAGGGCTTCCAGGCGATGACCGCGGACATCCGCAAGGTGCAGCACACCCACGTCATCAATGCGGACGATGAGGAGGAGGGCCGCGTGATGGTGAGGCGCTCCGGCAAGAAGGGGCTACGCATGCTCACCGAACTCACCAAGCCCGACCAGAAAGCGGTGGCTTTCGATGGCGCCCGGCTCGAGCTGTTCTATCCGAAGCTCAACAAGGTGGAAGTCTACGACGCGGGACGCAACAAGGGGCTGGTGGAACAGTTCTTCCTGCTGGGTTTTGGAACGCCGCGCGCCGACCTGGAGCGCGACTATGCCGTCACGCTCGGGGGAGAGGAGAGCGTGGCGGGGCAGACGGCGGTGCGGCTTGAATTAGTCCCCAAGTCCGCGGAGTTGAAAAAGCACATCCGGAAGGCGGAACTGTGGATTGTGCCTTCCTCCGGCAACCCAGTCCAGCAGAAATTCCACCAGTCGGGCGGCGACTATCACGTGGTGACGTATACCAACCTGAAGATCAATCCCGCGCTCACCGACCAAATGCTGAGGCTCAAATTGCCCAAAGGCGTCGAGCGCACCCGCCGATAGCAGGGGACATCGTATTAGACTGTAGATGAACCCTCATTCATTAGGCTGGTAGCATTGCACGAGTCTGCTTTGTCCCGAAACACGCCGGTCCCTCCGCAGCCCGCGAAGGCAAACCGTTTGCTCTACCTGGATTGGTTTCGGGGGCTGGCCGCCGTGATCATGTTGCAGGGCCACACATTCCACGCGTTCACAAAGCCGGAATTGCGGGACCACCCGGCGTACGTCCTGTCGCAATTTGTGGGAGGCATGCCACCTGCGGTCTTTCTGTTCCTGCTGGGCGTGACCCTGGCCTTTCGCCTGGATGGCGCGGAGCGAAAAGGGCTCCTGCCCTGGCAGCGGGTGCGGGAGGGTTGGAAACGGGCTGCGTACCTGTTGTTGCTGGCGTTCCTGTTCCGGCTGCAAATGTGGGTCTTCGGCTGGCCGACCAGTCCGTGGACGGACCTGCTGCGGGTGGATATCCTGAACGCCATGGCGCTGGCGGCGGCGGTGCTGTCTTTCCTGGCGCTGTTCCGGGCGGCGGACCGGATGCGGCTGGCCGCGGTCTTCGGGGCGGTCATCGCGGTGCTGGCGCCCGTGGTCTCCTCGATCGATTGGTCCCTGACCCCAGCCTTGATCAAGAACTACCTGGCGCCGGATTTCGCCTCCTTCGGTTTCTTTCCCTGGGCGGCCTTTCTGGCGTTTGGCTTGAGCACGGGAAGCATGCTGCGCCGCACTCCCGAAGAGCAGATGGACCGGCTGATGCATTGGTTCGCGGTTGCCGGGGGCGTGCTGATCGTGGGCGGGCGCTATTTCGCGGACTTGCCCTATTCGTTGTACCCGCAAAGCCAGTTCTGGCTGGACAGCCCGCTGCTGATCTTCATTAAGCTGGGCGTGCTGCTCTGGATGATGACCTTTGCCTTCATCTGGACGCGGTACGCGGCGCCGGGCCGCTGGAGCTGGATCCGCCAGTTGGGCGCCACGTCCTTGCTGGTGTACTGGGTGCATGTGGAGCTGGTCTATGGACGCTGGCTTTGGTTCTGGAAAGAACGGCTAGAGATCGGGCAGGTAGCCGCGGCCAGCGTGGGCGTCACCCTGCTGATGCTGGCGCTCTCGATCGCCAAGACCTATCACTGGAGCGCGCGGCCAGCGGCGATGAGCTGGTACCCCTTCGTCACCTCGCGGGCGCCCGCGCCCGTCCCGGCGGAATCCTGAAAACGGCGGCGGCCGCCCGCCCCGGTTGACAGAGCCAAGCTGGGCGTAGTGAACTGAAGCCGGTGTCCACCCGCCGCTCCTTCTCCCTGTCTTTGCTGTCCAGCGCCGCGTGGGCGGCTCCCTGGCGAAAAATCCGCGCGGCGGCCTACGGTACCGGTCACGCCCATGCTTCCGGCAAGGTAGCGGCGCTGCGCGCGCTGGAGCCGTTCGAATTCGTGGGCGTCTGTGAGCCCGATCCCGAAGCGCCGCGCGCCGCCACCGCGTACCAGGGCGTCCGCTGGCTTTCCGAAAAAGAACTGCTGGAAGATCCCTCCATCGAACTCATTGCGGTGGAGGCCGGGGTAGACCGAAACCTGGAATACGCCCGGCGGTGTGTCGACGCCGGCAAGCATGTGCATCTGGACAAACCTCCCGGCGAGGACTTGGACAAGCTGCGGCGCATGCTCGACGAAGCCGCCCGGCGCAACCTGCGCGTGCAAATGGGCTACCAGTGGCGCTACCAGCCGGGAATCCGCGCCGTGATGGAAGCCGCGCGGCAAGGCTGGCTGGGCGAGATCTACGCAGTCCGGGCCGTGATCAACAAGCCGACGCCCAAGGCGGAGCGGAGGCCGCTGGCCCGCTTTCGGGGTGGCATGATGTTTGAGCTGGGTTGCCACCTGATCGACCGCGCGGTGGACCTGTTGGGTAAGCCGAAGCGTGTGACCGGCTTCCTGCGTTCCGACGGACCTTATGCCGACGGGTTGGCGGACAACACGCTGGCGATCCTCGAGTTTGACCGGGCGCTCGCCGAGATCTACGTCGCCGCGATGCAACCCAACGGCAATGCGTACCGCACCTTCGAGGTGCTGGGCACGAATGGCTCGCTGGCGGCGCGCCCCTTCTCGCGGTCCAAGCTGTATGCCGATATGCAGGAAGCCGCCGGACCCTACCGGGCGGGACCGCAAGTTCTGGATGCGCCCCCGGATCCCACACCGGCCTATGCGCCGGACTTTCTGGACCTGGCGCGGCAGATCCGCGAGGGGGCGCTTCCGTCCTGGAGCCGGCAGCATGATTTGGACGTCCAGGAGACGCTGCTCAGGGCGTGTCACCTTCTGGCGTAGGGTTTCTGTCCGCGCGAAAAACTCTCGCCGCGGATCCCGGGCCGGCTTTTGGCAAGCGGGAAGCCGCTGCGCGACACTATCTGCAAGATGCTCCGGATCACGCTGCGTTTCCTTCCCTTTTTGTTGGCGGCAGGCTCGGTGTTCGCCGCCGACTTGCAGCACGTCACGATTCTCCGGGATGACACGCTCTACTACATCACGCCCTGGCTGGCGCGTCTGCGCAACGGCGACTTAGTGGTGACGGCGCGCGAAGCTTATGCCCGGGACGCCGCGCACCGCGGCCACCTGGACCCGACGGCGCGCGGCGTGATGGTGCGCTCGCGCGACCAGGGGCGCACGTGGTCGCCCAAAACCGTCTTCGACGACGAAACGTACCGTTTCTCGCAAACGCAGGATCCGCCGGTGATGGAGCTCTCGGACGGGACGCTGCTGGTGACGTTGTATAGCTGGTCGCTCAGTCCGCTGCCGGTCGGTTTCCCGTCGCCCGGGCGGACGTTCGCCGCCACGTTCGAAGGTTTGTGGACGCGCGCCTCGGCCGATGGCGGCCTCAATTGGACACCGCGGCGGCCGGTGTCGGTGGCCGGCCTTCCGCCGCTTTCTGCCCGCGTGCCGCCGGTCGAACTGCCCGATGGGACGCTGGTGATGGCCGTCTACGACGAAGGACCGAAGCGGAGCGGCCTGGAGTGGTCGCGGTGCTGGTCGATCCGCTCGGCGGACCGCGGGCTGACGTGGGGCGGCGCGGCGTTGATTGCGGAGGATGAGCAGCACCGCCGCAATTTCGAGGAGCCCAGCCTGTTGCGCCTGCGCAACGGCAAGCTGCTCACCATGATGCGCATCACCGCGGGCCGCTCGCCGCTGTGGCCCGACGAGAAGGAGGGCTACCTCTGGCAGAGCGAATCCGCCGACGAGGGCCGTTCGTGGTCCTCGCCGGTGAAAACGGCCATCTGGGGCTATCCGGCGGACGTGATCGAACTGAAGGACGGCCGCCTGCTGTGCGTGTATGGCTACCGGCGTAAACCCTACGGCTTGCGCGCGGTGATCAGCCGGGACGGCGGCCGCACCTGGGACCTGGCCCGCGAGATCGTCCTGCGCGACGACGGCGGCGACCGCGACCTGGGCTACCCGAGTTCGGTCGAATTCCCCGATGGGCGCGTCCTCACCGTGTACTGGATCCATCACGAGAAGCCCGGTGATCCAAAGTCTGCCACGCGCTACGTGGCGGGCACGTTCTGGCGTCCGTGAGGGGAATCCGGCTGGGGATCAACCCGCCGCCCGCAGCGCCGCCGCGCCGAACCAGCGCTGCCGGTCTTCGGCGGTGAGCAGGGCGCCTTGCAGGCGCTCGGTGCGCCCGAGGTGCCAGAAGAGCAGATCGCCGTGTCCCAGCAGGTTTTCGGCGCCGGCTTCCAGAATGACCATGCGCGATTCGATGGGGCTGTTGGTCTTCAGGCCGACGCGCGCCGGCAGGTTGGCCACCAGCGGTCCGCCGATGAGGTTGCGGCTGGGCTGTTGCGTGGCGATGATCAGGTGGATGGCCGCCGCGCGGGCCTTGGATCCCAGCCTGGCGATCAACTCCTCGATGCGTTTGCGCTCCGCGCGGTTGGCCAGAATCAGGTCCGCATATTCGTCGCAAACGCAGACGATCCGCGGAAACAGCTCCCCGGTCCGGCGGGCGTACTCCATGATCGTAGCGTCGCCCTCCATGCGTGCGTAGCGCCGCTCCATTTCCTCGACCAGGCTCTCGAGCGCGGCCACGGGCGAGTGTTCCGGCGGGTAAACCAGCGGCGCCTCAAGAAAGGGAGACGCCGCGAGTTCGGAAAACGCGTTGCGTTTGGGATCGATCAGGAGCAAGCGCAACGTGCGCGGGGTGTTGCGCGCCATCAGGCCGGCCAGGGCGGTGCGCAGCCACTCGCTCTTGCCGCTGCCGGTGGTGCCCGCCACCAGCAGATGCGTGGTCAGCGCGTCGCCCAGGTCGGCGGCGCGGAGCTTGCCATTCAAATCGATGCCCACCGGCGCCCACGCGGAACCCGTGAGCGGGTCCGCGGGCGGTAATTGCGGTTCCACCTCCGCGAAAGGCACCACGCGGCGGTCCTCGCGCTGCACATCCACCACCAGGCGGCCGTTGTCGATTTGCACGAACGGCGGCGTGGGCAGGTGCAAGCGCAGTTGCAGGTCGGCGGCCAAACCGAGAGCGCGCCGGACGGGGATGCCGCGCGCGGGTTCTACCTGAAAGCGCAGGAACGCGGGACCGGCCACCGGGTGGGGGTTCACGCGCGCGGGCGCGCCGTGGTCGGCGAAAGCCTGCTCGAGCGCTCGCGCCAGCCGGGACCAGACCGGAGAAGGCGCCGGGGTTTTCGCGCTGGGCGCGGCAGGGGGCGGCTGACCCGGCAGCGCGCCACCCAGCCTGCCGACCACCTGGCGGAGCGTGCGCCGCGCCTCGGCAACTTGCGCGGCCGTGAAGATCCGTTCCTCGAGCTCCGGGCGGAAGTGGACCAGGGCGACCGCGCCTCTCGGCTCCTGGCCAGCGAGCAGTTCGTAGTACAGCGCCGCCTGCGCCAGGTCGGCTTCCGGCGCGCCCCGTCCCAGCTTGTACTCAACAACGCACCATTCGCCGGAAGGTTTGCGGAGCACCGAGTCGGCGACGCCGTACAGGCGGACAGGGTGACGCCAGCCGGGCTCGAAAACGTTGGCCGCCAGTTCCTGCTCGACCGCCACCAGCCGCTCGGCTCCTTCCCAGCGCCCGGCTGCGGCATCGTAGCGGAGCAATCCGGCGCCGCGCGCCGCCGTTAGCAGCCCGTGGGACCACCGGCAGAACTCTTCCGCGGCGGCCCAAAACGCCAGGACCTCGCGGGTGGAAACCTGAAGCGCGGCCTGCCGCTGGCTGAGTCCCGGCCCGGCCCATGCCTGGTACACCGCGCCCGGCAGCCGCGCGGCGTCCTCGAGGCTGCCGTCCTGGTAGATGCGCTGCCAGCCTTCGCCGGGAGCCGGATTCCACAGGCCGGCGCAGACTTGGTGAAACAGATCGCCCAGCAGGGCAGTCGAGGGCTCGCCCGCGCCCGCTCCGGCGTGGCGCGCCAGCTCCTCCCGCACGTCCGCGACGCTGACCGCCGCCGCGGCGCGCCTAGTGGGATTCATCCGCAAAGCCCTCAGCAACGAAAGCAAACAGGACCGCAGGCGGCCCGGCCAGGACTCCGAGTTGACCGGAACAATGACGCGCACATTCAAGAATCTCCTCCTCGGAGGCGTGCAACCTCTCCCCAGCCTCGGTGGCCGCAACCACGTGGCGTTCTGCGACATAATCGACAAGATCCCGCGCCAGCGCGCGGGACGCGGGCTTTTCCTCGGCCGCCTGGCCGCGGATCTGGTCCAGCAGGTCACGGAGCGAGCCGGGCAGGTTGGCGGTCAACCACTCGGCCACCGTCTTGGGCTCCACCGTCTGGCCTTCGCAAGCCAGGTCGCCGCTTTGGGCGTCGGCGAGCAGGATGCGGAGCGCATCAAGCGCGGCCATCGCGTCGGCCGGGGGCTGCACCAGGCAGGCGCCGCGCGCCTCCAGCGTCTTCAAATAGTCACGCGTTTTCAACGCTTGGGCGCCGATCCCGAGCGCCGCGGGGCGGATGAGGACGACCCGCCCATACGCGCCGGTCACGTCCGCTTCGAGAAGGCGCTTGAGGCGGCGAGGCAACGCGGAGGCCGCCTGATGGCAAAAGCTGACGGCGGTCGAGCGCTGCCCGTCGCCGAACGCCATATCGACGGCGCGCGCGTGCTCCGGGCGGCGCTCCTGCTCGCGCACGCCCTCGAGCGCCAGCAGCTTGGGCAGTCCATGCGCGAGCACGGTTTCCAGCGCTTCCGTACCTTTGCGCAGCGCCTGTTCGCACAGCGCCTCGAACCGGCGGGCGAGAAACCGCTCGGGACTTTCGGGCGCGGGGAGCGCGCCGCCGCGGCGGCGGCTTTCAAAGACCTGTTCGGCATGGCGAATTACACGGCGGGCCTCGCAGGCTTCTGTCTTAGCGAAAAGCGGCTCGAAATCTTCCTCGCGCAGGGGCCACAGCGATCCCGCCGCGGCCGTGCGCGCAAGCTCGGGAATCATTTGCAGCCGCGCTCTCACGAGCGCCCGCGCCTCGTCCCGGCTGAGTGGGCGCAGATTTTCGCGGTGCTTCCAAATCCGGTCTTGATAGTGCTGAAAATGACGATGGTAAGCCGAATCATCTCCGGTCAACTGGTCCCAGTACCCCGATTGCATGCATGAGACCACTAAGAGATTCGGCTGAGCATCGTGCAGCGCCGACGCAGTGCGGACGTATGCATGGAGCCCGCGCGGGTCGCCGGGGAAGGCCTCTAGTGATTCCACCATGTCGCCGCATAACACAACGGGGTGTGGTTCATTGAGGCGGATCAACGCGATCAGAATTCGCAACGCCTCGTCTTCTAATGAGTCCTCGTCATCGGCCGGCGGGGCCATCCCCAGCGTATGCAGCGCGTCCAGTGAAAGGGCGTCTCCGGCAAGCCACTGAGCGCAGAGATTGCGGTGCTTCCCGTGGCGATAGTTCCGGAGCGCCGTGCTGAGATTGAAGGAGAACCCTGCGCCGTCGAGGTAGGCCTCGAAAGCCCGGTGGTCTCCCTTGGACGCCAGAATCCTTTGCAGTTGCGGTATGCCACCCCCTGCCGGGCGGAGGAGATTCTCGACAAAGCACCGCCGCAAAAGGCGTTGCAGGTAGTTGGCGGAAGTTTCCAACCGAATGTACACAAACACTACTTCAGGACGCCGGGTGAGCAGGTGCGCGCGCAGGCGCGACAGAAGGTGGGTCTTGCCCGAACCGGGAAAGCCGGTCAAGGCCACGCCCGTGCTGCATCTGTTCACCTCTACGCAATCCAGGAGCCGGAGGACTGCTTCAAAGGGACCCTTATGGACGTCAGCGACGTCACCCTCCGCCTCCGTCCACGCGTCGGGGATGGAGGAGCGCGAGAAAGGGTTGCGCAGCCCAGACAGGTCAATCGCGCCAGCAGAGTCCGCCATAGTACACACCATCTTCGTCACGGGGTAGCCATTCGCGCTCCTCCGCCGACAAGTAGGCCGGTGACGGGTGCGGAGAGATGAAGATCTTCCGATCTTTTGCCAAACGGAAAATCGCCTGGTCGAACTGTTCCTTGGAAACCCCGCTCAGCCACTTCGAACGCCGCAGTTGCCGCATGGTGACCAGCATGCCTTTTTGCGGCTCGATACGGAGAATCGCATCGAGGATCAAATTGTCCACACTGGAAGGCTGCTGCGGGGCAGGTACGCCGAGCACCTTGCTCCACTCCGCCATCGCCCGCTGATACGCCTGCTCGGCCACGCGCCGGAGGAACGCCGCCGCGTCGTCGGGGGGCGCGAAGAGGAGTTTGGCCTCCTTGTGTTGCCGCAGCGCGCCCGTGCCGAGCAGGTAGGCAATCTCCTTGTTCGCCTGCGCGGGGGTGTGCCAAGGCAGTTGCTCGACGGCGCGGGCGGCGAGTTCCTTGCGCGTGATCGGCAGGTGGGTGGCGACGTCTACGAGGACCTTCGCCAGCGCTGGCAACGGTTGCCGCGAAATCAATTGCCGCTTGCCGGCGCCAGCCAAGTAAAGTTTGCCCGCCGCGGCCAATGTGGGCAAAGCTTTCTTGATCGCCGCGGGTTTGATTCCCGCAGGCGCGAGGCGCGCGGCAAGGGCGCCGGCGGTCTGCCGGTCATCGGCGAGCGCGGCCAGGATCTGCCGCTCGACAAAGGCGCTCTCCGGTTCCAGCGCGTACCGTTTACCCGACCAGGCGTGCACGCGCCCCGCCGAAACCAAATCATCGCGCGCCTTATCGGCTGCTTTGGGCTTGACGCCACGGCTGGCGGCCCGCTTGCGTAATTCCGCGCCCGTAAGCGGCGTTACGGCCGCCCCGAGTTCCGCCAGCAACGCTTCCGCGGCCGGGGCCGAGAAAAAATCGTTCAACGACCGCTATTGTAGTGCAATCCTCAGCGGGAATAGCGGGGATGCGCGCCGCGCAGCTTGCCCCACACGCGGTCGCAGGCCTGCACCGCATCGTCGGGGAGCGGCCCGCCGGCCAGGGCGCGCACATTCTCTTCCAGTTGTTCCAGGCGGGAAGCCCCCAGAATGACCGCGTCCGCGGCAGTGTGGTGGAGCAGCCAGTTCAGAGCGAGGCTGATCAGCGAGCGGCCCGCGGCGGCGGCGACGGCCCGCAATTCCTCTACGGCGTCGAACGCCGCGTCGTTCCAATAACGGTCCAGATACATCTGGTTGCCGTCGAAGCGCGTGCCCGCCAGGGGAGCAGAGCGCTGCTGCTTGCCGGTGAGCATCCCTCCGGCCAGCGGATTGTACACCACGTTTGCGATGCCGAATTGGCGGCACATTGGCAGGTATTCGGCTTCGATGCCCCGCGCGATTAGGTTGTACATCGGCTGTGTCACGGTGACCGGAACGTAACCGTGCCGGTCCGCGATCCAGTGCATCTGACAGACCTGCCAGGCGGCGTAATTCGAGCAGGCCGGATAGCGGACTTTTCCGGCCTTAACCAGCTCGTCCAGCGCGGCGAGAGTTTCTTCGAGGGGAGTCGCGTAGTCGGGCTGGTGAAGGTAGTAGAGGTCCAGATAATCGGTCCGCAGCCGGCGCAGAGAGCCGTCGATGGCGCGCAGGATAGCGGCTCGCGACAAGCCGCTGTCGTCCGGACCCTCGCCCATCTTGCCGCGTACTTTGCTGGCCAGGACCACCTGATGGCGGCGTCCCTGGAGCGCGCGGCCGAGGATTTCCTCGCTGATGCCTTGTTGGTAGATGTTCGCCGTATCCAGGAAATCAATGCCGAGGTCGAAACAGCGGTCTACAATCCGTACCGCCTCCGGTTCGCTGACCTGGCCGCCGAAGGTCATCGTCCCGAAGCAGGCGCGGGACACGCGCAACATGGTTCTGCCGAGGGTGGTGCGTTGCATCCGCCCGATTATACCCGGCCCTCGCCCGGCGCCTCCATTCCGCGGCCTGCGGCGGCCCGCCTGCGGCCCACTCGGCGCGCGCGTTACCCTGGCGCGGGAGCGAAAGCGAAAGCTCCGGATAGCCGGTTTCCTGCGCTTAGCCGGCGAAAGCGAAGGCAAACCGGTCCCTGGTGTTGGCCGCAGGCCCGCAATCAATCGGCGGCGGCGCCCGTGGCTCGAGCGAGCGGCGCCGCGCCTGGACAACCTGCCAGTTTTCTGTGGCTCTGGTCCCCAACCGCCGGCCGCCGAGTTAGGCAACCCGGCGCGGCGTGATGCGCAATTTGGCTTGCTCCTGAGCGTACTCTTCCAGCAACCGGATAATCTGGTCCAACCTCTCGCGCCGGGCATGCAGCAATGCCAACTGGTCGTCGAGGGATCTTGCAGGAAGGGGGGAGGTCCTAAGATTCGGCATGATATTACTACTAGGACCGCAATATCCCTACAATTCCCCCAAGGCAGTGATTCTCCAACAACGTTGCGGGTTTTATGCCGCGGCAAAAGGGGGGTGACGCGCTTAGGACGGTGGAGGCAAAGGGCTCATGGTAGGATTGCAGAAAGAACCTCACCCCGGATACCATGGACCTCCTCCAAGGGCTGAACCCGCCCCAGCGCGAAGCGGTGACGCATATCGATGGTCCGCTGTTGATTTTGGCGGGGGCGGGAAGCGGAAAAACCAGGGTAATTACCCACCGCATCGCGCATCTCCTCCTGCATCACCGTGTGCCCCCTTCCGCGGTGCTGGCGGTGACCTTTACCAACAAAGCCGCCCGCGAAATGAAAGACCGGGTGCGGGCGCTGGTGGAAGGCGCTGTGGTTCCTTCTCAGCTCCGGCTGTCCACGTTTCACGCGTTTTGCGTGCGCCTGCTGCGCCAGGACGGCGATCCGCTGGCCGAAATCCGGCCGGGCTTCAACCGCCAATTCACGATCTACGACGAAGACGACCAGCTTTCCGCCCTGCGCGCCGCCTACCGCCGCCTGGGAGTGGACGAGAAGTTCATGAAGCACCGGGCGGTGTTGTCGCTCATCAGCGCCGCCAAGAACCGCAAACAGACGCCCGAGGAAATGCACCAGAGCGCCAAGGACCCCCGTATGGCGAGAGTAGCGGTGCTCTACGAGGAGTACGAGAAGACGCTGCGCAACGCCAACGCGCTCGATTTCGATGACCTGCTGCTGGAAGCGGTCCGCCTGCTCCAGCATGACGAGGGAACCCGGCAAATGTATAACCGCCGGATCTCGTACCTGATGATCGACGAGTATCAGGACACCAACCGGAGCCAGTACGAGTTGATGCGGCTGTTGAGCCAGGAGCACGACAACGTCTGCGTGGTTGGCGACGAGGACCAGTCCATCTACAGTTGGCGCGGGGCGGATATTCGGAACATTCTCGATTTTGAGCACGACTACCGCCATGCCAAGGTGATTCGCCTCGAGCAGAACTACCGTTCGACCGGGAACATCCTGGCGGCGGCTGGCGCCGTGGTGGCCCACAACACCGCGCGGAAGGGCAAGACGCTGTGGACCGCCGCCGAGGAAGGCGAGAGGATCACGCTGTACGCGGCTTTCGATGCCGAAAACGAAGCCCTGTTCATCGCCGACACGATTGCCCAGACGGTGCGGCAGCAGCCCGGCCAGCGCGTGGCGGTGCTCTACCGCACGAACGCGCAGTCGCGGCAGATTGAGGAAGCGCTGCGCCGCTACAACCTGGGTTACACCGTGGTGGGCGGCTTCAGCTTCTACCAGCGGTCCGAAATCAAGGATATGCTGGCGTACCTGAAGGTGGCCTTGTCGCCGGCCGATTCGATCAGCTTGCTGCGGATCATCAACACGCCGGCCCGCGGCCTGGGCAGGAGCACCGTCGAGCAGATCGAGCAGTGCGCGCTGGCCCATGGCCTGCCGGTGTGGTCGGCGATCGAACGGCTGGTGGAGGAGCAGCACTTCGCGGCGCGCGCGCACGCTTCCCTGGCGGCGTTCCGCCAGCTCATTGTCGATCTGTCCGCGCTGGCCGCCGGGCGTCCGCCGCACGAGGTGCTGGGCTACCTCCTCGAGCGGACCGGCTACCGGCGCACGCTCGAGCAGGAAGGAACGGAGGAAGCGCTCGGGCGCATCGACAACCTGGATGAGTTGCTCAACGCTGCCCTGGAGGCGTCCGAGCGCGGCGAAACGCTGGCGGATTTCCTCGATCACGCGGCGCTGGCGGCGGACGCGGACCAAGTGGATGAACAGTCGCAGATCAATCTGCTGACCTTGCACAACGCCAAGGGGCTGGAATTTCCGGTGGTGTTCCTGGCGGGCATGGAGGAGGGATTGTTCCCGCACATGCGCTCGCTCGAATCAGAGGCGATGCTTGAGGAAGAACGGCGCCTGTGCTATGTGGGCATGACGCGGGCGGAAAAACGGCTGTACTTAAGCTGGGCGCGCTACCGCAGGAGGTTTGGCGGCGGAGACCAGGAACGCTCGCTGCCCTCCCGCTTTCTCAAGGAAATCCCCGCGCACCTGGTGGTTCGCGTCCAGGCCGGCGAACCCGTGGCGGAAGCGGTGGATCTGACCAGCGAACGCCACCAGGTGCGCGAGAGCGTGAAGCGGAATCTGTTCACCGGTAAGACTTATAATTCAGTAGAGAACATCGCGCAGTTCTTCGCGGAGCGGGGAATGGCGCTGGGGGGCAAGCGGCCGGCGGCGTCCGGGGACGCGACGGGTCCATCCTTGAACAGCTCTTCCGGCGCCGCGAAGCATCCACCGCCGGGCATCCAGCCGCCGGCGTCCCCCAAGCCGCTGGCGGCGCCAGCGCGGGTGGCTCCGGCACCGTCCCGGAAAGCGGCCGGGCAGCGTCCCGGCGCGGTGGTTGACCATCCCAAGTACGGCCGAGGCACCATCGTGCGGCGCGAAGGAGAGGGGGAGGACGCCAAACTGACGGTGAGTTTCCCCGGGCATGGGCTCAAAAAATTGATCGCGAAATACGCAGGATTGAAGAACGAATGAACACCAAGCACATCACGGATCGGGAAGAGCGCAAGCAGGCCAAGCGCGCGGCGCGGAAGAAAGCGGCTCCCAAGGCCAAACGCGCCGCCGGAGTCGCACGCGGCTCCATGAAGAAGAAAGTCAAGAAGATGGTCAAAGGCCAGCGGAAGCGCTAGGCCCGCGGCCCGTTTCTGAAATCGCGATACGCCGTTCTCCCGGCCACCGCAAACCTTTGCAATCGTCCTTCAAGGCCGCGGGCCAGTCCTCAAGCCCCGCGGCCTTCTTCAGGCGCTCCGGGTAGGTTGCGAAACGTATCTATCGCGCGCCTGGCGCGGAGAGACGCGTTCTCAGGAAACAAAGCAACCCGCGCAATGCATCTTTTGATGACCTGGCGAGACTAACGCCGCTTGCGGCCTGCGGGAGCCGCGCCTCCCAGCGTGCGGTCGATGGCTTCGATCAGCACGGGCGCCATCGCGCGGTAGCCCTGCGCGTTGGGGTGGAGCCCGTCGTCGCTGTAGTCGCGGCGCAGCATGCCGGCCCCGTCCACCAGCGGCGTGTAATAGTCCACATAGGTGAATCCCCGGCTGGCGCAGAACGCTTTCAGCCAGTCGTTCAGCTCACGAATGCGCGCGGGCGGGCGGGAGCCGGTGCGCGCGTAGCTGGGATGGGTATCCTTGTGATAGTCGCTGACGGGCAGCAGGGAAGCGAGCAGCACCCGAATGCGGTGCTTCTCGGCGAGGTCGGCGATCATCGTCAGGTTGTTGCGGATGACGGTCTGGTCGACGCCGCGCGCCAGATCATTGGTTCCGGCAAGCACCACCACCGCTTGCGGCTGGAGGTCCAGGACATCCGCTTTCATGCGGCCCAGCATCTGGCCCGTGATCTGCCCGCTGATGCCCCGGTTGACAAAATCCCGGCCGGGGAAATACTCATGCAGCCGCCAGGCGTCGGTAATGGAATCGCCCAGAAACACCACGCGGCGCTGATTCGGGGCCGGCCGGCCCAGGCGCTCGTTGTCTTCACGGTACCGGGCCAGGTTGTCGCGGTCCGCGGCGCGAAGCTGGGTTTCCGCCGCTTCCAGCAACGCCCGAAAATGGGTGTCGATGCGGTCGACCGCCTCGCGGTACTCGGCGAACTGGCGGCGGGCGGCTTCGGGGAACGGGTAGGGCTTGGGCACGGTTTCCGCCAGCGCCAGGTATGCGCGCAGTTGCGAGAGCAGGGTGTAGGTGGCGCCGGGACTGCCGGCGTTTTCCCGCTGGAGCAGCAGGAGAGTCTGGCGGGCATCCTCGAGCACGGGGGCGGCGGCCCGGGCCAGGCCCGGCACCACCGCGGAGGTGGATTCAATCAGGTGCGTCGCGCGCTCAAACAGCGCAAGGGCTTCCGGCGCGGGCAAACGCGCCGGGGGTTGCGCGGCCAGGGGCAACGTCAGGGCGGCCGCCAGAACCAACCGGGCGATTCTCATGTTTCGTATTTCTCCAACTGAGCCGTGATGGTGCCGATGTGGAATTGCAGGCGGATCTGCACCTGCACGGGCAGGCGGCGTCCGTCGTCGGTGATCCAGACGAACACGCGGCCGGAGCGTTTGTAAAGAACGTCGTTGAACAGAAACGCTTCGTAGCGCACCGTGACGAACTCGCCCGCGGGAGTCTTCACCGTCTCCTTCTGCTGCGCCTCCAGGCGGGCCATGACCGCTTTCTTCCCGTCGCTGACGGGCACTTCCGTGGCCTGCCCCACCGCAAGGGGCATGCCGCGCAAACGATAGAGCGCGCCCATGACATCCATCACGCAGGGCGGCGTCTCGATTTGTTTGGCCAGTATGGTGACGTTGCGCGCGGTGTCGCGCTCCAGGTAATCGGCGGTGGCCGAAGGGCGCTGGAAGGTGACCCGGGTTTCCCGCCGGCGCCGTCCTTCCTCGGCGGTTAAGAAAGTGGAGGCGGTGCAGAGCGCTTCATCGGCGTGGGCCGCGTACCGGTTGTTCACGCGATAGAGGGCGCTGACCAGTCCGGCTGATTGAACGAAAAGCTGGGTGTCGACGCCATGCTGGCCCGACGTCCATTCCAGACGGGCCGATCCGGCGGTGAACAGCCGCCACTCGATCGCGTACTGAAATTGCTCCCGCTCCGGAAAGCGCGGGCCGGGCTCGTCTCCGGCGGCGGGCCAGACGGTCAACAGGCACAGCACGGCCGCGGGCCGGTTACGCCAGAATCGCATGACCTCCCCGAGTGTCCCACATTTTTATTTACCGGACGCTGACCCGCTCGGCAGTCGGGAAGTCCCGCGGCACGGGAATCGTCACGTTCCCCGAAGCCGCCCACTCCGTCCCGCGCTGCAAGGTGACGATAAAGCCGACGCACCGCATGGCTTCCAGGTCGTGGCCCAGGGTCGTATGGAAGACGCGGCCCTTGCCGAAGGCGACGGTGAACAGGATCGGTTCGTGTTCGCCGCTGCCGCGTGTGGCGGGATCGGAAAACGCGGTGGCCAGCAAGGTGAGGTTGCGGGCGGGGCCCCGCAGGCGGTCGTAGAGTTCGTCCTTGGCGTGCATCCAGGTTGCCGGCAAACCGCGGGTGACAGGGTGCTGGCGGTCGCGCACGGTAATCAGGAACTCGTGGCGCGCGCCGTGGCTGCCGCCGCGCCCGGGCGAGGAGTCCAGGAGGATCTTGCCATCCCGCAACCGAAGGTAAGGACCGGAGCGCTCATCGCGGTTTCCCCAGCCGCCCAAGGCAATCATCTCGTTGTATTCCGGCCACTCGGGGAAAGCGTTGTCCGCCGCATGATAGACGACGAAGCCGCCGCCTCGCCGTACGTAGGCGGTGAAGGCTTCCTGCACCGGGCGAGGCCAGGGCTCGCCGTTGTAGTTGCTGATCACGACCTGATAGCGGGCGAAGTCGGGACGGAACGAGGAAAAATCCGCGCCTTGGGGAGGCGTCGTTACGACCGCCACCTGAAACAATCCGGTTTCCTCCAGCAGACGCTGGAGCGCGGGAGTGGTTTCTTGCCAGGCGTGATTGTTCTGACCATCGATGATGAGGGCGCGGTAGGGCGGCGCGGAGAGCGCGCCGGCCGCGCAGCAGAGCAGCATTGCGAAAAAACGTGCCATATCGAGAAACTCTTTCGGCAGCGCCCCGCAGGGCCGCGCCTTTCCTTCTAGTGTGGCGTCCCTGAAACAATCTGGCAACCCGGCGAGCGTCTCGAAAACCGGCACGCCTTCCCGGGTGGCGTTCGGGCCCTGCGGCCTGCCGGCACACGCAGAGCAAATCTCCGACATGCCCCGGCGTCGAGACAATCTGAACGCGACAGGGTGTGCTGGCCATGTCCGGCGGCTTTCAATTGGAAGTCTTCTGCCCAACCTGATGGAGGTGAAGGGTGAGAGCGAAGCGCAAGAGCGTGCCGGCGGGGGACGTCTGAGGGAACCGTGGCGCACAAGCGCGGGTCGATGAAGAAACTGCGGATAGGCGGCGCCCACGTAGGACGAGCCGGCTCTGCCTGGCTGATCGTGCCACTGGATCCTGTATTGCGGCGATAGGGAAGCGAGCCCACATCCGAGAGCTCTCCCACCGTCTCGCCGGCGGGAACGGGCGGGGAATTCGCTCGCATCGATGCCCGAATCGAGAAGCGCGGTGCGAAGCCGCAGGAGCCGGGGCTGCGAAAAATGCAGCGGCGCGGGCGGGAAAGCGCTGAAGCGCCAGCTTGAGCCGCCGACGAGCGGCTGGTTCAAAGCTGCGCAACCGCGAGATCCCGCCAGCCGCCAAAGGGAAGAGCACGGAGCAGAGGCTCGCGGAACTGCCCCGCTCCGTCCCGCGGCTGGCGCGGCCATCCCGGCTTCACGAAAACCAGCGCGGCACGGCGGGATTTGGACTCGTGGATTCGGCGGGACGAGAGCCAGGGAGCAGCGCCCCAAAACCGCCGGACACGGGCCCGCGTCCGCGGTGTTGTCGGAGGAGCGGACGAGCGATTCTCCCCTCTATCCCGGTCACGAGTGCGCGCGCCACGGTCCGGCCTGCCTGGCGAGACTTTCGATCTCTGGAGTTTTCTAAGCTCCCACCCGGCTGGCGCCGGGGTGCAGTGGCGCCGGAAGCCGGGTTCTGCGGGAGGGAACGAGCCCTGACGAGTGTGGGCGTTGGCCGGGAATTCCCGCTGTGCTAAAACGCGCCGCTGGAATAGATTCCGTTGGCCTGAAGAACGACCGCCATCTTCTCGAGGGCGGTCTTGTGGATTTGCGAAACCCGGCTTTCGTTGATGCCCAACTGCCCGCCGATTTCCTTCATGGTCATGTCGTTGGTGTAATACATCAACACGACCTTCTGGTAGCGCTCGGGCAGCGTCCGCATCGCCTCCAAGAGCATGGAACGAAGTTCCTCGCGAGCGCACATCGTGTCGGGCTGAGAATCGCGGCGGCCCGGAAATTCGGGCACCTGTCCCGCGTCCCGTTCCCCGCGGCCCGACGCGGAGATCAAGCCGACCGTGCGCAGTTCCACCACCATCTGCCGCCAGCGGTCCACTTCCACCCCCATGCGCTGCGCGATCTCCGTTTCCGTGGGCGCCCGCTCCAACTCGTTCGAAAGGTCGCGCGTGACCGCCTCCACCTGCTTGTGCCGCCGCCGGAGATCGCGAGAGGCCCAGTCCAATTGCCGGAGGCTGTCCAGGATAGCTCCCTTGATCCGGTGCTTGGCGTAACTATGGAAGACTACCTTCTTTTCCGGGTTGTACTTGGTGGCAGCGTCGAACAGGCCCAGGACGCCCGCGTGAATCAGATCGTCTAAATCCACATGGACAGGCAGATTCTCGTGGACGCGAATCGCGATGGCTTTCACCAAGGGCAGATGGTCCAAAACGATCCGGTCCCGGAGCGCCTTGGCCACCTTGAATCTGCGGCGGATCGTCCCATCGTGACCATGCTTGCCTGAAGTGGCGTTCAGTGTTTCCATGTTTCCTCGAACCGTTGCATGCGCTTCGCAGCAGCCAACGCAAGATCAGGTTGCAAGCACCGAACCATAACCTGGCGCCCGGAAACGCGCCGGGCGATTCCTGCTCGGCAGAGCATCCGAAGTTGGTAGTATGCCCGACAACCGGTTGTCATTCAAGGACTTTTTCCCCTAGTACTATTACCTTTCTGGTACTAGCGGAGCATTTGTAGCGGGTGGTCGTGTCCCAAAGTGGAATGCTGAAGCGGGACATTTGTTCCACTCTGAACCGCAAGTTCCAAAATGGTACAGTACGGGTCTAAGCGAAAGCCGGGTATGACCCTGGGTGAGGGCCGACATAATTCGCGCTCGTGGTGTCAAATTATTGGCAATCCCGCTGCTCAGCTATAGGTAATTGCAAATAAATCTTTTTTCTCCTGCGGGCTTGTGTCAAAATATTGACGAACGGCGGTAGGGCGTTCCTTATCCCGCCTTAGCCTGCCCTTAGCACTCTAATGCGCGAAGGCCGTGCCCCCACTCTGTTCGATACGAAACCCTCGGATCATCAGTCCGGCAGCCGGCCTGCTGTCCTGCTGGTGGCCGCCGGAAAACTGTTTGCGGAGGAGCATCGGCACAACCTGCTCGGCAACGGAATGTCCGTAGAGATTGCCCGATCAGTGGCCGATGGGATGGAAAGGTTGACGGCGAAGACGTATGATGCCTTGGTCCTGCAATGGCGCACCCTGGAAGTCGAGTTCCTGGGGCGCGAGTGGCGCGAGGGATGGCAGCGGTGCGTCCATCTTGCCCGCAAATCCAATCCCGGCCTCGTGCTTGTAGTTCAGGCCGACACAGGAACGCGGATCCCGGAGGAGGCGGCCCGGCTGGCCGACTGGGTGGACCGGGGAACGGTGGATGGCGCACGATTGGCCCGCGCGATTCCGCTTGCCGAACCGTCTCCGCGAGCGGCGGACTGGCTGGCGGGCGTCTCGGCCGCCGCCCAGAATCTGGTGAGCCTGGTGGAAGCCGTGGCCGCCCGCCAGGCGCCTGTCCTGATTACCGGCGAGAGCGGCGCCGGCAAGAGCCACGTGGCCGCAGTGATTCACCGTTTGCGCGGACCGGAGGCGGGCGAACTGCACGTGGTGCTCTGCCGGGGAGGAGAGATGGGCGGACTGCCGGTAGAACTGGCCGGGGAAGCGCCCGGTGCGAAATCCGCGCGCACGGCGCCGAAGCCGGGCCGTCCTCCTGGCGGCTCCGTTTACCTCGACGCAGTCGAGTATCTCTCGCTGGAAGAGCAGAACAGGCTCTTGCACCTGCTCGAACGGGAAACCGCCGGCGGTCCGCGTTGGATGGCATCGACGTCGGCGGACCTGCATGTCCGGGCCGCGGAAGGCCGTTTTCTGGAGCCGCTGCTTTATCGGTTAGCGGTATACCCGATTTCCCTGACGCCCCTTCGGGAGCGCCTCGAAGACGTGCCCGCCCTGCTGGATCATTTTCTGCGGCGCACTTGCGAGCGGGACCAGCTAGCCGAGCCTACGGTGGCGCCGGAGGTGGTGCGAGGCTTAATGCAGCACTCCTGGCCGGGAAACCTGCGCGAGTTCTCGAACGCCATCGAATTCGCCGTGTTGCGGGCGCGAGGACGGCGGGAGCTTTTGCTCGAGGATTTTCCTCTCTGGCCGCGGGAGGCCCCGGCGCCCGCCGCGCCGGCGGCCCGCCTGGCAAAGGGGGAAACGCTCCGGGCCGCCGTCGCGCGGTTTGAGCGGACGCTCATCGGGCAAGCCTTGGCGCAGAGCGGGGGCAACCGCAGGCGCGCCGCCGCGCTGCTGGGCGTCAAGCGCACCACCCTGGTGGAAAAGCTCCGGCGCTTCGAGCGCGCCCCGTAAGCGCCTCACTCGGCATCGTCGCGCTCTTCGAGAGCGCGGCGCTTGCTGGCGATCCAGGTCTTCACCCCCAGCCCGCCCAGCAAGATCCACAGGGCCAGCCTGAGTTCTCCCCGCAAGAGCGATCCTGCCAGCACCGCCAGCACCGCGTAGAGGCCCAGCGCGGTCGAAAAAGAGAACGGACTCTTCAAAAATTCTCCTTGCGGCGGCTTGAGAAATTCGCTCCGGGTGGATACATTCTTCCGCTTTCCGTCACTACTTAATTGGAGGGCATGTTGTAGAGGAAGGTCAGTTGGAGGCGGATCTGGCCGCCGCGGAATTCCGAGGGCAGGGGAGGAAACGGATTGGAGGCGCTGATGCCGGCGACGGCCGCCCGGTCCAGGGCGTCGGTTCCCGAGGGAGTCACAATGACGAGTTTGGGTACGCGCCCGTTGCGGTCGACCGCGAACTGGATCGCGACCCGCCCGCGCCGGCCCAGTTTCGCGCTTTCCGGCATTACCGCGTACCAGTTGCGGCGCACGCTGGCCAACACCTTCACCAGATACGGCTTGAAGTCGACTCCCTGCGGGTCGCTGAGCAGTTCCAACGCGCTTTTCGCCGGCGAGGGCGGAAGCGCGGCCATCTCCCCAATCCCGCCAACTTGGCCCACCGCGTCGCCCACCATCAACCCCCCCGACGGGCCGCGCGCGGCGCTGGACGCGACGCTGCGCACGGCCTCCTCGACGGACGCGCTGGGCACGGCCAGCCGCCCCGTCCCTCCGGGCGTGCCGGGCAAGGGCTGTTGATTCGGGTCTTCAAAGGCAAGCTTTGGTTTGGCGGATTCGCCCGTGTTGGAAGGAGGCTGGGGCGCGGACGCGGCCAGCAACGCAGGGTCTTTCGGCGGCGGAACGGGAAGTCCTGGGGCGCCGGGCGGCAACGCTGTCTTGGGCGCCGTCTCGGCGGTCTCAATCCGCGGAGGTTCCGGCAATCCCGGAGGAGGACTAGGCGCCCGCCGCGGCGCCGGCGGCAACTCCAGCGGGGTGCGCGGGCGGGGAAGCAGATCTTGCAGTTCAAAGCTGGTGGACGGCTTGCGTGTGTTCGGCGCGCGCTGGGTGAGTTCGGCACGCGGCGGCGGTTCCGGCAACCGCGGCAAATAAAGCGGCGTGACGATCCGCGGCGCCCACTCCGGGGCCGGCCGGGGAGCGTAGACGCTGTCAGGCAACGCCAGCAGCACCAAGACGCCGGCGGCATGCAGCGCCGCTGAAAGTTGCAGCGCCCGCGACCGCTTCGGGCGCAGGCCCAAGCCTTCCCAGTCCACCAGGAACGAGGGTCCTGGCGAAGACTCTGCGGGGGCCTGAACCGTTGCTTTCACGCCTCATTTCCGGACGGAGACCGGCGCCTGCGCACCGTCTCTTCGACGATTTTCCTGTGCATTTCAATTTTATCAATGATCGCCTGCGCCACCCGCAGCGCCCGCGCCGCGGCGCCGCCGTCCACCAGCGGCGGACTCCGCCGCTCCACCGCATCCACGAACGCCTCCCATTGCGCCTGCAACGGCTCCGCCCTGGCCGCGGGCAGCTCGGCATAAGAGATTTGCCGCTGCTCGTCCACCTGGAAGCGCACCGCGTGCTGCCGGGTGTAATCAAGCGAAATGTACTCCCTGGGCTGGAACAGCCGCAGTTTGCGGACCCGCTCGGTGGACACCCGGCTGGCGGTGAGGTTCGCTGTGCATCCTCCCGGAAATTGCAGCCGCACATTGGCGATATCCACTTTTTCCGACAGGATGGAAATGCCGGCCGCGTGAATCTCCGCGGGTTCGCCGCCCACCAGGTCCAGCACGATGTCGAGGTCGTGAATCATCAGGTCCAGGATCACGTCGACGTCCAGGCTCCGGGGCGAGAACACGCTCAGCCGGTGGATTTCAAAAAACAGCGGCAGCGTCACCACCCGCCGCAGCGCCTGCACCGCCGGATTGAACCGTTCGAGATGGCCGGCCTGGAGAATCCGGCCGGTCCGGCGCGCGGTGTCCGTCAACTGTTCGGCTTCGGCCACGGTGGCGGCCAGCGGCTTTTCCACCAGCACGTCCAGGCCCTGCTCCATGAGCGCGCAGCCGATTTCGGCGTGAGCGCTGGTGGGCGCCGCCACCACGGCGGCATCCGCCACTCTGGCGGCCTCCCGGTAGTCGGTCAGCACCGCGGCCGAGGGGCAGAATTCCGCGGCGGCCTGCCGCGCCCGGTCCGCGTCCCGGTCGATCACGGCCGCCAACTCCGCCCGCGGCGACTGCGCGACCACGCGCACGTGGTTTCGCCCGAACTGTCCCGCGCCGATCACCGCGACGCGCATCACCGCGACCCTCCTTCGTCCGCCGCCGGGTATCCCGCGATGGCGACTCCCGCTTCGTTGGCCAGCGCGATCATCTCTTCGCGGTCCAGCAGCAGCGTGCGGCCGGCTTCCACCGCCAGCGCGGTGGCGCCGGTTTCCCGCATGGTACGCACGGTGCCGGGCCCGGCAACGGGAACGTCAAAGAGCAGGTGCCGGCGCCGCGTGGCGACTTTCACCAGGGTCAGCGGCCGTCCGTTGACCAGCTCCGCCGCGCGCCGCAGCATGGCGTCGGTGCCTTCCATCGCCTCCAGCGCCACGCACGCCCGCTCGCAGATGGCCACGCTCTGGCCGACGTCAAAGCTGGCCAGCGCGTGCGCGATCCGCCTGCCGTAGGCGATGTCCTTCTGCTCGTCCCGGGTGGGCCTGCGGCGGGTGAGCGGACCCTCGCCCGCCAGCAGCGGCTTGAGCAGCAACGTCGAATCGGCCAGGCGGATGCCTTCGTCCTCCAGCACTTTGGCCACGCCGCCAATCAGCGCATCGGTGTTCTTGCGCGGCAGCGACGCCAGCAATTTCACCAGCCGCCAATCCGGGCGGATGGCGGAGAAAATCTGGACGTGCTTCACCTGCCCGCACATCATCAATTCGCCGATCTGTTCCTGTTTGCAGATCTCGATCAGACGGCTCAGTTCGCCGAGCGAGATCCAGTAACAGCGCACCGCCAGCCGCTCGACTTCCGGGGCGGCTTCTTCCTTGAGTGCGATCACCACCACGTCCTGCCCAAGTGTCCGCGCCGTCTCCAGCGCCAGGATGGGGAAGCGCCCGTTGCCCGCGATCATGCCAAGGCGCGCCATGGATGCCTACTTGATGAAACCGCGCTCACAAGTGGCGATGAACTCGAGCAAATGTTCCACCTCTGGGGTGGCCGGCACCTCGGCCCGGATGCGCGCGACCGCCTGGCTGGTATTCAGATTCGACCGGGTCAGGAGGCGGAAGGCGGTTTGCAATGGCTCGATGGCCGCCGCGGCGAACCCGCGGCGCTCCAGACCGACGCGATTGGCGCCGTAGACCCGCGCTTCCCGGGGAGTGACCGTGTTCGAGTACGGCAACACGTCCTGCGTGATGACGCTGTAGCCGCCGACGATGGCGTTCCGGCCGATCCGGCAGAACTGGTGCACCCCGCACGAGGCGCCGATGGTGACCTGATCGGCCACCACCACGTGTCCCCCCAGCGTCACCGCGTTCGCCAGCACGTTCTGGTTGCCGATGCGCACGTCATGCGCCACGTGCACGTACGCCATCAGCAGATTGTCATCGCCAATCGAGGTTAGCCATCCGCCGCCTTCGGTGCCGCGGTGGATGGTGACAAACTCGCGTATGCGGTTGCGGTGGCCGATGCGCGTGGCCGACCGTTCCCCCCGGTACTTCAGATCCTGCGACGCCACGCCGACGGTGGAGTAGGGAAAAAAAATGTTCTCCTCGCCCACCTCCAGCGGCCCCTCCATGAAAACATGACCCATCAGCCGAGTGCGCGCACCAATCGCGACCTCCGCGCCGACGACGCAAAAAGGACCAATCTCGGCGTCCGGCGCGATCCGCGCGGCAGGATCCACCAGCGCCGTGGGATGAATTGCCATCAGACCGGGAAGCCCGCTTCGCCCTTCTCCGCCAGCTTGCACATCACTTCCGCCTCGGCGGCCACGACGCCGTTGACGGTGGCTTTGCCCGCCATCTTCGCCACGCTGGCTTTGCGCCGCAGCAGCGTCATCTCGATCCGCAATTGATCGCCGGGCACCACGGGCTTGCGAAAGCGCGCCGCTTCGATCGACACGAGCAGCACCAGTTTCTGGTCGCGGTCGGGAATGCTCTTCAGCACCAGCACGCCCGCCGTCTGCGCCATCGCCTCCACGATCAACACGCCCGGCATCACCGGAAAATCCGGAAAGTGGCCGCCGAAAAAAGGTTCGTTGGCGGTGACGTTCTTGATGCCGACGATGCGCTCGGCTTCGAGTTCGAGAATCCGGTCCACCAGCAGCATTGGGTAGCGATGCGGCAGGATTCGCCGGATCTCGTTGATATCCAGCATGTCCATGGAAAGCCGCTATTATATCAGCCGTGGATGCCGTACTTCAGTTTGCGCGCGCGCAGCGCGAAAAGATCATTGCGCTGATCCAGGCGCTCGTGGAAGTCGAGTCGCCCAGTCACGACGCGGCGGCCGGGGAGCGTTTCCTCGACTTGTTCTCCGACGTGGTCGCGCCCCTCGGTAAGTTCCGGATCCTGCGCGGCGGACATGTCCGGTGCGAGTTCGATTTGCCAGGCGGCGGCAAACGCGGCCAGATTCTCGCCCTGGGCCACTACGACACCGTCTGGCCGCTAGGCACGCTGCAAACGATGCCCTTCCGCCGGGCCAAGGGACGTTTGTGGGGGCCCGGCGTGCTGGACATGAAGGCCGGTCTCGCCTTCTTCGTGTTCGCCATGCGCGCGCTGCGCGAACTGGAGATCCCCGTGCCCCACCGCGTCGTCCTTCAGGTGAACGCCGACGAAGAGGTGGGCAGCGAGAGTTCCCGGCCGTTCACGGAACAGGCGGCGCGGCAAAGCAAAGCCGTGCTCGTCCTGGAGCCCGGCACGGGACTCGAGGGGCGGCTGAAGACCGCCCGGAAAGGCGTGGGGTCTTTCCAGATCCGCGTGCACGGGATAGCCGCACACGCGGGGGTCGATTTCTCGGCGGGCGCCAGCGCGATCGTGGAACTGGCCCGCCAGATCGAGCGGGTGGCGGGCCTCACCGACTTGTCGCGCGGCGTGACGGTGAATCCCGGTGTGGTCGCCGGCGGCACGCGCTCCAACGTGATCGCCGCCGAAGCGCACGCCGAGGTGGATTTCCGCGTCTCGCGGCTCCGGGACGCCGCCCCTCTCGACAAGAAATTCCGCTCGCTCCGCCCGGTGGACAAGCGCTGCCGGATCGAAGTCTCGGGCGGCTTGAACCGTCCGCCCATGGAGCGCACCCCGGGCGTCGCCGCTCTCTTCCGCCTGGCGCAGCAGGTGGGGCGCGAACTGGGCGTGCGCGTCGAGGAATCCTCGACCGGCGGGGGCTCGGACGGCAACTTCACCGCCGCCCTTGGCGTGCCTACACTCGACGGCCTGGGCGCGGTCGGCGAGGGCGCCCACGCGCCCCATGAAAGCATCCTCATCGACCGGATCGCGGACCGGACGGCGCTGCTGGCAAGGCTAGTGGCGCGCATTCCCTAGCGGCCCGGCGCGTGAGGGCCCTGCCGCAGACGAGCGAGTGCTGACCGCCTTAATATGTCAGGCGCAGCGCCAGTTGGATCGTGCGCGGCAGATTCGCCTGCGACGTGATGACGCCGAAGTTCCGGTTCACCGGATCCGTATTCGGCCCATTGAAGATCGCGTGGTTAAACAGGTTGAAGCTCTCCGCCCGGAATTGCAGTTTCACGCGCTCCACCAGCCGGATGTTCTTGATGACCGATAGGTCGATATTGTTGATCCGGTCGGAGCGGTAGGCCGTGAACGCTTGCGGAAAGGTCCGCACGTTGCGGTCGAGTTGTAGCGCGGCGTTGCGCTCGAACCGCGTGATGTCGAACGCTTGCGCGAGGTTGCGCGCGTTCCAGTTTAGGTCGCCGCCATAGTAGATCGTGCCGCTGTTGTTAAATTCGACGGGCGCCCCCGATTGCAGGTTAAAGATCCCGGCCAGTTGCCAGCCCCCGATCAGCCGGTCCAACCACGGTCCGGAGCCCGCGCCCAACGTCTTGCCGCGGCCGATGGGCAGTTCATAGGTGCTCGAAAACACGAAGCGATACGGCCGGTCCTCCCCTGCCACGCGATATTGCAGTTGCGTCGCCGAAGCGTACAGATAGTTGGTGGCTTCCAGGAACTTCGACCACTGAAAGTTGCTGAGGAACTGAAGTCCGTTCGAGAAGCGCTTGTCCAGCCGGAGCTGGAACATATGGAAATTGGAATACCCGATGGTGTCGCCATCCCGGCGCACGCCGCTGTTGCCGCTGAATTGGGGGAACGGCCGCAACAGGTTTTCGACCGCGATGTTGCTGCCGTTGAGGCCCGTGCCCGGCAACAGCCCGCGGAAGGGATTGGGCACCAGAGCGCTCAAGCGGTTGATCGTCGTCTGATCGCGGGTCGGAGAGGTGGAAAGAAAGCGCTCGGGAACCGCGTTGGCGTTGGCCTGGTCCACCGGCAGCCCGCGTGCCGCCGATCCTATGTATCCCACCTCCAGCAGCAGGTTCCGGTCCAGTTCGCGTTGGATGTTGAAATTCCACCGCCAGGTGTAGGGCTGGTCTAATTGCGGCGATACGTACCGGACGGCTTGTCCCAGGAAGGTGTTCACGCCGTCAGCGTTGCCTACCGGTTGGAGGATTCCGTTGGGAAACGGGTTGGAAAACGTCGCCGCGGGCGTGAGATAGTTGTCCAGCGTCGCCACCAGTTGGGTGGTCTGATTGTAGCCAGGCTGTTGGAGGGCGACGTTGGTGCCGAACGTCTGATAGAAGACGCCAAAGCCGCCGCGCAGCACCGTCTTGCCGCCCAAACGGCGCGGGGCCCAGGAAAGTCCGAATCGGGGGCTTACCGCGTTATTGGCAGTGCTGTAGATTTGCCGCTGATCGGGACTCGCATACAGAATGCCGCCCACCGGATTGAACTGGGCGGCCGGCAGCAGGTCAATGGGACTGGCGGCGTAGGCGGCCCGCGCGGCGGCCGTGATGCGGAGCTGCGCCGCCGGGTCAAACCCTCGCACCGCGCGATTGTGCCGCTCGATCGTCCCGGTTTCCTTCTCGTAGCGCAGACCCAGATTGAGGGAAAGCGTGCTCGTCAGGCGCAGGTCGTCTTGCAGGAACAACGCCAGGTAGCCGGCGCTCTGCGTCCGGGCGCCATTGACGTCAAAGCTCCCTCCTGTCGGCAGACCCAGCACAAACGCCGCCAGATCCTGTCCCAAGGGCGCATTGGGAGCGTTGTCCAGGGGCCCGCGGGTCCAGTTCTGGTTAAACACGTAGATCCCGGACGAATTGCCGAAACTGTTGGAGCTCTCCCGCTGCGTCCGTAGATCCGTGCCGAACTTCAAGGTGTGCTTGCCCACCAGCTTGGTGGCGGCCATAAAGATCTGATAGCTGTCAAACGGCGTACGGTCGCCGCCGCTGTGGCCAAAGTCCTGGAAGTTGGCGAAATCGATTTGCGGCAGCACCAGCTTGGTGCTGGCGCTGCGCAGCGCCTGCGGTAGACCCAGCGTAGTGAAATCAAAACCATCGGAAGGGCGGATGTTCCCTTCCACAAACCGGGTCCAATTCAGGCGGCTATTCAAAAACAGCGTGGGCGACAGGGTCAACACGTCGTCGAGCGTCACGCCCCAGTTCTGCCGCAACAGATTGTTGCCCGTCGCGATGTTCGAGAAGCGATTCCCGCGATTCTCGACCCGGTCGTTGTACCGGCCGGAAAGAAAGAGCTTGTGGGTATCGCTGACATTCCAGTCAATCCGCCCCATGAACGACGAAAAGACATCCGAACGAACGGCGTTGTTGAAGTAGTTATTGGTGCCATCCGCCGCGCCGCCGGTCACGTTCGGGTTCGGCAGAAACTTGAGAAAATTCTGGGACACCGCATTCAGCCGGCTGGCGGGAATGACATTGCCGGCGAAGGGCTGACGGCGGATCCGCGCGCCCTCCACCACGCCCGTGGCGGGATCGTAAATCTGGTAACTGCTGCCCACGGTAAGCAGTTGGGAAAAGTCGCCGCGGCGTTGGGCTTCGGTCGGCACCGTGGAAAACGTCGGTTCGGGCTCCGACTGGCGGATGCCTTCAGCGGCAAAAAAAAAGAACAGCCGATTCCGGCCGTTCAGCAGCATCGGCAAAACAACCGGCCCGCCCGCCGTCAGGCCATATTGATTAAAGCGGGTTACCGGTTTCTTTTGGCTGGCAGCGTTGGTGAAGAACGGCGTCGCCTTAAGCCGCTGGTTCTGGTGGAACTCGTAAAGCGAACCATGCAGTTCATTGGTCCCGCTCTTCAGCACCACGTTCACGGTGCCTCCGCCGGTGTTCCCATAGGCCGCATCCGGCTGAAACGCCTCGACTTTAATCTCCTGGACGGCGTCGACCGGCGGGTTGTACGCCACCCGGCGATTGCGCGTCATGTCCGGCGAACCATCCAGCAATAGCTCGTTAGACTGCGCCTGTCCCCCGCCCATCGAAAACCCCGAGGGACCCGCATTGTCGAACGGCCGGGTGAAGCGTGGATCGGAGGCCGGCGTAACGCCGTAGGAAAGCTGCGCCAACGTCAGCGGCGTCCGGCCATTCATCGGCAGCACGGAAATCTGGTTTTCCGCGATCACCTGACCTACCGAGGCCGTCGCTGTCTGCAACATCGCCACATCCCCGGTCACGGTCACGGACTCGACCTGACTGCCCAACTCCAAGACCAGATCGAGCGTAATGCGCTGATTTGTGGTCACCTGGATTCCTTCCCGGATCAACTTCTTAAACCCGGCGGATTCTACTGAGACGGTGTAGGTCCCGGGAGGAAGAAAAGGTAACGAATACTCCCCTTCCGCTCCCGCTACGGTTTCATACCGGGCCCCCGTATTGCTTTCGGCCGCCTGCACCTTCACGCCGGGTACGGCGGCGCCGGTTGGATCACTGATCCGCCCGGCAACCGTGGAACGGAACTCCTGGGCGAACACCGGGAAAACCAGGCAGATTGCAACTAACGTTCTTACGTGGAACATTCAAGAAAAACCCCCGCTCCAGGTATACTAACCAGAAACCGGGGCCCTCGTGTAGAGGTGATTTGTCAAATTTTTGATGAATTGCTTGTAACGCAGTCGTGGCGATCCGCCCCGGGGCGCCCAGGGACCCCGGGGCCTGCGCGCCCGCGGGTGGCCGCCAGGCAGGAATGCCGCGGGGTGCCTGTAAGGCCACAAAGCCGGGCGGTGACGCGCACTCCTGGTCACCTCACCGGTGCGCCGCCGCTCCCGCGGGCCCGTGCGCCCGGATGCCCGCCGCCGCTTTTTGTCGGATAATAAACAGTTCTCATGGAAAGCGTCAAGTATCTCCTCCCTGAAGAGAAGATTCCGCAGGCCTGGTACAACCTGGTGGCCGACCTGCCTCGTCCTCCCGCGCCGGTGCTCCACCCCGGCACCCGGCAGCCGGTGACTCCCGACGATCTGTTGCCGCTGTTTCCGATGGGGCTGATCGCGCAGGAA